>Ga0315271_10003201_pt1 | contig 10358 bp, 4 predicted proteins | sample C3_top_MG_FD_204664 | JGI IMG/M metagenome (GOLD analysis project Ga0315271, IMG submission 204664) | Sediment microbial communities from Yellowstone Lake, YNP, Wyoming, USA - C3_top | ecosystem: Environmental > Aquatic > Freshwater > Lake > Sediment | place: USA: Wyoming | collected 2017-08-01
AGGGTGCCACCGGTACGTTCACCGCTGGCAGTTCCCCTATCGTCATAGCCAATACCATGGCTACTCAAAGCATCGCAGGTTTCACCACCACCGGCTTGGTGTCCATGACCAAGACCGCTGGTACGGCAACATTCACCGGCAATGTGAACGGTGCCGGACTCACCATCAACGGCGCAGGCGGAACGCTCAATCTTGGAGCGGGATTGACGCATACCTTTACCGGCGCAGTGGCTCTTACGAATGGCACCTTGAACGGCGGATCGAGCACGCTCAATGTGAATTTTGCAGGCGCGGCATGGACCGGCACGGGAACCAATTTTACTGCGGGCACAAGCACGGTGGTCTTCGGCGCAGCGGGCGCCCAGACCCTTTCTGTTGCTTCGACATTCAACAATCTTACCTTCGCCAGCTCGGGCCTGAAGACGCTAACGGGTGTCCCGACAGTCAACGGCATTGTTTCCATGGAAGGAACCGCGACTGTTTCTGCGGCGCCGACGTATGGCGCGGCGGCGTCATTGCAATACAACACCGCCACTGCGCGCAATACCGGAGTGGAATGGATAACGCCATTTGCGGCAACCGGCGGCGTAGTAATCGCCAATACCGGAGTGATCACCTTGAATGCCGCCAAAGTCTTTAATGCTTCGGTCCCACTCACCATCAACAACGGCGCGTCGTTAGCCACCAATAATCTGCAAGTGACTTTTGGTGGTGACTTTATCAAGGGTGCCACCGGTACGTTCACCGCTGGCAGTTCCCCTATCGTCATAGCCAATACCATGGCTACTCAAAGCATCGCAGGTTTCACCACCACCGGCTTGGTGTCCATGACCAAGACCGCTGGTACGGCGACATTCACCGGCAATGTGAACGGTGCCGGACTCACCATCAACGGCGCAGGCGGAACGCTCGATCTTGGGACGGGATTGACGCATACCTTTACCGGAACGCTGACACTTACTGCCGGAACAGTTGCGGTTGGGGGAAGCACATTGAATCTGAACGGTCCCGCCATTGCGGGAACATCCACCAATCTGACGACGACCTCCTCTTCCAGCCTTTCCTTCGGCGGCAGTTCGGTTGGTGTCTTTGTGCCGAGCAGCGTGACCGCGCTCAACAACCTCACCGTCAACAACACCAACGGAATCACGCTCAACAGCAGTCCGGTATTGAACGGCGTCCTGACCCTGACCAGCGGGATCATCACCACCGGCGCGAACATCCTGGAGGTGACCTCAAACTGCACCACCGGTATCAGTGCTGGTGGCGCCGCAACCTATGTGCAGGGCAATCTGACCCTGCATTATCCAACCAACGCCGGCACGACAACTTGCACCTTCCCGATCGGCAGTGCGGCTGCCTACTCCCCGGCGACGATCGCCATGCTCAACGTCACTTCCACGCTTGCGAACAGCAGCCTCACCGCGCGCACTGACACCCCCGACCACGCGGACACCACTGCGGGCGCATCCGGTATCACTGCGGCCAGGAGCGTGAACCGTTATTGGACATTGACCCCCGGCGGTTCGCTGGCCTTTGCCACCTACAACTCCACGTTTACTTTTGTAGCCGGCGATATCGATGGCGGCTCGGCAACAGCAAGCTTCATCATCGGGCGCAAGAGCGGCGTCTCGTGGAGCTACCCGACCATGGGGGCAAAGAACCCCACCAACACCACGGCGACCGGAATGACCCAGACAGGCGGATTTGGCCAATTTGTCATCGGTGAGCGCATCATACCGTCCATCACTGTACTCAAAACCGTTACGGTGTATTCCGATCCGGTGAATCTGCTGGTCAATCCAAAATTCATACCCGGCGCAGTCGCGCAATACACCGTCATCAGCAGCAACGCCGGCGGCCCTGCGGATAAAGATTTAACGTTCATCACCGATCCGATCCCGGCCAACACCAAGCTGTATGTCAACGACATCGGCGGAGGAGGTTCAGGACCGGTGCTGTTCACCCAGGGTGTGAGCTCCAGTACGCTGGGCTACACCTTCACCGCACTCAACAACGCGGGCGACGACCTCTCGTTCTCGAATGACGGCGGCGCGACCTTCACTGCCACGCCAACGTTTGATGCGTCCGGATGTGATAACACCGTTCCGGCCATCACCCACATCCGCATCGACCCCAAGGGCACGTTCGTCGGTAGTGCCGTCGCACCCCAGCCGAGTTTCCAGCTTGATTTTCGAGTCTGCGTGAAGTGAAAAATATTCAAAAGCCCATGTGAAGATCATGACAGAGAATCAGGATACTTTCGAACTTGCAAAGTCTGGCGACATCACCGATCCGGTGACTATTGAAGAATGACAAGAGAGCTGTGGAAATGTGGCCATAAAATGAACGGCTTCAAAAGAGGCTGGGTTATTCCCCTCTTTTTTTCGTTATGGGGACTGACTGTTGCTGCACCGGCTGCTGCAGCCTATACGGTTACCCCCGAGACCTGGAACATTATCGGGCTGGACAGCAACACGCCAGCATCCGGACCCAATCATTTCCCTGTAGGTGCCAAAGTTTGCGGCGGAACGCCGGGTGTTTCCGATACAGCCACTTTGACATGGGATGCGGGCGGCACTGACAACGGCACTTATATCTACCTGCGCGCCGGTTCGGCTAATCCGGTGACGTATACCTTTGGCGCTGGCGGCTGCGCGGACGCCTATTTTGAGGTTGAAGTCAATCAGACCGCTTTGGCTTTTGACCAGACCCGCCGATATCACATCACCGCCGGCGGCATTTCGACCCCCACGCCGCGCGAGCTTTATGTGGAACGCCTGGTATCGCAGGGCCGCAACGGCGTCACGGACCTCAAGCTGAACGGCGTCTCGGTCGCCGCCGGAGGATCGATGAACATGGTGGTCGGTAATACCTACACCATCGAACTGGATGCGTTCACCGCCACGCAGGGATACTCCCAGTTGGAGAGTTTCATCAACTTCTCCAACGTCGTCTTCCAGATACTGTCAGTCAACACCACCTACTCGGTTGTGTCCGGCGGCAACTCGGGAGGCGTCATCAGCCCTAACAGCTATCTTTATTCCAATGCATGCTTATGGGATAACGACCCCACCAGCCCAACCTACCGGTCGTGCCTCGGCTCCGGCAATGCAGGCGGCACCATCACCACCACCTACACGATCAAGATACTCGGTGGCGGAGGCTCGACGGTGGCGCTCAATACCCTGGCGCACGATTTTTCCGGCAGCAGCTTCCATTACAACTCCGATTATTCTGTCTCGGCGCGCTATGGGAATATCATCGACCCGACCGCAGTCACCATCGCGAAGAACTTTTCCCCGGGCACAACCAATGCCGGCGGCGTTTCCACGCTGACCTTCACGCTGACCAATCCGAATGCGGGAGCGATCAGCGGACTGAATTTCATCGACGTCTTTCCGACCTCGCCGGGTGCGATGACGCTCTCGTCCACTACAACGGCAAACACCTGCGGCGGCACTCTGACCGATAGCATCGGAGGCCCATTGGCAGTTGGCAGCACCGGTATAAAGCTGAACAGCGGCATCATCCCGGCCAGCAGCAGTTGCAATGTCCAGGTCGTTGTCACCGCCCCTACCCTTGGGACTTATAACAATACTTCGAATCATCTTTTCGTCGATACGCTGGACACCGGAAAATTTGCCACGGCCTCGCTGACGGTCAACAGCGCACCGCTGCCGCCATCACCGTCTGCTACCTGCTCGGCGCCTGTGCAGTTGGCGGCGTGGAATTTCGATAATCTGGCTGCTGCAGCCAACTCAGCGCCGGCATACTCTGCCAAGGCAGCCGATGTGGCGACCGCTACTGCGGCCCTCACTGGCGGAACCGGTTGGTCCAGTGCCATACTCGCCGCCAACGCCCAATCAGCAGCAAATTCATGGGCCAGCCAGGGATATACCACAGCCGGCACTACCACCAGCGCGACTGCGACTTACATTGATTTTGTGCTGGATACATCCAACTACGGCGGGGTTAGAATTTCATACAGCGCAGATACCACCAATGGCAACTGGGGGGGCACCAATCATTTATACAGTTACTCCAAGGCCGACGCGGGCGCGTTCACACTGCTCATAGACACGGTTGGAATGCCGACAGCCTTTACGACATATACGGCTACGGCTGCGGCAACCGGCACGACATCGACAACATTTCGCATCAATGCCTCCGGTTCAAAAAGCAACCCCGCCTATTCCTTTCTCTACCTGGACGACATCATTTTCTCCGGGTGCACCAGGCCCAATCCGAATCTGCTGACGATCACCAAGAGTTTTGCCACCAACCCGGTCGCGGTGAACGGGACATCCAACCTGACTTTTACCATTACCAATAGCAATGCCACCTCGACTGCGAGCCTGACAGGCATCAGCTTTACCGATACCTTGCCGTTGCTAACCTTGCAGGGCACGGTTGCGGTGACAAACGGCAGCCCCACAATTACCGGCACTGGTACTGCATTCCGGACACAGTTGGCGGCAAATAGCATCATCTCCATCAGCGGGGTGTCTTATACGGTGCTGTCGATTACCAGCGATACCTTACTGACGCTGACCGCAAACTATGCGGCTGCAACCACCAGCGGCCTTTCCATATCCGCCGGATTGACCATCGCCACCTCCACAGCGTCTGCGTGTGGTGGCACCAATAATGTGACGACTACCGCTTCAACCGGAACGATTGCCGTGACCGGAGGGACGCTTGCACCAGGTGCGAGCTGCACTGTCACAGTAAACAACGTCAAAGCCAACGCCGCCGGGTCGCGTCAAAACGTGAGCGGGTTCATCTCGTCAACCGAAACCGGGAGCAACACAAGCACCACTGGCACTGCCAAAGCCACGCTGACCGCTATTTTGCCTCCTTCCATCTCAAAACTATTTGCCCCGAACCCGATCCTCGCGAATGGCATATCGACACTTACCTTTACCATCACCAACCCGAACCAGAATGACGCGCTGAACGGAGTTGTCTTCACTGACACCTTCCCGGTTGCTCCGGGCGCCATGACGGTCGCTGCACCGCTCACGACAACCAACACTTGCGGCGGATCGCTGCTGGACAACCTGGGCGGAGCACTTGCCGCCGGAGATCCTGGCATCAGTTTGAGCGCCGGCACGATAGCCGCCGGAAGCTCATGCACGGTAACGGTCAAAGTCACCGCTGCCACACTGGGTACCTACACCAACACCAGCGGCGCAGTGTCTGCCACAACCGCAGGTGCCGGGAATACTGCCACAGGTACGCTGACAATCGACACGCCTCACCCGGCGATATCGGCTTTCAAGGAGATAGCCTCGACCAATCTTCCTGCCACCCTGTGGAATTATTACCTTACAGTACCGACCGGTGGAAATGTCTATTACCGGCTCCAGGTTCAAAACGACGGCGATGTGCCGCTAAGTTCTGTTACGGTAGTTGACAACCCTCAGGTGGGAGACGACCCAGTGAGCCTGGCGGGCTGCTCCTGGACAGACGGCGACGGAAACCCGCTGATTGCCCCTTTCACGCTGGGTGTTGCCGATAACGCCAACAATGATGATTTTGCCGTATGCACCATCGGGCCGTTCACTGCGGTCTCCGGTTCGCATACGAACACTTTGCTGGCCGAAGGCACCTATAGCGCCGTTCAGTACACTGATACAGACTGGGCGGAATATGCCACCACCAATCTGACGGTTGTCAAAAGTGCGACCCAAAGCTATTTCACCGCTGCCGGAAATACCTTGAACTACAGCTATCTGGTTACAAACAGCGGCGCGGCCATTCTGATCGGCCCAGTGACCATTACAGACGACAAGGCAACGGTGACCTGTCCGGCTTTAAGCACAATCGGGGACGCCGACAACTGGTTTGATCCCGGTGAAGCGCTGACATGCACGGCGACCTACACTGTTGTGGCTGCCGATGTGACGGCAAAGCTGGTAACCAATACTGCTTACGCTACCGTCAGCGGCGTTAATTCTGCCAATGCCAGCCTGACCATACCGCTTGCGCCTGATCTGTCTGCGACAAAAACCAACAATGTCGGCGGCGTAGTATCCGTGGGCGGCGTATTCAATTGGACAATAACGGTCAGCAATTCCACCACAGCAGGTTCAGCCACATTTACAAGCGGGCAGATCCTGTTGACTGACGACCTGCCAACCTCAGGAGCAACTTACGTTGCGGGCGCTGTCGTAAGGTCTGGCGCTACAGGTACGGGTACTATCAGCTGCTCGATCGCAACCAATACCCTGACATGCGCTGCAAGCGGCGGCACAATAGTCATCCCCGGCGCCCTGCAAGGCACGATATCCGTCACCAGCGGCAGTGCGGCGGTAACGGGTGCAGGGACCTCTTTCACTACCCAACTTACAGCCGGAAGCGTCCTTTTGATCAGCGGCGTGACTTACACGGTATCGTCGATTACGGATAATACGTCGCTAACATTGTCAGCAAATTACACAGGAGCCACGGCAAGCGGCATCCTCATTCCTGGTTCGTTCAGTGTGCCGGTCGCTGTCACGACAACTGCAATTGGTTCACTGGTCAATCCCAGGGGCGGCGGGATATGCAGAGTCGATCCGGGTACAGTGGTTGCCGAAATCAGTGATGCGAATAATGACTGCGCCAACACTGTAACGGTTCAGGCCATGCCGAACATCACGCTGCAAAAGAACGTGTCGATCTTCTCCGACCCGTCTAATCTGCTGGTCAATCCAAAATACATTCCCGGCGCAATCGCCGAATACACCATCGTCGCGAGCAACTCGGGAGGTCCTGCTGATAACAATTCCACCGTCATCACTGACCTGATCCCCCCGAACACCGCGCTTTATGTCAATGACATCGGCGGCGCGAATTCGGGGCCGGTGCTGTTCACTCAGGGCGGCACCAGCAGCACGCTGACCTACACGTTTACCGCGCTGAACGACGGGGCAGACGACATATCCTTTTCGACCAACAGCGGCACTACCTGGATTGCAGTGCCCACGGCCGGTGCGAATGGTTGCGATCCCGCGATCAATGCGATACGCATCAATCCCAAGGGCACATTTATAGGCAACACTCCAAACCCGAGCTTCCAGTTAAAATTCCGTGTGTGTGTACAATAATCAGTCATTGAGGTATCCAAAATGAATAAGCCACTTCTCTCTTTGCAGCTCGGCGCACTATCGTTCCTCTTGTTATCGTTGGGCAACATCTCACATGCGCAAGCCGCCGATGAGCCTCAGCCAAAGCAATTGCAGGAGATCGACTCGCTGCAGCGCCGCGCCAGCGCGCTGACCTATGGAAATCTCGATCCCAATGGTTATTACCTGGCCAAAGCCCGTATCTGGCTAGACTTGGCACAGAGTGAGTATTACGAAAAAGACAGCAGTGGAATAATCTCCGCCTCCATCGGGCAAGCGGTAACCTTGCTAGACGCGCTGGAGACAAAACAAACCGGCATCAGCATGGAAACACCCCTTGAAATAGCCGGAAGCAAAGCGATCCGCCCTGATTTGCTGGAAAAGATCAGTGCACTCAAGAAACACGAAAAGTTTTCCTGCGGACAACGTCCCATCGCAGAGGCCGAAGTCTATCTGGTGTGGGCTGGGCATGAATTTCGCGAATCCGGAAAGAGCCATGCTGAGGCGGACATACGTGCCGTCGAAAACATGATCTACGATGGTGAAGTGGCAATCAATAACTGCATGGGTCCCGCGCCTTCGCCGGTGCAAGTACCGGTACCCTTGCCAGTGCCTGTCATGGAGACGATCACGATTTCCAGTGATGGGTTATTTGCCTTTGATAAGGCGACATTGAATCCGTCCGCACTATCGCGTCTGGATGAATTGACCACGAGCATCAAAGAGATGGGGGTGGGACTGGAGCAAGTCATTCTGATCGGGCACACTGACCGCCTGCGCAGCGATGGCCGCCCGGAGCGCAACAAGGCTCTTTCCGAGCAACGTGCCGAAAGCATTAAGCGATACCTGGTCAGCAAAGGCATCCCGGCAGACAAGATACACGCCAGCGGCATGGGTTCGACGCAACCAGTCGTCCAATGTCCGACTACAGCCAGCAAGGAAAAACAGATCGCCTGCCTGCAACCAAACCGGCGCGTGGAGATCGTTCTGCGTGGAAAGAATATTGTCGATGAAAAAAAGCATAAGTGAGATAAGCCGCTTTGTTACTATGGACAGGAAAAATAAAAATTCACCGGTACGCCCAGCATGATTAGAAACTCGCTCGTTCTGTTGTTCGCCATCATGGCGGGCAGCCTTTCCGTTGCCCTTGCTGCCGATGAATCGCATGCCGATCCAAAACAACAGAACGAAACGGTCCAGCAGATCGAATCATTACAACGCCGCTCAGATAAGCTGTATTTTGGCAGGCTCGGCTCAAACAACTATCATCTCTCCAAGGCACGCACTTGGCTGGACCTGGCGCTCACCGAATATCGCAACAAGGATACCAGTGGGATCGTTACAGCATCCATAGTGCAGGCTGAGACTCTGCTGGATGCACTGGAAAACGATCAAGCTGACATCACCATGGATACACCCATGAAACTGCCGGGCAGCGAAACTGCGCGCATCGATCTGTGGGAGAAGATCGCCATACTCAAAAAACGTGCTAATTTTTCCTGTGGGCAACGCCTTATCGCACAGGCTGAGGTCTATCTGGTTTGGACCGGACACGAAAGATCAGTATCCGGCCCCGGCAAAGCGGAATCTTACTCAACCATCGCTGAAGACATGATCTATGCGGGACAGGTGACCATCGATATCTGCGATGCCGCTTCACCAAAGGCGGCATCGCCAGCGAGCCCGGAAGTGATCACACCCCCTGTTGCTCTGGAAGTTGTCGCACCACAAGTCACGCTGGAAAAGATCACTCTCTCCAGCGATGCATTGTTTTCCTTTGGCAAGGCAACGGTAAAACCATCAGCACTTGGGCAACTCGACCAGCTTGCCGACAAGTTCAAGGGCATAGCCCGACTGGAACAAGTGATACTGGTCGGGCACACCGATCGCCTGCGCAGCGATGGTCATCCCGAGCGCAATCAGTTGCTCTCGGAGCAACGTGCCGAAAGCATCAAGCAATACCTGATCAGCAAAGGCGTCGCAGCAGACAAGATACTCGCCAGCGGCGCAGGTTCCTCTCAACCAGTCAAGGAATGTTCGACCAAACCAGGCAAGCAGATACAAATCGATTGCCTGCAGCCGAACCGCCGCGTCGAGATCATCTTGCGCGGAGGCAAGGCAGTGGGCGAGAACAAGGAACTTGTAAGATGAATATCTTCGTGACAGTTCACAACTATACGAAACATCAATGGTCATAGCGCATGATCAATAGCTCGCGCGCCCTGTTGTTCACCCTGTTGCTGGGCAGCCCCCTGTTTGCCCTGACTGCGGGCGCAGCGCTGCCCAAGCAATTGCAGCAGATCGAATCCTTGCAACTCCGCGCCGACAAAATGGCTTTTGGCGTGCCCGGCGCAAACAACTACCATCTCGCCAAGGCACGCACTTGGCTGGATATGGCACTCAGCGAATACCACGAGAATGAAAGCACCGGCATCGTGCCTGCTGCCATCGAACAGGCCGAGACCCTGCTGAATGCGCTGGAAGCGAAGCAAACCAATATCAGCATGGACACCCCGATGCAATTACCCGGCAGCGAAGCGGTGCGTCCGGACTTGTGGAACAAGATCGCCACACTGAAAGTGCATGAAAAATTTTCCTGCGTACAACGCGCCGTTGCCGAAGCCGAAGTTCATCTGGTGTGGGCCGGGCATGAAAAACTTGAGACCAGCTGGGCGGATGCACAGTCCTATGCAAGTAGTGCCGAAGACCTGATCAGGGAAGCGCAAAACTCCATAAATGAGTGCGCTGCCAAGATCCCGGTCGCTGTAACCAAGATCCCGGAGACTGAAAAGATCATCCTGTTCAGCGATGCGCTTTTCGGCTTTGACAAAGCCACGCTGGAGCAGTCCGTACAGTGGCGACTGAATCGGGTAACCGACAGCATCAGGATGTCAAAGATGCTGGAAGAGGTCGTCCTGATCGGGCATACCGACCGCCTGCGCAGCGATGGTCGCCATGAACGCAACCAGTTACTTTCCGAACAGCGTGCCGAAAGCATCAAACGATACCTTGTCGAGAAAGGCGTCCCCGTAGACAAGATACGCACCCGCGGCGCCGGTTCATCGCAACCATTGGTGAAATGCTCGACCAAACCGAGCAAGGCAAAACAGGTGAAATGCCTGCAACCGAATCGGCGTGTGGAAATCATCTTGCGCCAGAAAAATCAGGATCCGGTCACTGCTCAACCGGCCAATCCAGCTCCAACCATCCGCAATTAGCGACGCTATCCCGTATCACTTTTTCCGG
>Ga0315271_10003202_pt1 | contig 10357 bp, 8 predicted proteins | sample C3_top_MG_FD_204664 | JGI IMG/M metagenome (GOLD analysis project Ga0315271, IMG submission 204664) | Sediment microbial communities from Yellowstone Lake, YNP, Wyoming, USA - C3_top | ecosystem: Environmental > Aquatic > Freshwater > Lake > Sediment | place: USA: Wyoming | collected 2017-08-01
ATCACAGGAATGAAGGCCGGCGAAACTAAATCATTCGACATGACTTTCCCTGAAACCTATCACGGCAAGGATGTGGCGGGTAAGCAAGTGACGTTTACGATCACCGTTAATAAAGTAGAGGCTCCCAAGCTGCCGGAAGTGGATGCGGGATTCGTCAGAACCGTCGGTATCCAGGATGGTGATGTGAGCAAGCTGCAGGCAGAGGTTCGCGAAAATCTGCTTCGCGAAGTTTCGCGCCGCCTGAAGGTGCGCAACAAGACTGCGGCCATGGATGCGCTGTTGAAAGTCGCCAAGTTTGATGTGCCCAAGATTTCGGTGGACTGGGAAGTGCAAGCACTGATGCAGCAAACCATCGAGGATATGGAATCGCGCGGGATGAAGATGAAGGGAATGACCTTGCCGCCGGAGTTGTTCAGGGAGCGTGCCGAGAAGCGGGTCAAACTCGGGCTGATCCTTGCCGACCGGGTGCAAAAGATCGACTTAAAGGCCAAGCCCGAGCAGATCAAGTCCATGATCCAGGAATATGCGCAGAGCTTTGATCATCCCGAGGACGTGGTGCGCTGGTACGCCTCTGACGTCAAGCGCATGCAGGAAGTGGAAAATCTGGTGCTGGAAGAGAACGTGGTGAGCTGGGCGATGTCCCAGGCCAAGACCGTGGACAAGCCGGCAGTATTCAACGAACTGATGGAAAGTACCTAATATGTCGGACTACTTTGAAACCCAGAATATCGGATTGATCCCCATGGTTGTGGAAACCAGCGGGCGCGGTGAACGTGCATATGATATTTACTCGCGCTTGCTCAAGGAGCGTGTGGTGTTCCTGGTTGGCGAGGTGAACGATCACAGCGCGAACCTGATCGTGGCGCAAATGCTGTTTCTGGAATCGGAAAACCCGGACAAGGATATCCATTTTTATATCAATTCTCCGGGTGGTTCAGTCACCGCCGGTATGGCGATCTATGACACGATGCAATTCATCAAGCCGAATATCAGCACACTGTGCATCGGTCAGGCCGCGAGCATGGGTTCGTTCCTGCTGGCGGCGGGCGAGAAGGGCAAGCGTTTCTGCCTGCCTAATTCACGCGTGATGATCCACCAGCCGATGGGCGGTTTCCGTGGACAGGCTTCGGATGTCGAAATTCATGCCAGAGAGATCTTGTATCTGAAGCAAAGGCTCAATCAAATGCTGGCGCAGCACACCGGCCAAACGGTCGAAACGATCGAGCGTGATACCGATCGTGACAATTTTCTGAGTGCCGAAGATGCGGTCAAGTACGGGCTGGTGGATCAGGTGCTGAACAAGCGTGCTTAAAATTACCGAATACTCCATGAAAGGTAAATAGCGATGTCTGATGATAAAAATTCCGGCGATAAAAAATCAGGCGACAAATTGCTTTACTGTTCGTTTTGCGGCAAGAGCCAGCATGAGGTGCGCAAGCTCATTGCCGGGCCGTCAGTGTTCGTTTGCGACGAGTGCATCACGCTGTGCAATGACATCATGCGCGAGGAGATCCAGAACGACCAGGTCAAGGGCGACAAGACAGACTTGCCGGTTCCGAAGGATATCTGTGCGACATTGGATGAATATGTGATCGGCCAGGACAGGGCCAAGAAGATCCTGTCGGTAGCCGTGTATAACCACTACAAGCGGCTCAAGAGCAACGACAAGGACGGTGTGGAATTGTCCAAGAGCAATATCCTGCTGGTCGGCCCAACCGGTTCCGGCAAGACGCTGCTGGCCCAAACAATGGCGCGCTTGCTGAATGTGCCGTTCGTGATGGCCGATGCGACAACGCTGACCGAAGCGGGTTATGTCGGTGAGGACGTCGAGAATATCATCCAGAAGTTGTTGCAGACCTGCGACTATGACGTCGAGAAGGCGCAGCGCGGCATCGTGTATATCGATGAGATCGACAAGATCTCGCGCAAGTCGGACAACCCGTCGATCACGCGTGACGTGTCCGGCGAGGGTGTGCAGCAGGCGTTGCTCAAGCTGATCGAGGGCACCAAGGCTTCGATCCCCCCACAGGGTGGACGCAAGCACCCGAACACGGAGTTTTTGCAGGTGGATACCACCAACATCCTGTTCATCTGCGGCGGTGCATTCGATGGCCTTGAGAAAGTGATACGCAATCGTTCTGCCAAAGCGGGTATCGGTTTTGGTGCAACGGTGCGCAGCAAAGATGATCGCAAAACAGGCGAGACATTGCGTGATGTGGAGCCAGAGGACCTGATCAAATTCGGCCTGATCCCGGAATTCGTCGGGCGTTTGCCGGTCATTGCAACGCTGGAAGAATTGGATGAGGCAGCTTTGGTGCAGATATTGACTGAACCCAAGAATGCGTTGACCAAGCAATACCAAAAATTGTTCGCGATGGAGGATGTCGATCTGGAATTCCGCGATGGTGTGTTACTAGCGATCGCACGCAAGGCACTGGCGCGCAAAGCCGGAGCGCGCGGCCTGCGTTCGATACTTGAGAATGCCCTGCTTGACGTGATGTTTGATTTGCCCTCATTGGACAATGTCAGCAAAGTGGTATTGGACGAAACAGGCACGGCACATGAGATAAAGCCCATCATCATTTATGCGGATACCCACAAAGCGGCATGAGCTAGCATGTTTCCGCCCGTTCCTGTATCCAGTCCCGAGGGGAGTGCTGCAGGACCTTTGGAAATCCGGGATGCGCATGAATGATTGTTTATGAAGACTTTATGCGCTGCATCTGATTGATAGTGCAGAAAGTATATTTTTGCAACGTATCGATTTGGTTGAACTCCGGATTTTTAGAGTTGTCCTTGAAATAGTTAAAGCAATCCCCATTTAACCTTCCATCCTACAAAAAGGTTATCGCCATGTTAGAACAAGATACCCCCAGTACCCCAAGCAATATGACAGGTTCAAGCAACCTGTACCCGCTGCTGCCTTTGCGCGATGTCGTGGTGTTTCCGCACATGGTGATACCGCTGTTCGTCGGGCGCTCCAAGTCAATCAAGGCGCTGGAGACGGCGATGGAGGCGGGCAAGAGTATCGCGCTGGTGGCACAAAAGTCTGCGACCAAAGATGATCCGGGCACGGAGGATCTATATGCCATCGGCAGCATGGCCAATATCTTGCAGATGCTGAAGTTGCCTGACGGCACGGTCAAGGTTCTGGTTGAAGGCACGCAGCGTGCCAATGTGCTGCGTGTATATGACGCCAAATCGCATTTCGATGCAGAGGTGCAGATCGTAGCCGCAGAGGATGGTACGGATAGCGAATCCGAGGCGATGCGCCGCGTGCTGATCACCCAGTTCGATTCCTATGTAAAACTGAACAAGAAGATCCCGCCCGAGATATTGACGTCTCTGGCCGGCATCGATGATGCAGGTCGCCTAGCCGATACGATCGCCGCCCATTTGCCACTCAAGCTCGAGCAAAAACAGGAGGTGCTGGAGATCTTTGGCGTACGCAAACGCCTCGAGCATTTGCTGGGCCTGCTGGAAGGCGAGATCGATATTCTTCAAGTCGAGAAGCGCATACGTGGGCGTGTCCGGCGCCAGATGGAAAAGAGTCAGCGCGAGTATTACCTGAACGAGCAAGTCAAGGCGATCCAGAAAGAGTTGGGTGATGGCGAGGAAGGTACCGACTTCGATGAGCTGGAAAAGAAGATCAAGGCCGCGCATATGCCTAAGGAAGCCCGGGCAAAAGCCGAGTCCGAACTGAAAAAATTACGCCTGATGTCGCCAATGTCAGCGGAAGCCACGGTGGTGCGAAACTACATCGATGTGCTGCTCGGCTTGCCTTGGAAGAAGAAGACCAAGATCAGTGCCGATCTGAAAAAGGCAGAAACCGTACTTGAAGAGGATCACTATGGTCTGGATAAGGTCAAGGAACGTATCGTTGAATACCTTGCGGTGCAACAGCGCATGGACAAGATGAAGGCCCCTATCCTTTGTCTGGTTGGCCCGCCGGGCGTGGGCAAGACCTCGCTCGGGCAGTCTATCGCGCGTGCTACCAATCGCAAGTTCGTGCGCATGTCGCTGGGCGGAGTGCGGGATGAGTCCGAGATTCGCGGACATCGGCGTACCTATATCGGCTCCATGCCGGGAAAGATCCTGCAGAACATGAGCAAGGTCGCGGTGAAGAACCCGCTGTTCCTGCTCGATGAAGTGGACAAGATGGGTATGGATATGCGCGGTGATCCGTCTTCCGCGCTGCTGGAGGTATTGGATCCAGAGCAGAACAGCACCTTTGTAGATCACTATGTCGAGGTCGAGTACGACCTGTCCGAAGTGATGTTCGTTGCGACAGCTAATACGTTGAATATTCCAGATGCGTTGATGGACCGCATGGAGATCATCCATGTCTCCAGTTATATGGAAGAGGAAAAGATCAATATCGCCACGCGCTATCTGGTACCCAAGGCGATCAGGAACAATGGCCTGAAACCTGAAGAGATCACTATTTCCGAAAGTGCATTGCGCGATATCGTGCGTTACTACGTGCGTGAAGCAGGGGTGCGCGGACTGGAGCGTGAGATCTCCAAGATATGCCGCAAGGTGGTCAAATCCCTTGCATTGAAAGAACGCGACAAGAAGGTCGTGATCAATTCACGCAATCTCGACAAGTATCTTGGAGTGCGCCGCTATTCTTACGGCGTTGCCGAGAAGAACAATCAAGTGGGGCAAGTGACCGGTCTGGCATGGACGGAAGTCGGCGGCGAGCTACTGACTATTGAGGCTGCGGTGTTGCCGGGTAAAGGCAAGATCACGACTACCGGCAAGCTGGGCGAAGTGATGCAGGAATCTATTCAGGCAGCATTGAGCGTGGTGCGCAGCCGTGCCAAGCGTGTTGGGATAGATGAAGAGTTTTATCAAAAGTCTGATTTGCACATCCACTTGCCGGAAGGTGCGATCCCAAAGGATGGCCCCAGTGCGGGGGTGGGCATGTGCACTGCGATGGTGTCGGCGCTGACAGGTATTCCGGTGCGTGCCGATGTGGCGATGACCGGAGAGATCACCTTGCGCGGCGAAGTGTTGCCGATCGGGGGGTTGAAGGAAAAGCTGCTGGCAGCGCAACGCGGCGGGATAAAAGTGGTGCTGATACCGGAAGAAAACATCAAGGATCTGGCGGAGATCCCGGACAACATCAAGAATAAATTGGACATCCATCCGGTCAGATGGATAGATCAGGTGTTGGAAATGGCACTTGAGCGCAAGCCGGAGCCGCTGGGGGAACCGGTTGAAAAGGTTGGTGTTATTGCCCTGGCGGGCGATGCCAAGTTGCCCGATTCGGCATTGGCAACCAAGCATTGAGTAGAAATTCTTAGCAGCTTGAGTTGGGCAATGCAAGAAATAAAATTTTTTATTTATTGCTTGACCAAAGCTGCCAAGCCTTGATATAAAGCCGCTGCAGGGCTTTTCCTGTTTCTTTAAACCACTCGCAAAAGGGGACTTACGTGAATAAATCTGATTTGGTTGAAGCAATTGCAAAATCTGCTGATATTTCTAAGGCAGCTGCAGCTCGTGCACTGGACTCGACAGTGGATGCTATTACAAAAGCTTTGAAGAAGGGCGATTCAGTGAGCCTGGTTGGTTTTGGTACATTTAAAGTTGGCAAGCGTGCCGCACGCAATGGCCGCAATCCACGTACAGGAGCAACGATCAAGATCAAGGCTGCCAAGGTTCCAAAGTTCAGCGCTGGTAAAGGTCTCAAGGATGCAGTGAATAAATAATATTTGCCGTTGGGGTGCTTAGCTCAGCTGGTAGAGCGTCGCCCTTACAAGGCGAATGTCGGCGGTTCGATCCCGTCAGCACCCACCAACACACGATTTTGGAGTGGTAGTTCAGTTGGTTAGAATACCGGCCTGTCACGCCGGGGGTCGCGGGTTCGAGTCCCGTCCACTCCGCCAATTCAAGGCGAACGCGAGTTCGCCTTTTTTTACATCTACTTCTCTCAAGTAATGTTTAGGTGTCATCACTATGTTTGAGCTGGTTGATGGAAATAAGCGGGTGGTGCAAATCATTCTGGCGCTTATCATTTTGCCCTTTGCATTATGGGGCGTGAACTCATATGAAAAATCCAAGATATCAGCGGGTGTGGTTGCCCAGGTGAATGACATAAAGATCACCCAGCAAGAATTTGAGAATGCACTGCGTCAACAACAAGACAGGATGCGTCAGCAGATGGGCGCAAGCTTTGATGCTGCAATGTTTGACAATCCAGCTATGAAAAAAGCGATTCTGGATAACCTGGTCACTCAGCGTTTGCTGATTGATCGCGCCCATGCTGCGAAGCTGGTTGCGACGGATGACCAGATTGCACAAGTGATCGGCGGGGTTGAGGCCTTTCAGGATAACGGGAAGTTCGACAAGAAGCGCTATGTAGCTGTGCTGACAAGCAATAACATGACACCGTTGGCGTATGAATCACGCCTGCGCGATGAACTGCTCGGGCAGATAATGCAGGAGACATATACACATAATGGATTTTCCCCGAACAGAGTTGCGGAAAATATTATTCATTTGACCGGTCAGCAACGGACGGTGAGTGTATCTCCGGTCTCATTGCAGGGAATGATGGCCCAGGCCAAAGTGGACGATGTCTCTGTAAAGAAATATTACGAGCAGAATCAAGGTGAGTTTCAGGTTCCGGATCAGGCTAAAGTCGAGTATGTGAAACTATCAAAGGATAACTTGCTGGCAAACGCCGAAGTACGCAAGGAGGATGTGCGCAAGTATTACGACGAGCACCAGAATGACTTTGGCACACCCGAGGAACGCCATGCGGCGCACATCCTGATCACTGTATCAGGTTCAGCGCCTCAACCAGAACGCGACGCAGCCAAAGCAAAGGCCGAAAGTTTGCTTCAACAAGTCAGGGTAAAACCCGCCAGTTTTGCCGAATTGGCCAAGCAAAATTCACAAGATCCGGGTTCCGCTGCACAGGGCGGCGACCTCGGGTTCTTTGGCCGCGGCATGATGGCCAAGTCCTTTGAGGATGTCGCTTTTGGCTTGAAGGCGGGAGAGATCAGCGGGGTGGTGCAGTCTGATTTCGGTTACCACATCATCAAACTGATCGCGATCAAACCCTCTAGGGTGGTGCCGTTCGATGAGGCGCGAGAAGGAATCGCGAACAAGCTCCGCCAGCAAAAGGCCGCCGATATGTTTGCCGAGCTGGCCGAAAAATTCAGCAATACTGTGTATGAGCAAAGCGATACATTGAAGTCGGCAGCCATCCTGGCCGGTACTAAGATCGAGCAAAGCGGATGGCTGACAAAAGGAATGGCCGGCGCAGCGCCCTGGACGACAAAAATGTTGCAGGCTATCTTCAGCGATGAAGTTGTCAAGAACAAGCGCAACACCTCGGCGATCGAAGTTTCGACGAATGTGATGGTTGCTGCCCGAGTGCTGGAATACAAGCCAGCCTCTGCGCGCACATTGAGCGAAGTTCAGGAAACGATACGCCAGAAACTGATGCGTCAGCAAGCTTTGGCCCTGGCGGCAAAGCAGGGTAAGGCATTATTGGAGCAATTGCAGCGTGGCGATAAAACAGCGCTCAGTTGGGGTGCGCCACAGGCTGTCACCCGGCTGAAACATGGTTCTCTGGATACGGGATTGGTGCGGCAAGTATTCCAGGCGAATACAGCCAGACTGCCGCAGTACGTCGGGGCAGAAGATCCCCTGAATGGCTATGTGCTTGTACGTATCGATGCCGTCAAGGAAGGCGAGCCTATCAATGATGCGAAACGCTCGGAATATGCACAGCAATTGCGTCAATTGACTGGTGAAGAAATATTCCAGGCTTATATATCAAACGAAAAAAAACTGGCGACGATCAATATAGATTTGCCCGAGAAGCTCCCGGAGTAAGGAGCTTCGGGTAAAGTGTAAAGCGCAGCCTTGATCCGGTTTGATCGAGCGCCCGGCAAAACGCCACCCTCGGGTGGCGTTTTCATCTGGTGTCGCTGCATTGTGACATGCGGACCTTCGCGGTGCATGTCACTGTTACCTACCTGCAATAGGCTTATCAAAATCATGGATATCACAACTATTACGACACCCTGGATCCGCTCAAGCAGATAACCCTTTTAGGGTATACGGCGTTGTCACTGCCTGATGCAATCGTATATAATCCGCAACTATTCAATTTAGGTTCTCCTTCATGCTGGAAGTCAGCAATCTAGCTTGTGCTCGCGGCGATCACCGTTTGTTTTCCGGCTTGAGTTTTACGTTGAATTTCGGGCAGATCATGCAAGTTCAAGGCGCGAATGGCAGCGGCAAAACCAGCTTGTTGCGTACCTTGTGTGGCTTCATTACGCCGGATGAAGGTGATATCGTCTGGCGCGGCGAGAATATCCGCGAACTGGATGAGGATTATTATGCCGAGTTGCTGTATCTCGGGCACTTGAATGCGATCAAGGATGAATTGAGCGCGCTGGAGAATTTGCGCATTTCGGCCGGCCTTTCGGGCGTAGAGCTCGATGAGAAAGAGGCGATGGCCACCTTACGGCGTATGGGCTTGCGCGGTCGCGAGATGCTCCCAACGAAAGTGCTGTCGCAGGGCCAGCGGCGTCGGGTTGCGCTGGCGCGTTTGCTGGTCAGTGATGCCAAGTTGTGGATACTGGACGAACCTTTGGCTGCACTCGATGTCGGAGCTGTGGCTTTGGTTCAGGAGTTGATCGCGGAGCATCTGGCCCGGCAGGGGATGGTGATATTTACCACACACCAACCATTGCAAGTGGCGGGGATGGAAATGCGCAGTTTGTTACTATCATGATGACCGTTGGTATGAAAGTAACAGGCTCATGAAACGATCATCGATGCTGGATCTGCTGGTGTTGGTTATACGGCGTGATCTGGTGCTGGCGATGCGTCGCCGCGCAGACGTGCTCACCACGCTGATCTTTTTTGTGATGGTCGTTAGCCTTTTTCCATTGGGTGTCGGGCCGGAAATGGCCATGTTGCGCAAGATGGCTGCGGGCGTGTTGTGGGTTGCAGCCTTGCTGTCTTCGATGCTGTCGCTGGGAAGATTATTTTCGGCGGACTATCTGGACGGCACCCTGGAACAAATGATGTTGGCGCCACAGTCTTTATCCATGCTGGTGCTGGGCAAGATGACTGCGCATTGGATGGTATCCGGATTGCCGCTGGTGCTGTTGGCACCGGTGCTGGGTTTGCAGTTTGATATGTCAGTACAGGCACTGGGCGTGTTGATATTCGGCCTGTTGTTGGGAACACCGGTGCTCAGCATGATAGGCGCGATAGGGGCGGCGTTGACCTTGGGTTTGCGCGGTGGTGGTGTGCTGTTGTCGTTGCTGGTGTTGCCGCTGTACATCCCGATGCTGATCTTTGGGACGGGGGCTGTCGAAGCGGTAGCCAGCGGGTTAAGCATAGCGTCCCATCTGTCGCTGATGGGAGCCTTGTTGGTGTTGTCTCTGGTATTCACCCCGTGGGTGACTGCCCATGCTTTGCGAATTTCGATGGAGTGATGATTTGGCGATTAACTGGTTCAAATACTCTGCACCGACCACCTTTTACGGCTTGGCCGGGAAACTGATCCCCTGGTTCGCGTATTCCGCTGCGATCTTGTTTGCAATCGGCTTGTATATCGGCTTTTTTGTCGCGCCGATGGATGCGCAGCAGGGTGAGTTCTACCGCATCATTTTCATACATGTACCGGCTTCCATCCTTTCCATGTTCCTGTATATGATCATGGCGGGTTATGCTGCACTGGGATTGATCTTCAATACCCGTTTGTCAGCCATGATGGCCAGCGCGATCGCGCCTACCGGCGCTCTGTTTGCCGTGATCTCATTGTGGACCGGTGCGCTGTGGGGCAAGCCGATGTGGGGTGCATGGTGGCTATGGGACGCGCGCATGACTTCGGAACTTATATTGTTGTTCCTGTATCTGGGCTTTATCGCATTGCATGCGTCCATCGACGACCCGCGCCGTGCAGATCGTGCTGCTGCGCTGTTGGCCATCGTCGGTTCGGTGAACGTGCCGATCATTTATTTTTCTGTGCAGTGGTGGAATACGCTGCATCAGGGCTCGACCATCAAGTTCAGCGGTACCACGATGCACGTAGCGATGCAGCAGGCTTTGTTCATCATGTTGGTAGCTTGTTGGTTCTATGCGTTCGCGGTTGCGCTGACGCGGGTACGCAGCATCATTCTGGAACGTGAGCGGAACACCACTTGGATCACAGAATTACCGGAGGTGAAACAATGATTAGCTTGGATATCTGGATGCGGGAAAACCCGCTTACCTATGTTTGGTTCGGTTCGTATGCTGTCGCGTTACTTATTTTTGCGACCGAGATCGCGATGGTCAGACACAGAAGAAAAAGCACATTGCATCAGATACGCCTGATGCG
>Ga0315271_10003203_pt1 | contig 10356 bp, 8 predicted proteins | sample C3_top_MG_FD_204664 | JGI IMG/M metagenome (GOLD analysis project Ga0315271, IMG submission 204664) | Sediment microbial communities from Yellowstone Lake, YNP, Wyoming, USA - C3_top | ecosystem: Environmental > Aquatic > Freshwater > Lake > Sediment | place: USA: Wyoming | collected 2017-08-01
GCTGCAGGGGTACTTCGACATCCCGGTGGACAATCTCATGGCCTCGCCCGTCCTGCTGGAGTACTTCCGCCGCAAGGGCCTCGACCGGCCGGTGGTGGTCTCCCCCGACGCCGGGGGCGTGGAGCGTGCGCGCAACTTCGCCAAGCGCCTCGACGCCTCGCTCGCCATCATCGACAAGCGCCGTCTCGCGCCCAACGTCGCGGAGATCATGAACATCATCGGCGACGTCGAGGGGCGTCCCGCCATCATTCTCGACGACATGATCGACACGGCCGGCACCCTGGTGCAAGCCGCGAGCGCGGTGCGCGCCAAGGGGGCGTCCCACGTCTATGCGGCGGCGACGCACGCCATCCTCTCCGGCAAGGCCCGCGAGCGGATCGCCGCGTCGCCGCTGGAGGAGGTCGTCGTGACCAACACCGTCCCGACCGTAGCCGTGGACGGCGAGAAGATCACGGTGCTCTCCGTGGCCAGCCTGCTCGGGGAGGGCATCCGGCGCATCCACGAGAACACCTCGGTCAGCTCCCTGTTTCTGTAGGCGGGGTTTACACAACTACAAGATGCTCGTATAATAAAAGATTCTTGTTGAGAAATAACTGTACGCGGGGAGGAATGACGAGATGACAAGCGTTGCGCTGGCAGCGGAGAATCGCACTGAAAAGGGCAAGACCGGGGTGAACAAGGTTCGTGCCCGCGGCCTCTGTCCGGCCGTGGTCTACGGTCCCGGGACGGAGCCCCTTCATGTCTCCGTCGACCCGAAGGTGTTCCTCAAGCTCGTGTCGACCGCGGGCGAAAATGCGTTGATCGATCTCGACATCAAGGGGGTCGAAGGCGCGAAGAAGGTCATCGTCCGCGACATCCAGTACAAGCCGCTCAAGCAGATGCCGATCCACGTGGACTTCTACCTGGTCAACCTCGACCGCACCATCGAGATCAAGGTGCCGCTCGAGTTGGTCGGCACGCCGGTCGCCGTCGCGCAGAAGGCCGGGACGCTCACCCAGGCGGTGCACGAGTTGCACGTCGAGTGCCTGCCGACCGCCATTCCCGCCTCGATCACGGCCGACGTCTCCGGCCTGGCCCTCGGTCACGCCCTGCACGTTCGCGATCTGGTCCTGCCCGCGGGGGTCACGGTCCTCGACTCGCCCGAGCAGACCGTTGCCGCCGTGGCCGGCCTCCAGGCCGAGACGGCGACCGTCGCGGCTGCGGCCGAGGTCGCGGAACCCGAAGTCATCCGCGAGCGCAAGCCCGCCGAGGAGAAGAAGTAGCACCGCTGTCAGGCGCCCTCCCGGCGCCGGTGACGGAAGGCGGCGACCGGGCGACCGGCGCCGTCTTTGCTTTTTCCATCCCGTGAAATCATGGCCATCGACACCATCATCGTCGGTCTGGGGAACCCCGGCCCCCAGTACGAGCGCACCCGCCACAACGCCGGTTTCCTCCTCGTCGGCGAACTTGCCGCGGCGCACGACATCCGTCTGAGCCAGCAGCGCCACGGCGCGCGTGTCGGCGACGGCGGCATCGGCGCGCGACGCTGTCTGCTCGCGCTGCCGCAGACCTACATGAACCGCAGCGGCGATTCGGTCCGCCGCATGCTTTCGTTCACCGGTCTCGACCCCGGATCGCTGGTGGTCGTCCACGACGACATGGACCTGCCGCTGGGTCGCCTGCGGCTCCGGCGCGGCGGCGGCGCCGGCGGGCACCGTGGGATCGCCTCGATCCTCGAGCACCTCGGCTCCCCCGACTTCATCCGCCTCAAGATCGGCGTCGGTCGCCCGCCGGCAGGGGTTCCCGCCGAGGGCTACGTCCTTCAGGAATTCGCAGCCTCCGAGCGGGAAGAGCTTCGTGGATCGCTGGCCCGCGGCGTCTCGGCTCTCGAGGTCCTGCTGGCCCGCGGCCTCGAAGCCGCGATGAACACGTGCAACTCTTGCGCTTCGGGCTCCGGCGTGGTATAAAACAGAACTTTCCCATGGGGGGAGAGTATGCTTCCTTGCCCGCGGCCCTGACCGCGGGCTTCACATCCGGAAGGAGGAGGACAGACACCGTGCAGAAGTATTACGAGACCATCTTCATCATGCGTCCCACCCTGAACGACCAGGAAATCGCGGAGCTCATCGAGACCTACCGCGGCATCCTGGTGCGCGAAGGCGCCGAGATTCTCTACCAGGCCGATCTCGGCAAGAAGAAGCTGGCGTACATCATTCGCCACTTCCAGAACGGCCACTACGCGCTCTACCGCTACAAGGCCCCGGCCGCCGCGGTCCACGAGGTCGAGCGCAGCATGAAGATCAACGAGGACCTGCTGCGGATTCTCACCGTGAAGCTCGACGAGGTCGAGCTCGCGGCCGCCACCGCCGCCGTCGCGGCCGCAGCGGCTGCAGCGGAGCAGTACGCGCCCGCAGCGGTCGCCGCCCCCGTCGAGGGCTGATCCGATGGCCGACATCAACGTCGTGATCCTTGTCGGGCGGCTGACCCGCGACCCGGAGTTGCGGTACACGCCAGCCGGGACGGCGGTGACCGGCTTCGGGCTGGCGGTCAACAACCGACGCAAGGTCGGGGACGAGTGGAAGGAAGAGCCCTGTTTCGTCGACGTCAAGATCTTCGGTCGCATGGCAGAGACCAGCAGCGAGTACCTCTCCAAGGGGCGGCAGTGCGCCATTGAAGGCCGTCTTTCGTACAGCAAGTGGGAGAAGGACGGACAGACGCGCAGCAAGCTCGAGGTCATCGCGAACAACATCCAGTTCCTCGGTCAGGGGCAGGGTCAGCAGGGCCGCGGCGATCGCGCGCCAGGGGCGGACGCCGATCCGCTTGCGGACATCGGTGGCGGTCCGGACATGGGCGAGGCACCATTCTAGCATTCGGATTGGACAATTCTGTCGCGATCGCATCGCCCCTGACGGGAGCGGCCCTCGCGGACGATAAAAGGAGAGACGCACCATCATGGAGCCGGTAAAGAGAAAGCGTTTTCAGAAACGGAAGTCCTGCAAGTTCTGCGAGGACAAGATTCCCGCCATTGACTACAAGGACGTCAAGCTGATCAAGCTGTACATCAGCGAACGGGGAAAAATCATTCCCCGCCGGATCACGGGCACCTGCGCGAAGCACCAGCGCAGCCTGACGACGTCGATCAAGCGGGCGCGCAACATCGCCCTCATTCCCTTCGCGGCTGGTCAGTAAGCCGTTGCCGAACCCGAACCACCCCGGGTCCTTCGGGGTCCGGGGTGGTTTGTTTCCATGATGCGCATCAGCGGCGAACTGCGGGATCTGGCCGCCGCGAGCAGCCTGTCGGCGCTGTTGTTCGCCTCCGGAGTTCTCGTGCCCCTGCTCGGCCCGCCCGCCGGTTTTTTTTCTGCCGCACCGCTCATCTGGCTTGCCGCTCGCCGCGGTTGGTCCGCGGGCGTTCTGGGAGGCCTCCTCGCCACCGTGGCGCTCCTGCCGGCGCTGCCCCCTCCGATTGCGCTGATTTTTTGCCTCGAGCATGCGCTGCCCGCCTGGTTTCTTGGTTCGAGATTGCGCCACGGCAAGAGCATCGTCGGCGGCAGCGCCGTCGCGGCGGTGACGGTGACCATCCTGATGATCGGCGCCACCCTGGTCCTGTCCGGGCCCGGAAACGACCCGGTCCAGGTGCTCGAGCAACAACTGCGGGAGGGTCTGGCGGAGCTGGGAAGCACCGGCGGCCCGTCCACCACGGGAACCCCGGCCGCGCTGAACGCGAGCCTCGAGGATGTGCTGGCGGTTCTGCGCCGCGTGCTCCCCGCCGTCACCCTCGTCGGCATTTTCCTCGAATGCGCGCTCAACAGCCTCCTCGCCGCGCGGGTTCTGGCCCGTGGCACGGCGGGAGCGCAACCGCTCAACCTGACCATCTTCCGGCTGCCGGAGTGGCTCGTCTGGGTCCTCATCCTGGTGCTGGCGCTGTGCTGGGCCCCGTGGCCCCGGGTGGCGACCGCCGCGCTGAACGCGGTGCTGCCGCTGATCTTCGGGTACCTGCTCCAGGGTCTTTCGATCACGCTGCACGCGGCCGCCCGTGCGCGGCTCTCGCGTTTCGGCACGATCATGTTCGCGTCGGCCCTGGTCTTTTTCCCCTGGCTTCTCGCCGCCCCGCTGCTGCTCGGGTTGCTCGACTTCCGCTTCGATTTCCGAGCCCGCTGGCCGCTCACCCCACCCCCCGCGTAACGCCCGGCAACGCAGTGCATCTCGAGGAACGGGAAATTGCTTGCGGGAGGTACGGACTGGGCGAAGGGGTGGCGCGGAGGGGAGGTCTCCATCGGCGGAACGAAGTGAGCACGATGGAGGTCCGCAGCGTCAGGACCCCGCAGCCTGGACGTCCTTGACTCACCCTAGCCGCAGCCGTATCATCACGCTATGAAGTCCCGCGGAGTGGCCTTTTCCCCAACATCCATCGGCATTTGGGCCCTTCGGAGATGAGCGGTCCGACCCCGATGATGCGTCAGTATCAACGCATCAAGCAGGAGCACCCCGAGGCCATCCTCCTCTTCCATCTCGGCGACTTCTACGAGATGTTTTTCGACGACGCCCGGGACGCCTCGCGCATCCTCAACATCGCCCTGACGTCCCGCGACCGCCAGAAGGCCGACCCCATCCCCCTCTGCGGCATCCCGGTGCACTCGGCCGAGAACTACATCACCCGGCTGCTCAAGGCCGGTCGCAAGGTGGCCGTCTGCGACCAGGTCGAGTCCCCCGCCGATGCCGTGGGGCTCGTGCGACGCGAGGTGACGCGGGTCATCACCCCCGGCACCGTCCTCGACGAGCGGATGCTTGAGGGTCGGGAGACGAACTACCTGGTCTCGCTCGTGCCGGGGAAAACGCTGACCGGTATCGCGGCGCTCGACTTTTCCACGGGCGAATTCCTCGTGCTCGAAACCGCGTCCGAGAACAGCCGGGAGGTCGAGGACCGGCTGGAGGGCTTTGCCCCCGCCGAGCTGCTGCTGCCGCGCAGCGCTTCGCCCGAGCTGGAAAAGTTGGTCGCACGGGTGCTTCCCGGCGTCACGGTCACGCGCCCCGACGACCCCTCCTCGTTCGACCCCTTCTCCGCGCGGCGCACGCTGCTCGAGCACTTCGGCATCGCGACCCTCGACGGCTTCGGACTTCTCGGGTACGAGGAAGGGGTGACCGCGGCAGGTGCGCTCGTGCGCTATCTTCAGTCCACACAGCGCCGCCCGCTCGGCAATATCACGCGGCTCGCGCCGTGGCGCTCGGAGGCCCGCATGGCGCTCGACGCCGCAACCCAGCGCAATCTCGAGCTGCTCGCGAACCTCGAGGACGGCCGCCGCGAGCGCAGCCTGCTCTGGGTGCTCGATCGCACCCGGACGCCCCTCGGTTCGCGGCGCTTGCGTTCGTGGATCACCGCGCCCCTGATGGACACCACGGCGATCGCGGCGCGTCAGGACGCCGTCGAACGGCTCGTCGCGGAGGGCGAACTGCGCCAGCGGCTGCGGACCGCCCTTGGCTGCATTCTCGACCTGGAGCGGCTCGCCAGCCGGATCGCCCTGAACACCGCCGGGCCCCACGATCTGGTCGCGCTGCGCGGTTCGTTGCGCATGCTGCCGGAACTTTTCTCGTCCCTGGCGGGCGACCCGACGGCGTTGCTCGCCACACTCGGCGAAGCGGACGACCTGGCCGACGTGTGCGCCGAGGCCGACCGCATCCTCGCCGAAAGCCCGCCGCCGCGGCTCAGCCAGGGCGGCGTGGTCCGGGAAGGCGTGAGCGCCGAACTCGACGAACTGCGTCGCCGCTCGCGCCACGCCCAGGAGGAGCTCAACGCGCTCGAGCGCCGCGAGCGCGAGCGCACCGGTATCGCCACGCTCAAGGTCGGCTTCACGAAGGTTTTCGGGTACTACATCGAGGTCACCCGCCCGAACATCCCCAACGTCCCGGCCGACTACGTCCGGCGCCAGACCCTCGTCAACGCCGAGCGCTACCACTCGGCGGAGCTCGCCGCGTTCGAGGAAGGGATCCTCGGGGCAGAGGAGAAGTCCCTGGTCCTCGAAGCACGGATCTTCGAGCAGCTGCGCGTCTTCCTGTCCGCCGCCGCGGCGCGGCTTCAGTCCGCCGCGGCCGCCGTCGGCGAGATCGACGTCCTGCAGTCCTTTGCCGAAATCGCGCTGCGGCAGGGATACTCCCGCCCCCGCGTCGACGAAGGCCTGGCGCTCGAGATTGTCGGCGGCCGCCACCCCGTGGTCGAACTCGCCGGCGAGGAGCGGTTCGTGCCCAACGATTGTTTTCTCGATGCCGGCGACTGCCAGCTGATGATCCTCACCGGCCCGAACATGGCCGGCAAGTCCACGTTTCTGCGGCAGACCGCCCTCATCGCGCTCATGGCGCAGATCGGCAGTTTCGTCCCGGCGGCGTCGGCCCGCATCGGCGTCGTGGACCGCATCTTCACCCGCATCGGCGCCGCCGACCGGCTGTCGCGCGGGCAGAGCACCTTCATGGTCGAGATGACCGAGACGGCGAGCATCCTACACAACGCCACGGAGCGCAGCCTGGTGATCCTCGACGAGGTCGGGCGGGGGACGAGCACGTTCGATGGCCTGGCCATCGCCTGGGCGGTCGCCGAACACCTGCACGGCAGCGGGCCGCGCGGGCCGCGCACCCTGTTTGCGACACACTACCATCAGCTCACCGAGCTGCAGCTCACCCTGAGCCGGGCGCGAAATTTCACGGTTGCCGTCCGCGAGTGGGAGCAGCAGATTCTCTTTTTGCGCACCATCATCCCGGGCGGCGCCGACCGCAGTTACGGGATCCAGGTCGCGCACCTGGCCGGCCTGCCGCCCTCGACCCTGGTCCGGGCCCGCGAGATCCTGGCCAATCTCGAGAGCGGCGAGCTGACGGTCGACGGGCTGCCGCGCATTGCCGAGCACCTTGCTCCCCCCGCCCCGCAGCCGCAGCTCGAGCTGTTTCCCGCACGGGAGCACGATGTCGTGCGTTCCTTGCGCGAGATCGACACGGACCGGCTTTCCCCGTTCGAGGCGCTGCAGCTGCTGGTCGGCTGGAAGGCCGCCATCGGGCAGCCGATGCGCAGGGCCGTTCCGTGAGACGTGGCGTCAGCATCGCTGCCGGCTGTCTTGCCGTGCTTCTTGTTCTGCCAGCGCCCGCGCGCTCCGCGTCCGCCGCCGCATCGGGTACGGCTGCAGCAGCCGCGCTCTTCGCGCGAGCCGAGGAGTCGTTTTCGGCGCTCCGGGCCAACACCGAGGCCCAGCGGCAGCGCCAGAATTTCGCCCGTGTGCTCGAGGCCTACCGCAGAGTCTTCGAAAAATACCCCGCCACGCGTCTGGGAGACGAGTCCCTGATGCGCGCCGGGGAGCTGCTGACCCTGCTGTTCCGCTGGACCGGGCAGGAGGGGGATCTCAATCGGGCCCAGAATTACTACCAGCGGCTCGTCCAGACCTCCCCGAAGAGCCCCCTGGTGGACGACGCGCTCCTGGCGATCGCTTATCTCTATCTTGACCACTTCAAGGACCCGGCGCAGGCGTGGCTGCGCTTTCGCGACGTCACGCAACTCTCGCCGGGGGGCGACAAGGCTGCCGAGGCGAAGCGGCAGCTCAAGCGCCTCGCGGCCTACGCCGCCGCGGACAAGCCGCCCCCTGCCGTCGGCACCGGCGATCTTTCTTGTCCGGTGCCACCGCCGCCAGACACCGCCGGCGCCGGCGCCCGGGCCGGCGGTCCTTCCCTGCCGGCGTCGTCGCAGACCGTCGTCGCCGCACCACCACCAGCGGTCATCGCGGCACCACTACCAGCGGTCATCGCGATGCCACCACCAGCGGTCATCGCGATGCCAGCGCGCGAGGTCATCCCCGTGCAGCAGCCGGGCGGGCCCACTCCCAACCGACCGGCGGCACCGCCTCCGACGCCGGGAACGCCGGCGGTGCTCAACCGGATCCGCGGCATCCGCCACTGGTCGAACCCCGAATATTCGCGCGTCGTCATCGATCTCGACCAGAAGACCAATTTTTACTCCAACCTCCTCGAGGACCGCTCGGGGGGCGGCACCTCGCCCCGGTTGTACATCGACTTGTTCGCGTCGCTCGTCGAAGAGCGGTTCTGCAAGCCGATCGTCGTGAACGACGGCATCCTCCACAGCTTCCGGGCCGGGCAGTACACGCCTGACAGCGTGCGGGTGGTGCTCGAGATCGACGGGTTGAGCACCTACCGCGTGTTCCCGATGCAGAACCCCTTCCGCATCGTCGTCGACGTCACGGGCAGGGCTGCGGGCGTCACGTCGGTCGCCGCCGGTGCGGCATCGACAGCGGCCCCGGCGGCCCCGGTACCCGCGTCAGGCGCCTCATTCCCGAAGCCGGAGTCGGCCCCCGCGAAGCCACCACCACCCGCGGCCGCTCCTTCGCCCGCGATGAATGCCCGGCTGAACCCGCTCGCGCCTTCTCAACGGTACACGCCCGAACCGGTACCCGAGCTCATCCCTCTCCCGTCGTTCGCGCCGGGGGAGGGTCCCCCGGCTCCTGCATCCTCGCCGCCGCCGACGACCTTTTCCGGCACCACCGTGGACGCCGTTCCCGTACCACCGGCCCCACCCGCGCCCGTGGCCTCGCCTGTGGCCGTGGCCGCACGCGACTCCAACGTCCGTAAAGCCCCCGATGGTGCCCGCACTCCCGTGACGGCGGCACCCTCGGGCAAGCCGTCGCTGGCGCGACAGCTCGGTCTGGGTGTTCGCCGTGTGGTCATCGACGCCGGCCACGGGGCGCACGACCCCGGCGCGATTGGGATCGACGGGCTGAAGGAGAAGGACGTGACGCTCGATCTGGCGCTGCGCGTGCGGGACATCCTCCGGGCGGCAGGGTACGACACGGTGCTCACCCGCGACCGGGACGTCTACCTGCCCCTCGAGGAACGGACGGCGCTCGCCAACACCGCGCGCGGCGATCTCTTCCTCTCGCTGCACTGCAACTCGAGCGAAGCCGGCAATCTCAGCGGCGTCGAGACGTATTACCTCAACCTCGCCTCGAATGTCCGCTCCATGCAGACCGCCGCCCGCGAGAACAGCATGGCCGTGGCGAACATGAGCGACCTGCAGCAGATCGTCCGGGAGATCCAGAACTCCAAGATGGACGAGTCCAGCCAGTTCGCGGCAAGAGTTCAGCGCTCGCTGCACGACACCCTGCACCGCACGTTCCCCGACGTCAAAAACCTCGGCGTCAAGCAGGCGCCCTTCTACGTGCTCATCGGTGCGCAGATGCCCAGCATCCTCGCCGAGGTCTCCTTCATCAACAATCGGACGGAGGGCCGGCGCCTCGCCGACCCGAGCTACCGGCAGCTGATCGCGCAGGCGATCGTCGACGGCGTGAAACGCTATGTCCGAACGGTGAAGACCGCAGCCCTCGCCGTTCCCGGGAGACCGACCCGATGAGCGTTCACCCACCCATCGCGCGCACGCGCAACATCGGTATCATCGCGCACATCGACGCCGGCAAGACAACGGTCAGCGAGCGCTTCCTCTACTACTCCGGCCGCAGCCACAAGATGGGCGAAGTGCACGACGGTGCCGCGACGATGGACTGGATGCCCCAGGAGCAGGAGCGGGGCATCACGATCACCGCGGCGGCCACGACCTTCGCCTGGCGCGAGCACCAGATCAACCTCATCGACACGCCCGGGCACGTGGACTTCACGATCGAGGTCGAGCGCTCGCTGCGCGTCCTCGACGGCGCCGTGGCCGTCTTCTGCGGCGTCGCCGGGGTGCAGCCGCAGACCGAGACCGTCTGGCGCCAGGCGGAGCGCTGGCGCGTGCCGACGATCTGCTTTGTCAACAAGCTCGACCGCATCGGCGCGGACTACGACGCCGTCGTCTCCGCAATCGCGTCGCGGCTCGGCTCCCTGCCGGTGTCTCTGCAGCTGCCCATCGGCATCGAGAAGGAGTTCCGGGGGGTGATCGACCTGCTGCACATGCGGGCATTGCTCTGGGACGGGGAGGACCTCGGTGCGGAAGTCGAGATTGCCGCCATCCCCGAGGAGCTCGCCGTGGAGGCCGCCGCCGCCCGCTCCCGCCTCGTGGAGACGGTGGCCGAGCACGACGAGGGGCTGCTCGCGGTCTACCTCGAGAATTCCGCCCCGTCGGCCGCAGAGGTCCTCGCCGCGGTGCGGCGCCTGACGATCGCCCGCACGGTGACCCCGGTGCTCTGCGGCAGCGCCCTGCGCAACAAGGGCGTCCAGCCGCTGCTCGACGCGGTCGTCGACCTGCTCCCCTCCCCCGCCGACCTGCCGCCCGTCGAAGGCACCAACCCGAAATCCGGGGAGACTGAGCGCCGAGAACCGAGGATCGGGGCGCCGCTGTGCGCCCTGGCCTTCAAGGTGATGACCGCCGAGGACCGCCGCCTGACCTATTTCCGCATC
>Ga0315271_10003204_pt1 | contig 10356 bp, 8 predicted proteins | sample C3_top_MG_FD_204664 | JGI IMG/M metagenome (GOLD analysis project Ga0315271, IMG submission 204664) | Sediment microbial communities from Yellowstone Lake, YNP, Wyoming, USA - C3_top | ecosystem: Environmental > Aquatic > Freshwater > Lake > Sediment | place: USA: Wyoming | collected 2017-08-01
TCCACGGCTGCTCCCATGATGAGGCTCGCCGGAATAACCAGTACTCCAAACCGTCGCGGAGTAACAATGGGGAGGAGAGAAACAGCCTTGTTCTTATCGTCGTTGTGTCTAGTCGTCTCGGCCATACCGGTCGCCCAGGCACGGCTTAGTTGGCGCGCCGACTTTGTGGCCGTGTCGCTCATCGTTCTGGCTCCGCTGCTACTGCCTGAACTCCGCGCAGGCTTCGCGGCGACGGCAACCGCGTATCATGGGTTACTTGGAAGGCGTCGTCCGTAACACGCGACGGTAACAAGAGTCGCCTCGGCGAGGAGACACTGCTTTTCAAGGATTCGGCGACAGTACAAGACACCTGGGAGCAACGTGAACATGACCGCTTGCCTAACAGATCTGGACGTATACCCGGCGGGAACCCGTCGGTGACTGACATCCTCTCCGAAATCAGCACGAGGACGGGAGGTGACGTCAACATCTGGATTGTTTTTGCTTTAGCGATTAGTTGCCCCATCCTGCTGTGGACGTATTTCCGTTCGCGCGCTACGGTCGTCATCGCTACTACCGTTGGTCTGCTGCCGATATTTGCAAGGTCAAAAGCCCTGTGGGTTTTCGAGCCGTATAGAGAGTATCATGGCGCATGGGTGCAATTGGGAGGCTTAGCCGTATTCGGCCCGATCCTCTTTGCGTACCTTTGCGCAAGGGGCCGGCTTACTACCGGTGAGTTTCTAAGACTCCTGTCTATGCCAGCGAGAGGAATGTACCTTCTGGTCGGGGCATGCCTCGTGACACAACTTATCGTCTTCTCGTTTTGGCAGGGCCTGATCGTTACGTATTGCTACGTTGGTATCAATCTGATCTGGTTCGTGCTTTCCGTATTGGCGGTGAAGACTGTTGCCGATGCACGACTTGTGCTGCGGGGCGTGCTGCTTGCGGTCGTAGTGTCATGCATTCTTACGATGACTACAACGACGACTCCGTTGCCTTGGAATCCCTTAGTAGCCGCCGAGATGTTGAAAGAGCAGGGACATCGGTTGACGGACTCGCTGGTTTTCGGAGGCAACAATTTGTCTGGGCCGCTTTTTTCCTCCTTGCTTTGTCTGGCTCCAGCAGCTCTAGCCGTCGAGAATAGTGCCTGGCGACTTGTGTGGTTAGGTTCCGTCTTGTTACTGGGAAGAGAGCTCATTTTGACCGGCGTCCGTGGCGGCCTGTTGGGTGTAGGGTGTGTGGGATTTTACTTTCTTCTGCGGGCGTCTCGGCCGACCTGGCGGCAATGGCTTTTGGTCTGCGGCGTCATGGTTGGCGGTGTGTTCGTATTCCGTGCGGCCTTCGTTGAATTCGTCGTTCCCCGGTTCGCAGAAGGCGTGCTGGGAGAGTCTGCTGCCGAAAGATTTGAGCGCGCGAGTGCCTGCCTGGACGGATTGGCTTCATTCCCAGAGATTATCGTGGGTTACGGCGCCCGGAGCGTCGAAAACTACATTCCAGGGGTGCACAACGTACACGAGGGGTTTTTGTGGGTGTGGACGACCTGCGGCCTGGGAGGGTTGATCGGGTTCTGTATCTGGCTGTTTGGCGCGATGTACCAGGGGATTTTGCTGGCCGTAGATCGACGGACAGACTCGCAAAAGGGCGTCGTCGCGATTGGCCTCGCAGGAGTGATTGGGGCGTGGTGCATTGCCTTCGTCACAACGGGCGGTTGGTTCACCGGAAGCGACGTGCCGGAGTCGTACATCTTGCTCTCAGTGCTGGTAGGTGCTCTGGTTGGTCTTTCGCAAGGCAGCGGCCCGAGGCAGGGTGCGGTTGTAGTGGGGCGGGCGCCGGCCACTACGCGCGATGTCGGAAGGGTGGGGGCCGTGGGTGCACGAGGGTTCGCGGGATGAACGAGACCGGCGACGCACAGGAAAGAGGCCACGTGGAAGTGTGCCCGGCCGTAACAGTTGTGATTCCAGTGCACAACGCGGGACGGTATCTTCGCGAAGCGATTGCGAGCGTCCTGTCGCAGACCTTCAAAGATCTCGAGTGCGTGGTTGTGGACGACGGCTCGACGGATGATGCGAGAGAGATTGTTGCGGAGGCAGCCCACGATCGTCGGGTTCGATACCAGTATCAAGTGCAAGGTGGGTGTGCGTCCGCTAGGAACGCCGGCGTACGGGTCGCACGCGGCCGGTGGTTAGCGTTCCTTGACGCTGACGATCGGTGGCTCCCGACGAAGCTGGACCGGCAACTCACACTGCTAGAGACACGGGGTGATGGATTTGCGGCGTTCTGCAGGATGCGGCTCATCGATCCAGCGGGGACTCCGTTGGGGGTGGAGAGCACTCCTTCGACGTTGTCCGAGTGTCAGGCACGGGAACTTCAGTTTGGAAATGTCATCTCCGGTTCCGCTTCGGCGGTCGTGGTCGCGACGGAGACCGTGCGACGACTAGGGTATTTTGACGAGGCGCTGTGGGCGGTGGAGGACCTCGACATGTGGCGCCGGCTTGCGGAATTCGGCATAAGGTTCCTCGAAGTCGATGAGACTTTAGTGGAGATTCGGATTCACCCGGGGTCGATGCAGCAGAACGTTGACCGCTTGGTCGCTGCTGAACGGAGTTATTTCGCGAAGCTGGCCCGGGAGGTTCGGCCGGAATTTCGCCCACTGCTTCCCGACGTCGCGTACGGGTTTCAGTTGAGGTGGATCAAGGCGTACCTGCGAACCGGCCAGTTGCTCCGGGGCCTCGGAATTCTCGCTACCGCCTCGGACTGCGGCCGGTGGGCGAGATGTAGGATCGCAAGTAACCTCCTGCAGGTCGCGCTTCGGAGGCTGCGGGAGCGACGTGCCGAGGTCGGACGAATCCTATATTGAAGCAGATGGCTCAATACGAGACGCTGGAGGGCGGAGGGACCGGCGCGCACGGGTCAGTGTCACCGACGGTAAGCGTCATCATGCCTGCTCACAACGCCGCGAAGTGGGTGGGGCGGGCCGTGGAGAGCATAGTTAGGCAAACGCTGCAGGAGTGGGAACTGATCGTCGTAGACGATGGATCGACGGACGACACGCAGCGGATTCTCGGCGACCTAGCTCAGAAGGATCGGCGCATCCGCGTCATAACGCAGCCGAAGAGCGGGGTTATCAGAAGCCTCAATAGAGCAGTATCGCTGGCCGTGGGCGAGTTCGTCGCGCGGATGGACGCAGACGACGAGTCGAGACCCGAGCGGCTTGCGAGACAGTTATCCTTCTTGAGGGCGAACCCAGCTTGCGGAATTGTCGGCACGTGGTCGAGTATTTACGTTGACGACCGCGTAACAGAGCGCGGGCACAGCCATCCGACCACGAATGGTCGTGCAAAATGGGCGTTACTCTTCGACAGCGTCTTTGTGCACAGTTCGGTGATGATCCGGCGGGCCGTATTTGAAGACTGCGGCGTCTACCCTGCGTCGTTCCCGACGCCATCGCCCGAGGACTTCGATTTGTGGTCGCGGGTTGCTCGACGCTGGAACATCGCAAACCTGCCAGATCGTCTTCTTATCTACCGAGAGACCTCTAACAGCGTTTGCCGCACGGCGGATTGGAATGAGTTTTCAGCGATCGCGAACGAGATCAGCGCTGAAAATCTTGCTGTATGGGGTGGGAGAGCCACGGGGGACCCAACCTGCAAATATGTGGCCTCACTGGCGAGAGGCGACCGGCGCCTGCTGACAGTCGACAAGAGCCTTCGCGAAGCACTACTTCTCTTGATTCAAGTGTGGATCAAGATGGCAGGGAGCGAGGGGTTCGAGCGGGGACTGGCGGTGGACGGTTTGGCGACAATCATGACAGTCGTGGGGCGACACATACGCTCGCGATGGGAGACGGAGTAGGTCTCGACGACGACTGGCTATAGTACGAACGTAGTCGTTCCGTGGCACGGGGTGACCCTTTACCAGCGGTGTAAGTGTGCGGGGCACTTTACGTAGGCGTCGTCAGAGGCAGATCAGAAAACAACACGGTGCATTTTCCCAGATCGTGTCGCTTCAAACCGTTCTCGAAAGGCTTCCACATGTCCATGACGGCCACATGAACCAGCACGCCGAGCAGGGCGCGGCCGGGATCGGGGCCTGTCTTCGGCGAGATTCGGGGCAGAACAGCCGTCAACGAACCGCGCAAGGCCACATTCCGAAACCCAGGGGCGTCCTAGCTTTCGACAGTGCGTCATCAACCTGGAGAACCACACCCAGATTCAATTCAACTCGGGGAAAAGGGAATCCGAGAGAGTAAGGACGGAGGAACCCGTTACGCCACATTCTTTAGGCCGACGCAAACATGCTAGCGACATTTCGAGGAGGGAGCGGTAGTGCCTCTACCAGAAGTCAGCGTTGTCCTCCCATTTCGAAACGGTGCACGGTTCCTGGGCGAAAGCATGCTTAGCATTTTGAGACAAACCCTTCACGCCCTCGAACTGATCGCGATCGATGACGGCTCCACCGATGGGGCGCGGCAGCTAGCCGAGAGGATTGCGGCGACAGACGAGCGTGTGAAGGTTGTCTCGGGGCGTGGCTCTGGCCTCGTTGACGCTCTGAACCTCGGTCTAGATATGGCGAGAGGGCCTTACGTGGCACGAATGGATGCAGACGACATCGCGGAAGGACCGCGGCTCCAGTGCTCGTTTGAAACCCTCGAGGCCAACCTGGCCTTGGTCGTACTTGGGACGGCCGCTGTCCTAATCGACCAGGATGGGGTTGTCGGGCGGACCTGCCGGCCGCCGTTGAGGCATGGAGCGATACTACTTGCAGCGAGAAGCGGAATCGGACCAGCAATGGTGCATCCGTCCGTAATGATGAGGACTAGAGCGGTCCGCGAGGTGGGAGGGTATCGAGCTCACGCCGACGTCTGCGAGGACCTCGATCTTTGGTTGCGGCTTGGCGCAATTGGACGCCTAGGGAATTTAAGAACACCGCTGTTGCGCCTGAGAAAGCACACAGGAAACGTAACACTCACAAGATGGCAAGACGCAATGACATCGCGTATTATCGTGTTGGCTGCTGAGAGGTTGCGACGAGCAGGAAGATTAGATCCTCTGGAATGCACAACGTGCGACTGGAGGGGATATAGAGAGTGTGTCAGGCGCTTGCTGATTCGGAGGCGTTTGCTGCCGGAGGCCGAGCGTACGGATCAGGTGGGCAGGAACGCCAGCTGGACACGAAACGGCGTACAGGGCCCAGCCCCGAATGAACGACGAACTCTCGGTCGGGTGTGGAACAGTGCTCGAAAGATAGTTCAGATGGAGTTAGCCGTCAGCGCGGTCGTCAAGGCTGGTCCCTGTCATTCGGAAGAACGGCTGTGAAAAGTCGGCGAAGAATTGGCTTCGGACGGGAAGCGGTGTGGCAAGCCGCAAGACGTGAAGCCCGTGGTGTGTTCGGGTGTTGCAAGTTCCGAGATCCGGCAGGGTGTTGCTTCAACTGAGACCTGGTCAGAGAAAGTTCCTCGGCTGTGGGATTGATGTTGACGGGAGTAAGTGGTCCTCGAAGTTGGACGTGTGGGCTGATATGAGACATCGGCTTAAAGTCCCTGACAAGACGGTGGATGAGGTCTAGTCGTTTCATGTCTGCAAAGTACCCGGGGAGTACGGATGGGAGCGGAATGTTGAGGGCGTGGTGGTGAAGAAGCGGAGCACCCGCGGGTGTGTTCGGTCCACGAGAGGCTTAAAGATGAATAGGGGTGCTTCGTGCCAGATAGTTTGGTTGTTGACGCTGAGAAGCCGCGCTGAGTGCTCCTGGTGAAGGTTTCTGTAATTTGCAGTTCGTTTCATCCTGCAGTGCGGAACGGAGGGATTACCGAGAGTGACCGGCGGATGTGCGAGGAGTTGGCTCGGCAAGGGGTATCTATAAGTGTGGTCACCTCGAACGCCGACGGATTTGGTACGTTGCCGGGCCAATACGATGGCTGGTCGCGCGCCGAATCATATAGGGTGTATTACGGACGTCGATGGTTTTGGCGGGACCTTAGTCCTGGCATGGCTGGTGAGATCTTTCGGGAGGTCGCGCTCGGCGATGTGATTCATGTCAGTGGTACGTTCAATTGGTTCCTGCCGCTTGCGGCGTGGTCTGCTAGCCGATGGGCGAGGCCGTTAGTCGTTTCTCCACACGGTAGTTTGTTGCCAGCGGCGCTAAATAGGAGGGCTGTCGCAAAGGAGTGGTTTTCGGTGATGTTCCAGCGGCCAGCTTTGCGGCGGGTCGCAGCGTTTTGTGCAACCTCCAGACCTGAGGGAGAGGCGCTTAGAAGATTATTTCCTGCGTCCCGCGTCGAGGTAATACCGGCTGGCGTTGACGTCCCGGTGACCCTGCCCTTGCGGGAGGGTGCGGCTCGGCCGTATCTTCTGTTTCTTGGGCGGCTCCATCCGTTCAAGAGGGTTGAAAGAATCATCAGAGCTTTCGCGTGTGCAGGTGGAGGAAGAGTGGCAGACCGGCCTGGGCGAAAGAACGCAGTTACGACGGCCTCGGTCAATGCAGCCTGGTGTTTACTGATAGCCGGAGAAGGCGAGCGCGGGTATCGTGAGACTCTCGAAGAGACGGCTGCTGAGTGCGGAGTCGGAAATCGCGTACGCTTCCTCGGAAATGTTGCTGGCGAGGACAAGACGAGACTCCTAGCGCAGGCTGAAGGCCTGGTGCTTGCGTCGTACTCGGAGAACTTCGGGATGAGCGTAGTTGAATCGCTGGCGCATGGAACCCCTTGTGTGGTGGCGAATACGGCGCCTTGGGAACGGCTTGACCGGGAGGGGTGCGGGTTCTGTGTCGACGATTCCGAGGAAGCTCTTGCCGATGGAATCGGGCGGCTGATGATGCTCGAGCCAGGGGAGCGGCACGCCATGGGAATGAAGGGGCGGGAGTGGATGAAGCAGGAGTTCTCGTGGTCGGGCGCAGCAGAAAAGATAGTGTCACTTTATGCGTCGGTGATCGACCAGTATCATGACGAACAGGGATCCGGACGTTCAGCGGTCCGCTCGTAGGCGCCTCTTATTTTGAACAAGAGAAGTCGGGCGTCTAGTCGTTAGCTGGTGTTGGGTGTTGCCCTCGTGGAAGAGCACGGAGTATCGGTGAGGAGATGCTCGCGAGACATGAGATCAGAGGGCGGCGATTCCGAGCGTAATTGATAAGGGCCTTGGCACCGCGATGACAGGAGAGACCCTCGGAAAATGATCAATCTCGGCATAAACGCTTACCATGGCGACTCCTCGGCGTGCGTCGTCGTCGACGGCAGGCTCGTAGCTGCGATCGAAGAGGAGCGGCTGAACCGCGTGAAGCACTGGGCGGGTTTCCCGTCGGCTGCGGCACGGCAACTTCTGGATGATTCTGGCTGGCAGCTCGACGACGTCGATGCCGTGTCGATCTCTCGAGATCCGTCGGCCCACCTGCTGGACAAGGTGCTGTTCGCGTTTCGCAAGCGGCCGTCGCTGGATGCCGTTCGCTCACGTCTGTCAAACCAGATGAAGGTGACCGGCATCGAGGGCCGTCTCGCCGGGCTGGACCGGGGGGAATTTCGGGGGAAGGTCTACAACATAGAACACCACATGGCGCACCTGGGCTCGACCTTCTTCTGCTCGCCGTTCGACGAAGCCGCCTGCCTCACGGTAGATGCGTTCGGGGATTTCCTCTCTTCCATGAGTGCCGTGGGGCGTGGAAACCGGCTGAGTGTCGTGGACCACGTGGCGTTTCCACACTCTCTCGGCATCTTCTACTCGGCCGTGACGCAGTTTCTGGGGTTCCCGAAGTACGGAGACGAGTACAAGGTGATGGGGCTGGCTTCGTACGGGGAGCCGGAGTTCCTCCCACAACTCCGGCAGGTCGTGAAACTGGGCGAGAACGGGGAATTCGAAACGGACCCCGATTTCTTCCTGCATGCGTCCGTGGGCGTGACGATGTCCTGGGATGACGGAGAACCGGTGGTCGGGCCGCTCTGGAGCGAGAAGCTGCGCGACCTGCTGGGGCCGGAGCGTGCTGCGGGGTCCGACCTGACGGATCGCCACCGAAACATCGCGGCGTCGCTTCAGGCGATGTACGAGGAGGCTTTCTTCCACAGGCTTCGTTGGCTGCGGAAGAAGACGGGGCTAAAGGCGCTATGTCTCGCGGGCGGGTGCGCCATGAACTCCGTTGCGAACGGGAAGATTTTCCGGCAGACGGACTTCAGGGACGTCTACATTCAGTCAGCAGCCGGGGACGCTGGAACGGCGCTGGGGAGCGCCCTCTACGTGTGGCATCAGGTGCTCGGGAATCCGCGCGGGTTCGTGATGGAACACAGCTACTGGGGGCCGGAGTATCCGGAGGCCAGGGTGCTGTCGGCCCTGAAGACGGCTCTCCCCGCGCTGGACGGCGACCCCGGACCGGTGGGTGTAAGGGCAGGCGAGTTTGTCGTGGCAAGGCACGTGGACGAGGGAGCGCTGTGCCGCGAGACGGCCGCGGCCATAGCTGCGGGCGAAATCGTGGGGTGGTATCAGGGACGGAGCGAATGGGGGCCACGCGCGCTCGGGAACCGGTCGATTGTGGTGGACCCCAGGCGGGCGGAAATGAAGGACGTTCTGAACGCCCGTATCAAGCGGCGCGAGCCGTTCCGGCCGTTCGCGCCGTCGATCCTGGAAGAGAGGACCGGGGACTACTTCGAGGAGAGCTATCCGGACCCGTTCATGATCAAGGTCTACCCGATCCGGCCGGAGAAGCGGGCCGAAATCCCTGCCGTGACGCACGTGGATGGGACCGGGCGGCTGCAGACGGTGTCCAAGGCTCAGAACCCGCGCTACTGGGCGCTTATCAAGGCCTTCGACGACTTGACTGGGGTGCCCGTCGTCCTGAACACGTCGTTCAACGAGAACGAGCCGATCGTGAATACGCCGGAAGAGGCGCTCGCCTGCTTCCTGCGGACGAAGATGCACCGGCTGGTGATGGGGAACTGGGTAGTGACGAGGGTCTGACGGCCGCCCCCGCAACCGTGGTCGAGAAGGCCCGCACGATGCCGATTGAATCGCCGAGGAAGAGGTCGACGGGGCGGTTCTGGAGGGGAGCAGCCCTCTTCGGCGCAGCGTTTCTTGTTCTGAACGTGTGGGTCGCCGGAGCGCGCCGAGGACTGGAGGACGAGCGGAAGCGGAATCTCCTTCAAGCTACCGCCGGTTCGGTGGAGAGCGGACGGGTCGAGCCGAGGCCCGGGGAGTCGTTCGAGTCGTACTGGCAGCGGATTCCCGACGCGAGGACGAGGCGGCTCGTCTTCGTCTCGGGGATGTCGCAGATGTACGCAATCAACGACCGCCAGCCGAACGACCGAATCATCGCAGACAACCTCGACTCGTGGCTCGAGGGACGGGGAGCCATGGCGGCGAGCCTTGCCGGGCCAAACCTTTGCAACGAGGAGGCGTTGTTCTTCCTGTGCGCGGGCCTCTCGGACCCGGCGCGGCGTCCGGCTGTCTTCCTCTACGGCGTCTGCTTCGACAAGTTCCGTAACCTCGATCTGCGGCGCGAGTACCAGGAGTTTTTCGCGAACAGGCTGGAACTTCGCCGGCGGTGGCTCGCGGAAGCAGACGACGCGGTGGATCTGCCGCTCGCCGCAGAGAAGATGCGCGCCACCGAAAAGGGGGTGGAGACGGAAGGGAGGGCGGCTGCCACGAGGGAACCGGGAAAGGGCGATGTCGAGTTGAAGCTGAGGGAATCCGTCTCACGGGTTGTCCCCGTCGTCGCCGCCCGGGAGGAGCTGAATGCGCGGGCTCAGATGGAGATGTTCCTGTTTCGGAACTGGCTTTTTCGGATCAAGCCCACGTCGAAGAGGCCCGTCATCTCGGCGCGCCAGGCACTGAACAGGCAGTTTCTCGAGCTCCTCGTGAGCGTTGCCAAGCAAGGGGGCGTCGTTCCGATCCTGTATGTCATCCCGCTCAACCCACAAGCCGAGAATCCCTACATCCCCACCGAGTACGAGGACTTCAAGGTGTGGGTTGCGGGGCTCGCAAACCGCGAGGGGATCCCGTTCGCGAACTTGGAGGGGATCGTCCCGAGCCAGTACTGGGGCGAGTTCATGGGAGGGCCTGACTTCAAGCACTTCCGGGGCGAAGGGCATCGGATGACCGCTGCCGCCCTGATCGAGCACTTCGGGGCGGTGATGGCCGGCGACGGCGGGGTGCGGAAGTGATCTTCACAAGCTACACATACGTCCTGTTCCTGGCGCTGGCCTTCGGCGTCCACTGGCTAGCGCCGGACCGGGTGCGAAGTTGGGTCCTCGTCGTCCTCAGTTACGTCTTCTATTGCTCGTGGCGATGGGAGTACGCGTTCCTGCTCCTTGGCGTCAGCCTGTTCAACTGGCGATATGGGTTGCTGCTTTCGCGGCGCGACGTGAGTGCACGCCTTCTCGGATTCGGGATCGTGGCGAACCTG
>Ga0315271_10003206_pt1 | contig 10352 bp, 9 predicted proteins | sample C3_top_MG_FD_204664 | JGI IMG/M metagenome (GOLD analysis project Ga0315271, IMG submission 204664) | Sediment microbial communities from Yellowstone Lake, YNP, Wyoming, USA - C3_top | ecosystem: Environmental > Aquatic > Freshwater > Lake > Sediment | place: USA: Wyoming | collected 2017-08-01
GTTCCTGATCGTCTTCTACTGGACCCCGCCGCACTTCTGGGCGCTCGCCCTGCTCAAGCAGCGCGACTACGGCCGCGCCGGGGTGCCGATGGCGCCCAACATCTGGGGTGAGCGCGAGACCATTGACCAGATGTTCTGGTACACGATCCTCCTCATCGCCATCACGGTGCTGCCGGTGACGTTTGGCGTCTTCGGCCTCATCTACGCGGTGTCCGCGCTGGTGCTCGGCGGCATCCTGCTGTGGGGCGTCATGCGCGTGCGGTCGCGCGACCGCGCCGGCACCGAGTGGACCGCGGTGGCGTGGTGGGTCTACAAGTACTCGCTGCTCTACCTTGCGCTGCTGTTCGCCGCGATGGCCGCCGACCGGCATATCGGGGTCGCGTGACCGCGCCGCGCGCGCCGCTCGCCTCCCCCGAGCCACTCCGCCAGCTCCTTCCCCGGCTTCGGCCGCACGCCGCCACGCTCGGCGCCGTCGGCCTCGCGGTGATGATCGGGGGGGGCATCGGGCTCGCCTTTCCGCTGCTGGTCCGGGGAATGCTCGATGCGGCATTCCAGGCGCACGACGGCAGGGTGCTGAACCGCATTGCGCTGCTGCTGGTGGCGCTGTTCGCGGTGCAGGGCGTCATGAACTACGTGCAGGTCCTGTTGCTGCACTCCACCGCCGAGCGCGTGGTGGCCAAGCTGCGCGAGGACCTGTTTGCGCACCTCGTGCGGCTGTCGCCGGGCTTCTTCACCGAGCGCCGCACCGGCGAGCTGACGTCGCGCATGACGGCCGACCTCACCATCCTGCAGACGCTCGTGGCGCAGCAGGCCGGCGAGTACGCCCGGCAGGTGATCCTGCTCATCGGCGGCGTGGTCATGCTCACGCTCACGCATCCGCGCCTGACGGCGACGGTGCTCGCGGTGTCGCCGGTGGTCGTCGCCACGGCGTACTTCTTTGGGCGGCGCCTGCGACGCGCGAGCACCGGCGTGCAGGATCGCGTGGCCGAGGCCATGGGCACGGCCGACGAGGCCTTTTCGCACATCCGCACCGTCCAGGGATTCACGCGCGAAGCCGAGGAGACCCGGCAGTTCGCCGGTTTGCTGCGCGGCGTGGTGCAGGCGGCGATCGCCCGCGCCCGCGTGCGCGCCTCGTTCTTCGGCGTGGTCGGCTTCGTGGCCTTCGCGGGCATCGTGGCCGTAATCTGGCAGGGTGGGCGCCTGGTGCTCGAGGGGGTGCTGACGCCGGGTGCGCTCGTCGCGTTCCTGCTGTACGCGGTCACGGTGGCGGCGGCGGTCGGCGCCATGGCGTCGATGTTCGGCGTCTACCAGGAAGCGGTGGGCGCCACACGCCGCGTCTTCGAGCTGCTCGCGACCGAACCGACCATTGCACCGCCCGCAGCGCCGGTGCCGCTGCCGCGGCCCATCCGCGGTCACGTGAAGTTCGACCACGTGACCTTCCGGTACGCCGAGGATGGACAGGACATCCTGCACGACCTGTCGTTCGAGCTCCGCCCCGGTGAGGTGCTGGCGCTCGTCGGGCCGAGCGGCGCGGGCAAGACGACCATCGCGTCGCTCATCCCGCGCTTCTGGGACGTGACGGCCGGCGCGGTGACGCTCGACGGCGTGGACGTGCGGTCGCTGAGCTTTGCCGACCTGCGCGGCAGCATCGGCACGGTGCCGCAGGAGCCCGCGCTGTTCAGCGGATCGGTGCGCGAGAACATCCTGTACGCGCGCGCCGGCGCGACGGACGACGAGGTGGAGGCCGCGGCGCGCGCCGCGCACGCCCACGAGTTCATCGAGCGGCTGGCCGACGGCTACGCCACGCGGGTCGGCGAACGCGGCGTAAAACTGTCGGGCGGCCAGCGGCAGCGCATAGCGCTGGCCCGCGTCTTCCTGCGCGATCCCGCGGTGGTGATCCTCGACGAGGCCACGAGCGCGCTCGACACGGAGAGCGAGCGGCTGGTCGAGGCGGCCATGGAAACGCTGCTGCGCGGCCGCACGACGCTGATCATCGCGCACCGCCTGAGCACCGTGCAGCGCGCCGACCGCCTGGTGGTGCTGGAGCACGGACGGGTGGTGGAGACGGGAACGCACGCGGAACTGATGGCGAATGATGCGCTGTACGCGAGGCTGTACGGGAATCTCTAACTGCACACTGCCGCTTTACGCTCTACGCCGTACGAGATAAGCCGTAGGCCTAAAGCGTACAACGTAGAGCGTACAGCCTAGAGCGGCCTTTCCCGCCGGCCGTCCGCAACAAGCCAGATCACGGCACCAACCCCGAGCAAAGCCGTCCCGAACACCGACATCCTGAACGCACTCACGTACGCGCTCACGATCCCCACCACTCCCGCCGCCACGAAGAACCCGGGCAGCCACGGGTACCCCAGCGCGCGGTAGGGACGCCGGGCGTCCGGCATGGTACGGCGCAGCCGGAACACGCACGCTGCCCCGAGCGCGAAGAAGATCCAGTCGGCGAACACCACGCCGCTCAGCAGCGTGCCGATGTTGCCGCGCGTGGCGAGCAGGAGCGCCAGCGACCAGCCGCCGAGCATGGCCAGCGCCACGTGCGGCGACCCGAAGCGGGCGTGCACGCGGCCGGCGGCCCTGAGCACGGGCACGTCGGAGCCCAGCGCGAAGACGACGCGTGCATTCGTGAGCAGCGCGACGTTCACGAAGCCCAGAATGGAGAGCATGGCCGCCACGGTGATGGCGGTGGCGGCGGCCGGCCCGCCAAACCGCGCCGCGGTCTCCGCCGCCGGCGCGACGCTCGCGGCCAGGCCGTCGCGCCCGAGCGCCATGAGGTACGTGCCGGTGACGCCGAGATAGACCACGATCACGATGGCGATGCCGATGCCGAGCGCCCGCGGGATGTTGCGCGCGGGATCCCTGATCTCGCCCGCAATCATGTTCATCTGCTGCCAGCCGCCAATGGTGAAGAGCACGGCCACGAACGCCGCCGCGAATCCGCGCCCGATCGGCAGCGCCTGGGGGACGACCAGCGGCGGCGACGGCGCGCCCGCGTGCCCGAACGCGAGCACCAGGCCGCCGACGATGAGCCCGGCCAGCGCGGCGATCTTGGCGATGGTCAGCACGTTCTGCACGGCCACACCGGGCCGGATGCCGAGCACGTTGGTGGCGGTCAGCGCGACGATGGTGATGGTGGCGACGCCGAGCGGCCCGCCCACGGCATCGAGGGCCACGAAGCGGCCGAGGTACCCGGCAAAGCCCATCGCCACGGCGGCGATGGCCCCGCTCGAGATGAGTCCGAGGTTCATCCACGCCGACAGGAAGGCCGGCAGCGGCCCGAACGCCTCGCGGATGTAGACATACGCGCCGCCCGCTTCGGGCAGCATGGCGCCGAGTTCCGCGTAGGTCAGCGCGCCGGCGAGGGCCACGACGCCGCCCAGCGTCCAGACAAAGAGCACCCACGCGCCGGAGGGGAGCGCGGCGGCGGTGGCGGCCGGCGTGAAGAAGATACCGGAGCCTATGATGCCGCCCACGACGATGAGCGCGGCGGAGAAGAGTCCAAGTTCTCGACGGAGGGCCATGGCGGGATTCTGCGGGTTGGTGCGCATTGACGGAAGTGCGCAGCGAGCTGGCCTTTGCACGACGAGCCACAGAAGAACGCAGACGAGAGCACGGAAGTCCACCGAGACTGCGCCATACATTCAATTGGGGCTTGGCGGACGTTCACGTCCCCCAAGCCCCCATGAATTGCAGTTCCGCATCTGCGGCCCTCTGCCTTCCCTCTGTGTCCCTCTGTGGCCGCGCTGTGGAGCGCCCCGCGCTAGACGACCATGATCTCCTGCTGCGGCTCCGCCGGCGTCACCACCAACGTCTTGCCCGACACGAAGGCGTTGACCTCGGTGCGCATGCCGATCTCGCCCGCGATGTAGATGCCCGGCTCGATGGAGAAGCCCACGCCATCCAGCAGCACGCGCTCCTCGCGCGTCTCGAGGTTGTCGAGATGCGCTCCCGACCCGTGCAGTCCGCTCGCGTCAATGCTGTGCCCCGTGCGGTGCGTGAAGTACTTGCCGAAGCCGCGCTGCACGATCACGGCGCGCGCCGCATCGTCGGCTGCGCCGCCGCGCACCGCCGCCCCCGCGGCCAGCTGCTCGCGCAGCAGCGTGATGGCGGCATCGCGCGCGTCGCGCACCGCGGCCCAGATCTCCTGCGCGCGCGCACTCGGCGCGCCGATGCTCGCCATGTAGGTCTGGTCGGCCCACATGCCGCCCTTCGCCAGCGCCCACAGGTCAATGAGGATGATGTCGCCTTCCACGAGGAAGCGCGGGTTGTCCGGCGTCGGATCGTAGTGCGGGTTGGCCGCATTCTCGGTGGCCGACACGTTGGGGCCGTGATCCGTCTCGAGGCCCAGCTTGGCGAACTCGCCGCGCATCCACTCGGTGAGGGCGTACTCGGTGATCGGCGCGCCCGAGCGCGCGGCCGCGCCGGCCCGCCGGAACGCGGCGTACGCGATGTCCTTCAGCTGCTCGGCGGCCACGCGATGCGTCGCGCGGTCGGTGTCGGTCCAGACGGCGAGGAAGCGCGTCACCAGGTCACCGCTCGTGACGACCGTGGCGCCCGCGGCGCGCACCATCTCCAGGACGCCGGCCGGGATGTAGTCCACGTAGGGCACGGCATCGCCCGGCGAGTATTCCATGGCGATCGTCTTTCCCTTCACGCAGGCCGCGACGGCCGCCTCCAGCTCGGGCCATGCGCTGTACTGCTGGTTCTTCCACGCCGCGGGCCACGCGTGCCACGGCCCCTGCTCGATGACGTGCGTGATGGCCACCGGCGTGCCCGTGGCCGGGACCCAGACGAACCACCGGCGCGACACGAACCCCTCGATGCCGACGAGGCCCTTGGAGATCGAGTTGATGCCGCGAAAGTCGTAGAGCAGCCAGCCGTCGACGCCGGCATCGCGTAGGGCGGCCTGGAGCGGAACGATCGAAGCGCTGGTCAGCATGTGGTATTACCCCTTGCCGCGCACGGGACGCCATTCGGCGCGCCATTCGCAGTGTCCTTCGCCGCGCGTGGCGCAGCGAACATGGTCAACGGCGCCGACACCGCCCACCATCAATTGGATGAGCTCGCGGAGTGCGGACTCATAGTACGAGCAGCCGCCAAGCTTCGGCGCGGCGTCACGCGTCACCGACTCGTCCACCTCGAGCAGGATCGTGCCGCCCATGCGGCGCACCGACCCCTGCAGGTACCGCTGCGCCACGCGCCGCGCCTGCCGCAGCGCGATGGGGCGCGTGAAGAGCGCGGGGAGCGACCGGAGCATCTTGCGCGTCAGGGGCGAGATGGTGCGATACGCCTGCCGGGCGAAGAAGCGCCCCGCCTCGCGAAAGACGGCCTCGGCGTCCGGACGGCGCCCGATGAGGCGCGCTATGCCCGCCGCTTCCTCGAACTCGGTGCGCTGCTTGCGCCGCACGGCCTCGGTGAAGCGCCGGATCTGCGCAAAGACGGTGTCCGACAGGCCCAGGCGCTTGTTCCGCAGCTCGTGCACGAACTCCGCCTCGAGATCGTTGTCGGGCAGATCCACGGTGCGCACGGCCTCGAGCAGGCTCAGCGGAATGAGAGGGTCGACGGGCGAGGGCATCAGCAACGCAAACTAACGGTCCGTCGAAGCCGGGGACAGCGGTGACCTCCTGCTCCGCGCCGCGGGCTGTCACCAGCGCTTGCGCGGTGGGGCACGCGGCAACGAGCTTCTGACGCACGTTCGGTACGATTACCCAGCAAATGTTGATAGACCTTCTCCCCCGAACCCTCATCGGCGGCTCCCTGGCGGGAGTGGCCGTGGCGCGCGCCTATCGGGATCGGCGACTGACGCTGGGTGGCGCCTACGCGGCGTTCGCCGTCGGCACGGCCGCGATGGCCGGCGGCATCGGCTGGGCACTGTCCCTCCTCGCCTTCTTCTATAGTTCGGTGACGCTCGGCGACTGGCAGGCCGACCTCAAGCGGGACCGGTCGTACGACGTGCTCCCCAACGCGGTGGCCCGCGACGCGTGGCAGGTGCTCGCCAACGGCGGCGTCTTCGCCGCCGCTGCGCTCGCGTGGGGAATCGGCGGCAGCTGGCAGGCCGGCCTCTTCGGCTTCGGCGCACTGGCTGCCGCCACGGCCGACACGTGGGCCACCGAGATCGGCATGGCCCTGAATGCGTCGCCACGCCACATCATCACGTGGCGGCACGTGACACCCGGAACCTCCGGGGGAGTCAGCGCGTTTGGCCTTGGCGCGGCGGTGGCCGGATCGTTCTTCGTGGCGCTGCTCGCCGTGGTGTCGTTCACGACGCCCTTCGACCTGCCGCGGCTGGAAGCCGTGCTCGTCGGCGGGCTCGCCGGGTCGCTCGCCGATTCGGTGCTCGGTGCGACGATGCAATCGCAGCGCTGGTGCGAGCAGTGCAAGCAGTGGACGGAGCGGCGCGTGCACACGTGCGGCTTCCGCAGTCGGCATACCAAGGGGATTCGCTGGATGACCAACGACGTCGTGAACCTGCTGGCCACCTTGGTGGGCGGCCTGACGGCCGCGAGCCTGTGGCGGCCATGAGCACCGGGCCGGCAGAGTTCCGCGCGGCGCTCTCGCGCTTCGCGTCGGGCGTCACGGTGGTCACCGTGCGCGGCGCGGACGGCGCCGACCATGGCATGACGGTCAGCGCGTTCACGTCGCTCTCGCTCGATCCGCCCCTCGTGCTGGCGTGCATAGACGCCGGCGCCGCCATCCTGCCGCACCTGCGCGAGGCGGAGACGTTCGGCATCAGCATCCTGTCGGCTGGACAGGCCGCCCTCTCCAAGCGGTTCGCCGACCAAGCTGTCCATCGCTTCGACGGCGTCGCCTTCTCACGCGCGGCGTCCGGGCCGGCGCTGCTCGACGGCGCCGTGGCGCACCTCGAATGCCGCCGCACGGCATTGCACCCCGGCGGCGACCACGTGATCGCGGTCGGTGAGGTGCTGCATGCGAGCACGTTCATGGAGGAGCCGCTGGTCTACTTCCATCGCGGCTACGCCCGCCTCGAACGGCAGCCAGGCGACGGCGGACGGCGCACCGGCGAGTTCTAGGGGTGGCTCCGTCGTGCGTGGACCTCTACTTTCGCATCGTCCCACGCCGGCCCCTTCGCCACTTCGCCCGGGTCCATCCATGCGCGACTCCGCCCGACATTTCGTCTCCGAGTTCATCGGCACCTTCGCCCTGACGTTCTTCGGCAGCGCGGCCATCATGGTCACCACGCCCGCGGGCGGAAACCTCGTGGCCGTCGCGCTGGCGCACGGCCTGGCGCTGGCGGTCTGCGTCTCCGCGTTCATGCACATCGGCGCACACTTCAACCCGGCGGTGACCATCGGGATGCTGGTGATGCGCCGCATCGAGCCGGTGATGGCCGGGCTGTACGTGGCGGCGCAGCTCGCCGGCGCCACGGCCGCGGCCCTCACGCTCAAGTTCGCGTTTCCCGCGGCGCTCTTTGCCGCCACGCGCGGCGGCGGACAGCAAGTGTCGCTCGACGTGACCGCCGGCCAGGCCTTCGTGCTCGAGATGGTCGCCACGATGTTCCTGGTGTGGGCCGTCTACGGCACCGCCGTGGATCATCGCGCGCCGAAGATCGGCGGATTCGGCATTGGCCTGATGTACACGACGGCGTTCATTGCCATCGGCGGCCTCACCGGCGCCTCGCTCAATCCCGCGCGCTCGTTTGGCCCCGCCTTTGCCAGCGGCATCTACGAGGCGCAGGGCATCTACTGGCTGGCGCCCATCACGGGCGCGATCATCGCGGCGTTCATCTACGAGAAACTGATCCTCACGGATGAGCCGGAGCCGGTGGACCATGGAGCCATAGGCGCGCAGCCGTAAGCTGGCTGTCATAACTACAAACAGAAGCTCTAGGCTATTCGCTGTTCGCTGTTCGCCGTCCGAAGAAACGCGGACAGCGGACGGCGAACAGCGAACAGCGTAGAGCTTCTTTTCGCTAACGCTCCCGCCCAATCCAGAACTTCAGTACCCCACCGCCGCCCCATCGCGCCGCGGATCGGCCACCCCGATCAGCTGCCCCTTCACCACCGCGATCGCGTGCACGGCGCCGAACATCAGGTCGCCCACCCGCGACACGGGGTAGTAGCCCTTGGCGCGCAGCGCGGCGTACACCTCGGGCGCATAACCGGACTCCACCTCGATGTTGCGGCCCTGCGCGGGCTGCAGGCGCGGCGACGCGATGGCGAGCCACGGATCCTGGCCGAGCGCCAGGTGCCGCCACGCCACCTGCGTGGTGGAGGTCGGGATGTACTGCGAGCCGGCCGCGCCCACGACCATCCGCACGTCGTTCCCCTTCAGGATGATCGTCGGCGAGATGGTGGAGCTGGCAATCCGGTTGGGACCGCGCGTGGCCGGGTCGAAGTTGGATGCGGCCGAGTTGAGGAAGAATCCGTTCGCGTACACGCCCGAGCCGAACAGCACCCCCACGGTGAAGGTCATGCTCACCGCGTTGCGGTCGGCGTCAACCACGCTGAAGTGCGACGTATTGGAGGCGGCGGCTTCGTCGTCGCCACCCGTGCGCGGCGCGCGCTCGGGCACGGCGCGGTCCCGCGGCAGGGCGCTGGCGCCCCATCCGTCGAGCGCCGCGCACGTCGCCAACGGCGCGGCGGCATCGGCGGCCCACGGGTCGGCGGCCTCTATGGTCGCGCCGCCTTCGACCTTCGCCACCTGCGCCGCGCGGCTCTCGGCGAACGCGGGGCTGACGAAACCGCGCGCCGGCACCGCAAAGACCGACGGATCGCCGCGATAGCGGCCCACGTCCGTCTCGGCCACACGGATCGCGCCGACCATCTGCACGGCTGCGGCGCCGTCGAGGGTCGGCGATCCCAGCTGTTCCGCGTGCACCGCGGCGAGCAGGTTCAGCGCCTCGAGCGGCACGGCGCCGCCCATCGGCGGCGCGGCAGAGAGCAGCGTGTATCCCATCCACGGCGTGCACAGCGGCCGCTTGGGCGTCACGGGATACGCCTTGAAGTCCGCCACGGTCACCGGGCTGCCGAGGGAACGCATCTTCTCCACGGTGCGCTCGGCCATCGCCCCTTCATAGAATGCGGCCCGGCCGTCGCGCGCGATGGCCTCGAGCGTCTCGGCGAGGCGCGCCTGCACCAGGCGTTCGCCGGGGCGCATGGGCTGTCCGCCCGGCAGAAAGAGCGCCGCCGCGGCCGAGTCGGCCGCGAGCTTGGCCTTGGCACTTTCGCTGGTGCGCGAGAGCACCGGCGAGACGGTAAAGCCGTCGCGCGCGAGCGCGATGGCCGGCGCCATCACCTGCGCGCGCGTGAGCTTGCCCCACTTGGCGTGTGCTTCGAGCAATCCGGCCACGGCGCCCGGAATGGCGGCCTGACGGCCATTGATGGGCCGGCGCGCCGACGCCGAGTCCAGGCGCGCCCAGTCCGGATCGGCTCCCGTGCGAGGATAGAAGTCGAGTGCATCGGCCCGATGGGTGTCATGATGCCAGACCACCATCGTGCCGCCGGCGCCGAGTCCCGTCTGCGACGGATCAACGACCGCGAGCGCGAAGGCCGTGGCGACGGCCGCGTCAATGGCATTCCCGCCGGCGCGCAGCATCGCCGCGCCCGCTGCGGCGGCCTGGGGCTGCGATGCCGTCACCATGCCGTGCGTCGCTTCGGCGCGCTTGGCGTACATCGGGGGCGCCGACACTGGCACGCTTGGCGCGCAGGCGGCGAGAACCAGCGCGGCAACGGCGATCGCGCGGAGCGCGGGGGAAGCGGAGCGAGGCATGATGTGCTCGGAGAAAAGACAAAACCGGGTCCGGCGCCCACGCGCCGAACCCGGTTTTACTACGCGCCCTGCGCGACGACTGCTGAGAGGTGAGGCCCAGCCGGCCGCCCGCCGTCGCGGAATCTCAGTCCTCGAACTCGAACAGGTTCTCCAACTGCGTGAGGCGCAGCAGCTGGCGCACGCTCGGCGGCGTGTTGGTGAGGCAGGTGGCGAGGAAGTTCTCGCGTGCCCGCTTCTGCAGCAGCACCAGGACGCCGAGACCGCTCGCATCCACCTCGCGGGTCTCGCGCAGGTCGATGGTGATGCGGCGTGCGCCGTCGAGCGCGGCGCGCGACAGCCGTTCGAGTGCGTCGCGACGGAAGTCGAGCCGGTGCTCCGTCACGAGCCGTTCGGGGGCCTGCAGGACGATGCGATCAGGATTGACGAGCGGTATCACTTGATCCTCCATGCACCCGGCTGATGTCATCCGCTCGTCCCTCCGGTTGCCGTGCGCCGGTCCAATCGGACCCCTCGCTCACCTTCGGCAGCCGGACGATCTCGTGACGTCGAGATTCCTGACTTTGCGGCCCCGCCTCACGACGGGTGTGCTCTTATCGGGTGCTGCAGCGTTC
>Ga0315271_10003208_pt1 | contig 10349 bp, 6 predicted proteins | sample C3_top_MG_FD_204664 | JGI IMG/M metagenome (GOLD analysis project Ga0315271, IMG submission 204664) | Sediment microbial communities from Yellowstone Lake, YNP, Wyoming, USA - C3_top | ecosystem: Environmental > Aquatic > Freshwater > Lake > Sediment | place: USA: Wyoming | collected 2017-08-01
TGCCGAGATCCTCGCGATGGCCAACTACGAGACAAAGTCGCCGGATTCGCTGAAAGCCCTGAAGTCCCCCGTGGCGGCGCCTGCGCGCAAGGAGGGCATCGCGATCATCGACGTCGATCCCGCGTCCCCAGCCTTCGGCACGATTGTGCAGGACATTCCGCTGCCCGGCGACCTCGTCGCGCACCACATCTTCTACAACCGCAACCAGTCCAAGGCCTACGTCACGGCCCTCGGCAAGGATGAGTTGCGCGTCATCGACATGGCCAGGAAGCCCTACGGCATCAGCAAGGTGGTGGCGGTGCCCGGCTGCAGCGTCGGCGAGGACATCGTGTTCTCCGACGACGGCAAGTTCTGGTACCTGAGCTGCATGGGCACGTCGACGATGATCGTCGGCGACGCCACGAAGGACGAGCCCATCAAGACTGTCAAGGTCGCCGCGCCGTATCCGCACGGAATTGCCGTCCACAACGGGATCGATCGAATCCTGCTCTCGAGCACGGTGCGCGCGTCCGACCTGGGCGATGCGGGCGAAGCCATCAGCGCGGTGGAAGCGAGCACCGGCAAGGCGCTGGGCACCTACAAGGTGTCGAGCAAGCCGTCTCCGGCGAGAAATGCGCCGGTGGAGATCCTGTTCGTCCCGGGCGCCAATCCGCCGGTGGCCTATGTCACCAACATGTACGAAGGCACGCTGTGGACCGCGACCTGGAACGCGGCTAAGAAGGACTTCGACGTGCAGCAGGTGCACGATTTCTCAGCGCAGGGCGTCGGCGTGCCGCTCGAGATCTACTTCAACAAGAAGGCCGACCGCATGTATGTGACGACGGCCAAGCCCGGGCACATGCACATCTTCGACTTGAGTGCAGGTGCAGGCAAGCCGAAGCTCCTGAAGTCGATCGCCACGGCCGAGGGGGCGCATCACATTGCGTTCACACTCGATGGCCGTTACGCGTTCGTGCAGAACACGCTGCTCAACCTGCCCGGCATGAGCGACGGATCGATCACCGTCATCGATATGAAGACCGAAGCGGTGGTCGCCAGCATCGATACGCTGAAGAACACCGGCTACAACCCGAACAGCATGGTGCTGCTGCCGGCCTGGAACGACCTCGCCGGTCATTAGCCCCCATTCGGCACCTGTCATTGCGGCGACCCGGAGGCATTCGGGTCGCCGTTATCCGCCAGCACTGCAGATCAGCCGGCCCGGCAGCGCAAGAATCGGCTATTTCCGGGCGCGCTCTTTCGCGATTCTGTAGAACAGCGTGCCGTCGTAGAAAGCCTTCACTCTGGCGACACTCAACGCCGGCACCATCTTGCCGCGCTCGACGGCCTTCGTGTCGGCGGCCAGCGCGAGCAACGTCTGCCACTCGACCATCGACACCAGGGAGCCCAGGATCGTCTCGCGGTTCGCATCGATCATCTTGTTGAGTTCTGCTGCGGTGAACGCCTTGTCGCCATTGCGGTCGACCGTGGAACAGGCGCCGAACATCTTCTCGAAGCGCCGGGAATTGAAGCGTCCCCGTTTGTCGAGGATGCCGGTGTCGCTGTCGTGCTTGCCCTTCTGAATGTTCTCGATGTCGATGCTGAGCGCCAGCAGCGAGCCTCGCGTCTGTACGCTCAACGGCGCAACGATCGCGAGCGCGGCGGCCTCGGCCACTCCAACCGGGACGCCAAGGGCCTTGAGCCCGCGCGTGCACTCCGCGACGTCGACGCCGCGATCCCCGTTGTCATCGAAGTAGGACGCGTGCCGCTGCAGCGTGGTGTCGCCCGGCCGACTGCGCGCCTTCAAGGTTCGAGGCAACATGCTGGCCTCATGGCCTCCAGCGTTGCGCCGGGCGGGGGTCGCCTTGGCGTGCTTCGGGGTGGCTTTAAGAGTTTTCATGATCTATGGCAGGTGGCTGGCAAACTAACGAGCGGCCCCGTAAAGAACAGTCCCGCTGCAATTGCCCGTCCGCGCCGTTGCCCAAAAAGAAGGACAACAATGGAAGTTTACGTCGATTTCCGGAATTGCCTAATTGCACCTTCGCCGCGCCGATGCAGGAATTCTTCGCGGCCTCCGCGTGAGCATCCCCCGAATACGGATGCTTGACGCTCCGGGGCAATCTGACTATCGTCCTGCTTTGCTTTGCGGTCGATTGGCAATCGGAGATTCACTGGCCGAATGCCGGCCCCCTCGCCCGTGCTCCTTAAAGGTCACCTCGCGCGCGTCCGATACCAAACACAATGTGCCGGTTCCGGGTCCACATCGCTGCGATTGATGCGGCCACTTCAAAGGGGAACAATCATGGCAAATTCCCATCTTCCCGCACCAATGAACGCCGTTGCCGGCGGAACAATTGAGGGGACGCGCCGAACGAGCATCTTCAAGCGCGCAGCGATTGGCGGGTCGATATTGGCCGCCGCCTTTTGGTTCTCCGCAACGGTGCAGGCCAATGATGACGATACGCACCTCAATGCGCTGCTGAGTTCCGTTTTGCAGCAGGTCGGATTTACCGGAAGGATTGAATCGACGCTCGAAGCGCGCCTGGGTCGTCCGATCAACGGGAATCTCGCCAACCTCGGCCAACTCCTTTTCTTCGACCGGGCAGGCGGGCTTCACAACGACAATACCTGCGCGGGCTGCCATGCGCCCGCAACCGGCTTTGGCGACACGCAGTCCATCGCGATCGGCGTCCAGAACAATCTCATCGTCGGTCCTGACCGAATTGGCCCACGGAATCAGCGCCGCACGCCCTCGGTCGTGAACACGGCGTTCTATCCGAACTTGATGTGGAACGGGCGCTTTTCTTCGCCGTCTGGTGACCCTTTCGACAATTCGCAGGGCTTCCTCTTTCCACAGCCCGAGGGCGCAACTCGGTTTCCGCCCAAAGATCCGATCGTCAAGCATCTGCTGATCGCACAGGCGCACATACCGCCAACCGAGCTGGTCGAAGTCGCCGGCTTCACCGGAACGAAGGGCACGATCGGTCCGCGCTTTGATCAATTCGACGACGGCCTGGGAGGCGTTGTGCCATTGCCTGATGGCTCAGGCTTTCGCAATGAGCCGATTCGGCAGGAAGTTCTGCAACGGCTGAACGGCAATGTCCAGTACCGGCAGCTCTTCGGCGCGCTGTTCTCGACCGTCGCCGCAGGCGGGCCCATCGACTTTACGATGTTCGGACGTGCGATTGCCGAATTCGAGTTCACGGTGGTACGTGCCGATGCGCCCATCGACAAGTTTGCCCGCGGCCAGACCAATGCGATGTCGTCCTCCGAAAAGCGTGGCGCCCTCATCTTCTTCGGCAAGGGCAACTGTGCGAGCTGCCATGCGGTCGGCGGGCCATCGAACGAAATGTTCAGTGATTTCAAGATGCATGTGGCCGGTGTGCCGCAAATCGCCCCGGCATTCGGTGTCGGCAAGGGCAACGTGATCTTTGATGGCCCCGGCGAGGACGAGGATTTCGGACTGGAGCAGATCACCGGCAACCCAGGTGACCGCTACAAGTTCCGCACTTCGCCGCTGCGCAACGCGGCAATGCAGCCGGCGTACTTCCATAACGGTGCATTCACCCGCCTGGAGGACGCAATCAGGCACCACCTCAATGTGTTCGATTCGGCAAGGCACTACAACGCGGCCCGCGCCGGCGTCGACGGCGACCTTCGCCAACGGCTCGGGCCGATCGAATCGGTTCTCGCACGTGTCGATCCGCTGCTGGCTACGCCCACCCGGCTGTCGGACGGCGAATTCGAGGATCTACTGCATTTTGTGCGCGATGGCCTTCTCGACGATGGCGCGAAAGCGCGAGAGCTATGCCCGCTTGTTCCGGTAACCGTGCCGAGCGGACTGCCGGTTCTAAGCTTTCAAGGCTGCCCGCACGCGCACTAATGACGCCCTTGACCATGTGACACGCGGGCTCCCGCTCGATGCGGAGGCCCGCCTCCAGGCGCGAATGGTGTGCGGCGCTGGTCGCGAGGAGCCTTGCGATCGGTCCCAACGACTGCGCTGCCTTAGATGCCGATCACGGGCGATTGTGTGTCGCCGACTACTCGGCTCGGCGAGTGACTCCCGCTACAGGTATTGTCGTCGCAGAGGCCGCCCGATTGGGCGAACCAATGGAGCCAGTTAAGATCGGCGTCCCGCCGAATCCTCCGGTCGGGACGCCGATACGCGTTGGCCGACAGCGGCAGGGGCCGCTGTGGCGCCGGCGCGTTTATGGGCTATTCAAATTCGCAGCGTATTGGACCGGTGACGACGTTTTGCAAGCCCTCGTTCTCCAAAGGGAGCGCATTATTTGCGCAAAACAGGCCGCCGGCGATCGTGTTGCTCGCAACGGCGATTGGGCCCAGATTGCCGGCGAGATGCACGGCGCCGTGGATGACACTGTTTTCGAGCGCAATGGAGGGCGCGGGCGAAAGAACACCCTTGCTGGTATTGCTTATCTGTACTCCGCCGTTGACGACGATTCCCGAACAGCCAATCTCTTCGGCGCCTACGATGACATTCAGGGCCCCGTCCGCGACGATCCCGCCGTTGATCGTGGAGCCGCATGCAACCAGTATCCCGCCGGGTCTGACCTGCACACCGCCAGATATGTGCGCTCCGTCAAGGAAGCAAAAATCGCCGGCCTTGACGACCAGTCCGCCGACGACAGTGCCGGAAAAAAACGGCGGACTCGGTGTATTGCATTCCGTTGCCGCCAGCGCCCCATCGCTGGCAACCCCCAGCGCAAGACCCACCATCCCAACCAGAACTCCCGCGAGCGTTTTCATCGTTCCGCCTCCTCGTTCCGATTTCGCAAGTCCCTCGCCTCACTGAGGCCGAATGGACCGTTGCCGAATGCCTGCTCGTTTCTTCCGGACCTACGCGGCGACAGGCGATTCGCAGAGGACGCGCTCCAAGCACCATCCGGCGCGAACACGGATCTAATACCGGTTTGATTCCTTTTGCAAGCGATTATTCGACAAGATTCGGGCGCAGGCGGCCCATTTCCGACGGTCGGTAGCGAAAGCCAACTGCCTGCGGCGGGAGGTTCAATCCCGGCCCATGGCGCCTTTAGGGGCCAGGCCGGGTCATCGCCACCGGATCGATCCACCGGTCGAAATCCGCCGCGCTCACCAGCCCCAATGCCAGCGCCGCTTCGCGCAGCGTCGTGCCGTGGTGGTGCGCGTGCAGCGCGATCCTGGCCGAGTTCTCGTAGCCGATGTGCGGGTTGAGCGCGGTGACCAGCATCAGCGACTCCTCGACGTGCTCGCGGATGCGCGTAAGGTCAGGTTCGATGCCCCGTGCGCAGCGGACGTCGAACGAGTGCACGCCGTCGGCGAGCAGTTCGATCGACTCCAGCACGTTGTGCAGGATGATCGGCTTGAAGACGTTGAGCTGGAAATTACCCTGCGCACCGGCGAACGCGACCGCGGCGTCGTTGCCGAAGACCTGCACAGCGACCATCGTCAACGCCTCGCACTGCGTCGGGTTGATCTTGCCCGGCATGATCGACGATCCGGGCTCGTTGTCGGGAATCGTGAGCTCGCCCAGACCGGCGCGCGGGCCACTCGCGTACCAGCGGACGTCGTTGGCGATCTTCATCAGCGCGCCACCCAACGTGCGCAGCGCGGCGCTGACGTTGACCATCGCATCGTGCGCCGACAGCGCGGAGAACTTGTTCGGCGCCGTGACGAAGGGCTTCCCCGTCGCCAGCGCGATCTGCAGCGCAACGGCCTCGCCGAACGCCGCCGGCGAGTTGATCCCGGTCCCAACGGCCGTGCCGCCTAGCGCCAGCGGATAGAGACCTTCCCGCGCGGAGCGCAGATAACGCACGCCGTCGTCGATCTGCGCGACCCAGCCGCCGATGACCTGCCCGAGCGTGACCGGTGTGGCATCCTGCAGGTGTGTGCGCCCAAGCATCACCACGTTGGCGAATTGGCGGGCCTTGGCGTCGAGCGTCGCGCGCAGTCCTGCAAGCGCCGGCAGCAGCGCGCGGTCGATCTCCTCGAGCGTCGCGATGTGCATCACCGCCGGAAACACGTCGTTCGACGACTGGCTGCGGTTGACGTCGTCGTTGGGGTGTATAGGCTGCTTGGATCCGACCACGCCGCCACTGATCTGTATCGCGCGGTTGGCGATCACTTCGTTGGCGTTCATGTTCGACTGCGTTCCGGAACCCGTCTGGAACACGACCAGCGGAAACTCGCCGTCCCAGCGCCCGTCGATCACTTCCTGTGCGGCGCGAACGATCAGCAGCGCCTTGTCCGACGCGAGTTCGCCCAGGTCGACGTTCGCGCGCGCCGCGCATTGCTTGACCAGGCCAAACGCGCGGATGACCGGCCGCCCCCAGCCGAAACGCGCGACGCCGATTGGAAAGTTGTCGATGGAGCGCTGCGTCTGCGCGCCCCACAGGCGGGACGCGTCGACCGGGACCTCGCCGAGCGCGTCCTTTTCGATCCGGGTGGGTATCGTGTTCACGACGTTCGCTTCCTTCCCTGGCCCGCAGTGGCGCAGTGGGCAATCATACTAAACGCGAGGCCGTTCAGTCCTTCGGCAGCAGCTTCGACCGGCGGTCATGCGCGACGAGCTTGAGCACTGCCGTCGACGCCAGCCGCGAGCGGACGTTGTCGGCGCGCGACGTCAGGACGATCGGCACGCGCGTGCCCACGACGATGCCCGCGCTGTCGGCGCCGGCCAGGTACGTCAGCTGCTTGGCCATCATGTTGCCGGACTCGAGGTCGGGCACCAGCAGGATGTCGGCCACGCCGGCCACCGCCGAGACGATGCCCTTGGTCCGCGCCGCTTCGGGCGACACGGCATTGTCGAACGCCAGCGGGCCGTCGAGGATGCCGCCGGTAATCTGGCCGCGGTCCGCCATCTTGCACAGCGCAGCGGCGTGCAGCGTCGATTCGATCTTCGGGTTCACGGTTTCCGCGGCGGAGAGGATCGCAACCTTGGGCAGTGGATTGCCGAGCACGTGCGCCAGGTCGATTGCGTTCCGGCAAATGTCCGCCTTGCAGGTGAGATCAGGCGCGATGTTGATCGCCGCATCGGTGATCATCAGCGTGCGCGGATAGGCCGGCACGTCCATTACGAAGACATGGCTGATCCGGCGCTCGGTGCGCAGGCCCGTCGCCGAAGGCACGACCGCTTCCATCAGTTCGTCGGTGTGCAGGCTCCCCTTCATCAGCGCTTCGACCTCGCCCGCGCGCGCCATGGCCACCGCGCGATCCGCGGCCGCGTGACTGTGCGGCGTATCGACGATCCGCCAGGGCGTGACGTCGATGCCGGCCAATTCCGCGGCGGCGCGGATCTTCGCTTTCGGGCCCACCAACACCGGCACGATCAGGTCGCGCTTCGCCGACTCGATGGCGCCCATCAGCGATTCGTAGTCGCAGGGATGCACGACGGCGCAGGTGACCGGCGGCAGGCCTTCGCAGCGCTGCAGCAGCCGCGCGAGCCCGTCGTTGCGTCGCAGCAGGACTTCCGGTGTCGCGATGTTCGTGTACGCAATGCGCGTCGACGGCGCCGCGACCGTCGCGATGCCATCGACCAGCACGTCGCCGTCCCCATTCGTGCATCGGCATTGGAAATCGATGCGCTGTCCGGCCGCATGCTTGGCGCTCGCCGTGACCACGACGGTCAGCGTGTCGCCGGCCCGGACTTTCCCCGCGTAGTGGAATTGCGTGCCGACAATCGCGCTGCCCGGGCCCGGCAGGCGGCGGTTCAGGACGCCGGCCACCAGCGCGACGGCGGCCACGCCGGGTGCCGTCGCAGTCTCCGCAACCGCGCCGGGCGTGAGATCGAGGTGGAACGCCTCGACGTCGCCCGCGGCCAACGCCAGCGCTTCGACATCGGTCGCGGTCAGCGTGCGCACGACGGTGTCGCTGGCGCCGACCTCGATTTCGTCGTATGTCCGGTTGGTGAACTGCCGCATCGCGCCCCCGGTCAAGGTCCTCGTGTCGTCACGTGCGCGCGGCGCGGCCGCGCGGAGCGACGCGCGTGCGCGGCTTCCTTTGCGGTGCCGGCAGCGCCTTGGGAACCTTGGCGCCCAGGCGCGCCGCCGTCGTCGGCAGCAGTCCGCGCAGTTCGATCACCAGGCGACGCTGCTTGTCGTCGAGATCGCCGTGTTCCTCGATGCGGTCGAGAAGCGCCAGCGCGTGCCGCCGCTCGGCCGGCGTGCGCAGCAGCCTGGGCAGCGAGTGCTTGGCGCGTTCCGGTTCGAATTCGACGACGATCGTCTCCTCCTGAAGCAGTCGCCGGCGCTCGTCCTCGGACAGGTGCGCGATATCGCTTTCCGGCGACAGTATCTCGCGTGTGCGCTGCATCTGCGACAGCCGGCGCTGGCCGGGTCCGGCTTTTGTTATCAGCATGGCGATGCGCGCCAGCCCCTCGACGGCGCTTCCCTCGTCGATCGTGTCCAACACTTCGCGCACTGCCGGCAGCGAGCGCGGATCGAACTTCCGGCTGCGCCGCATTTCCTCGCGTTCGTCCGCCATGTGCAGCGAGAGCAGGTTGCCGTAGACCTCGAAGAAGGCCGCCTCTGCCGCTGCGTCGCGAAGCTCGCGATACCGGTCCAGCGATGCGCTGACGACCTCGGACGCGAGCTTCTCCAGCTTGACCGAATCGTTGTCGACGGCCCGCGGCTTGCGGCTTTTGGCCGCCGCATTCGCCAGGTAGGGCAGCGGCCACAGGAACGGATTCTTGTCCGAGAAGGCCCAGTACTGGACGCGCAGCGGATGCATCGTGCGCCGCGCCTTGGCCAGCCACTCCGGCGACATCTCGCGCACGAACGGACGCGCGAGCAGTGAGTAGGCGCGCTCCAGCAGTTCGGACAACGCGGCGACAGCCTGGAACGGCTTTTCGTCGACGCGATCGAATTTCTGCATCGAACGCAGATCCTCGACCTTGCGCTCCTTGAGCGTGACTTCGTAGCTGACTTCGCCGTGCGCGTCGAAGTGTTCCTCGATGTCCATCCCGTACAGGCCCGGCGGCAGCTGCTGGATGTATTTCAGCACTTCGACGATCTGCGCGTGCTCCTTCTTGGCCACCTTGCCGGAAACGAAGATGCCCAGGTGCCCCACGTCCTCGTGCAGCAGGCCGACGATCGTCTGGCCGTTGGCCTTGATTTCCTCGGTGGTCGCATAGACGTCGGCGATCCAGTTGAACGCCTGCTGCGGCGGCGTGATGTTGTCGCCCATCGACGCGAACACGATGATCGGCTGCTTGATCGCCTTCAGGTCGAAGTAGCGTCCCGGGCCCAGCCGCGCCTCGCCCGCCGACAGCTTGTTGCCGACGAAGAGGTTGTTGACGATCCAGCGGATCTCCTCCTCGTTGTAGTTGTAGTAGCCGCCCCACCAGCGCTCGAACTCGAGGAAGCGCTCCGGCTCGGTGTCGATGTTGTCGAACAGGTGATACCACTTGTCCCACAGCGAATTGGCCGGATTGAGGTACTCGAAATTGGAGACCAGGTTCGCGCCGTCGAACTTGCCCGCGCCCAGGTCGGCCGAGAACAGCGACAGCCATGCGCCGCCCAGGAGCCCGCCCATGTAGCGCATCGGCGAATCGCCGTCGTTGCCCGACCAATAGGACATCGGCGCGCCGTTGATGACGAGCGGGCCAGCGATGTCCGGCCGCGCGGCGGCGAGCATCATCACCGCCCAGCCGCCCTGGCAGTTGCCGATGATCACCGGCTTCTGGCTGCGCGGATGGCGCTCGGCGACGATGCGGATGAACTCGGCTTCGGCGTCGGTCACGTCCGCGAGCGTCTGGCCCGGACACGGATCGGGAAAGAAGATCACGAAGTAGACCGGATGACCGGCGGAAAGCGCGACGCCCACTTCCGAGTCTTCCTTGGAACCGCCGATGCCGGGACCGTGGCCCGCGCGCGGATCGACGATCACGAAGGGCCGCTTGTTGTCGTCGACGACGACGCCCTTGGGCGGAATGATCCGGACCAGCGCGTGGTTGGCAGGGCGCGCATAGTCGCGCGCGTCGGCGATCGTCTCGTACTTGTACGTGAGCACCGGCGGCTTGCCGGCGGCTTCGTGCTCGAGCCACTGGTTGCCGCGCTGGCGCAGCGTGTCCCAGTAAAGGGCCGAGCGTTGTACCAAGTCGACGTTGTACTCGGCCAGTTGCCGCCAGAACTCCATTGGGGTCTTGGGCGGCGTGCGCGCGTCCTGCCATGTCGTGCCTGCCTTGCGCAGCCGCTCGGCGAAGCGTTCGTTCGCGGTGCGCGTCCGGCGCTGGAAAACGTCGGCGACCGATCGCGAGATGCTGATCGAGCGGTCGATGGTGCGATGCAGGTCGGCCATGGCTATCCCGGTAGGAACAAAGCAATGCTGCGGTGCAACATTCTAGCATGTCGTCCGGCAGCCGATTTGCGTTTCCG
>Ga0315271_10003210_pt1 | contig 10347 bp, 5 predicted proteins | sample C3_top_MG_FD_204664 | JGI IMG/M metagenome (GOLD analysis project Ga0315271, IMG submission 204664) | Sediment microbial communities from Yellowstone Lake, YNP, Wyoming, USA - C3_top | ecosystem: Environmental > Aquatic > Freshwater > Lake > Sediment | place: USA: Wyoming | collected 2017-08-01
AGTTCAAGCCGGTTGCCCACGCGGTTGAAGAGCGCGGACCCGAGATCCTCTTCCAGACTCTTGATCTGGGCCGTCACACTTGACTGCGCGTAGCCCAGAGATATCGCAGTGTTCGTGAAATTCAAGGTGCGGGCGGCCACGGCGAAGGTGGATAGGGTTCGGACATCCATGGTCGTCATTGTAACGGTGTCCCCCTCGTTACCTGAAAAATCCCCCAGTACCCATGTAGCCAACTTGTTGGCGGGCATTGGGTTTGGTGCTGCATGCTAAGCCCATGGGCGTTGCCGACCATTCGATCAGTGATTCCGATTCCTGGGATCGAAAGGATTCTCTGGTTTTCAGCAGTCGTAGAAGGGACATTGAACTTTCACACAGTAAACAGGTCGCCCTGAACCGGGCCCTGGCATTCCCAGCCTGTCCTGCACGAGAACCATAGACCTATCCCCTCAGCCCTTACCTGAAACAGCCAAGAGCACCCGGCCCTGGGGTGCCGCCACCGGAGGCTACGATGACCCACGCTCTCGAATTCCGCGATGAAATCCTGGCTGCCTATCCAGATGTGTTCACCCCGGAAGCCATCCGTGCCCTGGAGGCGCTGGCGCTCCTGGACCAGCGCCGCCGCGAACGGATGACCGCCCGGACCGCCCTGCGGAAGCGCCGCCAGGAGCAGCACGAGCGGATCGGTTTCCTCGATCCCGCTTCGGTGATCCCGGGAACCCAGATCAAGGTCTCCGATGCCCGGGCCGGGCTCTTCGACGGCGCGGTCATTCCCCCGGATCTTCAGCGCCAGTGGATCCAGGGCACGGGGCCGGCCACCAAGCCCCGCTCGGACGTGCGCTCCGGCATCCGCAATGTGGCCTATGCACTGCTGTCTGGGGCCGACGGCTGGATGTTCGACGGCGAGGACGCCCTGGGCCAGGTGGACACCATGTCTCTGGACAACCAACGCAACCTCAAGCTGGCCATCGCCCGGGATCCCCTGTTTCTGGAGGTGGCCGAGGAGGTGGCCGCCGAGATGAACCGCTGGGCCGCGGGCTTCTTCGGACACCCGATCATTGCCGACTGGCGCCAACAGCTGGATTTCACCACGGTGATCTTCCGCTGCCGGGGGCTCCACCTGGACGACCGGCACATCCGGCAGGATGGCCACGGCTTGTCTGCCTCCATCACCGACATGGTGCTGTTCGTGGTGAACAACTACCAGAAGCTTCAGGCCACGGGCCGCAGCCTCGTCCTCTACCTGCCCAAGACCCAGACTGCCGAAGACGCCGCCTGCTGGAACGCGTTCATCGTGGCCCTAGAGGATCATTTGGGCCTGCCGGTGGGCACCATCAAGTGCTACGTGCTGGTGGAGCAGCTCGAGCAGTGCTTCCAGCTCATGGAGATCCGCGCCGCCTTGTCGCCGCACTTCGTGGGCTTCAATACGGGCCGCTGGGACTACATCAACAGCGTGTCGGACGCCCTGGCCTGGGACCCGGCCTTCGTGAATCCCAACATCTCGTCCATCACCATGACCTATGGCTACATGCGGGTCTACGAGGACCGGGTGCGCCGGGCCATGAACACACCCGACCGGAACGGCCGCTGCGCCCTCTGGCAGGGCGGCATGGAACCCAACATCCCGGTGGGCTCCGCAGCCGGGGTGGCCTCCAGCATGCAGAAGGCCGTGGCCGGCGCCGAGCGCGAGCAGCGCGAGGGCGCCTCCGGCAAGTGGGTGGCCCACTGGAAGATGGTCCATATCGTGCGGCCCGTGTGGGAGAAGGTGGGTCAGGCCAACCAGGCGGGCCGCGCCTTTCCGGCGCTCACCTACGGCCCCGAGGATGCTGCGGGCCTCATGCAGCTGGAGCCCGCGCCGCGTACCATCGCCGGCGCCCGGGACCTGCTCTCCGTGGCCCTCCAGTACGGGAATGCCTTCCTGCGGGGCTTCCAGGCCGCCGCGCTGAAGCCCGCCGACTTCTTCGGCAACGACGACGTGCTCTACCTCATGGAGGACATGGCCACGGGCGAGATCCGCCTGTCCATCCTCTGGGAGTGGATCCACAAAGGTGCCAGGCTCACCGAAGCCGATGCCGCCACGGACTGCGCCGCCGGCGACGCCTTCACGCCCGCCCTCTTTGCCCGCCTGCTCGACGAGGAATACGCCAAGCTTCGCAAGGCCGGCAACAAGGATGTCCACGACGATTCCAAGGACACGACGCTGCCCATCGCCAGAGCCATCGTCCAGACCTATGTGCAGAGCGAGATCAAGGCACCCTGGTACGTCGATCTGCTGAACATCAACCTGGGCCTGGCTGGTCTGGCCGTGGCTGAGCAGCGGATCGCAGGGTTCCTGGAGGCGTTCAAGAAGGATGGGACCCGAATCACCGAGAACCTGGATTTCTGATTGTCCTCAGCGCCGACTGAAAAGATCTACCACGAAGGCACGAAAAAAGAAGAAGGCTTTTGTTTTCTTCGTGTCTTCGTGTCCCCCTGAAAATCCACTCGACCGACCATTCAAACGGATCACCGCCAAGACGCCAAGCGGCGCTGCGCGCCTTCGCCTGCCCCCGCGATCCGCTGCTGGCAGCGGAGGCCCGCCAGGGCGGGCCCGGCGACCTCTGCGATACATCCAGGCCTTCCTTGGCGTCTTGGCGTCTTGGTGGTGATCTTTTCATCCCAACCCGGGCGCCGGCGCCCGGCATGAGATCTTCGTGGTGAATCAGTTATTTGTTTAGCTCGGCGGCGAAGGCGTCGAGGGCCCGGTAGTAGGGATCGATGCTGGGGATGTAGTGGCGTTCGCCGGCGGCGTGGGGGCCGATGCCGGTCTGGCCCCAGACCACGGCCTGGCCACCGGGGGCAAAGCGCGCGGAGGTGCCGGCGCCCTTGCGGCCGATGCGCACGTCGCCGCCCGCGGCGGTGATGCCCGCCAGCAGGGCCTGGAGGTAGGTGTTCTCCGGGTCGCAGGCCACGCCGGGCTCCCAGGCCGAGGGCAGGAACTCCAGGTGCAGCTCGGCCGCCAGGGCCTCGATCTCGGCGCGCATCGTCGATACGTCGTCCTGGGGGATGGCGCGGATCTCCACGCCCAGGGAGCCGCGGTCCGGCGTGATGTTGTAGATCCCGGGGGTGCCCACCTGAATGAAGGCGAAGCGAGCCAGGGACTGCCAGCCGTCGGCCGCCTTCAGCGTCAGGTGCTTGGCAAATAGCTCGCGCAGGGCCTCCCGGGCGCTGAGGAGGCGCTCCGTGAGGTCGCTGCCGCCCGCCAGGCCACTGTGGCCGCGGGTGCCGTGGGCCACCAGCTCGAAGCGCAGCACCCCGCGGTTCTGGGTGCAGACCTCGCCCCACAGCTCCGTGCCCTTCTCGCCGGTGCGCTCGCCTGCGATGAAGAAGGCCGGCTCGTAGCCGGACTCCTCCTTCAGCTGCTTCAGCACGTGGGGCGTGCCCATGGGTTCCAGCTCGCCGTTCTCCTCGTTGCCCACCAGCAGCAGGTTCACGGGGGGGTAGGGGGCGCCCTTCTTGAAGGTGTCCTTCATCCACACCAGGTAGGTGGACACCACGGTCTTCATGTCGGCGGCGCCGCGGCCCCAGAGGTAGTCGCCCTCGATGCGGGGCTCGAACTGGCTGTCGTCGGGGTCCGGCTCCACCACGTCGAAGTGGCCGCAGAGCATGGCCGGGGCTTGTTCGCCGCCAGGGAAGTGGGCCAGCACCGCGGGGAAGGTGCCCTGCTCGAAGGTGCGCACCGGCACACCGTGGTTGCGCAGGTAGTCGTAGACGAAGGTGGCCGCGCGATGGACTTCGGGCACCCGCTCCTCGGGGCAGGCGGTGACGCTGGGAATGCGCACCAGGCGCTGGGACAGGGCCAGGACCTCGGAGGCCTTGTCCGGGTACTCCAGTTCCACCAGCGCCTCGGGCCGAGGCTGGAAGCGCACGGGGGCCAGGGGATCCAGGGTTACCTCGTCGCGGGCATGCTCCACGAAATCCTGGAGCTTGTTCTCTTCGGCGCCCAGGTCGGCGAGGTGGGCCGTGATGGTCTCCACATCCGCGCGCACCTGGGCTTTGCGGGTCTCGGCCAGCTCCACCAGCAGGTCCGGCGGCACGAGGTCCGAGCTGCCGAGCTTGGCCTTCAGGGTCTGGCGGATGCGCTCCGCGGTGCTGGGCGCGCCGCCGGCCAGGTCGCGCAGGGGCTGCAGGTCGTCCCACATGCCCAGCGCCTCGGCCAGGGGCCGCATCTGCCGGAGGGTCCATTCCAGGAACTCGCGCATGGCCACGGGCTTGGCCGTGAGGGGATCTTCGATGACGCTGCGCAGGCCCTCCCTCGCCGCCAACTCCTCGTTGCGCCGGGCGCGCTTGATGTCCTCCCGGTCGTAGCGGAAGCCCCGGGCGAAGTCGGCATCCGCATAGAAGCGGAGCAGGAGCAGGTGCTTCAGCGTGAGGTTGGCCACGTCCAGGGCCAGGTCGTGGCCGGGATCGTCCGTGCGCACTTCCACGCGGGCCATGGGCAGGTCGATGCGGGCGAAGAGGTTCTGGCGCTCGATCTGGAGGGCCATGTCCTCCACGTTCCGCGTCTCGCCGGCCGCGAAGAGGCCGCGGGCGTAGATGTCGTGCAACTGGTCGCTGGTGACCTGGATGAGGCGCTCCACCGGCTCGGCCTGGGAACGGGCGCGGACGGGGATCCAGTTGTTGTTGCCGAAGCGGACGCCGCTGCGCACCAGGTCGTAGGACAGGCGGAGGTAGTCGGCATGGCTGCGGTTGAGATCGGGCACGTCCAGGGCGGGCGGGTTCGGGAAGGTGAGGTTCCGCACCGACTCGAAGGGCGTAAGCCGGACCACAGGCTTGCCGTCTGCTTCCGAGGCCTGCAGCGGGGTGCTGGCGCTGGTGGCGATGAAGAGCGCCGCGAAGGCGCGCATGAGGCGCGTGCCCGTGATGTAGACCTGGTTCTTGTAGTCATCCAGATGGCGGTCGCCGCGCTCTGAGGCTGGCAGGTGCATGAAGTCCCAGGCCAGCATGGGCTCAGGCAGGCTCAGATTCGAGTGGGTGCCCGCCGTGGCCAGCTCGGTACCGTACATCTCGACGCAGCGCTGGAGGTAGCGTCGCTTGGCCAAGTGCCAGGACTCCGGCACGCAATCGGGGCCGATCTTGGGCAGCACGAGCAGGTTGCCGTGCCAGTAGTGGAGCGGCTCACCGAAGGAGCGGCCCACCTTGGCCAGCGCATTGATCAGAGCCGCCTCCAGCAGGCGCCCTTCGTAGACCGCGCCCTTGGGTGTGTGGTAGGGCCGGGTGACCCACTCGATCATCCAGTGGAAGACCTCGAGCTGGTGGTACTCCTCGGTCCAGGGCGACAGCACCTTCGTGCGCAGGTGGTCCACGAAGGACATGCGGTCCGGCCCCGTGCCCACAGTGAGCAGCGGGCGGAACTGGGGATCCACCAGGTTCCATTCCAGCTCCAGTCCGCAGAGCCCGCCGCTGGGACGCGTCTCCAGCGCCGTCTGGCGCGCCAACTGGAACTTCTCGACAAAGGCGTTCAAGTCGAACACGGATACTCCCGGATCACTCACAAATGACTACTGCAAACCACGAAGACCACGAAGAAAAGCAAGAAGGCAGAAAACCAGATTCCCTTCGTGGTCTTCCTGTCTTCGTGGTGATTTTTTTCAGTTCTGAAGTGATTTGAGCGCCGCCACCAGCCGCTCGGCGGCGCCCTGGGTGCGCTCGGGGGGCGTGGCGTAGGAGAAGCGGATCCACTCGGCGCCGTAGGGGCTGAAGTAGGCACCGGGGACCACGGCCACGCCGTTGTTCTCGGCCAGGTACTGGCCCATGGGCTCGGAGTCGGCCCAGCCCTTGGCCTTGAGCGCGTCGGCGACCTTGATGAAGGCGTAGTAGCCCTGACCGATGATGTGCGTGAGGCCCTGCTCCTTCAGGTAGCCCCGCAGCCAGGCGCGGCTGGCGCGACAGGGGCCGACGATGGGCGCGGCGGCGTTCTGCAGGCCCTGCTCATAGGCGGCCATGGCCACGGCCAGGCTGAAGAAGGAGGGCATGACGGAGTGCGAGGCCTGGGCCACGATGGTTTTCACCACCTCGGCGTCGGCCAGCAGGTGGCAGTTGCGGATGTTGGAGGCGCCCAGGCTCTTGGTGATGCCGTCCAGCACCATCAGGCGCTTGCGCAGCTCCGGCTCGAAGGCCCTGAGCAGCACGTTGATGTCGTAGGGCTCGCCATCGCCCACGGCGTGGTACATCCAGTCGAACAGCACGAAGGCCACGCCGGCTTCCAGGGCCGTGCGGGCCAGGACGATCTGGCGCTCCAGGGTGAGCGTCTGGCCCGTGGGGTTGTCGGGGCTGGTGATGACCAGACCCGCCACCTTGCGGCCCGACTTCGCCGCTTCGGCCACGCAGGCGCGGATGGCTTCCTCAGAATAGGCCCAGCCCTCCTCGGCGCGGCCCGGGGCCCACATCACGTTGGCGCCGATGCCGTAGGGGCCCCAGTTATAGCTGATCCAGGGCACGCGGCTGACCACCACCACATCACCCTGGCGGCCGTGGCCGAGGGCAAGCATGGCCTGGTAGGCCTTGACGAGACCATCCCGACCGCCCTGGGTGCCGATGATGTTGGCTGTACCCCAGCCGGTCTCCGGTGCCAGCTTCCAGTAGCACTCGGCCACGATCTTGCGGTAGGCGTCGGTGCCGAAGGGCATGTCGTAGGCCGTGCCGTGCTGCTTCTGCAGTTCGAAGGCGCGGTCCAGCAGCGCCTCGGGCACGCCCGGCAGTGAGGCGCCGCCGTCGCCCTGGCTGGCGTCAAACACAGGCACGCCCGGCTGCTTCTCCTGGAAGACCTTCAGCGATTTGTTGATGAGGAACATGCGGGAAGGGGGAATGGGCGTCAGTCCCTTCAGGTGATCGCTCACCGGGACGAGATGGGCCTCAGGCACGGCGAAGGCTGGGGTTTCAGGGGAGAGAAGGACGGACACGGTACCTCCCGATACGAAAAATGCCGCCCCTGCGGCAACCCCGGGGGCGACAAGCATTGGTTAAGGCTACCAGTTCGCACCACAGGCTCAAGTTATAGAACCTTATGCATTGATAACTCTTGCTTATGTTTCGACCTGAAGATCGAGGTGCTTGAAAGGCCGGGCGGAGGGCCCGGAATAGTCCTCCACGCGCTGGCCTGAACCCCGGAGCAGGTAGCGGTGGCTCAACAGGCCGTCCAGTCCCACCGGGCCCCGGGCGTGGATGCGGCCCGTGCTGATGCCCACCTCGGCCCCGAAGCCGTAGCGGAACCCGTCAGCGAAGCGCGTGGAGGCATTGTGGAAGACGCCCGCGGCATCCACCTCGGCGAGGAAGCGGGCGGCCGCAGCAGGATCCTCCGTGACGATGGCTTCCGTGTGCCCGCTGCCGTGGGCGCGGATGTGGGCCAGCGCCTCGTCAAGATCGGCCACCACCTTCAGGGAAAGGATGGGCGTGCCGTATTCCGTGTCCCAGTCGGCTGCGGTGGCTGGCAGCAGGGAGGGCACCAGGGCCAGGCACTCGGGGCAGCCGCGCAGCTCCACACCGCGGGGACGCAGGTCGTCCACCAGGGCCGGAAGGAGTCTGGCCGCGGCCCCGCGGAGGATCAGCACCGTCTCCACCGCGTTGCAGGCGGACGGGTAATGCAGCTTCGCGTCCCGCACCAGGGCCACGGCCATGGCGGTGTTCGCAGCCTCGTCGAGCACCATGTGGCAGATGCCTTCGGCGTGGCCCAGTACGGGGATCCGCGTGGAGGCCTGGATGCTCTGCACCAGCGCATTGGAGCCGCGCGGGATCACCAGGTCCACCAGGTCGGGGCGCAGCAGCAGGGCCGCCACCGCCGCCCGGTCCGCGAGTCCCTGGACGGCCGCAGCGGGCAGCCCGGCGTCCTGCAGCACGCTCTGGACGGCTGCCAGAAGCACGGCGTTGGAGTGGCGGGCCTCGCTGCCGCCCTTGAGCAGCACGGCGTTGCCGCTCTTGAGGGCCAGGGCGCTGATCTGGATCAGGGCATCCGGGCGCGCCTCGAAGATGACGCAGAGGACGCCCAGGGGACAGGTGACGCGCGAGAGCTCGAGGCCATCGTCCAGCAGTCGCCGCAGCTGAATCTGGTGCAGCGGATCGGGCAGGGCCGCCACCGCCCGGACCCCCTGGATCATGGCGTCCAGCTTGGCGGCGTCCAGCTTCAGCCGCTGGAGGGTCGAGTCATCGAGGGCGGCGGCCGCGAGCATGTCTTCGGCATTCGCCGCAAGGATGGCGGCGGCCTGGCGCTCCAGCTGAGCCGCCAGATGCTGGAGAACAGCGGAGCGCTGCTCAGAGGTCGTGGTCGCCAGCCGGCGCGAGGCGTTCCGGGCCGCTTCGGCCAGGGCCTGGATCGCGGGCGGGGTAGTGGGTTCAGGGCTCATGGCCGGGCCTCTCTGGGGGCAGCGAGGAAGAAGGTGCCGACGAGGGCGCCCGCCAGGATCTGGTCCAGCACCTTGAAGACCAGGCCCGAGGCCAGCACCACGGGCACACCAGCCCCCGCGGCCACCCGTGCGGCCTCCACCTTGCTGACCATGCCGCCCCGGCCCCGCTCCGAAGTGCCTTCCAGGCTGACCTGGAGATCGGCGCCGTAGGCGATTTCGGTCAGGGGGGTGGCATCCGGATAACGCTCCGGATTGCGGGTGTGCAGGGCGGTCACGTCGGAGAGGAGCACCAGCAGGTCCGCCTCCAGATGGGTGGCCACCAGGGCCGACAGGTGGTCATTGTCGCTGAAGATGGCTGTGCGACCCGGGACGGGGCGCTCCAGCTCCAGGGTGGACACGGTGTCGTTCTCGTTGAGCACGGGGATGGCGCCCAGCTCCAGCAGGGTGTCCAGGGTGTGCCGCAGGTTGGCGTGGCGGATGGGATCGGCGAAGTCATCCTCGGTGAGCAGCACCTGGGCCGCGCAGAGGCCCATGCGGGCGAAACCCTCCTGGTAGATGGACATGAGCTGGCCCTGCCCGGCCGCGGCGCAGGCCTGCTTCTGGGCCAGCCCCTTGGGCTTGATGCCCAACTGCCGGGCGCCCAAGCCTACGGCCCCCGAGGACACCAGCACCGGCTGGGCGCCCCGCCGGCGCAGCTCCGCCAGGGTCTCCATGAGGCCGTAGAGGCGACTCAGGGCGGGCCGTCCCTCTGCGTCCAGCACCACCTGAGTGCCGAACTTCACGACGATGCGCCGCGCCAGAGGCAGTTCCTCCCGGCGGCTGGGCCGGGTTCCCTGGACGACCGTGGCTTTGGGATTGGGATTCATGGAAGCCTGCCGAAAGAAAAACCCCCGAGTTCGAAGTGCGACCCGGGGGTGGAGGTGAGCAGTGGGCGAAAGCGACTGCCTCAATCCCCTCGCGGCGCACCGGAGGTGGGCTGGGTGGGCGGCGGGTTGAGGGTCCAGAAGAGCATCATGATTTCCAGATTCTGCCACAAGTGAATCCTGGGACCACAACGTAGGACCTTGGAAACTGCTGAAGGTGTCTTTTTGTGTTCTTTGTGTTCTTTGTGGCAAAAATGCTTTTCCACCAAATCATTTGCGATGCTGGGGTTCCGAAAAAATGGGCCACAAAGATCACAAAGGGCACAAAGGAAAGAAGGCTGTGGTAGCAAGTCCCGCCCACATACGCGGCCTTTGAGGCCTAGCGCGGTTCCAGCGTTTTTGCATTCAAACCTCTGCGGACGCTTCCCGCAGGGCCTTCCACAGAGCCTCCACATGGCGCCGCTCTGTGGTCTCGGCCCCGATGCTCACGCGCAGCATTTGCTTGCCCTTGAGCACAGAGGGCGTGAGGTAGGCCTTCCCACTTTCATTAATGCGGCGAGCGATGTCCAGGTTGTGGCTTGCCAAGGCGGGCTCGTCGAGTCCGGGTTTGAGGTGTCGCACGCACACGGTCTGCAGCGGCGCAGGGGCCAGGCGCTCCCAGTCCGGGGCGGCGTCCACCTGCTCCCGCAGCCATTGGGCATTGTCGAGGTCCCGACGCAGCCTTGCCTGCAGGCCTTCCACGCCCACGTCCATGAGGTAGAACCACAGCTTCAGCGCCCGGAAGCGGCGGCCCAGCTGGATGTGCCAGTCCCGGAAGTTGCTCACCTGGCCGTCCTGGGCCGTGCGCAGGTAGCTGGGGTTGGTACTCATGACGCGGATCAGGTGCAGCGGATCGCGGACGTAGTAGGCGCTGAGGTCGAAGCCCACGCCCATCCACTTGTGGGGGTTGAAGACCAGGCTGTCGGCCCGCTCGATGCCTTGCCACATCCACCGGCACTCAGGCAGCACCATGGCCGTGCCCGCCAGGGCCGCGTCCACGTGGAGCCACAGGCCGTGCTTTTCCGCCAGGTCCGCCATGGCCGCCACGGGATCCAGGGCGGTGGTGCCGG
>Ga0315271_10003211_pt1 | contig 10346 bp, 8 predicted proteins | sample C3_top_MG_FD_204664 | JGI IMG/M metagenome (GOLD analysis project Ga0315271, IMG submission 204664) | Sediment microbial communities from Yellowstone Lake, YNP, Wyoming, USA - C3_top | ecosystem: Environmental > Aquatic > Freshwater > Lake > Sediment | place: USA: Wyoming | collected 2017-08-01
CCTTGTCGGTCAACACCGCCGACCATACCCGCGCCGCGCCCATTTCCAGCAGCTTGTCGCGGATCGCCGCCAGGGTTTCGCCCTCGTCCAGAATATCGTCCAGAACCAGCACATGGCGACCCGCCACGCTTTGCCCCGGCAACACCTTCCATTCGATCTCGCCGCCATGCGTCTTGCCGCGATAACGCGTGACATGCAGGTAATCGAATTCCAGCGGAAACTTCAATTTCGGCAGCAACTGCCCGGCAAACACCACCGCCCCACCCATCACCGGCAACACCAGCGGAAAATCGTCCGCCAGCGCGTGGGCAATTTCGTCCGCCAGACGATCCAGCGCAGCCTGCACGTCTGTCTCCGGTACGATGCATTCAGCGTCATCCAGCAATTGTTGCGCTTCGAGCGGAGACATAACGTACCCGTGATTCGACTAAAACCGGGAGTCTAAGCGAAGTTTCCAGAGCATGCGCGGGTCGGGTAAGCTTGAGCCATGTCACAAACCACTTCCCAACCCGGCGTACTTGATGCTTCCGGCTGGCTGACAAACGCCCGCCAGCTAGCCTCACCCAACTGCGACGCCCGCCCGGACGGCATGGCGATCGAGCTCATCATTATCCACAACATCTCGCTGCCGCCCGGCGTGTTCGACGGCAACGCGGTCATTGATCTCTTCACCAACCAGCTCGACTGGGATGCGCATCCGTATTACCAGGGCATCCGCGACATCAAGGTGTCGGCGCATTTTTTCATCCGCCGTGACGGCAGCCTGATCCAGTTCGTGCCGTGCAGCCTGCGTGCCTGGCACGCCGGAGTATCGAGCTGGTGCGAGCGCGAACGCTGCAACGATTTTTCCATCGGCATCGAGCTCGAAGGCACGGATGAATTGCCCTTCACCGAAGCGCAGTACGCCAGCCTGATCCCGTTGCTGCAATCGCTTAAACAGGCTTATCCGATTCGGGCGGTGGTGGGGCATAGTGAGATTGCGCCGGGGCGCAAGACGGATCCGGGGGTGTGTTTTGAATGGGGGCGGGTGCGGGCGTTGGAGGGTTGAAACGTTTGGCCTGATTGTGGTGCTATTACCTGACTACGGCTGGTTGGCCGGGGGTAGCCCGGCTGCTAGTCACTTTTCTTGTCTCGCCAAGAAAAGTAACCAAAAGAAGGCGACCCCGAATTCCCGAAAACCGAGCCCGTCGGATGGGCGGCAAAGAACTCGCCCCGCTTTTGCTGTTTTAATTTGATTTTTGTGAGCGGGGCTTCAGACACCTTTGCCGCTGATCCACCCGACAGACTCAATTTCCGGCGGGACTGAGAGGGGAGGAAAGTCAAAACCATGGCGGTGATGACTGGGCGGTTTACGTGCTTGGGTGCAGCTGCATTCGGCGCAGTACGCCTTACGCGCTTTGAGCGTTTGTGGTTACTATTTTGGCTTTACACATCCGATGCATTTCGCTTGCGCCGAATGCGCCTTGCACAAGGTTGGTAAATTTGGACAAAGGAGATTTGTTATGTCAAAGAGCAATAGTGGTCTTGCTTGGGTGTTTGCGGCCATCGGGCTTGCGGGAGCAGGCTTCGCCGCTGGACTTCATCGGCTTGTATGGCTGCTCTTCTGGATGCTAACCATATTATGGGTGGGATTTTTCTACACGATGATTCAACGCGAACATACGGCAAGCCTAAGTCTTGCCGCACAAGGCATACCTACCAATGATGACCAAACAATTTATTGGGTAGTCGCAGCTGGTGCGTCGATAGTCGTAGCGATAATATTACGCATAGTCGAGGGCCTTGTATTTTCGCTTGTCGGTAGCTCTCGTAGGGCGCATTAGCCGCAGGCGTAATGCGCCGGATATGTAAGGTTCAAATAGTTATTAGAAACGTCCCATCACCGCCACCCTGGTTTTGACTTTTACCCCCTCTCAGCCCCGCCGGAAATTGAGTCTGTCGGGTGGATCAGCGGCAAAGGTGTTTGAGTCCCGCTCACAAAAAACCAAATCAAAAACAGCAAAAGCGGGGCGAGTTCTTTGCCGCCCACCCGGCAGGCTCGGTTTTCGGGAATTCGGGGATGAGCGGGGTCGCCTTTTCTTTGGTTACTTTCTTTTGGCGAAGCAAAAGAAAGTGACTAGCAGCCGGGCTACCCCCGGCCAACGGACAGCAGCCCGTCAAAACACGCGCTACCCACGCTAAAATCCCCCCTCCAAACATCAGGATTCCCCCATGCGTCTCGGCACCCCGCTCTCGCCCTCTGCCACCCGCGTCATGCTCTTGGGCGCGGGCGAACTCGGCAAGGAAGTCATCATTGCCCTGCAGCGGCTGGGCGTCGAGGTCATCGCGGTGGATCGCTACGCGAACGCGCCCGGGCATCAGGTGGCGCACCGCGCGCATGTGATCGACATGAGCGACGGCGCGGCCTTGCGTGCGCTGATCGAAGCTGAGAAACCGCATCTGGTGGTGCCGGAAATCGAGGCCATCGCCACGGAAACCCTGCTGGAAATCGAAGCAGCGGGTCTGGCCGAAATCATCCCCACCGCGCGTGCCGCCAATCTCACCATGAACCGCGAAGGCATCCGCCGGCTGGCGGCGGAAACTCTGGGCCTGTCGACTTCGCCTTATGTGTTTGCCGACAGCCTCGCCGAGATGAGCGCGGCTGCCGAGAAGCTGGGCTATCCGGTGATCGTCAAGCCGGTGATGTCGTCGTCCGGCAAGGGGCAATCGCGCGTGGATGACGCCAGCCAGCTGGGCTCGGCCTGGGATTATGCCTCCGCGGGCGGACGGGTCAACAAGGGCCGCGCCATCGTCGAGGGGGTGATCGACTTCGATTACGAAATCACGCTGCTGACCGTGCGCGCGCCGGGTCAATCAGGCGAAATCGAAACGCATTACTGCGCGCCTATCGGCCACGTGCAGGTGAAAGGCGATTACGTCGAATCGTGGCAGCCGCAGCCGATGTCCGCTGCTGCGTTGCAACGTTCACAGGACATCGCCGCCGCGGTCACCGGCAATCTGGGCGGGCGCGGCCTCTTCGGTGTCGAACTCTTCGTCAAGGGCGATACGGTGTGGTTCTCCGAAGTCAGCCCGCGTCCGCATGACACCGGCATGGTGACCATGGCGACGCAAGCGCAGAATGAATTCGAGCTGCACGCCCGCGCCATCCTCGGCCTGCCGGTCGACGTGTCGCTGCGCGAACCCGGCGCCTCGGCGGTGATCTATGGCGGCATGGACGCCGCCGGCATCGCCTTCGAAGGTGTCGCCGAGGCGCTGGCCACGCCCGGCGTCGATCTGCGGCTATTCGGTAAGCCACAGGCGTTTGTCCGCCGCCGCATGGGGGTGGCGCTCGCCACCGCCGACAATACTGATGCCGCGCGCCGGCACGCCAAAGCCGCTGCGGCCTGCGTCAAACCGGTGAAGGTCTGAACCATGCAAACGCATTACGAACGCCTCGGCGGCGAGGCAATCATCCGCAAGCTGGTCGACCGCTTTTATGACCTGATGGACGAGGACCCGGACTACTACGGCATCCGCAAGCTGCACCCGCAAGACCTCAGCGAGTCGCGCAACAAGCTCGCCTGGTTTTTGAATGGCTGGACCGGCGGCCCGCCGGATTACATCAACCGCTTCGGCCACCCTTTCCTGCGCCGTCGCCACATGCCGTTTGCCGTCGGCGTCGCCGAGCGTGATCAGTGGATGGGCTGCATGATGCGCGCGATGCAGGACGTGGGGGTGGATGCAGCGATGCAGCAGGAATTGACCGCAGCGTTGTTCAAGACTGCTGACTTCATGCGCAACCAGCCTGAATGAAGCGCCTGATCGGTTGGAGCCTGTTGTTGGCCGTGCTGGCCGCCCTCACCGTGCTGCCCTGGCTGATGCTGGACAGCGCACCGACCATCGAGCCGCCCGCCGCGTTTCACCGCGCCGATCTGGCGGAGATCAAATCGCTGTTCCAGAAACACGACCCGCGCCACCTGACGCCGGGCGTGGTACAGAGCATCCAGCTCGACGAGGACGAACTCAACCGCCTGCTCAACTACGCGGTCGAACTGCCCCGTGTCAGCGGCATTGCCGCCGAACTCACACCCGGTCTGGCCACGCTCAGCGCCACGCTGACCGTACCGCCCAACCCGTTTGGCCGCTATCTCAATATCACCGCCGAAGTGGCGGAAGCACCTGGCGGCATCCAGATTCGGAGCCTGCAACTAGGCAGCCTGCCGCTACCGGGGGTGCTGGCTGACTGGATGGCACGCCGGTTTCACACCCTGCTGCGCCGGGACGACACCTACGCTGCGTTGGCCGAGGCATTTTCCCAGGTGAGCTTCGAGGAAAACCAGGCCACACTGGATTACCACTGGTATCCCAAGTTGCTGACCCGGATCGAACGCAAGAGCGTCGAGTTGCTGATCGCGCCGGACGATCAGGCACGCATGTTGGCCTATGCCGAACAATTGAACACGCTACTGAAGCCCTATCCGCGTGGCAGCACGGTGCCGCTGGTACGCATCGTCGCGCCGCTGTTTAACCGGCCGCTGCCAGCCGGCAGCGACGTCGCTGCGGAAAATCGCGCCGCGCTCACCGCACTGGCCGCCTATCTGGGCGGAATCAGCCTGCCCAAGCTGCTGCGAGGCGACAGCCGTTCGATCGATCGCGCGCCGCCAGTGCTGCTGTCGTTGCTTGGACGGCGCGATTTTGCCGAGCATTTCACCATTTCGGCTGCGCTCTCGATCAACGGCGGCAGCCAGTTGGCCGACGCCATCGGCCTGTTCAAGGAAGAAGAAGACGCTGCCAAGGGATCGGGTTTCAGCTTCACCGATCTGGCCGCCGACCGCGCCGGGGTGCGGCTGGGTAATCGCGCCACCGACAGTGCGGCAATGCGGGTGCGCCAGCAATTGGCTGCCGCGCACAGCGATGCAGACCTGGTGCCGGATTTTCGTGATCTGCCGGAGTTCATGCCGCAAGCCGAATTCGATCGCCGCTTCGGGCCTGTGGGCAGCGCCCGTTATCAGAAGATGATCGACATCATCGACACGCGCCTGGCCGCACATCCACTGGGAAGTTAGCCGGAAAGTCAGCCCGTCGAGCAACCCTGCTATAATGCTGGGTTTCTCCTGATCGGCACTTATCATGTCCCGCAAGCTCCGCAACATCGCCATCATCGCGCACGTCGACCATGGCAAAACCACGCTGGTCGACCAGCTTCTCAAGCAGTCCGGCACCTTCCGCGACAACCAGGCGGTTGACGAGCGCGTGATGGACTCCAACGACCTGGAAAAGGAACGCGGCATCACCATTCTGGCGAAGAACACCGCGATCACCTACGGCGAATACCACATCAACATCGTCGACACCCCCGGCCACGCCGACTTCGGCGGCGAAGTCGAGCGCGTGCTCGGCATGGTCGATGGCGTGGTGCTGCTGGTTGACGCGGTCGAAGGCCCGATGCCGCAGACGCGCTTCGTCACCAAAAAGGCCCTGGCTCTGGGTCTGCGCCCCATCGTCGTGATCAACAAGGTCGACCGCCCCGGCGCGCGTCCGGACTGGGTCGTGGATCAAACCTTCGACCTGTTCGACAAGCTCCACGCCACCGATGATCAGCTCGATTTCCCGATCATCTACGCTTCCGGCCTGAATGGCTGGGCCTGTACGGATCTGAAAGACGCGCCGTCGCATGGCGGAACGGCAGAAAACATGACAACGCTGTTCGACACCGTCATCAAGCACGTCCCCACCCCACCCGGCTCGCCCGACGCGCCGCTGCAACTACAAATCGCCGCGCTGGACTACTCGACCTACACCGGCCGCCTCGGCGTCGGTCGCGTGCTCAACGGCCGCATCAAGCCCGGCATGCCGGTGGTGGTGATGAACCACGAAGACCAGGTCGCGAGCGGCCGCATCAACCAGGTGCTCGGCTTTCAGGGACTGGATCGCGTGCCGGTGGAAGAAGCCGAAGCCGGCGACATCATCATCATTTCCGGACTGGATGACATCGGTATCGGCGTCACCGTCTGCGACCGCGAAAATCCCGTCGGCCTGCCGGTGCTGCCGGTCGACGAACCGACACTCAACATGGACTTCATGGTCAACGCCTCGCCGCTGGCCGGCACCGAGGGCAAGTTCGTCACCACCCGCCAGATCCGCGATCGTCTGGCCAAGGAACTGCTGGTCAACGTCGCGCTACGCGTCGACGAAACCGGCGAGGCCGACGTGTTCCGCGTCTCGGGCCGCGGCGAACTCCACCTCACCATCCTGCTGGAAAACATGCGCCGCGAAGGCTTTGAACTGGCCGTCGGCAAACCGCGCGTGGTCTACAAGGAAATCAACGGCGAAAAGTGCGAGCCGTATGAGAACCTCACCATCGATCTGGAAGACGACACCCAGGGCGCGGTGATGGAAGAAATCGGCCGCCGTCGCGGCGAACTGACCAACATGGAATCCGACGGCCATGGCCGTACCCGCCTCGAATACCATATCCCGGCGCGCGGCCTGATCGGCTTCCAGTCCGACTTCATGACGATGACGCGCGGCACCGGCCTGATGAGCCACGTGTTCGACGACTACGGCCCGGTGAAAGCCGACCTGCCCGGCCGCCACAACGGCGTGCTGGTGTCGCAGGACAACGGCGAAGCGGTGGCCTATGCGCTGTGGAAACTGGAAGACCGCGGCCGCATGTTCGTCTCGCCCGGCGACAAACTGTACGAAGGCATGATCATCGGCATTCACAGCCGCGACAACGATCTGGTGGTGAACCCGATCAAGGGCAAGCAGCTCACCAACGTCCGCTCTTCCGGTACCGACGAAGCCGTGCGCCTGACCACGCCGATCAAGCTCACGCTGGAGTCCGCCGTCGAATTCATCGACGACGACGAACTGGTGGAAATCACGCCCAAGTCGATCCGCATCCGCAAGCGTTACTTGCAGGAACACGACCGGAAAAAAGCCTCGCGCGCAGCGGCCTAAGCTGAATCAACCCGGCACACAGCAGCAGCAATCCGAACCCGGCGCAAGCCGGGTTTTTTTATGTCCAGCACGGGTAAAATCCACGCATGCACTCTGTCGAAATCGGCTTCCTTGTCGGCCTTGCCATCCTCATCCTGCTGGTTGTTCTCCTGCTGTTGCGTTCAAACGTACAGCGACGGGAACAGGCCGGACTGCCCGCGCTGCTGGCGCAGGACATGGAAGTTCGCCACCGCGCGGTGCTGACCGACCTGCACTCGGGTCTGGCGCAGCAATCCGACCGCATGCAAACCCAGCTTGCCGCCTTGCAGGTTGCGCAGGCCGAACGACTGGCGGAAACACGCGAAACCGTCACCGGTCAGTTCGGCCAGTTCCAGACCGCCATGCTGGAAAAACTGATCGAGCAGGGACGTGCGGAGCAAAGCCTGCTGCAGGACACGCTGAAGGGCATGACTGCGCATTTCAACGAGCGCGTGCAGCAGCTGTCACAGACGGTCGACGGCCGCTTGAATGAAATCTCCGGCAAGGTCGCCGAGCGGCTCGACGAAGGCTTCAAGAAAACCAACGAAACCTTTACTTCAGTCATGTCCCGGCTGGCGGTGATCGACGAAGCGCAGAAAAAGATCGAGGGACTGGCATCCAACGTCGTGTCGCTGCAAGAAATTTTGGGCGACAAGCGCTCGCGCGGCGCGTTCGGTGAAGTCCAGCTGGAAGCACTGGTGCGCAACAGCCTGCCGCCCGACGCCTACGCGTTTCAACATACCTTGAAAAGCGGCGCGCGCGCCGATTGCGTGCTGATGCTGCCCGAACCGACCGGCACGGTGTGCGTCGACTCCAAGTTCCCGCTGGAAAACTACAGCCGCATGTTCGACGACAGCCTGCCATCAGCCGAGCGCGATGCGGCAAGACGGCAATTCAAAACTGACGTCAGAAAACATGTCGACGACATCGCCGCCAAATACATCGTCGAAGGGGAAACCTCGGACGGTGCAGTGATGTTTCTGCCCGCCGAAGCGGTGTTCGCCGAAATTCACGCCTACCACCCTGATCTGGTCGAGCACGCGCAGAAAAAACGCGTGTGGCTCACCTCGCCGACCACGCTGATGGCGGTGCTCAACACCGCGCGGGCAGTGATCCGCGATTCGGAAACCCGGCGCATGGCCCACGTCATCAAGGACGAACTCGGCAAACTGGCGAAGGATTTTTTCCGTTTCGACGAGCGCATGAAAAAGCTCGCCGCCCATATCGAGCAGGCCAACAAGGATGTGGGCGAGGTGCGTATTTCCAGCGACAAGATCAGCCGCCGCTTCCAGCAGATCGAGCGGGTCGAGCTCGAGCATCCGCAGTCCGATGCCACCATGCAGCTGCTCGACAGCGACGAATGAACTGGTTTGCCCGCTGGCGCCGCACCCGAATTCTCAAGCGCCACCTTATTCCACTCGCTGCCTTTCAGACTGCGGCAGCGCGCCTGCCGATCCTGCTCGGACTCACGGCCGACGAATGGGCGCGCCTGCGTGAATCCGTCAGCCTGCTCCTCCACGACAAGACTTTTTCCGCGGCCGGCGGCGCCACCGTCGACGACGCCACTCAACTCGCCATTGCACTGCAAGCCTGCCTGCTGACCCTGAATCTGGACGAGGCCAGCTACCGCGGCTGGAACGAAATCATTCTCTATCCGGACGAGTTTCTGCGGCATCACGAGGAAGTCGATGAAGCGGGAGTCGTTCATCGCTCGCGCGACATCCTGGCGGGCGAATCCTGGCTTGGCGGCCCGCTGGTGCTGTCGATTGCCGATGTTGAAACCAGCGGCCAGGCCGACGGAATCAATGTCGTGTTGCACGAATTCGCGCACAAGCTCGACATGCTGAATGGTGACGCCAACGGCTTTCCGCCGCTGCATCGCGGCATGGACGCCGCTGCATGGGCACGTGATTTCAGCGCCGCGTATGAAGATTTTTGCGCGCATGTCGACGCCGACGAAAACACTCAAATCGATCCCTACGCCGCCTCCGACCCTGCCGAATTTTTTGCCGTACTGACCGAGGTGTTTTTTGAAACCCCCGAGTTGCTGCATGCCGAATACCCGGCGGTGTATGCGCAGATGCAATTGTTCTATCGCCAGCACCCGCTGCAACGACTGAGAGCTGCGGCATGACGCCGAAGCTGCCGCGCACCGCCGCGCGCATGGACGGCATCGCGCCGTTTCATGTGATGGACATTCTGGCGCGCGCGCAGGCGCTGGAAGCGGCCGGGCGCGACATCATCCACCTCGAAATCGGCGAGTCCGACTTCGCCACCCCCGAACCGATCGTCGAAGCGGGGATCGCCGCGCTGCGCGCAGGCCACACGCATTACACCGGCGCGCTCGGCTTGCCCGCCCTGCGCGAAGCGATTGCCGGGTTCTACGTCACCCGCTGGCAAACTCCGGTCGATCCGGCGCGGGTTGTGGTGACGCCCGGCGCATCGGGCGCCTTGCTTCTTGCTTTGGGTTTGCTGGTCGGCCCCGGCGACGAGGTGCTGATGGCCGACCCCGGCTATCCCTGCAACCGCCATTTCGCCCGGTTTTGCGACGCCCGCGCCGTAGCCATTGCGGTCAATGCCGACAGCGGCTTTCAACTCACCCTGGAACACATCGAGCGCCACGCCACCCCGGCCACCCGCGCCGTACTGATCGCCAGCCCGTCCAACCCCACCGGCACCTGCATTTCACCCGATGAACTCGCACGCATTCACGACTGGTGTCGCACACATAGCGTGGCCTTGATCGTCGACGAAATCTATCTGGCGCTCACCTACGACAGCAGCGAACCGAGCGCAGCGTGCTGGGACGACGTGTTTGTCATCAACAGCTTCTCGAAGTATTTTTTGATGACGGGCTGGCGGCTGGGCTGGCTGGTCGCGCCCGCCTGGGCCATGCCAGGCCTGGAACGGCTGGCGCAAAACCTGTTTCTGGCAGCATCCACCCCGGCACAACACGCCGCGCTGGCGGCGTTCTCACCTGCCAGCCTGAACGAACTCGAAGCCCGCAAAGCCGAACTGCACGCCCGCCGCGATTTTCTGCTGCCCGCGCTGCGTGAACGGGGCTTCGATATCCCGATCCAGCCGCAAGGCGCATTTTATGTATACGCGGACTGCAGTGCCCACACCGACGACAGTTATGAATTTGCCCAGGCGCTGCTGGAGCAGACTGGCGTGGCCGTCACGCCCGGTCTGGACTTTGGTGTGCATCAACCGCAGCGCTATCTGCGCATCGCCTACACGCAGCCGCTGCCGCGTCTGGTGCAAGCCATCGCGCGCATCGACCGCTTTCTGTCCCGCTGATCAGCCGCGCCGGCGGCGTGCCAGTCCGATCATCCCGAGCAAACCCAGCGGCAGCAAGGCCAGGGTGCCGGGCTCGGGCACGCTGG
>Ga0315271_10003213_pt1 | contig 10343 bp, 7 predicted proteins | sample C3_top_MG_FD_204664 | JGI IMG/M metagenome (GOLD analysis project Ga0315271, IMG submission 204664) | Sediment microbial communities from Yellowstone Lake, YNP, Wyoming, USA - C3_top | ecosystem: Environmental > Aquatic > Freshwater > Lake > Sediment | place: USA: Wyoming | collected 2017-08-01
CCATGTGACCTCCTCGACCGCGATGGAAATAGAGATTGGGATGTGTGTCAGCGAACAAGAGAGCTCGGGGAGGGATGCGCATGAAACCGGCCGACAGGGGTGCACTCGATGGTTCTCGGAAGGTTCCATTTCTCTGGATGCTGAAATGCTGTGTCGGTGTGCTTTGGTGCGTCAGCATGGCCATACCCGTAAGCGTGGCGGCTGCGAAGGCCGACCCGAAACCTCACCTGTGGTACCAACCTGACGGGACTCCCGTCATGATAGTCATGATCGGGGATGAGAGGGTGTGCTTCTTCGAAACGGAAGCCGGGCACACCGTCGTCCGCGGTCCAGGCGGGTGGTGGGTCTACGCGGATCCTGCGACCCAAGGTGCCGAATCCTTGAGCCCCTGCGCCCTGAGGGCGGGTATCGATTCACCGCCGGAAGCCTGGCCCAAACACGTCCGGCCGAGAATCCCCCGCGAAAGATTCCACATCCCCATGCGGCCGCAGAACGACGGTTCGGTGAAGCGGCTCTTCCTGTCTTGTGGCTACGGCACGGGTGCGGGATTCAAGCCGGGGTGTGCTGTCCCCCATCCGGAGGCCGTGAACCCCACGCCCCTCACCCTCCCCGTTCTAGTCATCCCCGTGGATTTCGCTGACATCGCGAGCAGGCATACCGCGGGCCCTAACACCCCCATCGCTGGGGAGCCGGGTTACGAGCCCATTCCCGGCATGGCCAACGCCTCCGCCACGTGGCAGATCCTGTTCGGAGACCGGACCATCGCAGGCGGGCTGAACCACTATTACTACGAAGTCTCCTACGGGCAGTTCCAGTGGGACGTCACCGTGGCCCGAAACGGGGCAGGTGCCGGGACCACCGTGAACGACGGGTGGTATATCAATCCTCAGACCATGGCGTATTGGGGCCAAGATAAGCAGAAGATGGGCCTCTGCTACACGGACGGGGTGAACAACATCAAGGATCTCATCGAATGGGCCATCAAAGCCGCCGAACCCGACGTGGATTACGCGCGGTACGACACCAACGCCGACGGGGTCATTTCGGACGCCGAACTCATGATCTTCGTGGTCCACGCCAGGGAGGGTCAGGAGAACTACGGGGAATCGTGCGACGGATTGACCGATCCGTTGAACCACATCTGGTCCCACCAGTGGAACATCGACACCGCCGTGACGGTGGATGGGAAGTCCGTCCCGCGAAACCACACGTATTCCATCAACCCGGAATTCGAACCGGCTCTGAATCGCAGTGTCACGCCCCCTGCGGTGGCGGACAAGTGGTTCGGGGTGGGCGTCTATGCGCACGAGGGCTTCCACACCCTCGGCGGACCCGACCTTTACGACTACGACTACGACGCGACCGTGGCGGGCGAATGGGACCTCATGGACAACGGGAGTTACAACGGTCTCAAATCGGGCACCAACCCCTCCCACATGGGTGCGCCGCTCAAGTTCGACATCGAGTTGACGAACGCCTCGGACAGCTACGGATGGATCTACTCCGCGGACGTCGTGGACCTGTACTCGGGCGGGACACACCACCAGGGCGCCTACAACCTCAACGCGCTCTCCGGAGGCACCCGGGACAACACCATGCACCGGGCCCTCTGCCCGAACGACTCCACGGAATGGTTCGTTTTAGAGAACCGCGCCCCCGTGGGCTACTATGAGCCCTACCTGCCGGAATTCGGGCTCCTCGTGTGGCACCGCGACGTGAACGGCACACGGGACGATCCCCCCTACGCCGCCAACGTGGAGCGACGAGGCTGGAACACCACCACGTCTGCGGGCCTCAATTCGAACACCTCGGGGGCTGCGTTCTCCTACGAGGACGCCGCTACCGCCTTCACCTCCACCACGGATCCCAACACCAGGCTCAACAACGAAACGGCCTCCGGCCTCCTCGATGTGCAATGCATCGGCGCCGAGACAGACACCATCGCCTACGTCTATGGGTCACTTTCGGGGCCGAACCCGGGCTATGCCGGCAGCACGGTGGACGATCACCTCATGGACGACGACGGCACCATAGACAACGGCGAAACTGTGACGCTGACCGTCCGAGTGGTGAACACGAGTTGCGCCAGCGTTTCCGCCCTCGGCGTCACGCTGGCTCTGGCCGTGGCATCGGACAGCCCCATTCCGGCATCCGCCGTGACCATCACTCCCGCCTCCGTGTCCGTGGGAGACCTGGGCGCCGGAGCCATGGCGGAACGAACGTTCCAGGTCACCCTGGCCTGCGACTCATCGGGCTACGCGGACCGGAGCATCACCTTCGTCTGTACCCTTACGGGAAGCAATTTCGCGGCGGTGACGGGCAAGTTCAGCAAGGAGACGGACAAGGATTACCTCTATTTCGATGACGCGGAGACCTACCCCAATGGCTGGGCGGGCACGACGGCACGTGAGGTGAGCGCCTGCACGACTGCCCTGGGCCACGGCGACTGGCTATGGTCCACGGATCGCGCTTACAGCGCCGCACACAGTTACCACACGCCCGAGGCGTCCGCAGACATCGGGTACACCGATCCCGAGGAGTCCTGGATCAGCCCCAATATCTTGGTTCCACCGGGATTCACCCTCAAGGAGCTGACCTTCTTCGAGGCCATGAACATCCCGTGCCCTGGGTACAGCAGGGCCCGCGTTTGGACGTCCACGGATGGGGGTGCCACTTGGATCCGGAACGAGTCCTTTTACAGGGATGCGGGTGGCCTGAGCTGGGAGCAGGTGTCGATCCCCCTCAGCAGTTTCGCCGGAGCCACCCAGTTCCGGTTCAAGTTTGTCCTGTACACCTATACCTGCTGGTCGGGCTGCACGGGCACCGAAGGGTGGTACGTGGACGACATCGGAATCGTCGTGGACGAGAAGGACGGCTGTCCTTGCACTAACCCGAGTCTCGTGGATGTGACGCCCGTCGGCCCGCTCTCGCTGTGCACGGGGATCGCCCAAACCCTCAGCGCCTCCGCGGAGGGGGGCACCGAACCCCTCTCCTACCAGTGGACCCTGGACGGGTCGCCCGTTGCGGGGGCCACCAGCGCCGCCTTCTCGGCCACCTCCCTCGTCGCGGGGACCCACGATTACAATTGCAGAGTCACCGGCTCCGGGTGTTCCGGCTACACGGAGGACCCCCAGGCCGTGGCGGTCACTTGGAGCGACTGCGCGGCGCCGCCGGAGGTCTCCGGCGACGCCGCGCATCACCTCAAGGCGACGCGCAACGCGGGCTGGGTGAACCTGGATTTCGAGGATGTGGGGGCGGCCCACTACCAGATCTACGTGTCCAACTCCCCCGTCACTTCGGATTTCAGGGTGAGCGATCCCCTTTACGGAAATAAGGACTGCTCGTGGTCCGGGTGGGCGGACGGGGGAGAAATGCTCGCCGTGAGCGGGTTGACCCTGGAAACGGGTATCACCGGAAGCACGGCCGTCCTCTACTTCCTGGTCACGGGAGACAATGGAGCGGGCGCTGAGGGGCCTCTTGGCCTGAGTTCGGACGGGGCGCCTCGGACCGCCGATGGCACTTGTGATCCTTAGCGCCTCACCGCGTCGCAGCCGCCGGCGCGCCGGCCGGGGCGGGGAGGGCCTTTCGTGAGTGGCAGTCGACGCATCCGACGGGTCCCGACCCCGCCGCTTGGTGGCAGGCCAGGCAGCGCCGATGGTAGGCCACCTTGAGCGTCATGGTGGAGGGACTGCCTGGGTCCGTCTGCTCGGGGTGGCAGGTGGCGCAAGCCACGGCCTCGCCGTCGCTGTTGTGATGGCAGGAGGAGCAGTCTCCCGACAGGGACGCGTGTTTGGCGTGCGTGAAATCTACGGCGCCGTACCAGGCGCCGAGTGACCCGATCGTCACGCGGTCCGGTGGTGTCGGCGCGGGCGGCTTGCCACCGGTCGCCTTCGGCGCGGCGGCGGAAAGAACCAAGGTCAGAAGAGCCAGGAGCGCCCGGGCGGCAACCTCTCTCGCGTTCATGTTTTCCCCCATGCCGCGTCCATGCGCGGCGAATCATGTTTGCCGGCCCGGTCAGCCGGTTTTGTTGATCACCGAGGCGCAGGGCGGGCAGAAGGCCGCATCCTTGAGGTCGATCTCCTCGGGCCACCGGGAGGGGTGCATGACGCACCACGGCGCGCGGCAATGAACCAACCCCGCGGTATGCCCGATCTCGTGCAGGACCTCCTTCACGATCCGATCCAGGAGCAGTTCTGGCTCGGCGCCATTCTCGGGCGTGATCCGAAAGGTCGAAACCACCGCCACGCTTCCCCCCATCTGGGCGTACCCGAAGAGGTGCGTGAATACGGGCAGAAAGAGATCCAAGGAGGTGATGCCAATCCGTTTCACATGAGGGCGGGGGGAAGGATGTTTGAGTAGGTCCAGCATCCCGGTGGCAGAATACTGTCGGCGCAGCAGGTCCATGGCCGGCCGGCCGTCGATCTCCATGGGGAGCAAATCCACCGGTCGGGATAGCAGCCCCCGGAGGCGCTCTGCAACATCCCGCATCAGGGCGGGTGGAACGGCTCCCACGCAGACCAGTTCTAGGCCCCAAATGGTTTGGTACACGATCTCGCCCTACTGCCGCACGATCCCGTAGCGCCGGATCTTGTTGTAGAGCGTGACCCGGTCGATCCCCAGAGTCCTGGCCGAACGGCTGATGTTGAATTCCTGCGCCTCCAAGACCCTGAGGATGTGCCGGCGCTCGATCTCGTCGAGAGGCAGGGAGACGGCGCTCTCGTGCTCCACCGCCCCCACGTTCACGGTTGAGATGGGAAGGTGCTCCCGGCGCACCTCGGCGTCACCGCACACGACGAGCGCGCGCTCGATGGCGTTCGCGAGCTCCCGCACGTTGCCGGGCCAAGAGTGATGCTTGAGCAGTTCCTGCGCATCGGGCGCAAACCCCGTGACTTTTCGGCCCATGGCATGGGCGAAGCGCTTCAAAAAATGCTGCGCGATGGGGAGGATGTCCTCCGGGCGGTCCCTCAGGGGCGGGATGGTGATGGAAAAGATGTTGATGCGGTAGTAGAGATCCTCCCTGAAAACCCCTGCCCGAACCGCTTCCTCAAGGTCCTTGTTGGTGGCGCAGATCACCCGGAAGTCCACGGGAACCTCCTGCGAGCCGCCCACGCGCGTTATCTTCTTATCCTCGATGGCGCGTAGGAGCTCGACCTGGACCTTCGCGGAGATCTCCCCGATCTCGTCCAGGAAAAGGGTCCCGCCGTCCGCCAGCTCGAGCTTGCCCTTGTGGCGTTGGACCGCCCCCGTGAAGGACCCCTTCTCGTGGCCGAAGAGTTCGGACTCAAGGACGCCCTCGGGGAGCGCCCCACAGTTTACGGCGACGAATGGGCCGAAACACCGCTTGCTCCTAGCGTGGATGAGCCGCGTCACGAGCTCCTTGCCCGTCCCCGACTCGCCCCGGATGAGGACCGTCGTGTCCGTCCCCGCCACCGCCTCCACCAATCCCAAGACCTTCTGCATGCTGGCGCTCTTGCCCGCCACCAGTTCCGGGGCCGAGGCTTCCAGGCGCTCCTTAAGGCGGGTGTTCTCCTCCTCAAGACGCAACTTCTCGCAGGCCTTGGCGACGACGCGGGAGAGGGCCTCCGGATCGAAGGGCTTGGTGACGTAGTCGTAGGCGCCGTCCTTGAGAGCCTGCACCGCCGTTGAGACGGACGCATAGGCGGTGATGAGAATGATGGCGGCCCTCGGGCTCACCTCCCGGATGCGCCGCTGCAGCTCCAGCCCATCCATGCCCGGCATCTTGATGTCCGTGATGACCACATCGTAATGACGGCGCCCCAGGGCGGCCAGGGCTTCCTTGGCGTCGGAGGCGGCGTCCACCTCGTACCCGTCCTCGATGAACCAGCTGGACAGAGATTCCCTCACGTGCAATTCGTCGTCCACGACGAGCAGTCGTGGGATGGGATTCCGGGTGCTCATGACGCGCCCTCCTGTGCAGACTCCGGGGGAGTTTGGGGCAATGTGATGGTGAATCGGCAACCTTTTCCGGGAGCCGTTTTCAAGTCAAGCCGGCCGCCGTGCCTGCGGACGATCCCGTAAACCACGCTGAGGCCCAGGCCCACGCCGGAGGTGGCGTTCTTGGTCGTAAAGAAGGGTTCGAAGGCCTTGGCCGCCACGTCCGATGGCATGCCCGGCCCCGTGTCCTCCACTTCCAGGAGCTGTCCCCCCTCCCAGGACTGGGTCCGAAGGGTGATGCCCCCCCCGTTCTCCATGGCTTCGCAGGCGTTGATGAGGAGGGCCATGAGCGCCTGCTGGATCTGGCCCGGGTCGGCCATGATGGGCGGCAAGTCTTCAAGTTGCTGCTGCACCGTGACGCCGGACATCTCCAGCTTGTGGTTCACCAGAAATACGGATTTCTGGACGACGGAGGCCAGGCTCACCGGCTGGAATTCCCCGCCATGCTGCCTGGCGAAGGATAGGAGCGACGCCACGATCTCGCCGCACCGGGTGGCCTCGGAGGCGATGGACTCCAGATATTGGGCGTTCTGGGCGCACTCCTTGGTCGCCTCCTTGGCGGACAGCCTGCGCAGGAGGATCTTGGCGTAGGTCACCACGCTGGAGAGCGGGTTGTTGATCTCGTGGGCGACCACCGCCGCCAGGCGTCCGAGCGAGGCGAGCTTTTCGACCTGGAGGATCTGGGCCTGGGCGCGCTCCAGCTCGTCGGTCTTCTCCTGGACGCGGTGTTCCAGCGTCTGGGCCCATTCCAGGAGTTCCGAATGGGCCTTCTCCAGTTCTCGCGACATGAGATTGAAGGCGTGGGCCAGCGCTCCCAGCTCATCCTTGGTGAGCTCGGGAACCCTCACCGAGTGGTCCCCCTGGGAGAGGGCCCTGGCGCTCTTGATCATGGCCCGCACGGGCCTGTCCACCATGCGTTTCACGGCCAGCGCGCTCACCACGCACGCCAGGAGGATACCTAATACACTCGCGAGCAGGAGTTGCACGGCGCTGGAGCGTCGGGCCTCGTCATAGATGTCCAGGCGAAGCGCCACGTCCAGCACGCCGAGGAGGCGCTGGCTCACGGGATGGACGTGACAGGCCGCCTGCGAACAGTCCGGCTCGTTGGAAATGACGTGGGTGATGCCGAGCACCCTGTGGTTTCCCAGGGTCGTCCGCCGCACCATTTGGGCCATGGAGAGGCTGGCGGGAGGCGTCTTCTGGATGTGGCATGCGACGCACTGCTCCTGCCGCGTATCGATGACCGTGCCCACTTCGGACCCGTTGGAGGAGTAAGCCACCCGGCCCTCCTTGTCGATGATCCGGATGCGCTCGATGTCTCGCTGGCCGGCCAACGTGGCGATGGTGGCGTGGATGGCCGCCCGATCGTTGCGCAGCATGGCCTCGCGAGTGGCGCGGGCCACGAGGTCGGCGAGCTGGGCGCCGTTGAGGACGAGCAGGTGGGTGCTCGCCTCCTCCTGGACGCGCATGTTGTACCAGGTGGCGAGCCCGAAAAAGCCCACCAGACTGGCCACCACGAGCATCACCAGTTTTCCCGCCACACTCTCGAGAATCTTCATGTGACCCTCAGGACGTCCTCAAATGTCAGGGCGCTCATTCTTTCGTCGCCAATTCGAGGAAGGGATCGGCCGGCTTGGGTTCGGTCATGGGCCCGTCTGGAAAGACGGGCAGGAACCGCACCGCCAGACCAAACAGGGCGAACCCGATCCCGATGAGGCCCAAAGACACGGCAAATTCCATCCAGGAAGGCGTGTAGGGCACTCCCGTTCCCAACTGGAATGCCGTGACGCCCACATTCAGCCGGTTGAAAATCATTCCGAGCACGACCAGAAAGGACGCGAGAACGAGCAGCAGGGGGCGCGTCCGCACCTTTTCAAAGAGGAGCATGCCGATGGGCGTCACCACGCCGAGGAGGATTTCGGCCAGGAAGTACCACGAGGCCGGGTCGAACGCCCAGGCGAAGTGGAGGGAACCCCGAATGAAGAGGTCCTCCAGCCGGACCACCAGATAGATCATCAGGACGACGGCGCACGCCTTGCCGATCTGGGCAAGGAGCTCGGGCTCCAGGCGTTTCCCGAAAGCCCTCAGGGACAGGAAGGACTCGATGCACACCATGGCCAGCCCCAGGGATATGGCCGAGATGAAAAAAAGGACGGGCAGAATGGGAGAATACCACAGGGGGTGCATCTTCTGCGGAATGATGACGTACAGGGTACCCAGGCTCGACTGGTGGAGGGTCGAAAGGAGGATGCCCATGAAGACGAGGATGGGCGAGAGGCGGTGCCAGATCCGAAGCCCCCTCGTGAAGCGAAAGCGCTCGAACACCATGGGCAGGAATTCGAGGAAAAGGACGGTGGTGTAGAGCATCACGCACCACCCGATCTCGAACATCACCGAGTGAGGGTTCCAGAAAATGAGGGGGTGCCAGATGTTCCACGGTCGTCCCAGGTCGAGCAGCAGCGCCCAGATCACGAGCATATAGCCCAGGAAGGCCGTCAGGATGGTGGGCCTCACGATGGGGCGGTATTTTTCGAGGTGGAAGATGTAGACCACCCCGGTGATGGTGAACCCTCCCGCGGCCAGCGCTACCCCGCAGAGCATGTCGAACCCGATCCAAAGGCCCCAGGGCATCTCGTCGCTCAGGTTCGAGATGCTTCCGAGGCCCATGGTGAACCTCCTGAACACCATGACGAGAAACACCACAAAGAGAACGCCGAAGAGGCCCGGCCAAAACCCTATCTCTTTCCACTGGATCTTACGCATGACGGGTCCCCTCTCCGCCGCCGCGGTTGCCCCTGCGGGCCACATCGTTCTTCCTTTCGGTGAGCCAGTACATGCCCCCCAGGAAGACCGCCCAAATCGGGATGATCCTGGGCAATTTTTCCAGCACTTTCCACGTGAGTCCCGGCATGGCGTTGGTGGGCAGGTTTGCGGGCAGTCCGCTTTCTGTCGCCGATCTGGCCAGGAGCATGAGCACGGCGGTGCCTCCCACCTCGTCGTCCCCCATGATCCCGCCCGCGTACTTGGCGGGCTCCGTGCTAACCCTCCGCTCCGCCTCTTTCAGAAGGTCCTTCCTGAACCCGAAAATCGTGGCTCCCGTGGGACAGATGCTGGCGCAGGCCGTCTCCTTCTCCCTGCTCACACGGTGGACGCAGAGGTCGCATTTTCGAACCTTCGGGTTCACCGAGTGCCACTCGTACTTGGGAATCGTGAAGGGGCAGGCCATCATGCAGTAGCGGCATCCCAGGCACCGGCTGGCCACCCAAATCACGGGCCCCTGGTGGGTCTTCTGGAGTGCCGCCACGGGACAGACCGACGCACACGTAGGATCTTCACAGTGCATGCACATGTGGCGCTGGTACGAATCCTTGCCGATCCCCTGAACCCAGTTGTAGGTGTCCTGATCCAGCCTGACGGCTTCGTGAGGAGACTGGCCATGTTCGGCCTGGCAAGCCTGCTCGCAGGCCTTACAACCGATGCAGAGGGTCTGATCGAAGAGTAATCCGTAGATGGAGGACATCCCGAACTCCTTTCCTTACACCATCCTGCTGCGCGTAATCCCCCCCGGGGAATCCAGGCAGAGCATAGGTTCGCAAAGGTCGTGCCAGAGGGGACTGTTCACTTTTCCCGCATTAATTATCAGCGCTTTATAAATTTACAATCACTAACTCGCTCTCCCATCCCTGCATATATATTAATCATCTTTCAATTGAAAATCCATACAGTCGCATCATAACACCTTGTTTTTCTTGCCACTAGGCAACTGCGTATTTAATCAACACGCTTATGTTGGTTATTAATCACTTCTCGGTGCTCGCAAGAAGTCTTTCCTTCCGACCCATCTCCACGAAATTGACTCTGGATCAATGGGCTATCTCCGGGTGGCATGGCATTTACCCTCGCTCTGGGTATCGATAGCCCTGAAGAATCTCATGAAGACTTGCCGCACCGGACAAAAGACCAAGGGCCGCCCCTCCATAGGGCGGCCCTTGGTCTGTGATTGAGATTTCTCGCAGGTGCCGCTGTCTCTCCGGCCGGGTTCCTGAAGGCACAGCCCGGTGGCGGAGCTTCTACTCATTTCCGGCGGTTCCGGCCGCGACATACTGGACATCGCACCCGGCCCGATTACTGGATCGGATCGGGCTCGCCTGCGGGCTCCTTCCGACCCGACGGTCCAGGACTCAGTTCACCAGGATGACCATGGTCCTCTCGGCCTTGAACTTGTCCTTGTTCAGGATTTTGAGCGTGCCGGTCTTCCCGTCGGGCGCGATGGACCAGCTGTAGTCCTGGTCGATCTTAAACGCCGTGCCCGGGGCGACCTTCACCTTGGTGATGCTTGCCACTCCCGCATCCTGGGCGGTGAAGGTGATGGAATCCCCGCTGCGAAG
>Ga0315271_10003214_pt1 | contig 10342 bp, 7 predicted proteins | sample C3_top_MG_FD_204664 | JGI IMG/M metagenome (GOLD analysis project Ga0315271, IMG submission 204664) | Sediment microbial communities from Yellowstone Lake, YNP, Wyoming, USA - C3_top | ecosystem: Environmental > Aquatic > Freshwater > Lake > Sediment | place: USA: Wyoming | collected 2017-08-01
ACGCTGCTACGAAATACGTGCCGGCGTTCAGACACAACACTTCTTGCGAACCAAACAACGCAATCCCGATTCCACTCACTGCAGGACCGAAAATGATCCCCAGGCTGGTTGTACTCTGGATCAGAGCATTCGCGGCCGTAAATTGCGCGCGCGGAACGATCATCGGTACCGTCGACGTCAACGCCGGACTGAACATTGCCATCGCCATCGCGTCGAGGAGAACAAGGAAGTACAAGAGGTTGACCGTGAAGGTGTCGGTTGAAACAGCGCAGGGAATGAGTCCCATCAACACTGCCCGGAATACGTTCGATCCGATGAGGATGAATTTTTTCGGTAACCGGTCCACATAGACGCCGATGAAAGGACCGAGTACGATAGGAGGAATCGTGTGAATGAGTCCGATGATCGTGGTTTTGACCGGCGAGCCGGTAATCGAATACACGAACCAGAGGAGGGCAAGGTTCGAGACGCCGTCGCCGACTTGAGATACCAGCTGGCTGAGCCAGATTAAACCGAAATTTCTTGTAAGGAGCAGGGGGCGGCGGATCACGACGGGAACCTTTTCTTCTGCGCCGTTGTGCGCAGAGGTGAGGTTCGTGGTGCGGATGGCCCAAGGTTTCACCCCTCACTCTCGATCTTGACCTTATCCGTCTTCACAGCTTTCACCCCCGGAACCTGCTTGGTCGCCTCTACGGCCTCCAACACAATGACTTGGAATCGTACGGTGCCGGTGAGCGACACCACTCCCTGTTCCGTCTTCACATCGAAATTGGCTGCAGTCACGGTGACACTCTTGGCAAATTGCTCTTTGACATGGCGGGTAATGATGTCGTCTTGTTTGTGTGCGATCACATCCAGCAGATCTTTGGTCACCTCCAGCTTATTCGAGACAGATTTCACAGCCGGTACCGTGCTCGCAATTTCCGTCGCCGCGATCTTTTCCGCCTCGGTGGACACTTTCCCGGTCAGCGTCACCTCATCCGATCCAGCCTCCACTTCGATCTCATAGGGAAAAAGGCGTGGATCTCCCAGCAACGCGAGCTTGACCGTAAGAATCTGCGAAGAGACAGTCTTCCTCCCTATACTCTCTTTCCCTTTCTCTCCCCCTTCTTCTCCACTCTCTTTCTTCGTCTTTGTCTCATCACTCTTGAATGTCTGCGTATTCGGCTGAGCCTGTTTTGGTTCCTGAGTAGACGGCTCAGCGGAAGGCAGCTCTTTCTGTGCCTTGGCAGGAGCCTTGGAATCCAACCCTTTGTTATGATCGGCAGACGATTGAGCAGATAGGGTCGGCCGCTGCTCACACTGCGCGAGCACCGGGTTTATAATTTGACCTATGAACAGGGTAGACAGGCTTAGTGCCGGGAGGACCACCCCCTGTCTAAATATGATGCGCATGAGGTGGGACCATCTCACATCTCTCAGGTTCATTTCCAGCGAAATCAGCCTAAGCGATGACACACGAAGGGACTTGTCTCAAGCCGGAATAAGATCAGGAGCCGCCATGTCGGGTTGTCGTCGGCTGAATGCTGCCGCGACGGTCGCGGTGCCTAACAACAGCACCCCGATACCCAGGAGACTCGCTGCAGGTCCGATGGCATCTGCCACCCAACCGAACCCGGCCATCCCGACCATGGCGGCAGCCATGGCACCGGCGCTGAAGGTGGTAAACACACGGCCTAAGAGAGGTTCGGGCGTCAATTCTTGCAACATCGCCCACACAATCGGCGTGAAGATGGCGGTGCTGCCGCCGAATATGATGATAAGAACAGCGGCCATGATCGGCGCCTGTAACATTCCCAGCATGCACACCGCGATGGCACCGACGGCCAGAGCTACGGACACCAACCGCAGGCGATTTCGGAGATCGCCCTGATTGATCCAACCTAACCAACCGGACGCAACCAGCATACCTATCCCAAGTGATGACCACAGCCACCCGAGTTCGACAGAACTCGCATCAAACACTTGCGTGGCAAACACCGGCAATAAGAGCATAAAGGCGCTCACGCCCAAACTGTAGAGCGCGGCGGTAAACATGAGGAGAAGTACGGTCCGATGCTGGACGAAGATAAATCGATACCCAACCAAAAGATCTTGGAAGATCGTGACTCGATCGGCCAAATGCGCGCGCGCTTGCAGCGTTTCACGCAGGCGAATCGGCATGAGACATAATGCAGATATCAAGAATGTGGCCGCATCGAGGTACAATACATTCTGGGCTCCGATCATCGCAATCCCCACCCCGCTGACTGCTGGGCCGATCAGGAGGCCGATATTCGTTGTACTTTGAATCAACGCATTAGCGCCGGTCAATTGAGTGCGAGAGACGAGAAGTGGAACAGCTGATGCCAATGCTGGGCCGAACACGGTGGAGACGATCGATGTTAAAAAGACGAGCACGTAGAGCCATTCAAGCGTCAACGCATCCATGGCGTAGAGTAGAGGAATGAGCATCACCGACCCAGTCCGGATGAGATCCACCCAGATCATCACTGGTTTTTTCCTCATCCGATCGAGATAGACACCGATGAGAGGGCTGAAAATCAACGGCGGAATAGTCTGGAGCAATCCGATCAACGTCATCTTGAAGGCCGACCCTGTCAGTTCATACACGAACCACAACAGCGCCACCTTGTTCATGCCGTCGCCGATCTGAGACACGACTTGGCCGGAAAATAGAAGGGCAAAATTCCTTGTCTTTAACAGTTCCCAGCCGGATGCTGCCCGGCCCTTCACCTCCTTGTCGTGGTCAGCCAAACTAAAACCTCCTCTACGTCTTCTGAACCTGATCCATTCAGCCTGTCAGCACATTTCAACATAAAGATTCCGAACGCAACCGGCTTCCGTCAAACGTTTCAAACCACCACGCTCTCGACGCTCATCTTTATCATGATGAGCTGGGATTTGATATATCGCTCATCTCGCAGCAGGAGGAGGCCTACTTCCTCCCCCACCAAAAGACTATCGCTCCACAATTACGCATTACTGGAGAACGTGGGCCAGGATCCAAAACTCGCGGCCTCTGTCTCCCGTTCACCTGTGCTACCAAGCGCCAGCTGTTCATACACCCGAAGATAGTCCTGTGCCATTCGTTCAACACTGAACCGCTCCTCGAACGCGAGACGACACCGTCGACGATCAATTTTAGGAATACCTTGAACGGCCGCGGTCATCTCGTCGAGCCCCTCGCAGACGAACCCCGTCTCAGTATCATCAATGATTTCAGGAATGGAGCCACGCCGATAGGCCAACACCGGCGTTCCGCACGCCAGCGCTTCAATCAGCACAAGACCAAACGGTTCTGGCCAGTCATAGGGACAGACGAGCGCCATGGCATTCCCCAGGAATTCGTTCTTTTCTGCGTCTGTAATCTCACCGACAAACTCAATTAATGGATGAGAGAGCAACGGCTCGATTTCGGCTTCAAAGTATTTCTGATCCGCCGGATCAACCTTCGCAGCGATCTTCAACGGAATCCCTACTCGCTTGGCAATCTCAATCGCATGATCCGGTCGCTTCTCAGGGGCAATGCGTCCCAGAAATGCCAGATAGCCGCCAGGGTTCGGATGCAGTCCATACAGATCCTTTGGTAAACCGTGATAGACCGTCGCCTGCCAATTCGTCCAGGAGACTGGTTTTCGTTGGGCATCTGAAATCGACACCATCGGCATCTCCGCGTACTCACGAAACACCGGTTGCAGCTCAGGCAAGTCGAGCCGACCGTGGAACGTGGTGACCATCGGGATCGGATTCCGCCGCCCGAGAGGAAACCCTAGGAAATCGAGGTGAGAATGTATCACGTCGAAATCGCCGCTTTTTCCCAGCGCCTGCTCCATCAGCATCGTCATCGGTGCGTCGCGGTTAAAGATCCCTTCGTTTAGACGAAGTGCGTGACTGCAGATCGCTTCTAGACGCGCGGCCGTGATCGAGTCTCCGCTCGCGAACAAGGTCACATCATGACCCAGCCGGACGAGTTCTTCAGTGAGGTAGGACACGACCCGTTCCGTTCCTCCATAGAGTTTCGGCGGAACGCTTTCCCATAAGGGGGCAACCTGGGCAATTCTCATTGGAACCTTCCTTTCATCATGGGTCTATTTTTCCGATCGAAGTAAGACGACTCTCTCTCACACAACTCATATTATTTATGAAGCTTCATTCCTATGCGTAGACATGCCACCGTTCTGACTGCCTCGACACCTATGACCGACGAGACACTGCGCTTACAGCACGGCGTTGCCCATCGACTTTTTTATTTTCTACTATGCCTCGGGTCACAGCGTGTGCGTGCACTGGGTCGGATACACCCACCGCCCCGCAATTGACACATCGCCATTCACCAGAGACCCAAGATCCGACGGAGGGTGCTCCTGCACTGACGTGTTCAGCCACTACCAGCCCCGCACACCGTTCACATCGCATAGAACCCTCCTTTCGCTCGACCTGTCCCGACACACAACCCTCTTGCGCCTGTCGAACAGCGGCGAGCAATTCTTCATTCCGAAATGGCTTTTGCACCCAGACGAAATTCTTGCTTTGTGGGGGATTGGAATGCGATCTCAGGTGTTGAGCCATGTCTTCAGGTACCTGCACACCCAGCAACACGATCGGGGGCGAGTCGCAACAGGGTTCCAACAGGCTGAGCCAGGCGAGTTCTCTCTCCGCCGCAGTCGTGTCAATATCGAGAATCACGGCACTCACAGAGTCAATGCGCTCGATTTCGCCTATTAACGTCCTGACGAACGTCACCTCATACCCGCTGTGCCGTAGCACTTCTGCTAGGACAGCGCCCAACACTGCATCAGCCTCGACGACAACAACTTGTTCTTTCACAATGCATTACTCCTAATGTCCACCGATCCTGTTGTAGAGCATTAAGCAAACCTGATGCCAATAACGTCCCGGTAGAGCCTGCCACTGCAAGACTTCGAAAGATCGAATGTTTTCTCAAAATGATTGGAGCTGACGATGTACCGCGTCCAGGATTTTCTGCCAGGATAAGAGACAACTTGTCTCGCTGTAGACATCTTGTCTCGAATTTCGATTGAACCAGGAAACTTGAGGGACTACCATAGCTCCATGCTGAACTGGTGGCACCGACTCAGCCTTCAGATCAAGGTGACGCTGATCGTCATTTTCATCGTTGGCGTCTCCGCAGGTGCGACGGACTGGCTTGAGGCCCGCTCGATCCAGCACATCGTGGAAGACAACGTCCGTGCGGCAGCACTGGCTGTCGGATATTCCGTCGACCAGAACGTCACCAGTCGTGCCCAACTGTCGAATCGGGAGGCGCGAACCAAGGAATTGGAAAAGATCTTTGCCAATCTGCCGGATCTTCTCAACATTGTGATGTACGAATTTCCAGCTGAACCGGGAGAAAATCCTATACCCATCACAAGCGCGGGCCCCACCGAATTACTTCTTCTCTCGCACCCGCGCCAAGAAAGAGCGTTCGACCTTATTAAGCGGGTGCGTGAGGAACAGCAGCCCTTGATCGATTATGCGGACCGGAAGAATACCCATCGCGTCTTCCTGGCCGCCCCGATCGTCTTGAAGAATGTCGTGGTAGGAGCGACCTATGCCGAGTTTTCTACCAGGCAAATGGATGAAGCCTTGGAGTCAATCCTGCAAGCCTCCAGAACAAGACGGTTGCAGACGGGACTGGCGATCGTAGTCGCCATCAATCTATTTCTGTACTTTAAGGTGCACCGCCCTGTAAAACGACTGCTCACCGCGGTCGAATCGGTTTCTCAGGGAACCATGACCTCGGTCGTCCCTGTTGAAGAACAGGATGAACTCGGAGAACTGGCCGGCACATTCAATGACATGGTGAGAAAGATCCGTGAAGCGACTCAAGACAATGCGCAATTGACAGAATCCCTGCGGGAGATGAACGACGGTCTTCAGCAGAAAGTCATCGAGGCGACCGCCGAAGTGCTGGAGAAAAACCGTGCGTTGGCCCAGACGAACGAATTGCTTTCAGCGGCACAGCGCGACGCAGCGCGCGCGCAACGCCTCTCAGCTATCGGCCAGGTCGCCGCAACCGTCGCCCATAAAATCGGGACCCCGTTAACCGCGCTATCCGGCCATATTCAACTTCTGGCTGAGGACCAGACGCTGAGTAGAGAGTCTCGGCGACGATTGCAGACGGTGGAGGCCCAGATCGAACGAACGTCCAAAATTATCCAGGATCTCCTGTTATATGCACGGAGACCTGAGCCGGTGCGATCTCCAGTCGATCTCAATGCCTGTGTCGCGGAATGTCTCGCGCTCTTCCAGCCGGAGTTCGATCGCCAGAAGATTACGCTAGCTACTGAATGGAGCCATCAGATAGAGAAAGTTGACGCCGATTCCCAGCAACTCCATGAGGTGTTCCACAGTTTGATCGAAAATGCGCTCGATGCGATGCCAGACGGAGGGACACTGGTCGTGCGAGTCTCTCCCCACGCTGCGCTCGGACAGCCAGCTCACCGCACGTGGGTCGCGGTGGAACTCATCGATACAGGCTGCGGGATGAGCGCTGAGCAGCTCGTACAAATCTTTCAACCGTTCTTTACCACAAAGAGAGCTGGGCGTGGCACGGGACTGGGGCTGGCAAGCGCATTGGAAACCGTACGCGCACACGGAGGAGACATCAAGGTAGAGAGTGAGCTGCAAAAAGGCTCACGATTCACGATCGAGCTTCCAGTCGACGGAGGAGCGCGCTGATGGTACGACCATCCCGTGTCATGGTGGTGGACGATGACGCCGAGACGCTGGCCTTGCTGCACGAGATCGTCGCCAAAGAGGGGTTCGAGGTCGAAACTGCCGAGGACGCGGAGACCGCGCTCAGGCGACTCGAACAATGGCAACCTGAACTTGTCATCACCGATATTCATATGCCGGGCATGGACGGGCTGGCATTACTCGCCGCCGTGCGCGAGAAAGAACCGGATATTCCGGTGGTCTTGTTGACCGCCTACGGATCGCTCAAAACTGCTGTGGATGCCATCAAAGCCGGGGCGTTCGACTATCTCAGTAAACCGTTTGCCGTGGACGACATTCGGTTGGTGGTTCGGCGAGCGCTCGAGCATACGAAGTTAGTGCGTGAAAATCGTTCCTTACGCGGCCAATTGCGTGACCGATATCGGTTCGACAACCTCGTGGGCAGTAGTGGCGGAATGGTTGAAGTCTATAAAATGGTTGCGCGAGTTGCTGAGACGGACAGCACGGTGCTCATCCAGGGAGAAAGCGGGACCGGAAAGGAGCTGATCGCCCGCGCCATCCATGCCAACAGCGGCAGAAGCGGCGGGCCGTTCGTCGCGATCGACACGGGTTCGTTGGCCGAGACGCTCCTCGAATCTGAACTCTTCGGCCACGAACGAGGCGCGTTTACCGGGGCCGTCGCTACGAAGAAAGGGTTGCTGGAACAGGCGAATCTCGGTACGTGTTTTCTGGACGAAATTGCGGACCTCTCACCCATCATGCAGAGCAAGTTGCTCCGAGCGATCCAGGAGCGCGAGATCCGGCGTGTCGGGAGTGAAACACCTCGTGCCATAGACGTCAGAATCATCGCCGCGTCGAAAAAAGCATTGAAACCGCTTGTTGAGGCGGGGACCTTTCGAGAGGATCTTTTTTATCGGTTGGAAGTGATCACCATTGTCCTTCCTCCGTTGCGTGATCGGATTGAAGACATTCCGCTTTTGAGCCGGTACTTCGTCGATAAATTCGGGCGAACCAAAGAGAGGCCGGTGACAGGCCTCTCGCCGGACATCATTCCTTTGCTGACACGCTACTCATGGCCTGGCAACGTCCGCGAACTCGAGCATGTGATTGAGCGGGCTATTGCCTTGACCCCCTATCCCATCATTACTCTCGAAGATCTTCCTGAAACGATTCGGGCAGCGCCTGTTCACAACCAAGCGCGGGCTCGCGGATGGGAGACCCTTCACGATGTGGAAAAGAATTATATTCTTCGGGTGCTGGAGGCCCATCATCAGGACCACGGTGAGGCAGCCGACATCCTTGGGATCCACCGCAAAACGCTCTTCCGTAAGCTCCGTCTATACGGCAAAGACTGACTCCGATCACTGTTCAACCAGTTCAGGCACGAGACCACAAAGGTGAAGGGTTTCCCCACCACCTTCTTCACTTCTCCAGCCGGTTCGCTCTTCGAACAGTCACCGATGTGAACATTATCTAGTGGCACATCACCTGCCTAACTGTTGTATTATACGAAAATAACACCGCCTTAGGGCGTACGCATACGGCTTAGACAACGACTACCCGTCATCCTTCAGCACAGCATGATGTAGGCGGTACGAAGAATCGCTCACCGGAGGCCCCAATGTCAGATTTCTATCAAAACGGTGTGGTCACCGTGCTTCACCGCCTCGGGCAGCCAAACGTCAACCAACTGGAGCAAGAGTTAGCGCGTTACGGGCGCGTTAACCCCATTGCATTGGTTCTCCCCTCCCTCTACTCAGAATTGGGACGGCCGGCATTAAAAGCCATCGTGGAGACCCTTAAAACTGTGTCGTATCTCAATGAAATCGTCATCTCCTTGGATCGAGCCTCGGCCTTAGAGTTTCGTCTGGCGAAGCAATTCTTTTCTGTCCTCCCCCAGCGGGTTCGCCTCATCTGGAATGACGGTGCGCGCATCCAAGCCATCCTCAAGGTCCTGGTCGATCACAACCTCGATATCGGCCTACAGGGCAAGGGACGGGGCTGCTGGACCGCCTTCGGTTATGTGCTGGCCAGGAATCACAGCCAGGTCATCGCACTCCACGACTGTGACATCACAAGCTACAACCGTGAATATCTGGCGCGCCTCTGCTATCCCATCGCCAATCCCAATCTCGGGTATGAGTTCTGCAAAGGCTATTACAGCCGAGTGACCGACCGCCTCAATGGCAGGGTAACGCGCCTGTTCATTACCCCGATGATACGAAGTCTCCAACAGCTTGTGGGGCCTCACGCACTCCTGACGTTTCTCGACAGCTTTCGTTATCCTCTGGCCGGTGAGTTTGCCATGGTGCGGGACCTGGCTTGGACCAATAGAATTCCAGGGGACTGGGGACTTGAAATCGGCGTCCTCGCGGAAGTCTATCGGAACTGCGCCTTGCGCCGCATTTGCCAAGCTGACATTGCGGACGCCTATGACCACAAACACCAGGAACTCTCTGCCCACAATCCCGATGCCGGCCTCCTCAAGATGTGTGTCGACATTACAAAATCGCTTTTCAGGAATCTTGCAAGCGAAGGCGTCGTGTTATCTGACGGTATCCTCAAGACCTTGCGCGCCACCTATTTGCAAGCCGCTCAGGAAGCGATCAGCCGATACGAAAACGATGCGTCCATCAACAGCCTCACGTTCGACCGACACCAGGAACGGACGGCCGTCGAAGTGTTCTTGAAAGGCATGAAGCTCGCCACCGACGGGTTTCTCGATGACCCGCTTGGCGTCCCTATGATTTCCAACTGGAGCCGCGTCACCCATGCCGTGCCAGATATTTTTGATCGCCTGGTCGACGCCGTCGAAGCCGATCACGTCTGGGACCCCACATCCGAGCCGGCAGCCACTCCTTCATGAGCACGAATCTCACCCCACTCACTCCACAGACTGAAGCACGCATCCAAGAGATTGGCTCGGCTGACGTTCTCGTCGGGATTCCAAGTTATAACAACGCGGATACGGTCGCACATGTCGTGCGGGCCGTGAGCGTGGGCCTCGCTAAACATTTCCCTGGCCGTCGAGCTGTCCTGGTCAATTCCGATGGCGGCTCTTCAGATCAGACGCCGGCCATCGTCGCCCGCACCGTCATCGATTTCGAACACCTCTTCATTGCCGACCAACAAAGCATCCTGCATCGAATCGTGACGCCCTACCATGGCATTCCCGGAAAAGGCAGTGCGTTCCGGACGATCTTCGAAATTGCTCGACGACTGAACGCCCGGGCCTGCGCAGTCGTCGACGCAGACCTTCGCAGTATTTCACCGGAATGGATCGAACTATTGCTCCGCCCCATCCTGGAAGAGGGATACGACTACGTCGCGCCCTACTATCTCCGCCACAAATACGACGGCACGATCACAAATAGTCTTGCCTACCCACTGACCAGAGCACTCTACGGACGACGCGTGCGCCAGCCTATCGGCGGAGAGTTTGGTTTTTCCGGTGCGCTCGCGGCCCACTATCTCGACCAACACGTCTGGGAATCGGAAGTCGCGCGCTTCGGCATCGATATCTGGATGACAACGGAAGCCATCGCCAGCGGCGCACGGATCTGCCAAAGCTTCCTTGGCGCAAAAATCCATAATCCAAAGGACCCGTCAGCCGACCTGTCGGCCATGTTGACGCAGGTGA
>Ga0315271_10003215_pt1 | contig 10341 bp, 10 predicted proteins | sample C3_top_MG_FD_204664 | JGI IMG/M metagenome (GOLD analysis project Ga0315271, IMG submission 204664) | Sediment microbial communities from Yellowstone Lake, YNP, Wyoming, USA - C3_top | ecosystem: Environmental > Aquatic > Freshwater > Lake > Sediment | place: USA: Wyoming | collected 2017-08-01
GCACGGATCGTCGTGGAAGATGTTGCCAGGCGATGGGATGCGGCCCCAGATGACGTGGCCCGCAAAGCGCTCGAACCAGACGTCGTCCTGGCCAAGCTGACAGCCACTAACGCGGCTGCCCTTGCCACCGACGAGGCGCTCCGGATCGCGGGCGGTCCCGGGTTCCTGTCAGGCCGATTGGAGCGGGCTTTCCGCGACGCGCGCGCGGGGCTGATCAACCCACCGCTGGACGATGTCGCGCTGACCGGGTTTGGGCGTGCCGTGGTGGCACGACACCGCTAGGAGCCAGCGGCGCCGCCGACCGCTATTGGCGCCGCGGCAGCACCGGCTTCAGGCTCCCTCCGCCAAAGGACGGGTCATCTCGTAGAGGGCCGCTTCGAGATCAGCCAGGTCGGGACTAGCACATGAGAGCCAGAGCGCCCACTCGCCTGCGTCCGTGGCGATGTAGAGCTGGATGTGGGCAAGGTCGTCTCCACCTGCAACGGCGTTCGCCATTTCCAGGCGGAGTGCCTCACCGATCGGGAGGTCTACACGTCCGAGGGAGACGACCTTCATCCCCACGGCACCCGGATGTACGCCATATCGCCATTGGCGCGGTATTGCGGCAGAAGACTCGTTCAATCCCGTCCTCCTCTCCACCCCTGATATGGCTGGTCGTGCCGGGATGCGCACCCAGGACGAGGACAGGGACGTCGTTGCCATGATGGCGCATCCGCCACGAAGTGCCTATCGGGCCCGCTCGCGGCACCCGGGCACCCGGGCACCCTGGCACGCGGGTGCGGGAGCCCCGACTCTTGGGGGCGTAGCATTTCGCCCATGACGGGCCCGATGCTTGCACCCTGGGACCGCGCGTGGCGCAGCCGGTCGGTCGCGTTCGTGGTTGTGGTCGCGATCGTGTCGCTCGCCGCAGCGACGGTCGCGGCCGCTATCGCAGAAGGGGCACTCGGGGTCGCCGATGCCTCGCCGATCTACCTGCTCGCAGTCGTCCTGCTGGCCGGGATCGGCGGGACCTGGGCCGCCGTGGCCACCTCCATCGCCTCAGTGCTCGTCTACGATCTCTTGTTCACCGACCCTCGCCTGACACTGACGGTGGCCGATCCTGCTGAGTGGCTGAGCCTGCTCCTATTCCTCGCGGTGGCCGTGGTCATCGGCAGGATGGCGGCGCTGCTTCGGGATCGAGCGGAGACGGCTGAGCGGCGCACCCGCGAGGCACAGTCGTTGGTCGCGATCAGTCGAGCCCTGGCCAGCGCACCCACGGCGGCCGAGGCGCGCTCCGAGATCGAGTGGCGCCTGCAGGACGCCGCCGAGATGTCAGAAGTCTGGGTGAACCTTGCCGGCGCCCAGGCGGACGCCCACACGGACGCCCACACCTTTGACCTGCGGCCGTGGGATCTGCTCCGCAACTCCGGCGAAGACGGGCCCGGCGAGTGGGTGCGGGTCGACGGCGGCGAGCCAGCCCGCAGTTCGATCGACGCCGCCGAAGGGCGGACGACACTCGCTGCCGGTGCCATGCCGGGCGGGGCGTGCGACGCTTACCGCACGGCGATCGAGGTCGATGGAAGGACGGTCGGCTGGCTCTGGGCGACGCGTGAGCTGGGCAGCCCGATGCCTGGGCGGGGCGCCCGTCGGATCTTGGCGCTTACCGCTGACCAGCTCGGCGCTGCGATCCACCGCGACGAACTCCGCGCCGAGGCAACGGCATCAGAGGTCGCTCGCCAGGGAGACGCACTCCGAGCGGCGCTCCTGGACTCCGTATCGCATGACCTTCGGACCCCGCTCGCGAGCATCCGGGCCACCTCCGGAAGCCTGTTGGATCCTGCCGTCGAGGCGGTACCCGCGACGGTTCGCGCCATGGCGGCCACCATCGATGCCGAGGCCTCGCGGATGAGTGAGCTCGTCCACGAGCTCCTCGACATGAGCCGGATCCAGGCGGGCGCCGTCCGGCCGGCGCCCCAGGTGTTCGAGCTGGGTGAACTCGTCGAGGGCGTCCTGCGCCGGACAGAAGCGGTGCTGGGCGGTCGCGAAGTGCGCGTAGAGCTTCCCGAGGATCTGCCGCCGATCCTGGTCGACGATGTGCTCTTCCACACGGCCGTTGGGAACGTACTCGACAACGCGGCTCGGCATACCGCCGCGCCGGCGGTCATACGGATGCGGGCCCGGGCCGTGAAAGACCACCGTGTCGAGCTGACAGTGGAGGATGGGGGACCAGGAGTCCCGGCAGAGGCGATCGACCGCCTCTTCGAGCGGTTCTACCGAGTGATCCCGGCGAGTGGGACCGCTCGCCACGGTCTCGGGATGGGGCTGGCGATCGCGCTCGGGTTCGTCGAGGCGCTCGGAGGCACGATCGAGGCCGGGCACAGTGACCTTGGAGGGCTCGCGATCCGGATCACCGTCCCCGCTGCGCTCGATGGAGTGGGAACCCGATGAGCGGGCCACGCCTCCTCATCGTCGAGGATGACGAGCCGACCCGGCGGGCCGTCGTCGGCAATCTCGTAGCGAACGGCTACGACTTGCAGGAGGCCGGCGACGCCGCGGAAGCGCTCCGACTCTGGGAGCTCGCGAGACCGGACGCCATCGTCCTGGACCTCGGCCTGCCTGACATCGACGGACTCACCGTGGTCCGGCGTGTCCGGCGCGAAGCCACCACGCCGATCCTCATCCTGTCGGCGCGGGGTCTGGAGCGCGACAAGATAGAGGCGCTGGAGGCCGGCGCGGACGACTATGTGACCAAGCCGTTCGGGATGGGCGAATTGCGGGCGCGGATCGCGGGACTCTTGAGACGTGCCGCCGGACCGGCGGCCGATGCCACGGGCGTAGTCCGCCTGGGCGGCGTGCGGCTCGATGCGACACGGCGGCTGGTAACGGTAGAGGGGAAGGTCGTGGACCTCACCCCGCGTGAATACGAGCTTCTCAAGGTGATGATGAGCCAGTCCGGCCGCCTACTCACCCGCGGCAGGCTGCTCCGTGCCGTCTGGGGCACCGCCTATGCCGACGAGGGCCATTACCTGCACGTTTACGTGTCGCGTCTGCGCCGCAAGCTGAACGCAGCGGATCCATCGGGTGGTGTGCGGGACCTGATCGTCGCGGAGCCAGGCGTCGGTTACCGCATCCGCGAGGCTGACGAGGTCGACCCCGCCCATTGACTCGGTCCGCCCGAGGGAGACGAGTTGAGCGCGTGTTGAGCGCCGTGAGGCGGCCAAGATGCCTGTTCCTCTTGGGTGTGGGGCCTAGGTTGGAGGTGAAGGACGGCCTTCGGACCTCGTCGTGACCGACGAGTCCCGGGGTCTCCGACCTGAGGTGCTCAGATGAACGAGCGGGTTGGCTTGGACGCGGCTACCACCCGTATGGCCCGTCAGAGGAACGAGATCGCAGCGGCGATCCTGCTCGTGGCCGGGGGTCGCTATCCAGCGGTCCTGGTTGCGAACATGGCGGATGCGGCCGATATCGCCGCCGCGATGCGAGGCGATGCGGCCTCGAAGGGCGTGCGGCTGATCCTCGCCGAACGAGCCGACGGCCTGGGCTGCGACGTCCGGGTGACACGCGCGTGACGGACGGGTCGTGAACGGGGAGGAGGTCCATTCGGGTTCGCCCGAGGTCAAGCGCGGCCGCAAGCCCGGGGATTCGCGGGCCATCGTGCGCCGGCCAACATCGCGCTACTTCCGCTACGGGAGCGAGGGGACGCTGGTCGCGCGGCCGGCAGCGAGCGAACCGGAACGGCTGGCGGCCCGACTGGGTTTCGGGGCTCGCCGGCTACTGTTCGGGCGCGTCCTGTCCTCGCACGAGGAACTAGAACAACGGCTCCCGAAGTGGAAGGCGCTGGCCGTCTTCTCCAGCGATGTGATGAGCTCCGTGGCGTACGCCACCGAGGCGAGCATGTTCACGCTCCTGGCCGTCGGGACAGTGGCGTTCAGCTACCTGATGCCGATCTCCGTCCTGATCGTGGGACTGCTCTTCCTGGTGACGTTTTCATACCGCCAGACCATTCGGGCCTTTCCGGCTGGGGGCGGGAGCTACATCGTGGCCCACGAGAACCTGGGTACCATCCCGGGTCTCATCGCTGCGGCCGCCCTGCTGGTGGACTATGTCCTGACGGTGTCGGTCAGCGTTTCCAGCGGCGTCTTCAACCTCGCCTCCGCCTTCCCTCTCCTCCAGGGCATCACCGTCCCGATCATCGTCATGCTCATCTTCCTGGTCATGTCGGTCAACCTCCGGGGTCTGAGCGAGAGCGGCACCATCTTCGCCCTGCCCACGTACATCTTTGTCGGGAGCGTGTCGCTCCTGGTGGGAGTCGGTATCGCAAGGACGTTCCTTGGGACACCGCCCCACGTGACCGGCATGACACCGCTCGCGGTCCCCGTCGAGAGCCTCAGCCTTCTGCTGCTGATGCGCGCCTTCGCAGATGGTTGCAGCGCGATGACCGGCACCGAGGCGATCTCGAATGGAACGCCCGCCTTCAAGCCGCCCGAGTGGAAGAACGCGCAGATGACGATGGTGACCATGGCAGGGATCCTGGCCGTGGTCTTCCTCGGCATCTCATACCTTGCGGGGGTCAGCGGAGCGGTCCCCACTGAGCACGTGTCGGTCCTGTCCCAGATCGCCGAAGCAACGTTCGGCACCGGACCGATCTACTACGTGCTGATCTTCTCGACCATGGGAATCCTGGTCCTGGCCGCGCAGACAAGCTTCGCGGACTTCCCCCGGCTCGCGTCCATCCTCGCCCGTGACGGGTTCATGCCTCGGCAGTTCGCGTTCCGCGGAGAGCGCCTTGCGTTCAACTCCGGGATCATCGTGCTAGCGGTCATCGCGAGCATCGTGGTGGTCGCTTTCCGCGGCCGCGTCGAGGCGTTGATCCCCCTCTACGCGATCGGTGTCTTCACCGCCTTCACGCTCTCCCAGTCGGGCATGGTCAGGCACTGGCTGACCAGCCGCGACGAGGGCTGGCGCCGGAGTGCGCTGATCAACGGCCTGGGTGCCGTGGCTACCGGGATCGTCGCCGTCGTGTTCGCGATCGCCAAGTTCGGTCTCGGCGCCTGGATCGTGATCATCATCGTGCCGATCCTGGTGGCGATGATGCTGTTCATCAGACGCGAGTACGCGACGTCCGAGAAGGAGCTCTACGTCCGTCCCGAATCGACCATCGAACGGCCACTGCGCCATCAGCGCGTCGTTGTCCCGCTGCAGGACATGCGTCGAGACGCCATCCAGGCGATCAAGTTCGGGCTGACGATGTCCGACGAGGTCGTTGCCGTGCACGTCACGGACGATCTGGTTCGGGCGGGTCGGCTGCGAGACCGGTTCGAACGTCAGGTCCCGGGCGTCCGATTGGTCATCCTCGAGTCGCCCTATCGCGAGCTTGTCCAGCCCTTCATACGGTACCTGGAGGCGGGGGCGGCCCACGACCCAGGCACCGTCACGATCGTCCTCGTCCCGGAACGGATCATCCGCCACTGGTGGGAGCGATTGCTCTACAACCAGAACGCACACCGCATCCGGGACGCACTGACTGGACACCCGCGGATTCTCGTCGCCGACGTCCCGTTCCGCCGGTCGGAACGCAAAGGCGACAGGGCCTGACTCCTTCTCGTCGGTGTCTCCGGGCCGTGGCCGTCGCGGGCGCGAACGCGTCAGCGCAGCTCCATGAACCCGGCCCGCTCGCAGGCATCGAGCATCATCCGGATGTCGTCGTAGGAGGATGCGTCCACCGGCGTGAACCGCTCGACCAGACCGGCCGCGAGGTCTTCGCGCAGGACGGGGTCATCCGCCAGCGTCATCAGGACATCGCAGATCGCCTTCCTGAGGTCCGCGGGCACGCGACGGGAGACCGCGACCGGCTGGATCGTCGACGGCCCCAGGGCTTCGACGACCCGGACCTTCGCCGCGAGCTGAGGATCGTCACGGAGCGCGATCTCCAGCACCTGGGAATCGATCGCCGACCCGTCGATCTCGCCGTTCGCGACCGCTCGGACGGCCTCCTCGTGGAAACCCGCCTCGATCACCTCGCCGAAGAACCCGGCGGTCTCCCCCAGCTGGACCAGGTGGTAACGGGTGATGCCATACCCGGAGTGCGACAGCGGTTCGTTGTAGGCCCACGAGTGCCCCCGCAGATCCAGGAACGAACGGAACAAACTGTCGCGCTTGACGATCACATCCGAGAAGTACACCGGCCTACCGCCGTAGCGCTCACCGATCAGGACGGGAGCGGCGATCGGTATGGCGAGGTCAAGCCCGCGTCGTTCGAACGTCACGTACGGCAGGCTGCACACGAAGCAGACCTCGTTCTCGTCCCGCTCGCAGCTGTCATACGAGGTCTCCACGACCAGTTCGGTCTCGATGCCGAGGCGACGCCCGACTTCCCGGGTCACCAGCTCGTAGACCGGCATCACATTCGGGGCGAGATAGGTCCCGAAACGGAGGCGGTTCACCGCGACGCACCTACCCGTTCCAGGCTGCGGTCGAAGACTCCGATCGCTGAATGCGAACTCGACATCCGCGCAGGATAACCGGGGTCGCCGCCACGCCACACCTCGCTCCGCTGGGCGTGGCATCATCCCGCTATGCCACCGATCGACGAACTGACCCGCATCGAGCCCGTTCATCTGGCGCGTCTCGATCGCCAGGGCATCTTCACCACCGGCCTCCTCCTGGAGCGCTCGGACACGGTCACGCGCCGTCAGACCCTTGCCGACCAGGTGGCCGGTTCGACGAACGATGTCCTGATGTGGCGCGACGAGGCGCTGATGCTCAACCTGGCCAGTTTCGGCCCGCCGCAGCATCGGATGCTGATCCAGGCACGGATCGGAGGCCTGCGGGACATCCTGGGACTGCCCCTCGATGAGTTCCGGGAGCGCGTCCGCACCGGCGCGACAGAGCTGGGCGAGGATCCGCCGCCGGATGTGACGATCGGTGGTTGGTGGGACCAGGCGAGGACGCTCGAGGAAGAGTGATCGGGCCCATCCTGGTTACGATGACGCCGTGAACGACCTGGGCGGCCGCGGGGCATCGCTCCTGACCGGCATCGCCGTCGCGTTGGTGATCGTGGCCGTGGCGACCATCCCGTTCCTCTCGATGCGCTGGATCTCGTTCGAGCAGGACCGCTCGCAGGCGGCGGCCTGGACGGGCTTCGATCCCGAAGAGCTGCGGGCGGCCACGGACGGGATCGTGAACGATCTGATCTGGGGTCCGCCGGCCTTCGACGTGGAGATCGGTGGCGTGCCGGTGCTGAACGAGCGCGAACAGCAGCACATGCGTGACGTGCGAACCGTGTTCATGGGGCTGTTCGCCGCCGCCGCGGCCTCGGTCGTCGTCCTGCTCGTCGCCAGCCGCCGACGGGACCGGGTGCGGTTGTGGCGGTCGATCCGTCGAGGCGCCTTTGGCCTGATCATCGGGACCGTCGTTCTGGCGCTGGTGGGCTCCGTCGCATTCGATCAGCTCTTCGAGCTGTTCCACCGGATCTTCTTCCCGGCCGGCTCGTACCTGTTCGACCCCGCGACGGAACGGCTCGTCCAGCTGTTCCCGTTCCTGTTCTGGGAGGACACCGCGATGGCGGTCGGCGCCCTGATCGTCACCATGTCGCTCCTGACCGCCTGGGTCGGGGGACGGCGGGGCACGGCGGCATCGCGCGGAAGGGCGGCAGGGTAGGGGAGCCATACGATACGCTGGCGCCGGGCGCCGATGGAGCCCTTGCTGGCTGGGCCCGGCGTGACCGGAGGATGAATGGACCCGAAACCACTACCGCGCTCCGAGCGCCGGCGGTTGACCCATGTGGACCGCTCCGGACGGCCACGCATGGTCGATGTCTCGGACAAGCCGGTGACGGCCCGCCGTGCCGTTGCGGAAGCGCTGGTGGCCATGTCCGCCGAGACGATGTCCCTCGTGATCGACGGTCGAGCGGCAAAAGGCGATGTCCTGGGCGTGGCCGAACTGGCCGGCGTCATGGGCGCCAAGCGCACGAGCGACCTGATCCCGCTCTGTCACCCACTCGGGCTCACGGACATCTCGGTCGCGATCACGCCGGACCGTGCGGCCGGGGCGTTGCGCATCCGGACGGAAGCCGCGACGACCGGTCAGACCGGCGTGGAGATGGAAGCCATGACGGCCGCGTCCGTGGCCGCTCTGACCGTGTACGACATGGTCAAGGGGGTGGAGCGAGGCGTGGAGATCCGAAGCGTCCGCCTGCTGTCCAAGAGCGGCGGCAAGTCCGGCGACTGGGTGCGCCACGATCCACCGGGAGTCGGTGAGCCGCGGTCGGAGGGTACACGGACGGGTGCCAGGCCGGGCGCCAGGGCCGCCGGTCGGGTCCGACCCAAGACGAAACCCCAGCGTGGCGCCTGACGGTGACTCGAGAGCGTGCCGCCCTGGTCCTGACCGCCAGTGACGGCGTGACAGCCGGCGTCCGCGAGGATGTCTCCGGCGCCCGGGTCGGTGAACGTCTCGAGGGCCTTGGGTTCGCGGTGGACCGGGTCGTGGTCGGCGATGACCAGCCCCGCCTGGAGGCGGCCCTTCTCGACGGGGCTTCGCGCTACTCGCTGGTCGTCACGACCGGTGGGACCGGCCTCACGCCCCGTGACGTGACCCCGCAGGCGACCCGGGCCGTGGTGGACTACGAGATCCCAGGGATGGCGGAGGCGATGCGTGCCGCCGGCCGGACCAAGACGCCCCTGGCCGATCTGTCCCGCGCGGTCGTCGGCGTGCTGGGCCGGACCCTCATCGTCAACCTGCCGGGGAGTCCCAGGGGCGCCCTGGAGTCGCTGGAAGCCATCGTCCCGATCCTGGATCACGCCCTTGAAACACTTGCCGGACCACACGATCACGAGGAGACGACCGCCTGATGTTCGACACGTTCGAGCACATCCCCGCGTACCCGCTGGTCTTTCCGATCTTCTGGGGCGCATTCACCCTGTTCCTCTTCGTCGTCGTGCGCCGCCTGCGAGTGTTCACCGCGGCCCATGAGGGGACCCCGGTCGGTTCTTCGGAGGTCGGCATCCGAGCGTTCGGCCTGGTCCGCTACGCGTTCTTCCAGGACAAGATGTTCCGCTGGACGAGGGCGGGGGCCATCCACTACGTGGTCTTCCTGGGATCCACGACCCTGCTCATCGGTAATGCCAACATGGTCACCGGTGGTGTCGTGCAGGCCGTCTTGTCATGGCCGCTGGGAGGGATCCTGTGGACCCTGGCGGTGGCCTTCCAGAACCTGATCGCCGTTGGCGTGCTGTTGAGTCTCGTCTACCTGTATGCGCGCCGGCTGGTCGATCGGCCGTCCCGCCTGACGCTGGATCGGACCGGCCTGCAGGTGCTGACGATGATCGGGCTCGTCGTGTCCACGGAGTTCTTCGCGCTCGCCTTCGAGGCGGCGGCGTATGGCGATATCCCGGGTGCATTCGTGACGAACGCCCTGGCCGTCCCACTGCGCTCGCTCGATGTGGGCGTCACGGAGGCGGTCTTCGCCGGGTTGTGGTGGGCGCACATCTTCGTGCTGGCGGCGTTCCTGCTGTTCATCCCGAGGAACAAGCACTTCCACGTGTACACGAGCTTCGTGAACATCTGGTTCCGCAAGCTTGGCCCCCGGGGCCGGCTGCCGAAGATGGACCTTGAGGACGAGAACGCGACGTTCGGCCTCAAGACGCTCCAGGACCTGGGCTGGAAGGACCTCCTGGACGGGTTCACCTGCACACAGTGCGGACGCTGCCAGGAAGCCTGTCCCGCGTTCAATACCGGCAAGCCACTCAATCCGAAGACGTTCATCATGGGCATCCGCTCGATGTCCGAGATGGCCGAACAGACGATGGACATCATCCCGAACTCGCCGATCGTGCGCGAGACGTACGGGCTCGACGACACCAGGGTCTCGCCTGCGGCCATGGCCGCCACCATCGTGGACACGGCGCTCCCGTACGACGCGGTCTGGGACTGCGTCACCTGCGGGGCCTGCGTAGAGGCCTGCCCGGTCCTCATCGAGCATGTGGACAAGATCGTCGGCCTGCGCCGGAACCTGGTCCTCGAAGAGAGCCGGTTCCCGGCCGAGCTGACCGGTGCGTTCCGGGCGATGGAGAACCAGGGCAACCCGTGGGGCCAGCCGTCATCGGCTCGACTGGACTGGACCAAGCCGCTCGCGTTCGAGGTGCCGACGGCCGCGTCGATGGCCGCCGCCGGGCGACTCGAGGAGCTCGAAGTCCTGTACTGGGTCGGCTGTGCAGCCGCCTTCGACACGCGCAACCAGAAGGTGGCGCGTGCCGTCGCGACCTGCCTGCACGCGGCCGGCGTCCGGTTCGCGGTCCTGGGCCAGGAGGAGTCGTGCACCGGCGACCCGGCACGCCGGCTGGGCAACGACTATGTCTTCCAGAT
>Ga0315271_10003217_pt1 | contig 10340 bp, 8 predicted proteins | sample C3_top_MG_FD_204664 | JGI IMG/M metagenome (GOLD analysis project Ga0315271, IMG submission 204664) | Sediment microbial communities from Yellowstone Lake, YNP, Wyoming, USA - C3_top | ecosystem: Environmental > Aquatic > Freshwater > Lake > Sediment | place: USA: Wyoming | collected 2017-08-01
TCAGCTCGGGACACGGGATGTTCCCCGCGGCCGTGAACGCGGCCATGCGCGGGAGCGCGTTCGGCGCGGCGACCGCGCCGATGGGACCGACCCAAACCGACCTCGAGGTCCGCCAGGCCCTCGCGGCCACGATCGGCAACTACGGCATCGGACGCGAGCTCACCCCGCTCCCGAAGAACGAATGGCAGCCGCTCTTCCGCAAGGCCTACAAAGATCCCACGGGCCCGGTCGAGAAGTTGATCACGGCCAACAAGATCTCCGTCGCCATGGCCGCATACGAACGGACGATGACGTTCACCAATACGCCGTGGAAGGCGTACGTCCAGGGAAAGGACGACGCCATCGGCGCTTCGGCGAAGCGCGGGGCCCTCCTCTTCTACAAGCCGAGCAGGGAGGGTGGCGCGAACTGCGGTTCCTGCCATCAGGGCGACTTCTTCACGGATGAGAAGTACTGGGTGATCGCGGTGCCGCAGATCGGCCGGGGCAAGACCGACATCAACAATCGGCGCGATGGCATCGACGATTGGGGGCGCGCGCACGTGACGGGGCGCCGCGACGACAAGTACGCCTACCGCACGCAGACGCTGCTGGGCGTGGAGATGACCCCGCCCTACGGTCACAGCGGCGTCTTCAACACGCTGAAGGAAGTGGTGCGGCACCACCTGAACGCCGAGAAGTCGGTTCGCGAGTTCGACTTCAGGCAGGTGTCCGCCGAGGGCGGGCCGCTTCAGCTCAGTTTCTCGAAGGAGCACACCGAGTACGCCCTCCGGAAGCTCAAGCAACAGCGCGGCGCGCACAAGCCGGGCGTCCTCGAAGACGTGGCCTTGAGCGACGCGCAGGTGGACGATGTCGTGGAATTCCTGAAGACCCTCACCGACCCCTGCCTCAAGGACAGGGCGTGCCTCGCGAAGTGGCTGCCCGGTCCCAACGATCCGGATCCGGACTCGCTGCGCCTGTGCGCGCGGGATCGGACCGGCGCCGAGCTCTGGCCGCCTTCCTGCTCGACGCCGAAGCGCGAATCAAGATAGAGCCCACCGCGGCTGGTGGCGGTCGGATCGTTCACAGGATCATCGCGTCGGCAGCGATGACGGGGGCGAACCCCGGAAAGAGGAGTGCCCGCGCCCGTAAGATCGGCGCTGTGAACGCGCTTGTGGACCTTCAGGATGTGACCAAGCGCTTCGGCGCCGGTCCGCTCATCCTCGATCACGTTTCCATGCCGGTGGAGGAAGGCTCGATTCTCGCCCTGCTCGGCGCATCCGGCTCGGGCAAGACCACCGCGCTTCGCCTCATCAATCGCCTGGCCCAGCCTGACCACGGCCGCGTTATTGTCCTCGGCAGGAGCGTGAACGAATGGGATGTGGTGGAACTGCGCCGCCGGATCGGCTACGTGATCCAGGAGGGAGGACTGTTTCCGCACTTCACGGTTGAGCGAAACGTGGGCCTCGTGCCCGAGCGCATGGGGGTTTCGCCAGCGCGCGTCCGGCAGCGGGTCTACGAATTGCTGGAGCTCGTGGGTCTCGAACCGAAAGACTCCATGGGCCGATTCCCGCGCGAGCTTTCCGGCGGACAGCGGCAGCGGGTCGGCCTGGCCAGAGCGCTCGCCGCCGATCCGCCGCTTCTCCTCTTCGACGAGCCCTTTGGCGCGCTCGATCCGATTACGCGCCGAAGATTGCAGGAGGAGTTCCGCGGGCTGGTGAGGCGTCTTTCGAAGACAGCGATCATCGTGACTCACGACCTCGCCGAAGCCTGCCGGGTGGCGGACGAGATCGTGGTGCTCCACGAAGGCCGGGTGGCCCAGCGGGCGGCTCCGAAGGAACTCCTCGCCGGTCCTGCGTCCGGATATGTCGCAGCCTTCGTCGCCGCGAGCCTCCCCGAATGAGCAGCTTTCTCTGGTTCGTCGTCGAGCGCCGAGCCGAACTCGGACGCCTGACGATCGAGCACCTGGCCATGTCCGCGCTCGCCACCCTTGCCGCGGCGCTGATCGGCCTCCCTCTCGGCATCCTGCTCACCCGCAGGCCGCGATGGGCGCCGCCCGCGCTGGGCCTCGCGAACGTGCTCCAGACCATCCCCAGCCTGGCTCTCTTCGGCCTCCTGATTCCCCTTCCTCTGGTTGGGGGCATTGGACCCAGGCCCGCGATCCTCGCGCTCATCCTGTACGCCGTGCTTCCCATGGTGAGGAACACCTACGATGGAATTCGTGGCGTGGATCCGACGTTGCGCGAGGCCGCCGAGGCGCTCGGCCTCACCCCGATGGAGCGCCTCCGTTTCGTCGAGATCCCTCTCGCCCTGCCCGTAATTCTGGGCGGAGTGCGGTTGGCCGCGGTTCTTTCCGTGGGCACCGCCACCATCGCCGCCGCGGTGGGAGCCGGAGGGCTTGGGACCTATGTGCTGCGCGGCATCAGCACCCTGGACACCCGCCTTGTCCTCGCCGGTGCCGTGCCCGCGGCCCTGCTCGCCGTTTTCGTTGATGCGGCGCTCGGTCGTCTCGCGCGCTCCGATCGGCCGCGGCGCGCGGGCCTGATTCTCCTCGTGGCCGCCGCCCTGCTGGCCCTGACGCTCTTCGGCCCGGGCCCGCGCTCTCCGCGCATCGTGGTGGGATCGAAGAACTTCACGGAGTCGGTTCTGCTGGGCGAAATCGTCGCCGGCGTCCTGGAGGCCCGGGGTCTGGAGGTGGAGAGGCGCCTCAACCTGGGCGGCGCGTGGTTGTGCCATAGCGCCTTGCTCTCGGGCGACCTCGATGTGTATGTCGAGTACTCCGGCACCGCCCTGATGGACATCTTCAAGGGCCCGAAGCAGACGGATCGGGACGCCGTCCTGGCCCGGGTGCGGGCGGAGTACGAGAAGATCGGGCTCCGAGCGCTTTCAGCCCTCGGCTACGAGAACAACTTCGCCTTGGTCATCCGCAAGCAGGATGCGGATCGCTTCGAGCTGTCGCGCATCTCGGACCTTGCAAGAGTCCAGTCGCAGTTCCGGGCGGGCATGTTCGGCGAGTTTCTGGAACGCGCCGATGGGTTCCCGGGTCTCGCCCGGGCCTACGTCCTCCGCTTCGCGCATTCCCCGGCCGAGATGGACCTCGGCCTTCTCTACCAGGCGCTTGAAAGCGGCCAGATAGACCTGGCCGTGGGCAGCACCACGGATGGCCTGATCGCGGCGAAAGGCTTCGTGGTGCTGGAAGACGACCGGAGCTATTTCCCTCCCTACGACGCTCTGCCGGTCGCGCGCCAGGCGGCGCTCGCCCAGCATCCCGCGCTTGGGGAAGCGATGGACATGCTCGCAGGTCGGATCGACGCGGCCACGATGCGCCGGCTCAACTTCGAGGTGGACGGACGCAAACGGAACCCGCGGGACGTGGCCAGGGACTACCTCGCGACCCTGCTCCCGCGCGCCTCTCCTTAGAGGAAGGCGTTGTTCGGGCGCGTTCGGGATTGTCGCGGAGGTGTGAGGAACCCGACACAGAGGAGGCGGGGAAGTCCCTGGTCTGCGCTCATGAACACCCTCCTGATCCGGTAGGTGGCACGCCCCGGGGGGATGGGTCAGCGGATCGGCGCCGGTGCGCCTTGCTCCTCGGCGGACACCACCACGCGTAGAGAGAAGGGCGGCAGACCGATCTCGTCCATGGCGCCGAGAAGCTCCGCGGCATCGATGCGCTGGCCGGGCTCCTGGTAGCGGGCGTGGATGGTGACCTTGCCGGTGGCGCGTTCGGCGGTGACGCTGTCCAGCCACTTGAGGCCGCCGGCCTTGCGGGTTCCCGCGAGTTCCGGCATTCGTTCGCACGCGTCCTTGCACATGCCGCAGCACATGTGGCGAACCTGGGCCTCGAACCGGAAATGCCGGTAGCCGCCGAACTGCATCTGCGAGGCCACCATGCCCTCGTCGCGCAGGGCGCGGTCGATGGCCACGAAGTCGATCTGGTTGGCGTCCTTCACGTCGATGTCGAGCCAGCCGCCGTAATCCGCGGCAGGCCCGGCCACCTCGGCCTGTTCCTGGGTCTTGAGGCTCCCTTCCCGGATGTTCATGGGAGCGTCCTTGAGCCAGGGGAGCGTCTGAAGCGCCTTCTTCACGTCGTCGAGGCAACCGGTGCAGCAGAGATGATTGATCCTCAGGGCCAGGGCCGTGGTGGGCGGCAGGTCCGCCTTCCCGGTCCAGAGGTGACGATTGAAGGTGAAGTCGATGCCCATGCAGACGCCGGCCCACGCAATGGCCATTCCCAGGATCTGAGCGGTGGTTGCGAACTTGATTTTGCCGAGCATCATGGTGGCGTCCTACTTCAGCATCGAACGGTCGGTGAACGTGAGGAAATAGAGCATCGGCATGACCGCGAGCAGGGCGATGCCCACCGCGAACGCTCCCATCAGGGCGAAACGCTTGACCGGCGAACCCCGCCGCATCACGCGCTCGATCCGCTCCAGCGGATTGAACTCCGACCGGAGGTAGTTCGAGGTGATCACGGCCAGGGCGCATCCGATCGGGTAGATGTGGGGGATTTCGTCCCAGCCGAAATCGACGAGCATGAGCTTGGTGAACATCACGCACATGATGGTCGCCCACAGTCGGGTGAACACGCCCATCATGACCATGAAGCCGCTCATCACCTCGGCGAGCGCGAACGACACCACCCAGGCTTCGCGGCGCATCGCCGGGTCGGTGCCGAGGGCGAAGAAGCCGACGAGCGGGTCGCTCATCATCGAGGGGTAGTTGTCGGCCACCCCGATCGTCAGGTCGTGGTTGTAGATCTTGGACCAGCCGAGAATGAAGAAGCCGAGGCCGAACACAAAGCGGATCCAGCGCGTTTGATCGACGTTGAGTCTCGTGATCGCCAGCTTGTGCGAAATCCACGGAGACATGGCGTAGAGGATCCCCGCGGTGAGGACGGGAATGGCGTCGATGGCCACGAACGGTCCCCAGCGGAAGAGGTAGAACCACGTGCCGATCACCATCGCGCCGCACAGGGGCAGCATGGTCTGAGTCAGGATCAGGACGGCGAGCGCCACCTGGAGGAACTTGAAGTACACCGCGGAACTGGGCTCCAGTGGATAGCTGGGCATGATCAAGGCATCGTTGGTGGCGGCGAACATCAGGACCAGCGCCGGACTGCGCAGGAACATGATGACCGACCATTCTCCGAAGGTATAGAAGGAGGCCAGCCGCACCGGCTTGTCCATGATGAAGCAGGCCAGGTTGTGGAGGGCGCGCTGCGGCCAGCCCCCGAGCCGACTCAGGACCTTGTTGCGGATGAACTCATCGAGTTCTTCCCGCAGAAACCAGATGACGAGGAAGGCGGCGAGGACCACGCTCACTGCCAGTCCCACCTGGATCATGCTGGGGTCCATCCCGAAGAGTTTTCCGGCCTGCTGCAGGAAGAACCAGTCCTGCAGCGGCTTCTTCATGTCGTGCTTCACGAAACGCTCGTGAGCCGACGCCAGAGTCGGAAGGAGCAGTAGCAGGGCCAGTCCCGCGGTGGCCAGGCGCCTTCGGCTCACGGCGGGGAAACGCGGCGATTCGGGCTTGGAGGTGGCCATAGGGAACCTGGCCACTACTGTGCGGCGTACTCGAGGGCCCGGGTCAGGGCTTTCGGGTCGGGCACCGTCCACGAGGTGCGGTCGCGTTTGATCAGCCCGTCCGTCTCATATCCGTCGATGAGCCGGCCCACCCCTTCGGCGTTGGATCCGACCATGGAGGCAAGGTCCTTCGCCAGGAGCGGTGTCGACATCCGCCATCCGTCCGGCCCGGCCGTGCCGTGGCGTTCGACCAGTTGAGACAACACGCGCAGGACGCGGTAGGGAACGTCGCGGAAAGACATGTCAAGAACGTCTTCGTTCACCCGGCGCAGTCGTTCGGCCAGGGCCTGGAGGAGCATCCACAGAACGGAGGGATGCTTGTCGCAGAAGGCCTGGAAATCCTTGCGGACCAGCACGAGCATCTCCGAAGGCTCGAGGGTCTGCACGCTCGCCGAGCGCGGCTGGCCCTCGATCATGGCCAGTTCGCCGAAGGCTTCGCCCTTCCTGATGATCTTGAGAATGCGTTCCTTCCCGTCTTCCGAGGTCTGGAAGATCTTGGCCGATCCCGAGAGCACCACGTAAAGGGAGTCCGAGGGGTCGTCCTGGAAGAACACCGTCATGTCGGCGGGGAACTGCTTCTTCTGGGTCAGCGCCTCCAGCTTGTCGAGGGTCTCCCGATCGAGCCGGTCGAAAAATGAAACCTGAGTTAACTGTCCGATGACGACCTCCTCGCCCCGAACGGGGGGCTTGTGAATCTCAAACCTTAGAGCTGCTTCAAGAATTCGATCATCGCCAGTTGATCGGCGGGTGAAAGCGAACGGAAACGGCGGATGACCTCGCGCGACTCCGACCGATTCCTCTGCGAGACCGCGCTCGTGTAGGGCGGGCAGATGTCGTCGGGACCAGACCCGCCGCCGCCCAAAGGCGTCTTCTCGTCATCGGGCGCGGGGGTGTCCTCCGCGCGAGCGGCATACGCCACACCCAGGGTCACGGCTGCCGCCAGGACGTACCGACTCATCAACAAGGCTCTGGAAGGATTCAAGCCCGGCCTCCAAAAATGGTTGCGCGACTGTAGCGCGTTTTCGGTCGGGTTCAACATCGAATTTCAATACCGAAACTATTTCCATGCTCTCCATGACTTGGCTCTAAACTTCCCGTAGTCCTCTTGTTATCCTCCCCGCGCGGCTGTTCGACGTCGGCCACGCCCAGGTTCTTGACGTAGTTGAGGAGAAATCGCATGTCCAAGTTGCTCGATCAGCTCAAGTCGATGACGGTGGTGGTGGCCGACACCGGCGACATCAAATCGATTCGCCAGTTCACCCCTCGCGATGCCACCACGAACCCGTCGCTCATCACCGCGGCCGCGCAGATGCCCGAGTACGCGGACGTGGTCGATGGCGCGCTGATGTGGGCGGCGAGACAGGCGGGGGCGGGCGCGGCCGAACCCAAGGTCCTGGGTTTCGCCCTTGATCGGCTGGCCGTGGAGTTCGGCCTGCGGATTCTTCAGATCGTGCCCGGCCGGGTCTCGACCGAAGTCGACGCCCGTCTTTCGTACGATACGAACGCGAGCGTCGAGAAGGCTCGCTACCTGATCGGGCAGTATGCCGCGGCCGGGATCGGTCGCGATCGCGTGCTCATCAAACTGGCTGCGACCTGGGAGGGCATTCGGGCCGCCGAGGTCCTGGAGAAAGAGGGGATCCACTGCAACCTGACCCTCGTCTTCGGCCTGCACCAGGCCATCGCGTGCGCGGAAGCAGGCGTGCGCCTCATCTCGCCCTTCGTCGGCCGGATCCTCGACTGGTACAAGAAGGACACCGGCCGCGACAGCTACCCCCCGACCGAGGATCCCGGCGTGGTGTCGGTGACCACGATCTACAACTACTACAAGAAGCACGGATACAAGACCGAGGTCATGGGCGCGTCCTTCCGGAATGTCGGCGAGATCATTGAACTAGCGGGCTGCGACCTGCTCACCATCGCTCCGAACCTGCTCGCCGATCTGCAGTCGCAGGAGGGAACCCTGGTCCGCAAGCTCGATCCAGCGAAGGCCGCGTCGATGGACATTTCGAAGACGCCGGTCGACGAGGCCGCGTTCCGCGCCATGCACGAGAAGGACCGGATGGCGAGGGACAAGCTCGCCGAAGGCATCGAAGGCTTCTCGAAGGCGATCGTGGCCCTCGAGAAGCTGCTGACCGAGCGGCTCAAGACGGTGGGCGCGAAGGCGGTCTGAGGTAGCCCTCGACTTCGCGGGGTTGGTAGCGTTGGGCGGGGGTTGCTTCGTCGCAACGCAGACGGAATGGCTCCTCGCAATGACGAGAGGTCAAACAGCTTGGTAGCGCTCTTCGCAATGACGCGTTGGTCGGGGACATCAAATATGGAGAAGAAACGCGATGCCGACAGTAACGCGTAGTGAAGCTTGGAAGGCGCTCGAGGCGCATCACGCCGCCACCGGGGGCGCTTCCATGCGGCAGATGTTTGCCGAGGATCCGGACCGGTTCTCGAAGTTCTCGCTTCGCTTCGAGGACGTCCTCCTCGACTACTCGAAGAATCGGGTCACGGATGAGACGATGCGCCTGCTCTTCGCCCTGGCCGCGCAGGCGGATCTGAAAGCCTGGACGGAGCGGATGTTCACCGGCGAGAAGATCAACATCACCGAGGACCGGGCCGTCCTCCACGTGGCCCTGCGGAATCGCTCGAACCGGCCGATCCTTGTTGATGGCACGGACGTGATGCCCGACGTGAACCGGGTGCTCGCGCACATGCGGGAGTTCTCGGACTCGATCCGGAGCGGGTCATGGAAGGGCTACTCCGGGAAGCCCATCAGCGATGTCGTGAACATCGGCATCGGCGGGTCGGATCTCGGGCCGGTGATGGTCACCGAGGCGCTCAAGCCCTACGGCAAGCCGGGGCTCAGGGTGCACTTCGTCTCGAACATCGACGGCACGCACATCGCGGAGACGGTGAAACACCTCAACCCGGAGACGACGCTGTTCATCGTGGCCAGCAAGACCTTCACCACCCAGGAGACGATCACCAACGCCCAGACCGCGCGGTCCTGGCTGCTCGAATCCGCGAAGGACCCCGCCGCGGTCGCGAAGCACTTCGTGGCCCTTTCGACGAACGCGAAGGCGGTGACCAAGTTCGGCATCAAGACGCAGAACATGTTCGAGTTCTGGGACTGGGTCGGGGGCCGATACTCCCTGTGGTCCGCGATCGGTCTTCCCATCATGGTCTTCATCGGGCCCGACAACTTCGAGGCCATGCTCGCAGGCGGCCACGCCATGGACGAGCATTTCCGGACCGCTCCCCTCGAGAAGAACCTGCCGGCGATTCTCGGGCTCCTCGGCGTCTGGTACAACAACTTCTTCGGCGCGCAGACCCACGCCATCCTGCCCTACGACCAGTACATGCATCGTTTCCCCGCGTACTTCCAGCAGGGCGACATGGAGAGCAACGGCAAGGGCGTGACCCGCGACGGGGCGCTCGCGGAGACGTCCACCGGGCCGGTGATCTGGGGCGAGCCGGGCACGAACGGCCAGCACGCGTTCTACCAGCTCATCCACCAGGGCACGAAACTCGTGCCCGCGGACTTCATCGCCCCCGTCCACTCGCACAATCCGATCGGCGAGCACCATGAGATCCTGCTCTCGAACTTCTTCGCCCAGACCGAGGCGCTCATGAAGGGGAAGACCGAAGCCGAAGTCCGGGCCGAGCTCGAGGCCCAGGGGATCACCGGCCCTGCCCGGGACAAGCTCGTCCCGCACAAGGTCTTCACCGGCAACCGGCCGACCAACTCGATCTTCCTGAAGAAGGTCACTCCGCGCTCCCTCGGATCCTTGATCGCCCTCTACGAGCACAAGATCTTCACCCAGGGGATCCTCTGGAACCTCAACTCGTTCGACCAGTGGGGCGTGGAGCTTGGCAAGCAGCTCGCGAAGGCCATCCTGCCCGAGCTGGAGGGCTCGATGAAGGTGAAAACCCATGACTCGTCGACCAACGGCCTCATCAACCACTACAAGGCAAATCGCTGATTTGTGCTTGAGGTAGAGTCCGGAGCTTCGAGCTCGGATCAAGCAAGGGAGAAGAAACGCGATGCAGTTTGGAATGATCGGTCTGGGACGGATGGGCGCCAACATGGCGCGGCGGCTGATGAGGGCGGGACACAAGCTGGTCGTGTTCGATCGCTCGAATGATGCGGTGGCCGCCCTCGTGAAGGAAGGAGCCACGGGCGCGGCGTCGCTCTCGGAGTTCATCTCGAAGCTCGACAAGCCCCGCGCCTTCTGCATCATGGTGCCGGCGGCCTACGTCGACTCGACCATCGCCGATCTGACGCCGCTGCTCTCTTCGGGCGACATCCTCATCGACGGCGGCAACTCGCACTACCACGACGACATCGCCCGTTCGAAAGCACTCGCTCCCAGGGGCATTCACTATGTCGACATGGGCACTTCCGGCGGCATCTGGGGCCTGGACCGCGGGTACTGCCTCATGATCGGCGGCGAGACCGAGGTGGTGAAACACCTCGATCCGATCTTCAAGGCGCTGGCGCCCGGCGTCGGCACGATCCCGCGCACCCCGGGCCGCGAAAAGGTCCCTTCGGGCACCGCGGAAGAGGGGTATCTGCACTGCGGCCCCGCGGGGGCCGGGCATTTCGTGAAGATGATCCACAACGGCATCGAGTACGGCCTGATGGCTGCCTACGGCGAGGGCCTGAACATTCTCAAGAACGCGAACGTCGGCAAGGCCTCGCATGAGAAGGATGCGGAGACCACACCGCTCCGGAATCCCGAGCACTATCAGTACGACTTCAACATCGGCGAGATCACCGAACTGTGGCGGCGG
>Ga0315271_10003220_pt1 | contig 10336 bp, 13 predicted proteins | sample C3_top_MG_FD_204664 | JGI IMG/M metagenome (GOLD analysis project Ga0315271, IMG submission 204664) | Sediment microbial communities from Yellowstone Lake, YNP, Wyoming, USA - C3_top | ecosystem: Environmental > Aquatic > Freshwater > Lake > Sediment | place: USA: Wyoming | collected 2017-08-01
GCACGGCCGCCGCGAAGCCCGGTCCGAAGAGGACCGTCCCCGCCTCGACCAGCTCGTCCCAGCTCACCTCGCGCTCCGCCAACTCGGCTCCCGGGCGACCTCGCGCCGATATCGGCTGGAATCTAGGGCGCCGCGGAGGGGGAGGCGAGTTTTCGGCCGCGCCGGGCGCGGGGACGGGCCGGTCAGCGGCCGTCGACCTTCACGGTCAGCGTCAGCCAGAGCGTCACCGGCTGCCCCCCGTCGTCGACGCCGGCTCGGAACGGGCAGGCCCGCACCGCCTCGCCGATGGCCGCCACCACGGGCTCCGGCGCGAGCGTCAGGGCGTGGAAGAGGGCCGGCCGGCCCGCCGCGTCGACCGCGAGGATGACGGTGACGGCGTTCGTGGCGCCCCGGTAGGCCTCCGGCACGCGCAGCCGACGCTCCACGCAGCCCGGCTCCATGAGGGCGGGCCGCAGGCCGCTCGGCGAGGCGTAGCCGGGCGCCGGCCCCGGTGGCGCCGCCTCGAAGTCGAAGCGGACCAGGTGGGGTCCGCTCCCGCCGCCGGTCGGGACCGGGAAGGTCCAGCCCCTGATCACCTCCTGGGCGCAGGCCTCCAGCCCGGCGTCGGCCGGCTCGGTCGCGGCCCGCAGGTCGGTCGGCCTGCCGCTCGACTCGAGCAGGAAGACGGCCGCCAGCGTGGCGGCGGCCGGGCTGCTCCGCTCCCGCTCCAGGCAGGCCGCCAGCTGCGGCCGGCGCAGCGCCAGCAGCAGGTCGACCGGCTCGTCGTCCGGGCCGGCGGCCTCGGCCGGCCCGCGCAGCCCGAGCCGATCGCGCAGCGTCACCGGGACGCTGGCGAACTGCCCGGGCGGGAGCCGATCGAGCCGCTCGCGCGACCGGCGCGGCCCGCCGGGGCGGGAGGTGAGGTCGAGTGGATGGAAGCCCCCGGCCCCCGGGATCCCCAGCGCGTAGCTGGTGCGGTCGGCCACCAGCCGGTCGGTCGGCGTCCGTGGGCCGATCGGCCCGGGCGACTCGGCGAGCCCGGCGCAGGCCGGGACGATCCCGGCGCGGCAGGCCTGGCTGGAGAGGCTGGTGGCGTCGGCGCCGGGGGCCGCCTTGGGATCGTCCCGGACCAGCAGCGCCAGCCGGTGGCAGCCGAGCGCCAGTCCGCCGCTGCAGGCGCGCTGGAAGGCGGCGGCGGCGCCCGGCGGATCCCTCGCCACCAGCGCCCCGCGCTCCCGGGCGGTGCCGAGGTTGAGGCAGCCTTCCAGGGCCCCGGCCTCGCAGGCGATCTCGAAGGAGCGGAGCACCTGCCTGCCGCCCTCCCCCTCCTGGTCCGGGCGGAGGGCGAGCTTGTTGACCCCCTCGATGGTGAGCGTGCCGAGGTTGGAGCAGGCCAGGGCGTAGCCGGCGGAGCAGGCCCGCCTCGTGAGCGCACCCCCGCTTGCGTCGTCCTGCGCCACCCCGCGGCCGAGCAGCGTGAGGACGGCCAGGTCACTGCAGCTGGCCGGCTCGCCGATCTCGCAGGCCTTGAGCAGGTAGGCGGCGGCGGTCCGGTCGTCGTGGTCCACGCCGGCGCCGACCAGGTGGGCGCGCCCCAGGTCGCGGCAGTCGACGGCGAAGCCGTTCCCGCAGCGCACCTTCCACTGGGCCGCCAGCGCCTGCTCGTCCACCGCCATGGGCCCGGGGAGGCCGCCCGGCCCTGCCGCGCTCCCACCGTGCGCGGCGCACCCGGCCAGCATGGCGGCCAGGAGCGCAACCCAGCTGTCTCGCATGCGGCACTCTCCTCCCCTCGATCGATAGCACGCCGGGCGGGGGAGGCGGGGCCTCCCGAAAACGGAGTTTGACCGGCCTGCCCTCTTTCAAGGCACCTCCGCGGGGTGGCATAAGACGCGGATGCTCAGGAAGGTCGTGCAGATCGACGAGGCGAAGTGCGACGGGTGCGGCGAGTGCATCACCTCGTGCGCCGAGGGGGCCATCGCGCTGGTGGGCGGCAAGGCCCGGCTGGTCTCCGACGTCTACTGCGACGGGCTGGGCGCCTGCCTCGGCGAGTGCCCCCAGGACGCCATCACCGTGGTGGAGCGGGACGCCGCCGCCTTCGACGAGGGGGCCGTCCACGTCCACCTGCAGCGGCTCGGCCGCGCCCAGCTCCCGCACGCTCCCGGCGCCGCACCGTCCGCCGCACCGGCTCCGGCCGCCCAGGCCCACGGCCCCGCCGCCACCGCCGGCGGCTGCCCCGGCTCGGCGGCCCGCGAGATCCGGCGCCCGTCGCTCTCGGTGCTGAAGGACCTCCCCGGACCGGCGGCCGCGCCCGCCCCGCGCCAGGGCGGATCGACCCTCTCCCAGTGGCCGGTGCAGCTCAAGCTGGTGCCGCCCACCGCCCCCTGGCTGGCCGGCGCCGACCTGCTGCTGGCGGCCGACTGCGTGCCGTTCGCCTACGCCGGCTTCCACGCCGACTTCCTGGCCGGCAAGAAGCTGCTGGTCGGCTGCCCCAAGCTCGACGACAACCAGGCCTACGCCGCCAAGCTGGCCGAGATGTTCACACGCAACGACGTCCGCTCGGTGACCGTGGTCCGCATGGAGGTGCCCTGCTGCGGCGGCATCGCCTGGGCGGCGCGCGAGGGACTGGCCCGGAGCGGCAAGCAGGTGCCGCTGCTCGACGTGGTGATCGGCATCGACGGTGGCGTGCGATAGGGCGAGGTTCACGGGCTCGAGCGCCCGGGTGCTGCAGTTCGGCCTCGACGAGCTTCGCCGCGCCTTCGGCCACCGGGCCGCGCCGGGCGCCGACCCGCGCCACGACACCACCCCGTTCCGCGCCTTCCGCGGCGCGCTCCTCGACGCCGCGGCCCGCGCCGCGGTCCGGCCCTGCGAGCTCTTCCTGGCCTGGGGCGGCACCTTCAATGGCTACCGCCTGCTGGTCGCCATCGAGCCGCCCGACGCCCTGCCCGGCCTCGACCTCTCGGCCGTCTGCCCCGTCGAGCAGGACGAGGTCGCGCCGGCCCGGCCGGATCGGTATCCTCTGGCGCACGTCGAGCCGGGCACCGCCACCGTGGCGCGCGCGGCCGACGGCACCACCCACGAGGCGCCCTTCGGGGCCGCCACCGGGCACTTCGGTGCGCCGGGGATTCGGAGGCTCTGATGAAGGCGGTCCGGTTCACAGGCAAGGGCGGTCCCGAGGTGGTGGAGCTGGCCGAGGTCGAGGCCCCGTCGCCGTCGCGCGGCGAGGTGCTGGTGCGGGTCAGGGCGGCGGCCATGAACCGCGCCGACCTGCTGCAGCGGCGCGGCCTCTACCCGCCCCCGCCAGGCTTCAAGGAGGACATCCCCGGCCTGGAGCTGGCCGGGGAGATCGCGGCGCTGGGCGAGGCGGTCAGCGGCTGGAGGGTGGGCGACCGGGTCATGGCCATCGCCGCGGGCGAGGCGCAGGCCGAGTTGGCGGTGGTGCACGAGCGGATGCTGCTGCGGGTCCCCGAGGGGATGCCGCTCGAGGAGGCCGGCGCGCTCCCCGAGGCCGGCATGACCGCCCACGACGCGCTCTTCACCATCGGCGGGCTCCGCCCCGGCGCCACCGTGCTGATCCACGCGGTCGGCTCGGGCGTGGCCACCGCCGCGCTGCAGATCGCCCGGGCCGCCGGCGCGCTCACCATCGGCACCAGCCGCACCGCCGACAAGCTGGAGAAGGCGCGGGCCCTCGGCCTCGACCACGCCATCCTGGTCGGGAAGGAGGAGCCGAAGTTCGCCGACGAGGTGAAGCGGCTGACCGGCCGGCGCGGCGCCGCCGTGGTCCTCGACTTCGTCGGCGGGGCCTACGCCGCGGAGAACGTCGCCAGCCTGGCCCCGGGGGGACGCATCGTGGTCATCGGCACCATGGGCGGCCCCAAGGTCCAGGTCGACCTCGGCCTGCTGATGCGGGCTCGCGGCTCCATCACCGGCACGGTGCTGCGGCCGCGGCCGCTCGAGGAGAAGATCGCCGCGACCCAGGCTTTCGGGCGCGACGTGCTGCCGCTCATCGCCGCCGGCAGGGTGAGGCCGGTCGTCGACTGCGTCCTCCCGGCCGCCCGGGCCCGCGAGGCCCACGAGCGGATGGAGAAGAACGACTCCTTCGGGAAGATCGTGCTGGGGTTCTAGCGCCCCGCCCCAGCTCACCGGCGGTCGGTAGCGTTCTCCTCGCTTGCGGGCTCTTCCCAACTGGGCGGTTCCTCCACCGTCCTGACCTCTTCGAAGCCAACCGCCTGGAACCGGCGGGTGAACGGGTTCCCGTCCCGGTCCATCCCTGTCGTGACCGACCGTAGCGTGAGCCACAGCCCAGGCTCGAACCAGCGCTCCATCCGCGTCACTTCACCGGCGATGGTGGTGGTCACCTCGAGCCGCACCACGTCGTAGCTGCACCGGCCGACCTGAAGGCGGGTCCAGCCCAGCACGACGAATTCCTGGCGGTACCGGACGTCTGGCCGTCCCGGTCGGCCCATGTCCCCGTCGGTCGAGAAGCTGGACCCCTCCGTCAACCGGGGCGGGACGAGGCGCGTGTCGTAGCGGACCTGGACCGCTCCGGACATGCCGACGACCGACCTGAGGAAGAGACCGCCCACCAAGGCCGTGTGGACGCCCTGGCCGCGGGCGTCCTTCACCACGTAGAGGAGCGTGCCGGATCGGACCCCCACCACCCGGACGCGGCTGAGGCTGCCGTGCTGATCCTCGAAGAGGACGTCGAGCGGTTTGCCGCGCGCCTCGGGGCCCGGGCAGACCGTCACCGGGACCGCCCTCGCAGAGGGTGGCCCCTGGTCCTGGCCCTGGCCCTGGGGGAGCTGGGCTTCGGCCGCCATGGCGACGATCATGAGCAGGTTGATCACTCGACCTCCGGGGCCCGCCCGAGCCGGGCTTCGACCCAGCGTACGCCCGTCGGCCAACCCGAAGCCAGCGATGGCGACCAGGGGCACGGAGCCGGGACCACCTCGCGGATCCGATGCCAAGCTGGCGACCTTGCCGAGGTGGAGCACCGTCCCGCGAAGGCGGGACCCAGTCGGGCCCCCTCCTTCGCAACTTCGGGCGCCCGAAGTAACTCTGGGTCCGTCTCCGTGGCCGACCGGGAGTTCCGTGCCGCGGACCATGGTCCGCGGTTCATCCGGCCCGTCGGCAGGGGGTTCGACCTCGGGGAGCCGGTCTGGCTGGCATCGATCAAGGAGACGGCCGCTCGCCTTCCCTTCGCGCCCTCGATAAGGAGATGTGATGCCCTCGCGCCCGCTCTGGAAAGTCCTGGTCTTCACGCCGCTCCAGGTCCTGGTCACGCTGCTGCTCTTCGTCGAGTGCGCCGTGGTCCTGGGGCTGGCCGCCTGGCCGGCCGCGCTCCTCTGGATGGCCGCCGCCGAGGCGCTCCCGCCGGCCGGCGCCTGGCGCACCCTGGCCCTCTGCGTGGCCGGGGCGGCCGGGTTCTTCGTCTTCGGCCTGGCCCAGTTGGTGATCCTGCCGGTGGCCCGCTGGGTCCTCTTCGCCACCGGCTCGCCGGAGGGGCGCTTCCCCTACCTCTCCTGGAATGCCTACCGCTGGGCCAGCTACAACTCGCTCACCCTCATCCTGCGCTTCAGCTTCATGAACTGGATCCGGGTGACGCCGTTCCTTCCGCTCTACCACCGGCTCATGGGGATGAAGGTGGGGCGCCGCGTCCAGTTCAACACCGCGGTGGTGGCCGACCAGAACCTCATCGAGATCGGCGACGACAGCGTGGTGGGAGGCGACGTGACGCTGGTCTGCCACGCCGCCGAGGCGGGGCATCTCGTGATCGCCCCGGTGCGGATCGGCAGGCGGGTCACGCTCGGCCTGCTGGCCGTGGTCTTGCCGGGCTGCGAGCTGGGCGACGACTCGGTGCTGGCGGCCGGCGCGGTGCTCGCCAAGGGGACCAAGGTGGGACCCGGCGAGCTCTGGGGCGGCGTGCCGGCCCGCTGCCTCCGGCGACCGACGCGGAGCTGAGCGGCCGCCCTGCACCCTGGAGGCGCCGGCGGGCACCTCCCCAAGGAAGCCGTCCTGCTGCGCCGCCTGCGGGTGCAACATGGGCAGATGCCCCGCCGCGCCGCCGCCCCGACCGCTCCGCCCGAGGTGGAGATCCGTCCAGCCACCCGCGAGGACCTGCCCGCCTGCGCCAGGCTCGGCGCCCGCCTCTCCCGCATGCACCACCGGCTCGATCCCTCGCGCTTCTTCACGGCGCCGGACCTCGAGGCGGGCTACGGCTGGTGGCTCGCCAGGGAGCGGCGCAGCCGCAAGGCCGTGGTGCTGGCGGCGGTGCGGCGCGGGGCCGGTGGACGGGAGGTGGTGGTCGGCTACGCCTACGGCCGGCTCGAGCCGCGCGACTGGAACAGCCTGCGCGAGGCCTGCGGGGTCGGCGTCGACCTGATCGTCGAGCCGCGCTGGCGGCGACGGGGGCTGGGCGCCCGGCTCGTCGAGGCCCTGGCCGAGGCGCTGCGTGCGCGCGGTGCGCCCCGCCTGGTGATCCAGGTGGCGGCCCGGAACCCACGCGCCGCGAAGACCTTCGCCGGGCTCGGCTTCCGGCCCACGATGCTGGAGCTGACCATGGAGCTGGGATCCCGTCGCACCCGCTGAGGCCGGCCTTCGCGGCCGGGTCAGGTGACGGAGGAGAGGAACTCGGCCAGCGCGGCGTTCACCGCCGCGGGGTTCTCGATGGTGCTGGAGTGGCCGGCCCGGGGGATCCTGACCAGCCGGGAGCCGCGGATGGCCGCCTGGATGCGCTCGGCCTTCGGGGGCGGCGTGGCCACGTCCTCCTCGCCGACCAGGATCAGCGTCGGCAGCGAGATCCGCTGGAGCTCCTCCTCGACGCCGCGGCGCTCGATGACGCCCGCGACCGCCTTGTGGATGGAGCGGCGCAGCCCGAGGAGGCGGCCGCGCCACTCGGCGCGGAGCTCGGCCCGGGCCGGGTCGGCGAGGAAGGTCCTGCCGAACATGATGGGCATGACCTTGTCGACCACGGCGCCGGTGCCGAGCAGCCGCAGGGCCCAGCTCAGGAGGCGGTACCGGGAGACGTTCCGGGGAGGCTCGGGCTCGGCCGAGGTGTCGAGTAGGATGCAAGAGCGGAGCAGCTCGGGGCGGCGCGCCGCGAGCCGCAGGGCCACGAAGCCGCCCATCGAGAGCCCGGCGAAGTGGCACGGCCCCACCGCCAGCGCCTCGATGAGCGCGGCCGCGTCGGCGGCCAGCGTGTCCATGTCGTGCGCGCTGGCGGCCAGGTCCGAGCGCCCCTGCCCGCGGTGGTCGTAGGCGACCACGCGGTAGCGGGGGGAGAGGAAGCGCACCTGCTCGCGGAACATCTCGGCGCTCATCAGCAGGCCATGCGAGAAGACCACGGTCTCCGGGCCCGAGCCGCTCGACTCGTAGTACAGGTCGACGCCGTTGACGCGAATGGTCGGCATGGCAGGTCCTCCGTCGGCGCAGGAAGCTCGACCGGCAGTCTACGCATACCCGGGGTCACCGCGCAGGCCCGGCGCCGACCCGGTAGAGTGGGCGCATGCCCGTCCACGTCCCCGCGCCCACCCAGCCGACCAACAGGTGCCCGAAGTGCGGCGCCGAGGGGGTCGTCGAGCACGCCATCGGCACCATGCGATCCTACGTCTGTCCGAAGTGCGGGGCGCGGTGGGTGGCGGCCACCTGACCGGCCACCTGACGGCCACCTGACCGAGAGTTCCGCCGCGCGGACCATGGTCCGCCGTTCGGCCGGTCGCCGGGCCCGGCTTTGCTCCCCCGGCCCGTGCTGCTAGCTTGCCCCGCCATGCCCTCCACCCTCGCCCCCGCCCTGCTCGGCCTCGCATCCGCGGCCTCCTGGGGCGCCGGGGACTTCAGCGGTGGCCTGGCCGCCAAGCGCTCGCCGCTCCTTGGCGTGCTGCTGCTCGGCCAGCTGACCGGGGCCACGTTCATGGCGGCGTTGGCGCTCCTGCTCCGCGAGGGGCCACCGCCGGCGGCTTCGTTGGCCTGGGCCGTGGCGGCGGGCGCGGTGGGCGCCGTCGGGCTGGCCGCGCTCTACCGTGGCCTGGCGGTCGGGCGCATGGCGGTGGTGGCGCCCGTCTCGGCGGTGCTCTCGGCCGCCCTCCCGGTGGCCTGGGGCGCGCTCTCCGAGGGGGCGCCGTCCGCGGTCAGGCTGTCCGGCTTCGCCCTGGCGCTGCTCGGCATCTGGCTGGTGGCGCGTCCCAGTGGCGGGGGCGATGCGGTGAGCGGGCGAGCCGGGCTCGGCCTGGCGCTGCTGGCGGGGGTGAGCTTCGGCGGTTTCCTGGTCTTCATGAACCTCGGCGCACGGGGCGGCACCTTCTGGCCGCTGGCCGCGGCCCGCGGCACCGCCTTCCTGCTGGTGCTGGCCACGGCGCTGGCCCGGCGCGGGGCCTGGCGCCCGGCGGCCGGGGCCCTGCCGCTGGTGCTGCTCTCCGGCGGGCTGGACGCCGGCGGGAACGCCCTCTTCGTGCTGGCGAGCCAGTCCGGGCGGCTCGACGTGGCCGCCGTGCTCGCCTCGATGTACCCGGCCAGCACGGTGCTGCTGGCGGCCGCCCTGCTGCGCGAGCGGATCGGCGCGACGCAGGCGCTCGGGATCGCCGTGGCGCTGGGGTCGATCGCGCTCATCACCGCCTGAGCCCTTGGCGCCTGGCCTCCTGTTCCCCTACGCTGTCCCGGAATGACGCTCTGGACCGCACTCACCGTCGCCGCGACCGCCCTGGCGCTCTCGGCCACCCCGCAGGTCGACGCCGAGATCGACCAGCTCCTCTCGTCGCTGAAGGGCTCCGGCTGCAAGTTCCAGCGCAACGGCGCCTGGCATGACGCTGCCACGGCCGCCGAGCACCTGGAGACCAAGCGCGCCCACTTCCAGCGAGCCGATCGCATCCACTCGGCCGAGGACTTCATCCGCCTGGCCGCCACGGAGAGCTCGATGAGCGGCAAGGCCTACTCGGTGGCCTGCCCCGGCAAGCCGGAGGTCAGCAGCGCGGCCTGGCTGGAGGCCGAGCTGGGCCGGATCCGCGCCAGGGCCGCCGGCCGCTGACCGGCCGGGCGACGTGGACGATTGCGCCGTCCCATCGGCCTCGCCATGATGGCGGCTCCTCCTGCCCCGGAGCCGCCATGGACGCCGCCACGCTCGCCAAGCACCTCGAGACCCACCTGCGCGTCGCCACCTTCCCGGTCGGCGTGCTCCCGCTCGCCCCCGGCGCCCCCATCCCGCCCAAGGCGAAGCGCCCGAAGAAGGACCTCGGCGTCGAGGTGGCCATCTGCCAGTCGATCAGCTTCGCCCGCCGCTACGGCTGGACCCTGGCCTTCACCGGCGAGGACCTCTCCTGCCCCATCGCCAAGGTCGCCTTCGGCTTCAAGGACCGCATCGACTTCTACGAGAAGGGCTCGCTGGCGGAGGGCATGTACGCCTCCTGCGCCGACGCCGGGAAGGCCTTCGAGGCGGCGCTGCCGCGCTTCCAGCGTGACGAGGTGAGCGCGGTGGTGGTCGGGCCGCTGGCCCGCATCGCCTTCGAGCCGGAGACGGTGGTGGTCTACGGCAACTCGGCCCAGGTGCTCCGCCTCGTCAACGCCACCCTGTTCGAGAAGGGGGGCGCCTTCAAGACCGAGTTCACCGGCCGAGGCGACTGCGCCGACATCGTCATCCGCACCCGGCAGACCGGCGAGCCGCAGCTGATCCTGCCCTGCTACGGCGACCGGATCTTCGGCCACGCGGCCGACGACGAGATGGCCTTCACCTTCCCCTTCACGATGGCGGAGAAGATGGTCAAGGGGCTGGAGGGGACCCACGCCGGCGGGGTCCGCTACCCCATCCCCCTCTACCAGCGCTTCACCGCCGAGTTCCCGGCCAGCTACCAGGAGCTGGAGCGGCGCTGGAAGGCCGGCGAGACGTAGTCCTCGCCGGGGAGCCCGGGCCTTGCGTCACATCCGACCGGCCGCGCTGTCTCACTCCCGTGGGGCGAAGACCGCCCGTCTCGAGGGAGCAGGCACGATGGCCGCGAACGTCAAGTCACCGAGCTGGAACCCGGACCGCTGGCGGGACCTGCTGCTGGACGTCACCGTCCCGCTCGTCTTCGCCGTGATGACCGCCGGCTTCTTCGCCCTCGCCGCGCAGTAGCCGCGCGCGCCGGGCTCCGGCTACCCGGGCGGGAGCACCGGCCGCCCGGCCTCGGCCAGCACCGTCACCCGGGACCCGGCCCCCAGCGCCAGCCCGTCTCCGCGCGGCTCGGTCCCCTCCAGCGCCACCACGTCGCCCCGCCGCAGGGTCTCGAAGCGCCGGTTGGCCTCGCCGACGTGCTTCTCCTGCAGCGCCAGCCCCTTGCGCCCGTCCGGCCCGCAGCCCATGTAGCGGAGCCGCCCCTTGCCGGCCAGCCGCTCG
>Ga0315271_10003221_pt1 | contig 10332 bp, 7 predicted proteins | sample C3_top_MG_FD_204664 | JGI IMG/M metagenome (GOLD analysis project Ga0315271, IMG submission 204664) | Sediment microbial communities from Yellowstone Lake, YNP, Wyoming, USA - C3_top | ecosystem: Environmental > Aquatic > Freshwater > Lake > Sediment | place: USA: Wyoming | collected 2017-08-01
GGGCGCTGCAACGCTGATCATCTTTGTTGCAGTGGTGCACCGCTACGCTGCCGGGCTGGCCATTCCGGGTCTGCAGGACTGGCTGTTGACGCTCAACTTCGGCTGGGCGCAGGAGCTGACCATCATCATGTTCGTCTGGATGTGCAAGTTTGGCGCGGCCTACGGCGTGCGCACCGGCATCCACGTCGGCGTCGATGTGCTGATCAATCGCCTGGGCGACCAGATGCGAAGCAAGTTCATCATCTTCGGCCTGTGCGCCGGCGTGCTGTTTACCGGCATCGTGGCGGCCCTGGCGACCAATTTTGTCTGGGAGAACGGCGCGCACCATGCCTGGTTCAGCTGGCTGGGAAAGTCTGTTGAGGGCATCCCCGAGGGGCCGACCACACCCGACCTCGAGTGGCCGACCTGGATGGTCTACAGCGCTGTGCCACTGGGCACCAGCCTGATGTGTTTTCGCTTCCTGCAGGTGCTGGTCAGTTTCATCAAGACCGGCGAGTTGCCGCACCACGACCACGGTCATGTCGACGGGCTGGAAGCCGAGGTGGTGGCGTTGCCGGTCGATTTCGACCCCTACGCCATGAAGGACAACCTGCACCCGGATGAAACGCCAGACAGCGAAGGAGGCACGAAATGAACGCCGCCATCATCTTTGTGCTGCTGCTGACGCTGATGCTGACCGGCATGCCGATCTCTATTTCGCTGGGTCTGACGGTACTCACTTTTCTGTTTGGCTTCACCCATGTGCCGCTCGAATCGGTGGCGCTCAAGCTGTTCACGGGCATCGAGAAGTTCGAGATCATGGCGATCCCGTTCTTCATCCTGGCCGGCAACTTTCTTACGCACGGCGGCGTGGCCCGGCGCATGATCAACTTTGCCTCCAGCATGGTCGGTCACTGGTACGGCGGCCTGGGCCTGGCCGGCGTGCTGGCCTGCGCGCTGTTTGCGGCGGTCTCTGGTTCATCGCCGGCCACGGTGGTGGCGATCGGCTCGATCCTGATGCCGGCCATGGTCAAGGCCGGCTTTCCCAAGAGCTTTGGCGCCGGCGTCATCACGACTTCAGGCGCACTGGGCATCCTGATCCCGCCCTCGATCGTGATGGTGATGTACTCGGTCGCCACCAACACCTCGGTCGGCGCCCTGTTCATGGCCGGCGTCGTGCCCGGTATCGCGCTGGCCTGCGTGCTGGGCGGCGTGACCTGGTACCGTGCCCGCAAGTTCAACTACCCGCGTCTGCCGGCGGCCAGTTGGGCCGAGCGCTTCAAGGCGTTCAAGACCTCGGCCTGGGGCCTGCTGCTGATCGTGATCGTGATGGGCGGCATCTACACCGGCCTGTTCACGCCGACCGAGGCAGCTGCCATGAGCGCGGTCTACGCCTTTGTGGTGGCCGTTTTTGTCTACAAGGACATGAAGCTCAAGGACGTGCCGCGCGTGCTGCTGAACTCGGCCAACATGTCGGCAATGCTGCTCTACATCATCACCAACGCCGTGCTGTTCTCCTTCATCATGACCAATGAGAACATTCCGCAGGCGCTGGCCGACTGGATGCTGGGCAACGGCCTGGGCATGATCACGTTCCTGCTGGCGGTCAACGTCATGCTGCTGCTGGCGGGCAACTTCATGGAGCCGTCCTCCATCGTGCTGATCTTCGCGCCGATCCTGTTTCCGGTGGCGATGAAACTCGGCATCGACCCGGTGCACTTCGGCATCATCATGGTCGTGAACATGGAGGTCGGCATGTGCCATCCGCCGGTCGGCCTGAACCTGTACGTGGCCTCGGGCATCACCAGGATGGGCATTACCGAGCTGACCGTGGCGGTCTGGCCCTGGCTGCTGTCGATGCTGGGCTTCCTGCTGGTGGTCACTTATTGGCCAGGGTTGTCCACCTGGTTCCCGCGCATGCTGGGAATGCTGTAGCGCTTGATCACGCGGCGCTCAATCGCTTGGCCACCGGGCAAGCCGCGGCACGGTGAATGCCTCTTGTGGCAGGTGTACAAAAAGCCTGTTCCACGGATAAATCTGCAACCCATTGATTTTGCTGGTTTTTTTGTGCGGGCTACCAAAATTGTACAAAATCCATGTACTCTGTCTTGGCCTTGACGGTCCCGGAAATCCCGGGCGCTACCCGATGCTTTGGCTAAGTTGTTGATTTATATGGGTTTTTCAGGAAAGGCAAAACCTGGCACGCACTATGCGTAGGTGTACTCATCTGAATCGCAAACCTTTAAGGAGAAAATCATGAGAGCCACCAACACAATCCGCACCGAAGCAGTTGAAAACGGAAACACTGCAAAGAATGTCGCCCTCTTCCTGGCAGCGCCTTTCATCGGTTTGGCCTATGCGGTGTTGCTGCCCTTCGTTGGCATCGCGATGCTGATCTGGACCGCCGGCAAGGCCTTGGTCGCGTCGGGTGCAGTCGGCCGTGTCGCCATCGCCCTGAAGAATGTCGCCCTGCTGCTGGCAGCCCCGTTCATCGGTCTGGTCTACGCGGTAAGCTTCCCCTTCGTCGGGATCGCCATGCTGCTCTGGACTGCCGTCGAGGCCCTGACAGCCACCTTGGCAAAAGTCGAAGTTCCGGCTTTGCTGAACATCGCCCCGCGCCACCAAGTTGCCTGATCACTCAAGCCCCGAGCCAGGCGCCCTGTTTCGCGACAGGGCGCTTTGCTTTGTGCGCCGGCTTATCCGGCCAACAACGCCGCGTTGCCACCGGCCGCCGTGGTGTTGACCGTGATGGTCTGCTCGGCACAGAACCGGTACAGGTAGTGCGGCCCGCCGGCCTTCGGACCGGTGCCGCTCAGGCCTTCGCCGCCGAACGGCTGCACGCCGACCACAGCGCCGATCTGGTTGCGGTTGATGTAGACGTTTCCGATGTGCGCGCGCCTTGACATGGCCTGGGCACGGCTGTCGATGCGGGTCTGGATGCCGAGCGTCAGGCCGTAACCCAGCGCATTGACCTCGTCGATCAGCGCCAGCGGGTCACCGCTCCAGCGCACGATGTGCAGCACCGGGCCAAAAATCTCATGCTGCATGTCGGCGATCGCCTTGATCTCGAAGGCCTGCGGCGGGATCAGGTTGGCGATGGCCGCGCCTGCTGCCGGAGCCAGCAAGGGCTTGGCCTCTTTGTTCAGGCGCTGCAAATGCTGCTGGATGCCGTCGAAGGCGTCCTTGTCGATGACGGGTCCCAGGTCGGTCGCCAGATCGGCTGGATCACCCGCCACCAGTTCCCTGGCGGCGCCCTGAATCATCTCGATCACGTGGTCGGCGATCTCGGCGTGGACGCACAGCAGGCGCAGCGCCGAGCAACGCTGGCCGGCACTGCGAAAGGCCGACTGCATGACCGCGTCGCTGACCTGCTCCGGCAGCGCCGTGCTGTCGACCAGCATGGCGTTGATGCCGCCGGTCTCGGCGATCAGCGGCACGATCGGTCCGTCCTTGGCGGCCAGGGCGCGGTGGATGACCTTGGCGACCTGGGTCGAGCCGGTGAACACCACGCCCGCCACGCCCTTTGCCGCCACCAGCGCGGCGCCGACAGTTTCGCCCGGGCCATGCAGCAGTTGCAACGCGTCAGCCGGCACGCCCGCTGCATGCAGCAGCCGGGCGGCTTGCAGCGCCACACCCGGCGTCTGCTCCGCGGGTTTGGCCAGCACGGTGTTGCCTGTGGCCAGCGCCGCTGCGACCTGTCCCATGAAGATGGCGAGCGGAAAGTTCCAGGGGCTGATGCAGACCCAGGGACCGCGCGCAATCAGTCGCAGTTCGTTGCTCTCGCCCGTCGGTCCCGGCATGGCCATCGGCTGCATGATGCGCTGCGCCTCCTGCGCGTAGTAGCGCAGGAAATCGACCGCTTCGCGCACCTCGGACACGGCATCGCCCCAGGTCTTGAAGGCCTCCTTCACGAGCAGCGCGCAGAACTGCGGCATCTCGTTTTCCAGGGCGTCGGCGGCACGCTGCAGCATGGCCGAACGCTCTGCGACATCGGTCTTGCTCCACTTCCTGAAACTCTCGGCGCTTTTCTGCATGGCGGTCGGGACCAGCGCGGTATCGAACAGGGGCACCCCGGGCACGGCGACGGTCTTGTAGGCGGCCAGCAGCGGTTCGCGCATCGGTTCCACGGTCAGGTCCAGGCCCACGCTGTTCTTGCGCGCAGCACCGAACAGCTCCAGGGGTAGCGGCAGCGAGGGTCGTGGCTCCAGACGCAGCGGCGAAATCAGCAATTCGTTGAGGGCCACCGTTTCGTCGGCCAGCTGGTGCACAAAGGACGAGTTGGCGCCGTTTTCCAGCAGGCGCCGCACCAGATAGGCCAGCAGATCCTTGTGCGCTCCAACCGGTGCATAGACGCGGCAGGCGATCAACGGATTCCTCAGGACTTCGCGGTAAACGCCTTCGGCCATGCCATGCAGGCGCTGCAACTCAAACGGCGCGCCGCTCTTGGCGCCCATTTGCAGGATGGCGGCGATGGTGCCGGCGTTGTGCGTCGCGAATTGCGGATAGATTGCATCCGGCGCATCGAGCAGGGCGCGCGCACTGGCCAGGTAGGACACGTCGGTGTGGTGCTTGTGGGTGAAAACCGGGTAGTCGGGCAGACCGAGTTCCTGCGCGCGCTTGATCTCACCATCCCAATAGGCGCCCTTGACCAGACGGCACATCAGGCGAACCTTGTAGCGCCGCGCCAGCGCGATGACGTGCGCTGTCAGTTCCAGCGAGCGCGTCTGGTAGGTTTGCATGGCGAGGCCGAAACCACCCCACTGCGGAAAATTCTGCGCGACGCGCGCAACCAGCGCCTCGAAGACTTCCAGCGACAGTTCCAGCCGGTCCACTTCTTCCGAATCCATGGTCAGGTTGATGTTGGCGCGCGCCGCCTGCTGGCACAGGCCCCAGACACGCGGCACCAGTTCTGCCATCACGCGCTCTTTTTGCGCGTCCTCGTAACGCGGGTGCAGTGCGCTGAGCTTGATCGAGATGCCATCGTTGGGTTCACAGGCGCCGGTCTTGTCCGTGTTGGCGGCGATCGATTCGATGGCGCTCTGGTAGCTGGCCAGATAGTCGAGCGCGTCAGCATCGGTGCGCGCACCCTCGCCCAGCATGTCATAGCTGTAGCGCAGATTCTTCATCCTGCGCTTGGCAGACGCCGCCTCATCCATCGCCTCGGCAATCGTCTGGCCCAGCACAAACTGACGCCCCAGCAACTGCACGGCGCGCAGCGTGGCGGCAACCACGGAGCGCGCGCCGAGCTTGGCAAAGATGCCGGTCGGCGCCTCGCTGTCGGGCAGGAACTTCTTGCTCATCGCGATCGCCGTGCTCGACAGGCGGGCCAGCGTCTTGTCGCCGGCGCCATCGAAGTCGGCGCGCCCCAACTGGTCGGCGGTCAGCGCGATGGCGGTCTCGGCATCGGGCACGCGCAGCAGCGCTTCGGCCAGGCGCATCAGGGCCAGGCCCTCGGCGCTTGAGATCGGGTATTCCTGCAGCAGACTCTCGAGTGCCCAGAATGGCGGCGGATTCTGGCGCACGGCGTGCACCCACGGCGTGGCAACGCGGGCAGCGGCCGCCCAGTCCAGCGCGCCCGAGAGGGAACCGAGTTGCCGCGCGACGATTTCAGCTTCGGGCCGGTAAGAAAAAGGTAAACGCACGGCAGACTCCGATCAATTGATATGCTCGCTATGGTCCATGTTTTCAGCACTAATTAATCACTATTTAACTTTCTATAAGTAGTCAAATATTCGGTGTTACATTGCTTGTTCAATGTCGTCAAAGACCAAGCCACCCTAGTCCGGTCGTTCCAGCTTGGTCGACAGCACGATGGTCGAAAAGGTGTCGACCACGCCCTTGATCGCGCGAATCCGGTCGATCACGGCGTCGAGTTCGTGGGTTGACTCGGTCGACAGCATGGCGCACAGGTCATAGCGGCCGCTGACCGAATACAGCTTCATGATCTCGTGCCGCTTTGAAAGCGCTCGCACCACCTCGGGTTCGTTCTTCGATTCGATGGAAATCAGCACCATGGCGCGGATATCGGGCGACGATCGGGCGCGCGTCACGCTCACGGTATAGCCCGTGATGACACCGCCATCTTCGAGCGCTTTCAGGCGCAACTGAACCGTGCTGCGCGAGCAGCTGAGCGCCTTGGCCAGCCGGACCACGGGCAGGCGGGCATTGACCTTGAGCAAGTCGATCAATTGGCGATCGAGGGAATCCAGCGAGACAGGCATAGGTGAATCCGGCAGTTTGTATCAAGTGCGTGCATTCTGACTTAAATTGACGAACTATTTTCATCAATTTGCCAATTTCCGCTGGCGACACCGACGCCTAAACTTGACGCCACGCCAGCGCTTGACCGCAGTCGGTCGGTCGCACCAAATACACACCTGAGGAGCCATGCCATGCTGCAGAGAGTCGATTTCAATCCCGCCAAAAAACTGCTGACCCGCGCCGAACTCGACGCCTACGATCCGGAATCGGAATCGTGGCAAAAGCAGTTTGCCCGCCGCTACACGCACCACTCCGATCTGGACGGCATCCTGAACAAGATCGAGAACGTCAACGAGACGGTCTACGAGAAGTTTGCGATCGCCATCACGCCGTACATGGCCAAGCTGATGGACCGCGACGACCCGAACTGCCCGATCCGCAAGCAGTACCTGCCGTCTCACCATGAAGAAACCAAGCCCGGTTTTGCCACCTCGCTCGACCAGCTGGGCGAGGAGGGCGACACCATCCCCGGCACCAGCGTCGTGCACCGCTACCCGCGCCGCGTGCTGTTTCTGGTTTCCAACACCTGCGCCACGCTGTGCCGCTTCTGCACGCGCAAGCGCATGGTCTCGCAGCCCGATGGCTCGGTTGCCAAGGACCAGATCGAGGCTTCCATCGACTACATCGCCGGCAACAAGAACATCGAGGACGTGCTGCTCTCCGGCGGCGACCCCTTCACCTTCACCGACGAGCGTCTGGACTACATTCTGGGCGAGCTGCGCCGGCGCGCGCCCCATGTGCGCTTCCTGCGCATCGGCTCGCGCATGGTGGTGCAGATGCCGACGCGCGTGACGCCGGAGCTGTGCGCCGTGCTCGAAAAGCACCGCGTGCAGATGGTCAACATCCATATCGACCATCCGAAGGAAATCACGCCGCTGCTGCGCCAGCGCGTCAAGATGATCCAGAAGGCCGGCATCATGATGGGCCTGCAGACCGTCTGCCTGAAAGGCATCAACGACAGCGTCGAGGTCATGCGCGAACTCTTCCTGCAGAGCATTGAGATGGGCGTGCGGCCTTACTACGTCTACTCGACCGACATGGTCGAAGGCGCGCACCACTTCATCGTGCCGCACCGTCGCATGCTGGAGCTCTACGAGGGCCTGCGCGGCTGGATCAGCGGGCCCGCGGTGCCGACCTTCATCGTCGACGGCATGGGCGGCCTGGGCAAGCTGCCCATCATCCCGAGCTACGTGCGCGAAGAAGCGCTGCCCGACGGCAGCGGCACCACCGTGAAGTGCCGCAACTACAAGGGCATGACGGTCGAGATGCCCGGACTGGGCCAGGATTTCAGCCTGCCGACACTGAGCCACTAACATCCGGGGCAACATGAAACACGGCTCACCCTACGGCACGCACCGCGTGCTCGAACCCCTTGGCGTCATGCCGCAAGGCGCCTGGAAGATCGACAACACGATGGAGATCTGCGACAACGAGATCCTGATCGATGTCTCGGCGCTCAACATCGACGCCGCCAGCTTCACGCAGATCAAGGCCGAGGCCGGCGGCGACGTGCTCAAGGTCGGGGACATCGTCCGCAGCATCGTCGAGCGGCGCGGCAAGCACCACAACCCGGTGACCGGCTCCGGCGGCATGCTGATCGGCACCGTGCGCAGGATCGGGCCGGCCCTGGCCGACCGGATAGACCTCAAGGTGGGTGACAAGATCGCCACCCTGGTGTCGCTTTCGCTGACGCCGCTGCGCATAACCGAGATCACAAAGATTCACCTGCACAAGGACCAGATCGAGATCAAGGGCCAGGCCATCCTGTTCGAAACCGGCCTTTATGCCAAGCTGCCGACGGACATCCCCGAGAAGATGGCGCTCGCCATTCTCGACGTCGCCGGCGCGCCGGCGCAGACCGCGCGCCTGGTGCAATCGGGCGACACGGTCATGGTCATAGGCGGTGGCGGCAAGTCCGGCACGCTGTGCGTCTACGAAGCGAAAAAGCGCGCCGGGCCCAATGGCTGCGTGATCGGCGTCTCGCCCTTCGAAAAGGACTGCCAGCGCATGAAGGCGCTTGGCTGGGTCGACCATGCGCTGCAGGTCGATGCCACCAACGCGCTGGCGCTGATGGAGGCTGTGGCCGCCGTAACCAGGGGCAAGATGGCCGACGTCGTGATCAACTGCGTCAACATTCCCAACACCGAGATGGGCAGCATCCTGGCAACGCGCCAGCGCGGAAAGATCTACTTCTTCTCGATGGCGACCAGTTTCACCGCCGCGGCGCTGGGCGCCGAGGGCGTTGGCAAGGACGTGGACATGATGGTTGGCAATGGCTACGCCGAGGGTCACGCCACTTTCGCACTGTCCCTGCTGCGCGAGAGCGCCAAGCTGCGCCAGCTGTTCGAAGAACTCTACGTCTAAGGGAGAGAGAAATTACCAACGCAGCCGTTTCGTCATTGCGAGCGAAGCGCGGCAATCCATGACCACCATGCGCATGGATCGCCACGGCCTTCGGCCTCGCGAGGACGCCCCCAGCAAGCTCTGGAGTCACACCCAAGCCGACTCCCTCCGCACTCTCGCGGTCATGGGCATGAGCAAGAACACGGGCAAGACCGTGACGCTGAACCATCTGCTGGCACAGGCGGCCACAGCCGGGGTCAGCGTCGGTGTGACATCGATCGGACGCGACGGTGAAGACCGCGACCAGGTCTTCTTTGTCCCGAAGCCGCCGGTCCTCGTCTGGCCCGGAACGCTGGTGGCGACCGCGCGCGCGACGCTGCAACGCGCCAAAGTCCGTTACAAACTGATTGACGCGACCGGCATCGCCAGCCCGATGGGCGAGATCGTGCTGATCAAGGTACTCGACTGCGGCGAGATGGAAGTCGCCGGCGCCTCGCGCGGCAGCGACCAGCGCAAGATCATCAACCGTCTGCAGCAGTGCGGCGCGGCGCGCGTCATCCTGGACGGCGCGCTCGGGCGCAGCCACCATGCCTCGCCGGCCATTGCCGACGGCGTGATTCTGGCCACCGGCGCGGCCCTCGGCGGCGGCATTGCCGACGTGATTCGCAAGACGCGCGACCGGCTTGCCATCCTTGGCATCGAAGCCGTGGACGCCCACACGCGGTCACGCTGCGAGCCGCTTTTTGCGAAGGGCGGCGTTGCCATCTGGAACCGCGCCGGCGAGACCGTTTTTCAGGCTGACATTGCCACGCTCAATGCCGGCCCGGCGCTGCTGCGGCATATCGATTCGGAGCTTTCGACCATCGCGCTCAGCGGCGCCGTCGCGCGCTCGCTCTGGCAGGCGCTCACGGCGCTGGCCACCCGCCACCCCGGTCTCACGGTGGTCGTCGCCGATGGCACCAAATTGTTTGTCGAGCACGCCGAGTTGGTGGCATTCCAGAAACTGGGCGCCCGACTACTGGGCTGGCAGGCCATCCACATTGCCGGCATTACGCTGAACCCCCACTCTCCGATGGGCGGGAGCTTTGCGGCCCAGGAGTTTCTGGCGGCGGCGCAGCTGGCGTTTTCGGGCTACGCGGTCAGCGACGTTGTACTGGATGAAGAAATGAAGAAGCTAAAGGAAATGACATGACCCAATTGCATTTGGATCAGGCGCAGATCGATCGCGCACGCGACTCGGCGCGGCGTATTGCGCGCCAGGTATTCGACCAGATGAGCCAGTTCACCACCACCACGGTAGAGCGCGCCACGCTGCGCCTGCTCGGCGTGGACGGCGTCGACGAGAACTTCGTCCCGCTGCCAAACCGTGTCATCAGCCACCTGCAGGAGCAGGGCATTCTGCAGCATGGCGCCGCCAGCGCCGTCGCGGCCGCGATGCGGGAGCAGGGCTGGAGCGCGCAGCAGGTGGCCGAGGCCGTCGCCGCCGGCAGGTTGACGCTGGGTCGTGCAAAGGACGAGAAGGCGGCGCGCAGCGCGGCCCAGGCCCATGCGCGCAGCACCTGTGAAGCCATCACGGCGCAGCGCGCGCACCGCACCGAGCAGATCCGGTCACTGGGTGAAGGCCAGACACCCTGGCTGTATCTGATCGTGGCCACCGGCAACATCCATGAAGACGTGGTGCAGGCGCGCGCGGCTGCCGAGCAGGGCGCCGACATCATCGCCGTCATTCGCTCTACCGGCCAGAGCCTG
>Ga0315271_10003222_pt1 | contig 10332 bp, 12 predicted proteins | sample C3_top_MG_FD_204664 | JGI IMG/M metagenome (GOLD analysis project Ga0315271, IMG submission 204664) | Sediment microbial communities from Yellowstone Lake, YNP, Wyoming, USA - C3_top | ecosystem: Environmental > Aquatic > Freshwater > Lake > Sediment | place: USA: Wyoming | collected 2017-08-01
CTCGTCCCTCGCCGGCGTCCAACTGCCAGGAGTCTGCATGTTCGACACGTGGCGCAAGACGGCGATGGTGAGTGCGGAGGATGCCCTGACGGGCCGCGCGGAGAAGATGCCCGTGGCATCGAAGCACGCGGTGCTGGGCACGCCGATGGTCGCGCCCTTCCCCGCCCGCATCGAGACGATCGTGGTCGGGATGGGCTGCTTCTGGGGCGCGGAGCGGAAGTTCTGGCAGGCGACGGGCGTCTACTCGACAGCCGTCGGCTACGCCGGCGGGTTCACCCCCAACCCCACGTACGAGGACGTGTGCGGCAGTCTGACCGGGCACACCGAGGTCGTCCTTGTGGCCTTCGATCCGAACGTCATCACGTTTGGCCAGGTGCTGAAGATTTTCTGGGAGAGCCACAACCCGACGCAGGGGATGCGCCAGGGCAACGACACCGGCACGCAGTACCGCTCGGCGATCTACTGGACCACCGAGGCGCAGCGCGCAGCGGCCGGCGCGTCACGCGACGCGTACCAGGCCCAACTCACCGCCGCCAGGCACGGCGCGATCACCACCGAGATCGCGCCGGCCGGCGAGTTCTACTACGCCGAGGGCTACCACCAGCAGTACCTGCACAAGAACCCGAACGGCTACTGCGGGCTGGGCGGGACGGGCGTGACCTGCCCGACGGGGATCGCGTAGCAACCACCGGAGCCTGCGGCGCGTTCGCCGTCCCGCTCGCGCAAGCCGGCAGAACCCATCTGCGGCCTCGGCGGCACCGGGGTGACGTGCCCGACGGGAATCGCGTAGGGACCGCCGGGGCCTGCGTCACGTTCGCCGTCCCGCTCGCGCAAGCCGGCAGAACGCATCTTCAGGGTTCCGTCGGCGGAACGTGGGGCCCCATGTTCGCGATGGACAGACCGCTCCATCACCCCACGAGGATCTCGGCCCCTCCGATGCGTTTTGCAGACTGACGCCGTCGGCTTGGCTCGAGGGACGGCTCAGTGACGCACGCTCCCCGGCTCAGTCCTGGCCTGCACACAGACAACCGATAGCGGCGCCCGGCGGGAGGTCACAGAGCAGACCATGCGAGCGCGGCGATCACGTGTGCTCGACAAACCGAAAACAGGGACAGGTACATTTTCCGCTTGCCGCGTCCGGAACTTGTACCTGTCCCCACTTTTCGGCCTCCGCCGTGTCGAGCGGTTTGCGACGTGACCTCCTGTCGGGCGCCTATTTCCAGTGTTGCTTCACGAACGCCTCGACCTCGGGCAGGCCGCCCTGGAGGATGAGGTAGCCGTTGTGCGGCTCGCGCGGCGTGATCTCGTGATTCACCGCGGTCACCATCATCTCGCAGCGGGTCACGAAGCGCTGAGCGGCGCCACGCGGCCTGCGCGAACCGCGTGCACGCACGGGACGAGGAAGCACGATGCCCACTACCGACGCCACCACGCCCACGACGCCGAGCCGGCAGGCTTCGAGTCGTTCATCGACGCCGGCGTCGACATCGCCAACCCGGTGCAGTGCTCGGCCAGGGGCATGGAGCCGGAACACCTGAAGGCGAAGTACGGCGACCGGCTCGTGTTCTGGGGCGGCGGCGTGGACACCCAGCAGACGCTGCCGTTCGGGACGCAGGCGGAGGTGCGCGAGCAGGTGCTCCGGCGACGCGAGGTCTTCGCGCCCGGGGCCGGGTTCGTGTTCAACGCCATCCACAACATCCAGGCGGGCACGCCCGTGGGGAACATCGCGGCGATGTTCGAGGCGGTGGGCGAGTTCAACGGGCGAAGGTGAGGGCGGGCCATGGCCGAACTCGACAAGCTGTACCAGGCGGTGCTCAACGGCGACGCGAAGGCGGCGGTCGCCGTCACCCGGCAGGCCATCGAGGAGGGCATGGACCCCCTCATCCTGATCCAGGGCACGACCGTGCCCGCGATGGATGAGGTCGGGAGGCGATTCGAGGCCCAGGACTACTTCGTGCCCGAGCTGCTGCTGTCGGCGCGGGCCATGAAGGGGTCGCTCGATCTGCTGCGGCCTCTGCTGGCCGGCCGGGTCGCGATCGGCAGGGTGCAGGGCGACCTCCACGACATCGGCAAGAACCTCGTCGCCGCGTTGCTCGAGGGCGGCGGCTTCGAGGTGACCGACCTCGGCACCGACGTGCCGCCCCAGAGATTCGTGGACGCGATCGGGCAGCATCACCCGGACATCGACGTCCGCTGGAACACGGTGGCGCTCGCGCTGACTACGCACGACGCCGGCGGGCTGGCGGAGCGGGACTTCTCGCTGGCGGCCTCCATCGACGCGCTCTGAGACGGGCGGCGCTCCCGGTCGATGCCGCCCAGCCGCCGCAGTGTCGGGAACCCCGGGGCGCCGGACTCGTATCTGTAGCCGTGGTCCCGAATGTCGTTGCCCGTCCCTACCTCGTTGCCGTCGTGGCGGGCGTCGTGGCGTTCCTCCTCAACAACTTTCTGCTGGCCCGGGTTGTCACACGACTGCCGGGAGGCACGACCTTTGCCGTCACCACCATGGCGGCGGTCGCACTGGTCGCGCTCGCCACGGGTCGTTTCGGGACCACCGCCGCGATCTACGGCACGTACGGAGCGCTGGGCCTGGTGGGCCACCTCGGCGTCGACGCCGCGACCTACGTGTGCCACCTGCCTGTCCTGCTTGTAGCCGCGGCGACCTTCGACGTCGTCGTCTGGCTCGGCCACCACCGCTGGCCGGCTCTTCTTGGCGGCGTGGTGCCCTTCGGGTTAATCGTGATGTGGATGCGGCCTGCGATGCCGGATCCGGGGACGCTCGCCCTCACGTTCGCGATGGCGTGGGCTGGCCTGGGTGCGGGCGTCCTGCTCGACTTGCTGCGGCGTACACAGCGGAGCTTGGCCTCGCGGGCCTGACGGTGAGAGGCGCCAGCCCAGCACCCACCAGTTGCCTGATGCGTCGGCCCAGTCGTACCGCTGCGCGTGAGCGGTTCTGATATGGAACGACCCGTCAAGTAGCTCGTTGTTCTTCATGCCGGCCGGTGATGCCTCACGCGTCACAGGCCGGCGTGGTTTCGGTGGTCGAGGAAGCCCAGTCGACGGTTGATCACTCTGATATTCGCGGATCGAGCAGTGCGCTCGCCGTCATGGTCGTGATCCGTCGGGAGCTGCCTCCGACTAGAAACGTGGATGCCCGGTGCGCCCGAGCCCACATAGAACCTGCGAGGGCCCTCCTTTCCGTAGGCCCCTCGACCACCGATTTTGTGCGGCCGCGCGCGGGGGGAGGCTACGCGGCGACGTCGCGTTGCCGTGCCCCCTCACCGCGCTGCTGTTCCTCGACGGCCACCGCGATCGCCCAGATGAAGCCCAGTAACTCTCGCCCGACGGCGGTGATGACCTGTTGTTTGACCTTGCCGCGGCCCAGCAGCCGCCGATAGCGATCATGGAGGCGCTGCTGCGCGCGCCAGGCGATCGCCGTAATCTCCAGCGCAAGGCCCGCCTGCCGTCGCTTCAAGATCGGCGAGACGGCGGGGCGGTAGCGGGCGGTCCACGCCGCTTCGCCCACCACCCGTCGGACGTGCGCATTTCCCGTCTTGGTGATCGCGCCGCGCCGCACCCTGGGCCCACTCGAGTCCTCACGGGAGACCATCCCCGCATAGCCCATCAGCTGTTTGGGGCGGGCAAAGCGACGGAAGGTCCCGATTTCCGCCACGAGGGTCACCGCCGTGAGGTGCGACACCCCGCGCAGCGCCTGTAACCCCGCGATCACGGCCCGCTGCGTCGGCTCGGCCGTCGCGATGGCCTCCGCAATGGCGTGCTCCAGGTGCGTGAGACGCTCGGCGACGTGCTCGACTTCGTGCAGATAATCGCGGAACGCCACGTCTTGGGCGACGTAGGCAAACGTCTGGGCCCGCACCCAGCTCAAATGCCGTGTGGTCCACGCCCGCACGTCCGCCGGCGGGCGACACCCGCGCCGCAACAAGAACTTGCTCAGCCGATGCCGCGCCCGCAACTGGTCGAGTTTCGCGCACTCCCGCGCTCGGACCAGGTCGCGCAACGCCTCCGTCGCCGGCGTCGGCACCCACACCGCCGTGAGGTCGCCCTGACGGAAACAGCGGGCCAGTTTCTCCGCATCACGCCGATCGGTCTTGACTCGATCTCCCGCCCGGACCGGAATCAGCGTCGGCGCGACCACCGTGCAGGCAATCCCTAACGCCGTCAACTGCCAGTAGAGCGCGTACCCGCAGGGGCCCGCTTCGTAGCACACCCGCAGGCTCGCTGCCGGCCCCAGCTTCTTCATCAGGCGCGCGACGGCCTCCGGCGTATGAGGGATCGTCCCCAGCGATCGGGCCATCTCCATGCCCTGATCCGCCACCGCCACGGCGATCGTCGCCGCGTGTGTTGGTGGTACGTCAAGTTGTCCGGTCTAAGCAGTAAGTGATCTGTCCGGTCGTCGTTATCGAGGCGCGGTGGAAATGTGGGAATCTCGGAGAGATTCCCAACGCGGGGCGGACGCGTTTCCGCGTCCGCTCCGCGGGCATTTCCACGGCGTTACGCAGCTGGGGAGAGCGTCTGTGACTGTCCCGCGCTGCTGTACCGTCCGATGATGTGGGGACCGTGGCTGATGCTCCAGGTCCCGTCGACGTGTTCATGAATCGTGACCCGACACCGCACGAAGTGACAGCGGAGCGGATTGGCCTCGATCTGGAGGCGGCGGTGGCCCACCTGGACCGTGTTGTCGTTGCCCACCACGCGCTCGTGGTGCACCGAGAAGATCCGGTCGAGGTCAACGGCCGTCGGCACAAACGCGGTGCCGGGCTGGGCGGGCGCCACCATGAAACGGCGATTGAACCGCGCGCGGCCCTCGGTGTGCAGCCAGACATTCGCCGCCTCCCGCGAGGTGATGCCCGCCAGCCGCAGCTCTTGGGGCCACCGGCCCTGCACCGTGCGATATAAGCGCTCCTTCCGCCCCCGCGCCTGGGGAGAATGCGCCGCGATCGCGTCGATCCCGAGCGACGCCAGCGCCCGTTCGACCTGTGTCTGCGCCCGCGGGACGCCCACCGGGGGGGTGTGGATGAAATGGCTGGCCCGGTCGCTGTACAAGGCGCAAAACACCCCGTGCGTGGCCACCACCGCCCGAAGCGCCGCCATCACGGTCAGGGTGTTTTCTTCCTCGACCAACTGCGCGTAGTACAGCTCGTTGGTCGCATCGTCGCTGATGCTGACCAGGTCGTCCTGGCGCACATCCGGCAACCAGGCATGGCGACTCGCGTCGATGTGCAGCAGCATCCCCGGCAGCGGGCGCCGCTCGCGCCGGCGCCGATGCGCGCCCACCCGGCGCCCGCGCGGCACCAACCCGGCCGTCTGCAGGGCCTTCTTGACCCAGCTGTAGCTCAGCGCCACCCGATGGTGCTCCGCCAACAACTCGTGAAAATGCTGGACGTTACAATCGGCGTACTGCGTGCGGTACAACCGCAACACCTGCTCGACCGTCGCCAGCGGCACGCGCTTCGGGCTGGGGCTCTGCCGCCGTCGGTCGAATAACCCGTCATACCCGTGGACCTCGAGGCGCTCCCGCCAGCGCCGCATCTGCCGATCCGACAGCCCGATAATCGCGGCCGCCTGCACCCAGCTGATTTGCCCACTCATCGCACGCAAGAGCGCTTCCTGAATCTTCATGGCCCGCTCCACCGCGGTGTCTGGATACGTACCCATGCACCCTCCTGGGTCGTACCCTACCCGCCGCTGGACCGGACACTTCACGTACCATTTGCCCCGGACATCTCATGTACTACCCACAGCGATCGTCGCCGCGTGCACATCCAACCCGACAAATCGAGTATCCTGCGCCATGACCGGCTCCTTTCGTATGTAGCTCTGCGCTACGTCCTCAACTCGCAGCGTAATCTACGCCATTGCGAATCGAGCCGGTCGTTCCATTGTGACTAGCCGGAGTGGAGACAACGGGGACGCTGGCAACCTCACAGGCGTGGAAGCTCGAGGCCTTCCGCCCGCGCCACTCGACTCGGGCGCTGGGCGACCACATGGTGATGGGAATGCCGATGCCCGTAATCGACCTGGTGGTCTTCGACATGGCCGGCACGACCGTACGAGACGACGGCCAGGTGCCTGTCGCGTTCACCGCGGCGCTGGCCGAGTACGGGGTGACGGTCGGCGCTGAGAGCATTCGCCGCCTGCGCGGGGCCTCGAAGCGAGACGCCATTCTCGCGCTGCTTCCGCCGGGGACGGCGCGGGCCGGGCAGGCAGAGCGGGCCTACGCGTCCTTTCGCGAGCACCTGGCCCGGCGGTATGCCGGCACCGCCAGGGAGGTCAGCGGTGCGGCTGACGTCTTCGCCTGGCTCCGCGGTCGCGGCATCCGCGTGGCCCTGAACACCGGGTTCGACCGGGACACCACCCACCTGCTCCTGACCGCGCTGGGCTGGGCCGCAGGCACGGTCGATGCCATCGTCTGCGGGGACGAGGTGCCGCAGGGCCGGCCAGCCCCGTACATGATCTTCCGTTGCATGGAAGCGACCGGCGTGGTCAGCACCGGCCAGGTGGCCAATGTCGGCGACACCGTGCTCGATCTGCGCGCCGGTCACAACGCCGGCGTGCGGTTCAACATCGGCGTCCTGTCAGGGGCGCACGGCCAGGACGTGCTGGCCGCCGAACCGCACACGCACTTGCTCGCCAGCGTGGCCGATCTTCCGGCGCTGCTGGCGGGTGCCTAGCCCCACGGAAGGCGCGTTCATGAGTCGAGCGTCGAGTTCACGGAGCCTCCTGCCGCTCATCGTGTCGCTCACGGTAGGGTGGGCGTGCCAGCCGGCCACGCAGGCCGCCAAGACGCTCACCCCTCGCGTGGTCACCGAGCCGGCCAGGTACGACACCGATGATCCCGCCATCTGGATCAATCCCGCCGACCCGTCACGAAGCCTCATCGTCGGCACCGACAAGGACTCCGACGGCGCGCTCTACGTGTACGATCTCGGCGGCCGGATCGTGAACCGCGTCGGCGGCCTGAAGCGCCCCAATAACGTCGACATCGGCTACGGCCTCGTGCTCGGCGGCATCGCCACCGACATCGCCGTCACCACCGAGCGCGAGCGACAGCGGCTCCGTGCCTTCTCACTGCCCGGCATGACGCCGGTCGACAAGGGCGACCTCGTCGTGTTCGACGGCGACACGAACCGCGCGCCGATGGGCATCGCGCTCTACCGGCGTCCACGCGACGGCTCGATGTTCGCGTTTGTGGGAGGCAAGACCGGCCCGCTCACCGGCTACATCGGCCAGTACCGGCTCGCCGACGACGGCACCGGCCACGTGAAGATGACGCTGGTCCGGCAGTTCGGCGCATACAGCGGGAAGAAAGAAATCGAAGCCATCGCCGTCGATGCCGAGCTCGGCTACGTCTACTACGCTGATGAGACGGTCGGGGTCCGCAAGTACAACGCCGATCCCGACGCGCCCGACGCGAACAGAGAACTCGCGCTCTTCGCCACGAGCGGGTTCGCGGGCGACCACGAAGGCATCTCGATCTACACGATCAACGACGGCACGGGGTACATTCTCGTCTCCGATCAGCAGGCGAACCAGTTTCGCGTCTACCCCCGCGAAGGCGCACCGGGCCGTCCGCACGAACACACGCTCGTGAAGACCGTGCCCGTCACCGCCATCGAGAGCGACGGCTGCGAGGTCACCAGCGCCGACCTCGGACCAGCGTTCCCGCGCGGCCTCCTTGTCGCCATGTCCAACGGCAGGGTGTTTCACTACTACGCGTGGGAGGACGTCGCCGGTCACGATTTGAAGATTGCCCCGAACGGCGTGCCGCCGGGCACGACATGATCCCGATCATAGGAGCCCGACGCCGGCTGCGCTAATCTTCTCGCAGCTGTTCCCCCGCCCCCGGACGCAGCTCGTCGCCCCCCGAACGACTGTACGCCCCCAAGAACGCAAGGAGAGACGCGCGATGGTTGATTCGACGACCGTCTTGTGGGGGCAGACCCTCGCCTACACCTTCTACGTCCTGGCGATGATGGCGGTCATGGGCTGGTTCGCCCACCGCGTGACGCAGGACGGCACCACCAAGGGCGTCAAGCCCGCGTATTTTTACGCCTTCGTCACGCTGCTGGTGACGCTGGGCGTGTCCCTGCACTTCATCACCTACTACACCATCCCCTGGAAGCCGATGGACATGCATCGGGACACCATCACGCCCGACAAGGTCTTCAACATCGGCGTGGCCGCCCACAGATTCCAGCCGCCCTCCGCGACGATGCAGGTCGCCTGCCACGAGAAGGTGCTCTTCAACGTCACGTCGAGCGACCTGACGTACGGCTTCGGCGTCTTTCGGGCCGATCACTCCATGGTCTTCCAGATGCAGGTCGTGCCGGGGCACCGGAACGACATCCTGTGGCAGTTCGCCCAGCCCGGCGTCTACACCATCCGCTCCACGGAGTACTCGGGCCCCGCCGGGGTCGACATGATCCTGAAGGACGCGGTCGTCGTGTCCTGCGAACAGAGCTGAGTGCGCGACCGGAACTGAGCAGCTTCCAGCGAGAACACCCATGAGTTTTGTGCATACCCTCGTCCACGGCGAGCAGGGGGCCTTCAAGCCCGATTCGCTCACGCCGATGCAGAAGATGATCCTCCGCTTCGTCGTCGTCGGGCTCGTCTACTACGCCTTCGCGGTCATCGAAGGCATGATCATGCGGCTGTACGAAGTCGCGCCGATTCCCGGCGTGCCGACCGAGCAGTTCTTCGCCATCATGACGGCCCACCCGCTGGTGGGGATCTTCGGATCGACCTACTCGACCGTGTTCGGCGCCTTCCTCTTCCTCGTGCCGTTCCTGATGAAGAAGCCGCTGTGGAGCCTGAAGCTGGCCAACTGGACCTGCGCACTGCTGGCCTTCGGCACGCTCACCTTCTGGTCTGCCGGCTTCTTCACCGAGTACGCGCCGCTCTACACGCTGTACTGGCCGCTCCCGGCGGACTTCACGCAGTTCAGCGTCTGGGGCGGGACGTTCTTCATCGTGGGCATCGCGCTGGTGATGGTGGGCACGGTGTTCTTCGTCATCAACATCTTCGCCACGATTACCTACACGCCGGCGGGACACGACAAACAGCCGGCTGGCGCCCTGCTGGCCTCTGCCCTCGGCATCAGCGGCCTGCGGGCGCTCTTCACGCGGAAGAAGACGGCCCACCTGGTATCGTTGCCGGTCGCAGCGATCGCCCGGGGTACGGTGGACACGGCGCTGAATGCCGGCATCATCCTGTTCACCGGCGTCCTCATCCTCGTCTACATGGTCGCCGCCATCCTCGGGTACGACCTCAAGCACAGCAGCGTGGACGCCCTGCTCTACAAGAACTGGTTCTGGTGGGGGCTGGACCTCATCGCGGACGGCCTCGTCCTGATCTTCGTGGCGGGCACGTGGTACTTGCTGGCCATGCTCATCACGGGGAAGCAGCTCTACATGGAGAACGTCGCCAGGGCCGCGCTGTTTGTCGAGATGGTGGTGTCGTGGACCGTGTGGTCGCACCACCTGATGTCCGATCAGGCGCAGCCCGGCATCCTGAAGACGGTGTCGGGAGAAATGGTGACGGCCTTCGAGCTCATCACGCAGGGGCTCGCGTTCTTCATCACGCTGGTCACGCTCTGGAGCGCACGCCCGCTCAAGATGACGCACCCGCTGAAGTTCCTGCTCGGCGGCCTGCTCGGGTTCGCGCTCGCCGTGCCCGCGGGCATCATGCAGGCGGACCTCGGCCTGAACCGGATCCTGCACAACACGCAGTGGATCATCGGGCCCCACGTGCACGTCGCCGTCCTGGTCGGCCTGACGATGACGCTCTATTCGGCGATCTACTTCCTGTTCCCGATCGTCACCAACGGGGCGAAGCTCTACAGCGAGAAGCTGGCGACGTTCCACTTCTGGACGCACCTGCTGGGCGGCATCGGCATGGGCGCGTTCATGGGGATGGCGGGCCTGCAGGGGATGCTGCGGCGGTCGCTCTACGTGAACGGGGAGTTCAACGTCTACATGATCCTGGCGGCGCTGTCGGGCTCGCTGCTGCTCGTGGCGTTCCTAGCGTTCTTCTACAACATCGTGATGAGCCTGGGCCTGAAGGGCGTCCTCGAGATCTTCACCCCTGCGAAGCTCGACACGACGGACCCGGTTCCGGCCGGCTAGATACGAGAACGCGATGCTGAGCCGTCGTCCTGAGGTCGCGGGTGGCCGAGGTGCTTTCCATTCCGCCCGCAGGCGGCACACTCGAAGCGCAGCCGAGGACGGATGGAAACGCCTCGGACCCGCGGCCGAAGTGTCGGTGATCCCGAATCGCGGTCTGCTGTTTAGCGCGGCATCGCCTGATACTGGAAGA
>Ga0315271_10003223_pt1 | contig 10330 bp, 10 predicted proteins | sample C3_top_MG_FD_204664 | JGI IMG/M metagenome (GOLD analysis project Ga0315271, IMG submission 204664) | Sediment microbial communities from Yellowstone Lake, YNP, Wyoming, USA - C3_top | ecosystem: Environmental > Aquatic > Freshwater > Lake > Sediment | place: USA: Wyoming | collected 2017-08-01
TGCCGGCGTAATGGTCGGGCGGGTCGCTGTCGTACTTGCCCGAGCTCAGTGCCCCGCCAAGCCGGACCTTCCAGAGAACGTCCAGGCGCCGAGGCGCCGGTCCCTGCCCGTAGTACCGGCGCCCGTAGTCGCCCAGAAAGGTGCCGACCTTGACGCCGTCGCCGGCCACTGCCGGCGGCGCCGGCGGCGGCACCGGGCCGGCCTGCGTCTGCGACTGTCCTCGGCCGCACCCACAGCCCGCACAGGCGACGACGCGCCAGACGAGCAGGGCGGCGAGCGCGACGATGACGAGGAGCGCGGCGGCGCGGCGGCGCCGCACCCGGCGCCGGGCTGAGGGGCGGCGGAGCGGCCGCGGGTCTTGTCCGGCCGACGTCTCGATGGCGCGACGATACACTACGCAGCCGCCTCGCGCGCGGCACTCGCACGAGGGGCGCAGGCACACAGGCACGTACGCCCACGGCAGCTCTGGGTGCCCGCCGCGCCGCCGGCAAGGTAGGATGCGGGGGCGGGCCGGCGGAGCCTCGCCCGCCTCACACCGCACCACGGATCCGGAGGACCACATGGCGACCGACCTCGACCTGCTGCGCGACCTCTGCGCCGCCCCTGCCCCGACCGGGTTCGAAGCTCCCGTCCAGGACCTCGTGCGGCAGCGCCTCGCCGCGCTTTCCGCGCCGGACGGCGACCCGCTGGGCAACGTCTGGGGCACGGTGAAGGGGCAGGGCGCTCCGCACGTCGTCGTCACCGCCCACGCCGACCAGATCGGCCTGATCGTCACCTACGTGGACGAGAACGGGTTCGTCTCGTTCGACAAGATCGGCGGAGTGGACGCCCAGCTCCTCCCCGGCCGCAATCTCCTCGTCCACACCTCAAAGGGCGTTGTGAACGGTGTCGTCGGCCGCAAACCCTCGCACAAGATGAGCAAGGAGGAGCGCGCCAAGGCTCCCGACCTGACCGACCAGTGGCTGGACGTCGGCTGCTCCACCCGCGAGCAGGCCCTGGCGCTCGTCCAGATCGGCGACCCCATCACGTTCCCGCCGAACTTCCTCGAGCTGGCCGGCGGCCGCTACGCCTCGCCGGCCTTCGACAACCGCGCCGGCGTCTACGTCTGCCTGCGTGCGCTCGAGCACTACGCTGCGGCGCCGGCGGCCGCCGACCTCACGGCGCTGCTCACCGTGCACGAGGAGACCACGTTCATGGGCGCCAAGGCCATGGCCATCAAGTGGCAGCCCGACGTGATCATCGTCGTCGACGTGGACTTCGCCAGCGACGACCCCGGCATGGACGCCAAGAAGCTTGGCGGCGAGGTCAAGCTCGGCGCCGGCCCGGTGATCCACCGCGGCGCCGCCGGCAACCTCGCGCTCACCGACCTCGCCATCCAGGTGGCGAAGGACGAGGGCATCCCCTGCCAGGTCAAGGCGATGCCCGGCAACACCTCAACCGACGCCGAGGAGCTCATGGCGGCGGGCAACGCTGCCACGCTCTCGTTCAGCATCCCCGTGCGCAACATGCACTCGGCGTTCGAGGTCACGCAGCCGGACGACGCCGAGGCCGGAGCGCTGCTCGCCACGGCCGTCACGCGCCGCCTGGCCGCCGACGGCTGGGACCCCGAGCGCTTCGTGCCGCGCGCCTAGGCTCCGCCGGGCGCACCCGCGGCGCGCGCCGCCTCGTCAGGGCGCCGTGCGGCTCAGGTAGCCGCCGAGCCAGTCGATCTCGCCCGGCGCCACGCGGCTCCAGAAGTCGTCGTTGTGGCCGCCGGGGCTGAACCCGCCCGCCGGCGGCTGCGGCAGCGCCTCCGCGAACGCCTTGTCGGCCTCGTAGAACGGGTCCTGCCGGCCGCAGTCGATCCGGACCGGGAGGCCGTTCAGCGCGGCCGCGTCCGCGAAGACGTCATTTGCCGCGTAGTCGGCGGCGCTGTCGAAGGCGTCGCCCACACCGTCGTCGTAGGAGCGCCACAGGGCGGCGCTGACGCCGCAGACGGCGCAGAACTCCCGCGGGTGCAGCTCCGCCGCCCGCAGCGCCCCGTACCCGCCCATCGACCAGCCCATGATCGCCACCGGTCCGCTGAGCCCGTGCTCGGCGCGGAGGAGCGGGATGAACTCCTCGAACAGCATGGCCATGGCGTCGTCGCCGGCGGCGCGCCGGTGCCAGTACGTGTCGCTCGCCTGCACGGCGGCCACGGCGAACGGCGTGACGCCGCGCTTGACGATGGCGTCGGCCGCGTAGTCGCCGAAGTGCAGGCCGCCCTCGAGCACGTCGTGCGGAGTGCGGTTGCGGCCCGGCAGGCAGATCAGGACGGGCGTGCCGGCCGGGTTGGGGGTGGCGCCGGCCGGGGCCGCATCTTGGGTGAAGCCGATGTCGTACGCGGCCGGCCCGGCAAGGTACTTCGAGGGCAGCGTCCCCCTCTTGTACGTGACCTGGTACGAGGGCGGCGGCGTGCCGGGCTCCCCGTAGGCGCCGGTGAGACGGTACCAGCCGTCGCGCACCCTCCAGGACCGCCGGCCGGCCACCCCGAGCGCGGCGGCGGCGGCCACGAGCACGCCGCCACCGATGAGGAACTGCCGCCGCGTCACGCCGGCCTCCGGGTCGCCGCGCTCACGCGCGGGAGGCCGCTCGCCGGAGTCGCGGGTCTCGGCTCCGGGCTCGCCGGCCGGCGCAGCAACGCCGCCTCCCGGAGCGCGCCGCGTCATCTCAGGATCTGGCCCTCGAAGGTTCCCGGACCGGCCGCCACAGCCGTCGACGGCTCGCGCAGCGTGGCGGCGATCTCCCGGGCCATCTCGGGCTGCCACTTGAGGCGTGCCGGCGCGAGCAGGTGGAACAGATCGGCGAAGTCCTGATCCCGCAGCGGGACCTTGCGCTCGATGTGCAGGTACGGGACGTCCCACTGCTTCGCCAGCGCCGCCGCCCGCTTGCGGTAAGCCGGCACCACGCCGGCCCAGTCGGGCCCGGCCGCCGAGGCGTTGAGCGGCTGGTCGTAGAACGCCACGTCGTAGCCGCGGTCGCGGGCAAGCCGCAGGATCTCCTGCAGCATGGCGAAGTTGTAGTCGCCGTACTGACGGTAGAGCGTCACGTCCTTGGCGAGCACGTAGAGCACGTTGCGCCGCTTGCCGAGCTGCGTGTGGCCCACGGCGCCCCAGGGGTAGTAGTGCGGCGCGTAGGCGATCCTGGCGCCCCACACGGGCCCGCCGGCGGCGCGCTCGCGCAGGTATGAGCCGACGTAGTCGAAGATGCCGGGGAGCGCGCCGGTGCTCGGCGCCTTCTCGCCGAAGTACTTGGGCGCGATCTGGTCCAGGCGCTTGCTGCGCACCAGGAGCGTGTGGCCGCTGAGCAGCTCCGCGTCACGGTCCGGCTTGCCGGTCACGCGGATCGGCGCCAGCCCGATGACCAGGGTGGCCGGGCCGGGAGGCAGGTTGTCGACGAGCGCCAGGGTCATGGCCATGCTCTCCTGGTGGGCGGCCAGGCTCACGACCTGCACCGGCTGGCCGGCGTCGCGACCGATCGCGGCCGCCAGAGACGCCTCGCTGACGAAGCACTCCATGGTGCCGGACCCGCCGAAGAGGTAGACGGTGCGCGTCTGCGGCGGGTCCTTCTTGAGCTCCTGCACCTTGACCGAGACGTGCATGTAGTCGTCGTGGTCGATGCGCAGGAGGCGGCCCTCGTCCACTCTGGTGAGGCCGCCGCCGAAGAGCACGCCCTGGAGCCCGATGACGACGAGCAGGGTGCACAGTCCGGCCGCGGCCAGCACCAGCGGGCTCCGCTGGCGGAAGCCGCGGCTGAACGCGCGCCACCCTTGGGTGCTCTTCACGTCACGCATGCTGTGGATGTTGAAAAGTGGACTCTGTCATGTTCTCACAGTGTGAACGCCCGGAGGCGCTCAGGGGTTCACAGCACGATCCCGTAGATCCACGCCAACGGCAGGCGCACGGCGTTGAAGATGATCTTCGCCGCCTGCTCGATGGTGCCCGTGGAGACGAAAGCGTACCCCATGGCCACGTAGAGGAACGTCACTGGGTAGCCGAGCCACCTGGTGAACTTCTCGTAGCTCGCCGCCGGCGGCAGGCCCGCCTTCTTGCGCGCCTTCTTGCGTTTCTTCTTCCAGCGCTCCCAGCGGGCCACGATCACCAGGCCGGTGCCGTGGTACAGGCCCCAGGCCAGCCAGTTGAGGTCCACGGCGTGCCACAGGCCCATCACCAGCATGCTGGCGTACAGGCCCATCCAGGTCTTGCGCGTCAGCCCGAACACCGGGAAGTACACGTTGTTGCGGCACCAGGTGCTCAGCGAGATATGCCAGCTGCGCCAGAAGTCGCTGAGGTTCTTCTGCCAGAACGGGAAGTGGAAGTTCTCCATGATGCGGAACCCGAACAGGCGCGAGAAGCCGATGGCGAGGTCGGTGTACGCGGAGAGGTCGAAGTAGGCGCGGACGAACACGATGATGCAGTAGGCGACGGGCCACCACCAGCCGACGTCGTGGGGGTTGAAGTCCGTCTTGCCGATCGTGGTGATGATCTTGCCGAAGAAGATCGAGAAGAGAAAATCGACGACGAAGACCTTCTTGAAGTAGCCGAGCGCGATGCGCCGCAGGCCGTAGTAGAACTCCTGGCGGTCGAAGCCGATGGTGCGCTTCTCGTAGAAGCCCTGGTACGTCTCGAGCGGGCCGGCCGGGAACGCCGGGATCCACATGACGAAGGCGGCCAGGCGCAGCAGGTTGTTCTCCTGGATCACGCCGCGCATGCAGTCGAACACGTACTGGAGGTTGCGGAACACGAAGTAGCTGATGCCGAGCGGCATGATCAGGTGGGTGACGATTGGGTCGCCCGAGCCCCAGATCGCGATGGCGCCCCGCTGGCCGTACTTGCCGATGCCCAGCGTGACGAGCGCGATGACGATGGCGATGAGCACGACGCGCGCACCGCGCAGCCGCTTCTTGCGCTTGGCCTCCACCAGCTGGTGGGTGACGAGCACGAGGCCGAGGGCGATGGCCGCGAAGATGGGGTTCAGGATCGCCAGGACGGCAACGCTGACGACGAGCATGAAGATGAGCCGGTACGTGTCCTTGCGCAGCAGCAGCCAGAACACCAGCAGCGAGAAGATCACCACCGGGATCAGGTACAGCGTGAAGTAGATCTTCACCCGCCACTCCCTCCAGAGTCAGCGGCGTTGAGCAGACGCGTCAGCTCCTCCGCCAGTGCATGTTGCCAGATGACGCGCCCGGGCGCGATGAGATGCGAGAGGTCCTGGAAGTCGCGGCTCGGGATGTCGACGGTCTGATTGAGGTCGACGTAGGGGTAATCGTACTTCTCCGCCAGCTTCGTGACCGGGACGCGGTACTGCCGCTGCGACGAGGCGAAGCTGTCCTTGACGATCTCCTCGTTGAGAGGCAGCTCGAGCAGCACCACCCTGACGCCGCGCTCCTTGGCCTGCGCGAGCAGCTCCTCAAGCATCTGCAGGTTGGCGGCGCGGTTCTGCTCGAACACCGGCTTGCGGCTCGTGTTCCACTTGGTCACGAGCCGCTTCTTCTGGCTGTCGGAGCGTCGCGTCTCCGCGGAGTACCGGTGGAGCGCGTACTGCGTGCTCGGGCTCTCGCCCGCGAGGAGCTGGGCGCCGTGATCCCTGGCCCAGCCGGTGATGTACGACCAGATGCCCGGCAGGATGGTGTACGCGTACTTCTGGAGGCCCCAGTTGGATGACACGAACCGATGCACGGCCGTGCTGTCCAGCAGGATCTCACGTCCCTCGGCCTGTTGCGCGTTCTCCTGCTTCGTGGACGTGAAGCGACCGAGGTTCACGCCGACCAGCAGCCACGCCGGCGTGTCGGGCGCGGCGTCCACGACCGAGAGGCTCTCGGCGAAGTTCTGGTTGATCGAGCCGAGGTCGTAAGCGGTGACCCTGGGGCCGCCGTCCTTGCGGATCTCGGCGGCCAGGGAGTCGCCGCCGACGATGCTCTCACGCGCGCTGGACCCGCCGAGCAGGTACAGGGAGGCCACGGCCGGTTCGTCCTGCTTCGCCCTGCCGACCATCCACGAGATGTACGTGAACGAGTCCTCGGGGTTGCGCAGCGCGCGGTCAAGCGGGACCGCGGTCCAGGCTCCGCTCGTGAAGAGCCACTGGAAGCCGAGCAGCGCCGGCACGAGCAGAAGAGCGGCCACGACGAGCACCAGCGGATTGCGGTTGCGGAAGCCGCGCCTGAACGAGTCCATCAGGGCGTCGTCCTCAGCGTGCCGTCGTCGTAGAGGCCCGCCAGCCGGCGGGCGAGCTCCGCCTGCCAGATCGCCCGCCCCGCCGGACGCAGGTGCGAGAGGTCGAGGAAGTCCTTGCTCGGGATGTCGACCTGGTCGTTGAAGTCAAGGTACGGCACGTCGTACTTGCCGGCGATGGCCCTGGTGGTCCGCTGGTACGTGGCCATGGCCTCGCCCCACTTGTCGCCGATGATCGCGCGGTTCCAGGGCAGCTCGACGATGACCATGTCGAGGCCACGCCTCTGGCCCTCGGCGATGAGCCCGTCGAGCATCTCACCGTCGAACCGGTGCACCTTCTTGAACGCCGGGTAGTACTTGTGGAGCCAGGTCTGCACGAGCGCGCGCTTCTCCGAGTCCGGCAGCGTCTTGCGCAGGTCGAACGCGTGCACCTTGTACGGCTTGGCCGACTTGCCTTTCAGCCAGGCGTTCTCCTTCTGCTGCAGGTACGAGGTGAGCGCCGAGAAGATGCCCGGCAGGATGGTGTACGAGTACTTGTGCTCGCCCGAGTGGGCCGTCACCCAGCGACGCAACGAGTCGCTCTTGAGCAGCAACTCGCGGCCGATGACCTGGTTGTAGTTGCTCTCGGGGCTCGTGGTGAAGCGGCCGAGGTTCACGCCGACCAGCACCGTCGTCGGCGCGTCCGGCAGATTGTCGACGATCGCCCAGCTCTGCGCGTAGCGCTGCATGCGCGAGCTGAGGTTGTAGGCGGCGATGTCCGGGCCGCCGTCCGCCTTGACCTCGGCGGCCAGCGAGGGGCCGCTCACGAGGGCCTCGCGGCCGCTGGAGCCGCCGAGCAGCACGGCCAGCGGCTTGCTCGGCGGGTTCTTCTTCAGGTGGCTCGTCACCCACGAGACGTACATGTAGTCGTCGGTGGAGTTGCGCTCCCAGCGCTCCGCGGCGACGGCCGTCCAGTCACCGCTCGTGAACCAGCTCTGAATGCCGAGAAGCGCCGGTACGAGGAGCACCAGCGCCACGACGAGCACGAGCGGGTTCCTGTTGCGGAGTCCCCTCCGGAAGCTGTTCACCCCAGCTCCTCGGCGAGCATCTTGCGCAGCTCGGCCCTGATCGCCTTTCCGGATCCGGTACGCGGGATGGCCTCGACGGCGATGACCCGGCTGGGCAGGGACGTGGACGGCAGCACGCCGCGCAGCTCACGCAGGAGCTTCGAGGCTTTGAAGCCGTCCGGCTCGTTGGGGACGACGAACGCGACCGGGACGTGGCCGAGGATGTCGTCGGGCGCGGCCACCACGGCCACGTCGGCGAAGCGGCCGAGACCCTGCAGCGCCTCCTGGACGTGGATGATGCTGACCTTCTCGCCGCCGCGCTTGATGATGTCGTCCTTGCGGCCGGCGATCCACACGGCGCCGCTCTCGTCGACCTTGCCGAAGTCGCCGGTCTTGAGGCCGTGCGCCGTGAGCGTCTTCGCGGTGATCTGCGGCTCGTCCAGGTAGGACTGCATGAGCAGGGAGCCGGTGACGTACAACTCGCCCTGCTCGCCCGGCGCGGCCTCGGCGAGGTCGCCGCGCCGCGCAACTACCTTCATGTCGCCGATGGGCCGGCCGACGGAGCCGACCTTCACGTCCAGCTCGGCCGGCGGGAGGATGCAGAGCCGGCCGCTGACCTCGGTCAGGCCGTACATGTTGAAGAGGCGGATGCCGGACAGCATGCGGTGGAACTTCTCGATGATCGGCAGCGGCAGGTGGTCGCCGCTGCTCACCCAGAAACGGAAGGGGTGCTCGCGCGGCTCCTCCATGGGCTCCACGACCCGCACCAGGTGGGCCGGGGCGCCGCCGAAGCCGGTGCAGCCCTCGTTCTCCATCTCGTCGAGCAGGCCGGTGCCGAAGTAGAAGCCCAGCTGGCCGGCCACGCCGCCGCCGTTCGCCAGCAGCGTGAGGAAGTGACAGATGCCGCTGGTGAAGTACGGCGGCGTGTTGATGAACACGCGGTCGTCCGCCTGCAGGCCGAGCGTGGCGGCCACGTGCCCGGCGTTGCTCGAGACGGCCCGCAGCGTCTGGCACACGCCCTTGGGCAGGCCGGTGGTGCCCGAGGTGAACATGATCATCGCCAGCTCGTCCTCGCCTACGGCCTCGAGCTCGTCCGCCGGTGAGGCTGGAGCAGCTTCGCCGCCGGCCGCCCGCAGGCCGTCGACGCGCCCGTCTTCGCCGGCCACCACGACGAACCGCACCGGCCCGTCCTCGGGCGTCGGGCAGGTCTCGTCGGCCGGCAGCACGATCACATCCGGCTGCGACTTGCCGACCAGCCAGTCCACGTCTGACTGCGGCAGGCTGGTGTTGAGCGGCACGACGACCTGCCCCGCGAGCCACGCCCCGAGCATGCAGGTGAAGAACTGGTCGTACTCCTCGAGCACGAGGGCCACGCGGGCGCCGCGGCGGCCGGCGGCGGCCAGCAGGGCCGCCGCGACCCGCGTCGCCCGCTCCTCCATGTCCGCGTACGCGTACACGCGCCCGCGCGTGCGCAGCAGCGTCGCGTCGGGGCGCTCGTCCGCCCAGCGGCGCAGGCGCGCGACGGCGTCGGTCATGAGGGGAGCGTCAGTCATCAGTGCCTCGGAAGAAGGGCCGGAAGTCAGAACCCGACGTACCTGAACTCCGTCAGGTGGCCGCCGACGAGAACGGCGACGGTGATGGCCAGGAACAGGAGGAACCACAGGAACGTCTGCAGGCTCAGACCGAGCCCGTAGTAGAACCACTGGGTGCGCGGCTTGGCCGGCTCCGGGCGCTGCGTGCCCTCCGCCGGCCCCTCCGCGGCCTCTACCGGGTGCGCGCCGCTGCCCGGATCAGGCATCGCCCGCCTTCTTGCGCGCGACGAATGCCAGCATGTGGTTCACGGTGTCGAGGTTCTCGTACACGATCTCCATGGGCTTGACCTTGATCTCGAACTCCTCCTCGAGGAACGCGATGAGCGCCGTGAGGTTCATGGAGTCGAGCAACTGGTCGCGGAACAGCGACGTGTCGGCGTTGACCTCGTCTTCTTCGAGGTCGGCCTCGTCGCGGATGAACTCAAGAATGGAGTCGGCGTCGGCCATGTGGGTTCCTTCCGGTAGGAGGCGGGCCTCAGGTGCGGGTGCCCTGCGAGTACGAGAAGCGCATGTAGTTCTCATAGCCGGAGGCCTCGACCCCGGCCTGGATGACCCCTGCCAGCGTGAACACGCGCTGTGCGGTCTGGAAGGCTTGCTCGAGGCCCCACTCGTCGCTGAGGACGTGCCCCTTGCCGCCGGCCCAGCCGTAGGCGCCGAACTGACAGGTGCCGTCGCCGTTGCCCACGACGAGGCAGCCGTTGCGCACGAACGGCAGCCAGGTGGCGATGATCGCCGTCTCGGCGCCGCCTGAGCGGCGGCCGGCCGTGGCCAGCACCCCGAGCGGCTTGTTGGCCAGCTTGAAGTCCTGGTGGCGCAGCGGACGCGTGCGCATGATGAACTTGCTGAAAAGGTCGGACGGCAGACCGAAGTAGACCGGCGTCGCCACGAGGATGCCGTCGGCGGCCACCATGGCGTCGAGGATGCCCTGGACGTCGTCCTCGTCCTCACGCACGCACGGGATGAAGGTGCCGTCCTTCTTCTTACCGCACACGGCGCAGGCCTTGCACGGCTCGATGTGCAACTCGCGGAGGGTGATGACGCTGTGGTCGCACTGCCCGGGGTATGTGGCATCGAGCTTATCGAACGCCGTGTCGAGCATGATGCCGCTGTTGCTGTTGTGGCGAGGGCTGCAGTCGAGCCCCAAAAGCCGCACCGTCATGCGTCGCGCTCCTCTCCGTGCACGGGCCGCCCGACATCTTGAGGGCGGAGGGAAATCGTCATGCCCGCAGGCCGCTACGGGAACGCAATCCTACCAGAGACCTTTCTCATGCGCGCCCGGACGGGGGGCCTGAGGCACACTCACAGGCCGTTCTCAGGAACCTGCGGCCGAATGGACAGCAGGCAGTGGTGCCGGAGGTGGGACTCGAACCCACACGCCCTTTCGGGGCACCCGATTTTGAGTCGAGCGCGTCTACCAGTTCCGCCACACCGGCACAGGGGACTGCGGAGCGTCCATTCTGACGCATGCGGGGTCGAAGGTGTAGCCGACGGGAGCCCGCCA
>Ga0315271_10003224_pt1 | contig 10329 bp, 9 predicted proteins | sample C3_top_MG_FD_204664 | JGI IMG/M metagenome (GOLD analysis project Ga0315271, IMG submission 204664) | Sediment microbial communities from Yellowstone Lake, YNP, Wyoming, USA - C3_top | ecosystem: Environmental > Aquatic > Freshwater > Lake > Sediment | place: USA: Wyoming | collected 2017-08-01
TCATCGGCATCATCGCCGCGATTGCCATCCCGTCGCTCCTCCGCGCGCGCGTCTCCGCCAACGAGGCCGGCACGATCGGCGACATCCGTTCGGTCATCTCCGCCCAGGCCGCCTTCCAGTCGGCCGCCAACGGCTGGTATGCCCCTATCGCCTGCCTCTCCACTCCTGGCACCTGCATCATCGGCTATCCGACCAACGCGCCGACCTTCGCTGACTCCACCATCACCGCCACGACCCCGAAGAGCGGTTACAACCGTACCTTCGCGCCTGGCCTCGTCCCCTCCACTCTGCCCAGCACTCTCGCCACCGTTGTCGACGGGTACTGCTACGGCGCCTTCCCCAGCACGATCGGCCAGACCGGCGTTCGTGGTTTCGGCGGTGACGCTTCCGGCCGCGTCTGCCAGAACATCACGGGCGTCAACGAGTGCGGCCTCGGCATCAATGCCTATACCCTCTCGGCGACCTGCACGGTCATTCAGTAACTTCGCACCCGGCAGCCCCGTTGCTGCCTGACCACCCCCGGGGGCTCGTCCAGCTCCGGGGGTTTTCTTTTTGGGCCCTTACCCAAAAGGGGACCCCCCGCCCCCGGTTGTAGACTCACCGGTTATTGATGACCTCTCGAATGCTCGCGCTCTCCGGGTTGTCGAAGCTGCTTCGAACCCCGTTCAGCCGCAAGCCCGGCTTTCGCGTCGGACCCATCGATCTGGCCATTGACGAGGCCGAGATCGTCGGTCTCCTCGGCGCCAATGGGGCGGGCAAGACGAGCACGATAAAGATGATCCTCGGGTTGCTCGTTCCCGACTCCGGAACCGTGGAAGTCGCGGGCCTCTCCACCACCACGGGGGCCTGGCGGAACAAAGTGGGCTACCTTCCCGAGCAGCCGGCGTTTTACGACTACCTCTCGGGGCTCGAGTTCATGATTCTGGTGGGGGATCTGCTGGGGCTCGATACCGCGACCTTGCGATCGCGAGCCGAGAGTCTCCTCAACCGGGTGGGGCTGTTCGAAAGCCGCAGCCGGCCGATCCGCACCTACTCCAAGGGCATGCTTCAGAGACTGGGTCTTGCCCAGGCCCTTATCAACGAGCCGAAGCTGCTCATCATGGACGAGCCGATGTCCGGCCTGGATCCCCTGGGGCGGCGCTTCGTCCGCGATCTCATGCTCGAGTTGAGGAGCGAGGGAAAGTCGATCCTTTTTTCCACCCACATCATCTCCGACGCCGAGTTCGTATGCGACCGGGTGGCGCTCATGCGGGCAGGCCAGCTCGCCGCGGTCGGCACGTTCGACGATCTGCTGGGCCTTCCCTCGGAATTCGAAGTCACGAGCGTGAGGCCCGGGCATTCCTCAGACGGTCCCGACGCCGAGCGTGGACGCTTGAGCGTGCGCGTCGGCCACCAGGACCTGGCCAGAACCATCGGGGAGATCGTCTCGCAAGGCGCCAACCTCGTGGGAGTTGCCCCCGTGCGGAAGTCGGTCGAGGATCTGCTGGCGCCTCCGTCAAAGGAGGGTGGACGATGAGGCTCCACCTGCGCCGCCTTCGGGCGGTGGCTTACAACACCTACCTCGAAACCGTTCGCCAGAGGCTCTTCCTGGGCTTCGTACTGTTCGGTTTCCTGCTCATGGCGGCGAGCCTCATTCTCAAGGACATCTCCATCCGGCAGGACCTCAAGATTCTGGAGGACGTGGGCCTCGCCGCGACCGAGTTCTTCGGCACCCTCATCGCCCTCTTCCTCGGAGCGGACCTGATCGGACGGGACGTCGAGCGTCGTACCCTCCACCTCCTGATCGTCAAGCCCCTGACGCGCACTGAGTTCATCGTGGGCCGCTATCTCGGATTGTGCCTCACCATTCTGACCAGCGTGGTCCTCATGGCCATCGGCGTCGCCCTCGCGCTCCTGACCGCGCATGGCTCGTTCTCCTGGGCGCTCGCCGAAGCGATCTTCTCCATCTTCCTCCAGCTGTGTCTCACCGGGGCGATCAGCACGTTCCTTTCCGCCACCGCGTCCCGCCCACTGGCCCTGCTCGGCGCCACCGTCGTCTGCCTGCTCGGCCGCATGACCGACGTGCTCAAGAACGCCTCCCTGATTCTCGAGGGCTTTCCTGACTGGCTCGGAAAAGGTCTCTACGCGGGCCTTCCCAATCTTTTGAGCTTCGATCTCAAGACCCGGGCCATCTACGGCGACCCGATTCCCTTGAGTCTCCTGGGGTATCTGGTCTTCTACGCGCTCGCGTACATCACCGCTCTCCTGGCTCTCGCCGCGATGGCCTTCGAGCGGCGCGATTTGAAATGAACAAGCGGGCCGTCGCCTTCGTCTTCGCGGCCCTGCTCGTGCCCCTGGCGGAGGGCAGGATCGACGGCGTGATCGAAACCATGGGGCCGGAGCCGGACGTATCGAGCGTCTGGACCGGTCCGGTGGTGCGGGCCTTCAGCCTCGGTTTTTCGAACGTCCTTTCGGATCTTTACTGGCTCCGCGCCATTCAGTACTACGGACGTCAGAAGCTGGCGAACGCCCCCACCGGCTACGCCGACCTCGCCCCGCTGCTCGAAACCGCAGCCGAGCTCGATCCCCGGTTCGAGATCGTGTACAGATACGGTGCCGTCTTCCTTTCGGAGCAGATGCCGATCGGCGCCGGCCAGCCCGAGAAGGGAGTCACCTTCCTCAGGAAGGGCGCCGATCGAAATCCGGGGAACTGGAGCCTGCGGCAGGATCAGGGACTCTTCATGGCTGTCTACCTCAACGACTCGGCGGGAGGATCGGCGGCCCTCCGTCAGGCGGCCGAGATTCCAGGGTCCGCTCCATGGCTCAAGCCTCTCTCCGCGAAGGTGCTGGCCGATGGAGGGAACCTCGAAGCCTCCCTGCAGCTGTGGACCATCATCCGGGACCAGTCGGAGCCAGGCGCCCTTCGGGAGAATGCGGAGGCGCAGCTTCGCGTGGTCAAGAACCGGCTGTTCGCCCGGCAACTGCAGCAGGCGATCGCCGACTATCGAGACCGCACGGGCGACAAGACGGCGACGCTCGCGGAACTTCGGGCCCGGGGCGTGATCTCGACGACCCGCGACATGGCCGGGGTGCCCTTCGACTTCGACCCTGCCACCGGCGTGGTCGGGATATCGAGGGCTTCACCGCTCTGGCGGCGCTTCCATTCTCCCAACTGATCCTCATCGGGCCTTCTCCTGGAACATCCAGTACGCATAGGCCGCATACCGTCCCTCGATCCGGAAGCGCGTGCTTCGGCCTTCGATGAGGGCCGCGGGAATGCGATAGGCGACCTCGTTCCATCCCGGCTCGAGCGGCAGCCGGAACCACTCCGTCCGTCCTTTCGACGTTCCCACCCGGACCGCGCTCTCGGTCATGGCGAGGTCCATGCGCCGTTCCCCGCCCGGATGTCTCACCCGGGCGGACGGGCTCGAGTTGGTACGCATCACCAGAAGGATGTCTCTTCCATCGGGGGTCGCGAGGGTCATCTCCTCCTCGCCGAGGATCACCCGTCCGCCGTCGGCGACCTCGGTTCCCGCGTTTCGGCCGGAGCCCTCGTACTTGTCGAGCTTCAGCGCGGCGAAGAGATTCCGGGTTCCCACCGACGACGAGAATCGATACTGGTGGAGGCGTTCATCGACCGGGTCCGCGACGTTGAGCGAGTCGACCAGGGCCCACTCCGGAGGCGGCTCGAGCCGGAGGAGGCCGCGCTGCCGGCCGACCAGATCGGCGCGGGTCGGATAGATGGCGAACTCCGCGCCGTCCAGACTGGCGGTCACGAACACCGGCGGCCCGCCGACGAGGGCGCCCCAGGCGGGGGAACCCTCGACATACGCCTCGGGAGCGATGAGGAAGGGGGGAAGCTTTGAAGCCTCGGGCCGGCTCAGGATCTCGAAGGCCGAGGCTTCGGTTTCGACGGGAAGGATCTGTGCGAAGCCGGGAGTGACGACGCCGCTCAGGTTGAGGCTTCGCCGCCCGGTGCGATACTCGATGGCCACACCGTTGCTCAGGAACGTGGCGTCTTCGGGGAGGCGGGAGCGGATGAACTCGAAGAGCGCCTCGTCTTTCCGGTAGGTCGTGGCCGCGAAGTCCGCGTACACCAGCGCGAATCGCGCGACGCTCAGCAGGCCGAAGACGCACGCGAGCCCTCCGATGCGCTTGAACGCGCGCTCGCGGGAAAACGAGAACGCGGTTCCGAGGAGGCAGGCGCCGCCGTCCATGCCCAGGGCCGAGAGCACGAGAAGCGGGGGAAGGGCAAACAGGAGGTAGCGATTGAAGTGCACGCCCATGTGGATCGACGGGGTGGCGGCGATCGCGGTCAGCAGGGCCGCGAACAGGAAGGCTCCCGCCCGCGTGAGCGCCCGCGACGTCCCCAGAAACGCCAGGAAGACGAACACCATGAGAAAGGGCGCCGCGTAGTAGGGCGCGTTGGCATCGCCGAGACCAAGACGTTGACTGGAAGGGTAGAAGCCCAGCAGGACTCCTCTCAGAATGTCGGTCCAATAGTCGACGGAGAACACCGCCGCGCCGAACGTTCCCCAGTTCGCGGGCAGGAACTTCTGCGAAAAGGAAGTGTTCGCCGCCGATGCGGTGAAGAGCCGCAGTCCGAGGGGGACGAGTGCCGCCACCACGGCAGGGAAGAACCACTTCGGTCGCATCGACCACCGTCCCTCGACCTTTCGGGCATCCCACGCCGCGGCCGCGCCCAGCGCGGTGACGAGAATCGCCGCCTCGGGCCGGGCCAGGGCGAGAAGGCACGCGGGCAGGACGAACTTCGTGGAGTCGTTCGCCCCCGTGCCGGCGCCCTCGAGCCAGGCCGCGAAGAGCCGGGTGGAGAGGAAGAGCACGAGTGCTATGTCCGCTCCATAGTGGAAGGACCAGGCGAGCGGTCCGTTCAGGATCACGAGCACCGCCGCGAGTCTGGCGACACGGCTCGACCCGGAGAGGAGAAGGCCGGCGCTGTAGACCTGCACCGCGGTGAGGAACGCGAAGACGCCTCCAGAGAGGATCGCGAACGCGATGAGACCCTCTCCCCGGAATCCGATGAAGTGCGCGAGGGCGAGAAACAGGGTGTGAAGCAGGCTGGTGGCGCCCGTGGTGGGCGCCTCGCCCGGGTTGTACTGGAAGGGATGACCTTCGGCGAACCCCTTCGCGTACTGCGCGATGAGATACAGATCGGAGACCTGGGGCACGAAGTGGCCGCTCGTGACCGAGAGCATGGCGAGGATGTAGAGCGTCGAAACCCCCACGCACATGAGGGCCAGGAAGAGAAGGGGCTTCCGCTCGGTCATCGGGGAGCGCCGTCCTGGCCCGGCTTCGTCTCGTCTCGCGACGGCAATGCGACGACATTGACGGAGCCTCCCTCGGGAATGAGGGACCGAAGCGCCGCCGGGTCGTTCGGAAGGCTCCGGGAGGAGCCGAGAGGCCGGAAGACGTAGCTGGAACGGGCGAGCAGGTTCACCATGGAATCGAACTTCTCGGGCGGGTGGAAGACATAGGGCGCCAGCTCCATAACGATGACGGGGCGGCGCCGCTCCAGCAGGCGCTGCGCCCCCTCGAGCACCTCCAACTCGTGGCCGTCGACATCCATCTTGATCAGCTGGACGTCCGGGTCGCCTGAGGCCGCGATCACCGAGTCCACGGTCATCGCCTTTGCCCCCGACACGTTCATGGCGCGGCTTCCCATCTGCGCATCATCCGCCGCCGTCCCGTCGACGGGCCAGCTCGAGGCCACCGCCGCGTCGATGGGCGCTCCGGCTTTCGCCACCAGAAAAGCCTGGTGCACCTCGACACGCGGCTCCAGTTCGGGATTCGCGTGCAGATTGGCCCGGAGCTTCGCGATGGCGAAGTCCGTGGGTTCGAAGGCGATCACCCGCCCCGTCTCTCCGACCAGGCGGGCCAGATGGAGGGTGTGGGCGCCGATGTTCGCGCCCACGTCGAGGACGGTGGCGCCGCTTCGCACCCGCGATTCGAGCGCGCGCAGGGTGTCTCGTTCGAAGGCCCCCACCGCGAAGATCGTGAGGTCGATTCCCTCGCGCAGGTCGAGGTCCCAGTTGACCCCGTGTCGCCGGACCCGCACCTCGTCCCGGCCCCCGAAGAGAGCGCGCACCGCGTGAAGGACCCAGTACAGCATCCGTGCGATCCGGATCTTGGTAGCCGTGCTCAACATCGAACGGAGAGCTTCGAGTATCCCGGATCCAAGGTCAACCTGAGGCTAAGCTCCATCTCCTGAAACCATGCTCGGATTTCTGACTTCGGTCGCCTTCGCCGCCGCGCTGATCGCTTTTCCCTTCGGCCTCATCGTGGGCAGTTTCGCGAACGTGGTCATCCACCGACTGCCCCTCGGAGAATCGGTGGTCTTCCCGTCCTCGCGCTGTCCGAAATGTCGCGCCGCGATCCGGCCCTGGCAGAACCTCCCGGTCATCTCGTGGATCCTCCTCCGCGGCCGATGCGCCTCGTGCCGCGAGCCCATCTCGATGCGGTATCCCGCGATCGAGCTCCTTCACGGCCTCGGCTTCGCGCTGGTGGTGTGGAGGTTCGGTCCCGAACTCTTCACCCTCCTCCTGCTCCTGTTCCTCTTCGCGATGGTGGTTCTCGCCTTCATCGACTGGGATCATCAGATCCTCCCCGACGTGATCACCCTGCCGGGGATCCTCACAGGCATAGCCGGCTCGCTCCTGCCGGGCGCGCTCATCGGCTGGAGGGAGGCGGCCCTCGCCGCGGTCTTCGGGTACCTGGCCTTCCTCCTCGTCGCCCATGGCTACGCCCGCCTGCGGGGCATCGAGGGTCTCGGCCAGGGGGACTGGAAGCTCGCGGCCATGATGGGCGCCTTCCTGGGAGTTCAGCGCCTGATGCTCACGGTCTTCCTCGCGAGCCTTTCCGGAATGACCTACGGCCTCATTCAGGCGTGGCGACAGCGCCGCGAGGAACTTCAACTCCCGCTCGCAGCGGAGGGCGAGGACGCTCCTCCTCTCCCGGTCGAGCCTGTTCCCATCGGGAAGTTCAAGCTGCCCTTCGGCACCTTCCTCGCGGCGTGCGCCCTCTTCGTCCTGTTCTGGGGCGATCCGATCCTTGTCTGGTACGCCTCGTTCTTCCGGTTCGAGTAGCGTAGAAGCCCGTGCGCGCTTCCCGCATGACGCTTCTGCTCGCTGCCGCCCTGCTGGTGGGGGCGGAGCTGGTGGCGCTCTCGCTGCTGCTCCAGGGAATCGGCGAGCATCAGTCGCAGCGCGCGAGCGCCGCTCTCGACCGGGCCATGCTGCTGATGCCCCGCATCGCCGACTGGGCGCGCACGCGCGGCGGCCTGCCGGGCGAGGTCTTGACCGCTCCGTGGATCGAGCCCTTCGATCAACTGGTCATCGAGGACCCGAAGACGCGCGACCTCGATGAAGCGGGCCGCGCTCGAATCGAGGCCGGCGAACTGGTTGTGGTGTCGCGGCTCTCCGATCGCGTGGTCAGCGTGTTCGGGGCGATTCACACCGGAACGGGCCCCCTCGTCATTCGACTCAACGAGGCGTCGAACGACGCGTCCCGCCTGGCCAACGACCGGACCCTGATCGCGCAGCACGCGGCGATCCTGCTCGCCGCTCTGGCCGGACTCCTTCTCGCCGCCCTCGGCCGCGAGACACCGCAGGAGGAGACGTCGTCGCCCGCGCTGCGCGCCTACGAGGAGGCCATGTCCCGCTTGCGCCTTCGCGACGACGAACGTCTCGCGGCGCTCGATCGCGAGAAGCTGCGACTGACCGCGATCCTTCGCGACCGGGAGACCATGGCCCGCGCGGGCGAGCTGACCGCGGGGATCGTTCACGAAGTCCGCAACTCGATCGGCGCGATCGCCACCCAGGCGAAGCTGGCCCAGAAGTCGGCCGATGAGAACGGCCGCCTGGCCGCGACCGCGATCGTCGACGAAGTCCGCCTTCTGCAATCCGTCATGAACCGTTTCCTCGACTTCATACGCACGGAAAAGGTCCAGAACGAAGAATTCGACCTGGCCCGACTCGTCGAACGCGTGACCGCGCGGGAGCGCCCTAATCATCCGCCCCGGATCGATACGGACGGCGTTGCCACCACCGTGCGGGGGGATGAGGATCTCCTGGAACGCGCCATCGAGAACGTCGTCCGCAACGCCTGCCAGGCCGCGGGGGAGCATGGCCGGGTCCTCGTGAGGTTCGGCGCGGACACCACTCACGCCTTCGTCATGGTCGAGGACACGGGTCCGGGTATCGCGGACATCCAGAAGGCGCTTCGTCCGTTCGAATCGGCGCGCGCCGGAGGCCTCGGTCTCGGGCTCCCGCTGGTCTTGAAGATCCTCACCCTTCACCAGGGCTCGCTCGAGCTTGGCCCGGGCCCCGGAGGGAAGGGAACGCTGGCCGTCTGCCGCTGGCCCAAAATGGTCGCGGACGCTACAACTGGTAACGAAGGGCGGGGCGACGTCCCCGGGGGCGGCCCGCGGTGAGGCCGAACATCATGCTGCTAGTATTGAAGTTAGCCGAGGTAGATATCTTATGGAACACCGTTTGCACAAGGAGGGCGTCATGACTGGAGCCAAACTCCGAAGAAGCGCCGGGATTCGTGGCTTCACACTGATCGAAATGCTGGTCGTGGTCGGCATCATCGGCCTCACCTCGGCGGTGGTGTTGCCGAATCTGGTGGGGTATGTCCGCGCGAGCCACATCAGGGCGGCGCAGGACGGGGTGTCGGGCGCGCTCCAGCGAGCCCGCAACCTGGGCATTATGAAGAACACCCAGATGGGCGTCGTGTTCGCCATCCAGAACAACACGACATACTGGGTTCACGTTGAGGACACCATCGCCGGCCTCGGCATGACGGGCAATGTGGGCTTCACTCGCCAGGGCGTCAATTTCGCGGCGCCGAATGACGTGATCAGCACGCGCTACCTCCTTCCCGAGGACGTCGAGTTCGCCTCCACCGCGGCCGACTGCCCCGGCATCGCTGGTTTCGCTCCCGCGCAGGCCTCGGTTCGCTTCGACCGCTACGGTCAGATGACGCTTCCCGGAACCACGGTGGGGACAACCACCTACCCGGCCCTGATCCTGGATGGCGGGGGCACCACCGTCAATCGCATTTACGCACCCGCCGCGGGTGACCGGTCGGTCTGCCTCGTCGATCGGAGAACCGGTCTGAGGCGCTGGCTCCAGATCTCCGACGCCGGCCGCATCGTTCGCCGCCCGTAGGCCATCCCTTGAGCACAGATTCCCGGAATATCACCATGACTCCCCAAACCATCTCCCCAAGACGAAACAGCGAAGCCGGCTTCACGCTGATCGAAGCGCTCACGGCCACGCTGATTCTCATGTTCGGCCTCGCCTCGATCTTCAACCTGATGATCGTCGCCACCACGTCGAACAGCGTCGCGAACCGGGCCTCCGCCGCGACCATGGTTGCGTCTCAGGAGCTCGAAGTGCTCCGCTCGACCCCTTTCAGCACGATCACCCTGAGCGCGGCATCCGGGGCGCCGAATGGCGACACGCTTGAAAATCAGACCGCCGGCTTCTTCAATATCACGGAAGTCGAAGGCGTGGGGCGGTTTGAAACCCGCTGGTTCGTTCAGACTTTGACCACGCCCAATCAGCTGTTCCTGCAGGTGCGAACGGAGCCCGGCGGATTCCGGGGCCGGTCGGCCCGCGCCGAGTTCACGACCATCCGCGCCTGCACGGGCGGCCCCACGGCAGGCTGCCCGCTATGACCGCCTCTCAGGATTCTCGCAAGGAAGCACCAATGAACAACGCGCTTCGAATGAAGACCGAACGCCAGAGCGGGTTCTCTCTTCTGGAACTCATGGTGGCCCTGGGGGTGACGCTGGTCATCACGGGAGCCATGTACGGCCTCATCGCCTCGAGCCAGGGGGCCTTCCGTCGAGAGCCCGCGCTCATCGACCGGCAGCAGCAGATTCGGATCGCCATGGCGCGGATGCAGGAGGACGTGGTGATGGCGGGCATGGGTCTTGGCACCTACATCCAGGCGTTTTCGGAGAATCAGAATGGCGTGGGACTGCTGGGAGTGCGGCCGGTGGGCGACGCGGCGCTCGGAGGCGGCAACTCGGACTTCCTGGAGATCAGGGCGCAGACCCCGGATTGTCCCCCGATTGGCGTAACCCAGACGGGAAACAGCATCATTTTTGCGGTTAACCAGTTGCCCATTCCTGCCTGCTACGAATCGCCCTTGTTCGTTATGGCGCTCTTTCCCAGTGGAGCCGGGAAGTGGGCGATGGAGACCCACACTCCTGGCGATAAGACCCTGCAGTTTGCCGTCGGTTTGAATCGGAATCTCCCCGCCGGCGTTTCCCAGTTCACAAGCGATGCCAACGCGTCCTGTGACATATTTCTTCCGAATCCT
>Ga0315271_10003225_pt1 | contig 10327 bp, 8 predicted proteins | sample C3_top_MG_FD_204664 | JGI IMG/M metagenome (GOLD analysis project Ga0315271, IMG submission 204664) | Sediment microbial communities from Yellowstone Lake, YNP, Wyoming, USA - C3_top | ecosystem: Environmental > Aquatic > Freshwater > Lake > Sediment | place: USA: Wyoming | collected 2017-08-01
GTGCGGCCGTCGTCGCGGCCCATGCCGCGGAAGGCGCGGGCGAGCCGCAGACCCATCAGCGCGTCGCCCGCGCCCGGGCCCTTGATGTCGGGCGGGACCTCCTCGCCGATGTCCGCGAGGAACTTGGACAGGGCGCGCACCCGCCGGTCGAACTCCACGAAGGCGGTGGCGTCGTCGTCGGACCAGACGCGGAGCGACTCGACGCTCCTGGCGAGATCCGCCCACAGCGTCACCGCGCGGCCGTCGGGCTGCGGGGCGAACACGCGGACCTCAGGTGCGACGAGCGACATGCCGAAGCCGCCGAGGTCGAGCTCCCGGGCGACGGACGGGCGCAGCCGGCCGACGGTGTGGGCGAGGGTCGGGACGCGCACGCCGGGCGCGATCTCGTCCGTGACAGCCGCGCCGCCGACCCGTTCACGCGCCTCGAGGACGAGGACGCGCTGGCCGGCCCGGGCGAGGTACGCCGCCGCGGTCAGGCCGTTGTGCCCGCCGCCGACGACGATGACGTCGTAGGTGCTGTTGGTCGTGGTCATCGTCAGGCCACCTTCCGGCCGCGGGCCTTGAGGACCTCGAGCGCAGCCAGCCGCCCGTTGGCGCCCATCAGGCCGCCGCCGGGATGCGTGGACGAGCCCGAGAGGAACAGGTTCGACACGGGGGTCTTGAAGCGGGCGTAGCCCGGGACCGGCCGGTTGAAGAACAGCTGCTCGAGCGAGAGCTCGCCCTGGAAGATGTTCCCCTCGGTGAGGCCCATGGTCCGCTCGATGTCGAGCGGGGTGAGGACCTGGCGGCCGATGATGATGTCGCGGATGTTGGGCGCGAACTCCGCGATCCGGTTGATCACGGCGTCCCCGAAGTTCTCGCGCTGGTCGTCCCAGGTACCGAGCTCGGGCGCGAGCTTGTACGGCGCGTACTGGACGAAGCACGAGATGACGTGCTTGCCTGGCGGCGCCATCTGCGGGTCCACGAGCGTCGGGATGATCATGTCGATGTACGGGCGCTTGCTGAAGTGGCCGTACTTCGCGTCGTCGTACGCCTGCTCCATCTCGTCGGGGTGCGGGCTGAACGAGATGGCGCCGCGCAGGTGCTCGCCCTCGCCGGGCAGGCACGTGAAGTCCGGCAGCCGGTCGACCGCGAGGTTGACCTTGCCGGAGCTGCCGCGGAACTTGAAGCGGCGGACCTCCTGCTCGAAGGCGGGATCGAGCGTGCCGGGCTCGAGCAGGTCGAGGAACGTGACCTTGGCATCGGTCGAGGCCAGCACGACCGACGCCTCGATCTCCTCGCCGTTCTCGAGCGCGACGCCTGTGGCGCGGCCGTTCCGCACGATGATCCGGGCGACGGGCGCCTCGGTGCGGATCTCGGCGCCGAGCGCCTGGGCCGCGCGGGCGATGCTGTAGGACACGCCGCCGGTGCCGCCCTTGGGGATGCCCCACGCGCGGAAGGCGCCGTCGATCTCGCCCATGTAGTGGTGCAGCAGGACATAGGCCGTGCCCGGCGAGTTGATGCCCTGGTACGTGCCGATGATCCCCGACGCGGACATCGTCGCCTTGAGCGGCGGGGTCTCGAACCACTGGTCGAGGAAGTCCTTGGCGGACATCGTCATCAGCTGGACGAAGACGGCCTGCTGGCGCTCCGGCAGCTTCGCGAAGTCGCGGGCGAGCGCGGCGATCGGGAGCAGCGGCCGCGGGTCGTTCTCGGTGGGGTCGCCGGGCACCATGCCGAGGATCGGCTTGATGAACCGGGCCATCTCCACCATGAGCTGGCCGTATTCCTCGTACGCCTCGGCGTCGTTCTTCGACCAGCGGCGCAGCTCGCGAACGGTCCGCCCGTGGTCGTTGGTGCGCCACAGGTAGTCGCCGCCCGGGGGCGTCTTGTCCACGCCCTTGCGCAGCGGGGTGAACGTGCCGTCGAGCGGGAGGATGTCGAGGCCGTACCGCGGCAGGTTCAGGTCGCGGATGATCTCCGGCCGCAACAGGCTCACGACATAGCTCGCGACCGAGAAGCGGAACCCGGGAACGATCTCCTCGGTCACCGCGGCCCCGCCGAGCACGTGGCGACGCTCGAGGACCAGCGTCTTCATCCCGGCCCTGGCCAGGTACGCGGCAGACACAAGCCCGTTGTGCCCGCCGCCGATGATCACCGCGTCGTAGCGCTGCGGCACGCCACCCTCCGTCTGGGAGCGCGGCCTGACGGCCGCTATTCAGCCTGCATGGAATCGATGCAGTCTAGCGGAGGCAAGTGACACCCGCGGGGTCGGGCGGTTGGGCGCGCGCAGGGGTGGCGCCGACGCAAGCGGGATGTCCGGCCCTTTCAGGGGCGCTGAACGTCGTCTAGGCTGCTCGTCTGGCGCAACAAGAAGGCCCGCTGTGTTCATCGACCCGACCGCCATCCTCTTCGGCATCGTCCTGGTCGTCGTCCTCCTCGTCGTGGGGACCCGCTTCTTCCCCGACGACATGCACCTGGACCCGTGGCGCTACGAGGATCCGCCCAATCGGCCGAGCGGCCAGGAGGACGACGACGCGAAGTTTCATTGGGACGAGACCGGACCCAAGACGTCACCAAGACGCGACCGCTGACCAGTAGCCCGCGCGCAGAGGGTTCAAGGTCTGCTGACCGAACTCGGCGGTGGCGGCCGCGTGTGCGAGGTCAACGGGGTCTTCATCTGCCCGCGAGCCAGGGAGGCCACTGGCTTGTTCGGTCCTGACGGGGGACGCTCGCCGAGCCGATGCCGCCGGGCCGCTCGGTGGCCCTGCGGGCGAGTGCTTGGGCGTGCGGGCCACGAACCCGGCCCGCATGACGGCCGGCTGCCCCGGCAGGCGTGACTCGGGCCAGCCAACGGCCCGCTGGGAGGATCGTCCGCCCGCAGGGCCGCCAACCGGCCCACCACCGCGGGAGGGGCCGGGCGAGGCTCCCAGAGCGGCGCAATCCGTGTGCTAGGCTGTGTGTGTTGCGTTGAATACTCTGGTGCACACGATGAGCCTCGTCCGGACGAACATCACACTCCCCGAGGAGCTCCTCGCCCAGATCGACGCGATCGCAGGCCCTCGCGGGCGGTCGAAATACATCGCGGACGTCGTGACTCGCCAGGTCCGCCGGGACAATCTCAAGCGCGTCATCGACGAGACCGCAGGCGCGCTCAACGGGCGCTCGGCCTGGGGTGCCACGGACCAGGAGCGAGACGTGAACCTGCGGGCCGCCCGAGACAGCTGGGACCGCGACGACCGTCTCTGGGCTCGCGAGGAGGGGGACGATGCCGTATCTGCTTGACACCACGGTCATCGCCGATCACGTGGACGGCCTCTTCGGGGCCCCGCAGGTCCTCGGCCGCCTGTTCGAGGAGACCGGCGACATCTACGTCTGCGATGCCGTCGTAGCCGAGGCGCTCTCGAAGGGCGCCGATGAGCAGATCCAACTCATGGAGCGTCTTCTGCTGGCGTTCGAATACGTGTCAACCAGCCCCGATGCGGCACGACGTGCGGGCGAGCGGCGACGACGACGCGGCCAGTCGTCGCACCGGCGGCTCGGAGACGCGCTGATCGCTGCCGTCGCGTGGTCCATTGGTGCCACCATCGTCACCCGCAACCCGCGGGACTTCGACGACGCCGGCGTGCCGGTGCTCGCCTATGGCCCGAGCGCCCAGACCTGACGGGCGCGCCTACCAGCCCTCGGCCAGGGTCCGCTCCAGCGCCGCGACCACGAGGTCCGCACTCGCGCGGTCGAGGCACAGCGGCGGCTTCACCTTGAGCACGTTGTTGCCGTCACCGGTCGGCGCGACGATGACGCCGAGCCCGAGCATCCGCTCGCAGATGGCGAGCGCCTCGTCCGCGGCGGGCTCCTGGGTGACGGGGTCGCGAACAAGCTCCACGCCGAGGTACAGCCCCATGCCGTGAACCGCGCCGACGATCTCCGGGTGGGCCGCGGCCACGCGCTCGAGGCCCGCCTTGAGGTAGCCGCCCACCTCCCGCGCGTTGTCCCTCAGCCGCTCGCGGTCGATCGTCTCGAGCACGGCGATCCCGGCCGCGCACGCCACCGGCGACCCGCCCACGGACGAGAAGAACGAGCCCTCGGCACGGAACGCCTCGGCGATCGCCCGGGTGGTCACCACGGCGCCCACCGCCATGCCGTTCCCGGCCGCCTTCGCCACGGACACGATGTCGGGCACGACGCCCTGCTGCTCGAACGCCCACTGGTAGTGGCCCAGGCGCGAGTACCCGGTCTGGACCTCGTCGCCGATCGCGAGACCGCCAGCGGCACGCACGTCGGCGTAGACCTCGCGCAGGTACCCGTCGGGCAGGACGACGCCGCCGGCGTTGCCGTACAGCGGCTCTGCGATGAACGCCGCCGGTCCGCGACCCGCGTCCGCCAGCCGGGCCAAGGTCGCCCGCACGTCGGCCGCGTAGCGCGTGCCGGCGTCGGACCCGCGGTGCACCCCGCGATACGTGTTCGGCGGCTCGACGGTGTGGACCCAGGACGGCCGCGTGCCGAGCGCCCGCGGGTTGTCCCACGCCGAGGTCGTGATGGCGTCGGTGGCGCTGGTCCAGCCGTGGTAGGCGCCGCGGACGCACAGCACGTCCTCGTTGCCGGTGACGGTCCTCGCGAGCCGCAGCGCGAGCTCGTTCGCCTCGGAGCCGGTGTTGACGAGGAACACGGTGTCGAGCGGCGCGGGGAAGCGGGCGGCGAGCGCCTCGGCAAACTCGACCATGACGCGGTACAGGAATCGCGAGTTGGTGTTGAGCCGCGCGAGCTGGCGCCGGACGGCCGTCTCGACCGCCGCGTGCGAGTGGCCCAGCACTGCCACGTTGTTGACGATGTCCACGTACGAGCGGCCGCGCGTGTCCACGAGGTGGTGGCGCCACCCGCGCTCGATGCGCGGCGGGACATCGAAGTAGTGCACCTGGACGTCGGCGAGGACGCGTGAGCGGCGGGCGAGGAGCTCGGGCGCGTCATCGGGCGGGGCCGCGGCAGCACCGGGCGCGAGGCCAAGGAGCGCTGACGGGTCGGGGCAGAGGACCTGCCATGCCGAGGCGAGCGACGGCACTGCGCGATAGGGCGCATCGAGCCCGGGCTCGAGCACAAGCTGCAGGTGGACCCGGGGCGGGAGCCGGTCGGGCGAGGCGGCGACGTGGCCAACCGGGTCGCCGGCCGCGACCCGTGCACCCTCGAGCGCCTCGGCCTCCACGCCGCCGAGCACGAGGTCGAAGCCGTCCGCCGCGATGACGACCCCGTCCGCGATCCGGCGCAGCGAGCCGGCGACAGGCGCCACCACTGCCGTCCCCGCGGCGGTGAACACATCCACGCCCAGCTGGACCGTCTCGGGCTCGGCCATCGCATTCGGCACCGCGTCGGCCAGCCGTGCCTCGCCCCAGCGCCCGATCGCCAGTGGCCCAGCCGCCAGGATCGCCGCCGCGCTCACCGCCGGGTCGCCCGCCCCGGCAGCCGCCAGCGCGTCGCTCGTCGTCGATAGGTCGAGCACCGAGGCGCCCGCCAGGCTCGCGATCGGCGGCACCACGACCGCGGGCACAGCCCACGAGCGCCCCGGCCGCAGCCCCGCCACCTCACGGAAGACCGCCTCAGCGAGCGCGAACGGCACCGCCGCCACCGCCTCGAGCGCCGCCCACTCCTCGTCACGGACGCTCGCGACGTACGCGTTGTCCGGGTCGATCGCCGCCTGCTGGTCCCCGCTGATCGCCACGGCACAGGATCGGGCCACGACCATCGGCCAGAGGGCGGCGAGCTCGGCCTCGGCCAGGGGCAGCAGCGCCAGGAACCCGCGGGCGATCTCCCGGGCGGCCTGCAGCGGCGCCTCGAGCGCGTGGAACGCGTCGGCGGCCATCGTCACGGCGAGCTCGGCGGCGAGCCACGTGCGCGACAGGTCGCCGAAGTCGATCAGTCCGCTCGGCACCGGCTGCCCCGAGCGGTCACGGCGAGCCACGGTGTTGATGTCGGTCACGTCCTGGTGAACGGCCTGGACGCGCAGGCCGGGCGCGAGCGACGTCAGGACTCCATCGGCCCGCGCCATCGCCGACTCGAGCAGCTCCCGCCGGCCAGGCGTGCCCGCGTGCGGCGCCAGGGCCGCCACCACCGCGTCTGCGTGGCGCACGTCCCACTGGAGGGCCCGGTCGAGCGCCGGATGGTCGAACCCGCGCATCGCGAGCGCGATCCGCGCCGCCATCGCGCCGTGGGCCCGCAGGAACGATGCCGGCAGGTGGCGGTCCTCAGCGAGCACCTCGCCCTCGATCCAGGTCACCAGCCGCAAGTCGTGCTCGGCGCCGCGGGCCGTGCGGACCCGCGCGATCAGCGAGCCGTCGCGTGCGGGCTGCGGCACAGGCACTTCGAACGGCAGCCCGGCCGCGGCGGCCCGCAGCATCGCCGCGTTCTCGGCCTCGAGCGCGTCCGTGCCGAGACCCTCGCGCGCCACCTTGAGCACGAACCGCGCGCCGGACGCCGTCGTCACGCGGAAGTTGCGGTCCTGATGGCTGATCAGCTCGAACAGCTCGCCCTCGACACCGAACGCCTCGCGCAGGAGCCGGGCCGCCTCGGGGGCGTCCACGTCGGGGCGTCGGTGCGCGTGTCCGTCAAACGGGTTGGCAGCGTCGGTCATGCGTCCATCGTGGCAGACGCGCCGGGCGCCCGGCGACCCCGATGCGGCGGACGCGCCGTCAGCGCCTGCGGGGGTCGATGTGACGCGGTGGTGGCATCGCGCTCGGCGGCGGCGTCGGGAAGTGCATCGGCCGGGCGCCGGGCAGCCCGAACAGCTCGGGCACGGTCACGAACGTGAAGCCGCGCGAGCGGTAGTCGGCGATCACGCCGGGCAGCGCTTCAAGGTCGATCGGGCTCCCGCAGTGGCCCAGGATCACCGAGCCGTTGGTGCCGCGCGAGGCAGCGCGCACATACGAGCTGGTCGGCCACGGCGAGCCGTTGGGCCGCCGCGACGAGTCCGCGAACGTGACGTCCCAGTTGAGGACGATCGGGTAGCCGGCAGCTCCTGCTGCGGCGAGCGTGGTCTGGTTCCACGCCCCGTACGGCGGCCGGAACACGGAGAGCGTCGGCTCGCCCAACACCTGATCCGTGATCAAGCGGTCCGACACGATCTCCGAGAACTGGCGATCGAACGGCAGGCTGGTCATCATCAGATGGTGCGTCGAGTGGTTGCCGATCGGGAAGCCGAGCGCCGCCACGTGGCGCCACAAGGCCGGCGACCCGGCGACATAGACGGCGTTCGGGAAGAAGGTCGCCGGGGTGGCGGTGGCCATGAGCTCATCGACCAGCGCCGAGCACACCGGCGTGTCGTACCCGTCGTCGAACGTCAGGGCGATCACCATGCGGTCTCGCGGGCCGTGCGCGAGCAGCACGCCCGGGTCCGCATTCCTCGCGCCCGATGACGCAGACGCCAGCGCGCGGAGAGCGGCAGGATCCAGCGCGCGAGCCGTCGAGACGCCTGGCCCGAGCAGGACGACGGTTGCGACGGCGGCGAGGAACAGACCGCGGACGACGCGGCGCTCGGTGGTCATGGCAGGTCTTCCGACGGGGCGCGCGCGGCGAGCGTGACGGGGCGCAGGGCGGGCGGAAGCCTACCGCAGGACGGCCTTGCTATCCAGCTTGCATAGACCTCATGCATACTTCCCCGGTCACCAGCGCTGGAGGTTTGCGTGAGCGTCGGCACCCCGTTCCATCCCCGGGCCGCGGCCCTGAATCGGAAGATGCAGTGGCGGGAGTGGTCCGGCTATTGGGCGTCGTCCGTCTACGCCGACTTCCACGACATCGAGTACAACGCGATCCGCGAGGCGGCAGCCGTCATCGACGTCAGCCCCCTCTACAAGTACCGGATCACCGGGCCTGATGCCCTCGCCCTGACCGATCGCGTGATCACTCGCGACGCGACCAAGCTCAAGGTCGGCCAGGTCTACTACACGCCCTGGTGCGACGAGCACGGCAAGGTCATCGACGACGGCACCGTGCACCGCGTCGGCAGCCACGAGATCCGCTGGACCGCTGCAGACCCGCAGTACCGCTGGCTATCGCTCAACGCGGCGGGGCTCGACGTCGGGATCGAGGACGTCTCCGAGTCGCTTGGCGCACTCGCCCTCCAGGGCCCGTTCAGCCGCGCCGTGCTCGAGGCCGCGACCGGCGAGAGCTTTGCGGATCTTCGGTACTTCCGCCGTCGGGCGAGCTCGATCGCCGGCATCCCGATCGACGTCAGCCGAACCGGCTACACGGGTGACCTCGGCTATGAGCTCTGGATCCCGGCGGAGTCCGCCGAGGCCGTCTGGGACAAGCTGTTCGAGGTCGGCAAGAACTGGGCGATCCGCCCGGCGGGCATGCTCGCACTCGACGTGACGCGCCTCGAGGCCGGGCTGATCCTGCTCGAGGTGGACTACACCTCCGCGCGCCACGCCATGAACCCCGAGCAGAACTACAGCCCGTTCGAGATCGGCCTGGGCAAGCTCGTCTCGTTCGACAAGGGCGACTACGTCGGCAAGCGCGCGCTCGCGGCCGAGGTCGCCGCGGGCGGGCCGTCGCGCAAGCTCGTCGGGCTGCAGCTCGACTGGTACGGCATCGAGGGCCTGTTCAGCGACCAGGGCCTGCCGCCCGCCATCTCGCCCACGGTGAACCGCTCGTCGGTGCCGGTGTTCGCGGACGGCCGCCAGATCGGCAGGGCCACCTCGCACGGCTGGAGCCCCATCCTCAAGCAGCTGATCGCGCTCGCCTCGGTGCCCCCGCGCTACGAGCGCGTCGGGACGAAGCTGCAAGTCGAGTGGACCGTCGAGGGCCGCCGTGGCCGCGTGGCCGCCACCGTCGTCGAACTGCCGTTCCTCGACCTGGACCGCAAGCGCGCATGACCCCGTCGGGCGACCCCGGCGCATCCCCCGCCCAGGAGTGGGCCGCGTTCGACGCGATCGTCGATGCGCGCCTCCCCATCTGGACGCAGGAGCTGATCGAGTACCTCGCCATCCCGTCCGAGGGCGGTGACCCGGCCGCGCTCCGGGCCGCTGCGGACTGGACGGCCGCCCGACTGGCCCAGGCCGGCGCGCAGGTCGAGATCCTCGAGGTGGCCGACGCCCCGGTGCTCGTCGTGGGCGAGCTCGGCGATGGACCCCGGACGCTCACCGGCGTCCAGCACTACGACGTGCAGCCGGCCGCCCCGCTCGAGCTGTGGACCACGCCGCCGTACGCGCCGCAGGTGCGCGAGGGCCGCGTCTGGGGCCGCGGCGCCACGGACAACAAGGGCGAGTTCCTGCCCCGCCTCTGGGCGCTCGAGGCCTATCGGGACGCCATCGGCCCGCTCCCCTGCCGCGTGCGATTCCTCGTCGAGGGGCAGGAGGAGACCGGCTCGGGTGCGCTCGACGCGCTGCTCGACCTGTCCCCGCGCCTCCGCGAGGCAGACGCCGCGCTGATCGAGGGCGGCGGGCTCGACCTCGCCGGTCGGCCCGGTGTCGTCGGCGGCGGGAAGGGCATCGTCGTGTTCGAGCTCCTCGTCCGCACGCTCGCGCATGACGCCCACTCGAGCCTCTCGGTTGTGCTCCCGAACGCCGGGCACCGGCTCATCGCCGCGCTCGCGACGTTCTGGGACGCGGACGGCCGCCCCGCGATCGCGGGCCTCGACGCAGGCAAGCTCCCCCCGACGCCGGCGCAGCTCGCCGTGATCGCCGCGCAGGACCAGCAGGACCTCGCTGACATCCGCGCCGACTGGGCCGTGGACCGGTTCCTCGGCGGTCTCGACGGTGTCGCCGCCATGGAGGCGCTCACCTTCGAGACCACGCTCAACCTCCAGGGCCTCTGGGCCGGGCACACGGAACCCACGCCCAAGACCGTGACCCCGGCCGAGGCACACGCTCGGCTCGACGTGCGGATCGTGCCGGACCAGGACCCGGACGTCGTGCTCGCAGCCGTCCGGCGCCATCTCGACGGGCACGGGTTCGCTGACGTCGACATCCGCAAGCGCGAGGGCGAGCCCGCCTGGTGGACACAGCCCGACCACGTCGTCGTGGTGACCGCCGCGGCCGTCTCGTCCGAGGTCGCCGGGCTCGAGGCCACACTCGGCGTCTCGATGGCCGGCACCGTGCCCATGGCCCAGGTCTGCGCGCAGCACCGCGTGCCGTGCACGACGCTGGGCGCCGGTCGGGCCGATTGCCGGGCGCACGCGCCCGACGAGAACATCCGGATCGACGACCTCGCCGCGGCGACGCGCATGATGGGTCGCTTCGTGGACGCGTTCGCGCGCCTGCCCGAGGTGCCGCGGGTCCCCTGAGCTCAGGGTGCCGCGGTCAATCGGCCGCTACGGCCCGACGACCTTCGCGCCGCCTGTGACGGTCACCGACTGGGCCACCGG
>Ga0315271_10003227_pt1 | contig 10322 bp, 10 predicted proteins | sample C3_top_MG_FD_204664 | JGI IMG/M metagenome (GOLD analysis project Ga0315271, IMG submission 204664) | Sediment microbial communities from Yellowstone Lake, YNP, Wyoming, USA - C3_top | ecosystem: Environmental > Aquatic > Freshwater > Lake > Sediment | place: USA: Wyoming | collected 2017-08-01
CCATTTGGTCATCGCAGGCAACCGGTCCGCGGAAACCCACCACCGCAGGGAATTCACTTAACAAACTTGGAATTCTGTCTTAACAAACCGAGCCAGCTCTCACCAGCTCGACCTTGAATGTCGCCGTCGCCGGTTCGCCGCGCAGTTCCGCGAGCAGGTTGGCTGCTGCGGCTGCCGCGGCCGCCTTCAGCAGCCCCGTGACCTCCGCCGCAAAGCCGGCGCCGATGAAAGAGATTCGTTTCATGGCGTGCTCACTTGGGACGATGGGACCGCAGGCAGGACAGCCTGCGCGGCATGGTTGCTGACCAGCGCCGCGTGCAGAAAGCGGATCAGCGCACCGGGGCGCTGCGTCACCCAGCAGACCGGATGCGCGACGCACTCCAGGCGGCATCGAGTTTCGACGCGCCCGTGATCGCATTCGCCCGGCGATTCGCAAGCTGGTGGCTGGTCGGATCAGAAGGCGAGAACCGGTCGGGCTACCGGGCGCCGCACGAGGCCATTGTATGGTGGCGCCACTTTTGCAACTCGGTGAGGACGAGTCGTGCGATCCTCTGACCGGCAGATTGCGATTCAACTAAGCTTCACCGCAAATTCGCGTTGGTCACCGGGACGAGCCATCATCGTTTCGTAGCACCGCCGGACGTTAGGAAACGCTGCGAGATCGACCTTGTGTCGCGGGTGCCGCCACGCCCACCCCAGAATGGCTAAGTCGGCGATCGACAGTTCATCCGCGAAGAACTCACGCGTCGCCAGCCTGCGGCCATCACGGAATACAGTCGCCGGGTCTCCTTGGAAAACCGTTCGATGCGGCCGTTGCTTGAGCACCAGGGTCCCGATTTGACGCCGGTCCCCGACGCATCGCCCGAGGGGCGAATGCTGGACGGGCTGCTGGTCGCGACTACCTGTGGTTGCGTTACGAGGAAGATAAGGCCGTAGCCGCCATCGATGCGTGTACGGGAATGCGGGTTCGCGTCGAGCCATTGCGTTGAGCCGCCTGTTGCTGAGCTGGATGCGACAAAGGGCTCCCATTGTCTCAGCCGCGAACAGCGCGCGCCGCGTCGAGGAAATCCTTCAGCATGGGCGCGTCGTCGAACGTCGCCGAGGTGCTACCTCTGTGGAATTCGGGGTGCCATTGCACGGCGGCGACGTAGGGTCCCTGGCGGAGCCGGATGGCCTCGACCATGCCGTCTTCCGGACACCACGCTTCCGCCTCGAAGGCGGGGGCGAGGTCCTTGATACTCTGGTGATGGATGCTATTGACGCGTGCGGTGCGGCGCTCTGGGTACAGCTCGGCAAGCCGAGTGCCAGCGCTCAACTCAACGTCGTGGCATAGCTTTTCGTACTGAGCGCGGTCGACATGCATCCGTGCGTCCGGGCGCTGCGTCGAGATGTCCTGAAAGAGCGTGCCGCCGAACTTTACGTTCAGCAGTTGCAGCCCGCGGCATATGCCAAAGACCGGCTTGCCCGCATCCATGAACGCCTGGATCAATGCGATCTCGTAGCGGTCGCGAACCTTATCCCCCCGCCAAGCGGGCTGGAGCGGCGCTTCCCCGTAGCTTTCCGGAGCAACGTCATTGCCTCCCTGCAGCAGCAGACCGTCCAGCTTCGCGGCATAGTAGTCGAGGTCGATAGCGCTGTGTTGAACGAGGCTTTCGTCGTCCACCGCCGGAATCATCACCGGCATGCCGCCGCCGGCGAGAATCCAATGCGCGATTGATTGCTCCAGGTAGTCCAGTTTACGGGTCCAAACGCCACCCAGGTCCAGGCCAGGACCGTCGGGATAATAGATTCGGGCTGAGACGCCGATGATCAGGGTGTTCTTCATGTGAGATCGTCCTTGCCGCTGGGAGATGCGATACGCAGTGTGGCTGGCCCTGACGATGCGACCGCGCGAAAAATTAGCGCAGGCTGAGGATATATCGGACCATTTTTTTTGCATCGGCGTCCGAAACCTGCGGGTTCGGTGGCATATGCCATGGCCATCCCGGCGCACCTCTCTTGACGATACCGATAAGTATTGGCTCCGCGTTCCGGGTGCCTCGGTATCGGGCAGCGATTTCGCCATAGGCGGGGCCGGCCGTTGACGCGTCGCGTTCGTGGCAAAGATTGCATTTGTATTTCCGCAGCAGGGACTCGGCGTCTTCCGCACCGGCAATGCCGATTGACAGGAGTCCCGCGACGAGGATTAGCGAACTAATCGTCGCCTTGCAGGTAGCCCGGCATACCGACAGCGAGGAGGTCATCGGCGAGTCTGGTGCTTTGCCGCCCCACGTTTGAGCTGCGATGCGGCATTATGTGAGTTGTCCGGTGATGATGTGCGAGGCGCGTTACGCTTCAATAGCCTTGACAACATATGCCATTGCAATTTAATGTTAAGCCAATTTCCATTACCCGCCTCGGCGCTCCCACTTTGATGGAACAAAAGACGGCACGTTTGACGATTCTCATCGACCCGCACAAGAAGAAGGCGTTTGAAGACCTCTGTGCGTTGCAGGACCTCACGCCATCGCAGGTCATTCGCAAGCTCATTCGGGAGTACCTTGTTGAACACGGGGTGAGCTACCGCACTCAGCCGAAGATCAACAAGGCCACGACGCGCGCGTAGGGCGGTCAGGCGGGAGCTGGCGCTCCGACACTTCCGTTTGGCGAGGGTGGATGACGTGGCCCGATGACGACGCTCATTGACCAGTCGATCCGCGAAAACGTTTGGCGGTTCGGTCCCCCGCCGCAACGTCGTTGCATCGACCCGGCCTGAGCAGCAGATCTGGTTTTGAATCCACCATCGGTGGACAGCTGGGAGGCGCCCGCGGTTGTCTCGGGACCCTCGGAACCACCAGGCAGGGCGTCGACGCACTTTGGTGGCGCCAGACGAAACACCTACATGAAATCGACCGACCGGAGATGTCGGCGAATCGCGCCATCCGCGGCGCTGCGACGTAATACGAGCCGAGCATCCTGGGACTCGGGCAGTGACGCCAAGTCGGCGTTCGACACGCGGCGACACCACGCCTCGTTCGCCTCGAAGTTGCCGCGACTCAGCCGCCTCGATTGACGGGCGATAGTGGGGCACCCGGGGCCCCGCGGAAAGCCTCAAGGCAATCCCAATCCAATCGTTGGCCAAGTCAACCCCGGCTTGCCTCTCGACAGGTCTCAACCTAGCGACGACGCCCGATGCAGATAACGGCGTCATAGTGTTATCATAAGATGTGTGTGTAAATAATGTTTTATGATACTCCTAACCGCATACGATATGCACGACCAATCTCCGCTTGCGTTGCCTTCCGTCCAATTTGTGATTCGGGCGCGGCGTCGGGTGCCGTCAGATGCCATGACACTGGCCGCGTGCTCGTCTCGGACTGGTCACGCGCGAGCCGGTCCAATGACGCGTGCCGTGGACGCATCCAGTGCCCTCCGACGTGCAAATCGCTCGGCGTTACCCGCCAGTGAATCGGTATCGCCGGCGTTCGTGCGCGTGACGCAATTCCCTGACAACTAGGCGAGGCTATGGACAAGCTCCTCCGCGAAGCGTCACTCGAATATCACCGCGGTCCCACGCCCGGCAAGATCGCGATCGCGGCAACCAAACCGCTCTCCAACCAGCGGGATCTAGGGCTTGCCTACACGCCGGGAGTGGCTGCCGCATGCGATGCAATCGTGGCGAATCCGGATGAGCTTGACCGACTCACGTCACGCGCCAACCTGGTTGGCGTGATTACGAACGGTACGGCCGTTCTGGGCCTCGGCGCCATCGGACCGCGCGCGGCCAAGCCGGTGATGGAAGGCAAAGCGGTGCTGTTCAAGAAGTTCGCCGGGATTGACGTGTTCGATCTCGAATTGGACGAGCGCGATCCGGACAAGCTGGTAGATATGATCGCCGCGCTCGAACCGACGTTCGGAGGCATCAATCTGGAGGACATCAAAGCGCCGGAATGCTTCTACATCGAACGCCGACTGCGCGAGAGAATGAAGATTCCTGTTTTCCACGATGATCAACACGGCACGGCAATCATCGTAGGCGCAGCGATACTCAATGGCCTCAAGGTCGTAGGAAAGGATATTGGCGGAGTCAAGCTTGTCTGTTCCGGTGCCGGGGCCGCTGCATTGTCCTGTCTGGACCTGCTCGTGAGCTTGGGATTGCGCCGCGAGAACGTCTGGGTCAGCGATATAAAAGGCGTCGTCTATGATGGCCGGGTCGAGGAGATGGACGAGAACAAGGCGCGATACGCGCAACGGACTGGCGCCCGGACCCTGGGCGAGATTATGGGTGGTGCCGATGTCTTTCTTGGTCTCTCGGCCGGCGGAGTTCTGAGCGCGGATATGACACTCGGAATGGCCCCGAAACCGTTGATCTTCGCGCTCGCCAATCCCGTGCCGGAGATTCTGCCGGACGTTGCCAGGGCGGCTCGTCCCGATGCCATCCTGGCCACCGGCCGGTCGGATTACCCGAATCAGGTGAACAATGTCCTGTGTTTTCCCTACATCTTCCGAGGCGCATTGGATGTCGGCGCGACCACGATAACCCGCGAAATGGAAATCGCGGCCGTCCATGCGATTGCCGATCTCGCTCAGTTGGAGCAGAGCGATATAGTGGCCGCGGCGTACGGCAAGGCGGACCTGGTGTTTGGTCCTGACTACCTGATCCCCAAGCCGTTTGATCCTCGACTCATCGTTCGCATCTCGCCTGCCGTTGCGCAAGCGGCCATGGACAGCGGTGTTGCCAAACGCCCAATAGCGGACTGGGATGCCTATCGCGCGCAACTCCAGCAATTCGTCTATCACTCCGGTGCCTTCATGAAGCCGCTCTTCAGTCAGGCGAAGAGCGCCGAAGAGAACAGCGCCGAAAAGACTCGCATAGTTTTTGCCGAAGGCGAGGAAGAACGCGTACTTCGTGCCGTGCAAATTATCGTTGACGAAGGGATCGCGCGCCCAATCCTTATTGGGCGGCCTGCCATATTGGAGCAGCGGATCAAGCGGTTTGGCCTGCGCATTAGATTGCAGGTGGATGTGACCGTCATCAATCCCGAGCATGACGAACGCTACCGTGATTATTGGCGCTCCTATTGGGCGCTAACGCAACGCAGAGGGATCACCGAGCAGTACGCAAAAGTCGAGATGCGACGGCGCCTGACTCTCATCGGCGCGATGATGATCCGCAAGGGGGACGCGGACGGAATGATTTGTGGAACGTTTGGTGCCAACTCGTTGCACCTGAACTACATCGACCAGGTCATTGGCAAGCGCAAGGGGGTTTCCGTCTATGCCGCGATGAATGTGCTGATCCTGCCCGACCGAACCGTCGCACTCGTCGATACGCACATCAATGAGAATCCGACTGCGGAAGAGCTTGCGGAGATCACCATCCTGGCGGCGGAGGAAATGCGGCGACTCGGCGTTACGCCCAAGGTGGCGCTCCTTTCCCATTCGAATTTCGGGACTTCCGATAGTGTTTCGGCGGTAAAGATGCGACGCGCACTCGCTTTGATACGCCGCTCGGCGCCTGACCTCGAGGTCGATGGCGAGATGCACGGTGACTGTGCGCTCGATGCGGCGATTCGGAAGGCAATTCTCCCCGATTCGATGTTGACCGGAGAGGCAAATCTCCTCGTGATGCCGACGATTGAAGCCGCGAACATCGCGTACAACCTGCTTAAAGTCGCTACCGGCCAGAGCGCGGCCGTTGGACCAATCCTTCTCGGTGCTGCTGCTCCCATCCATATCCTCACACCAACTGCAAGTGTTCGTCGCATAGTCAATATGACCACACTCGCGGTTGTGGATGCCAAGAGCGCACGAAAGCAGGAATTTCCCATGGATGCCGTTTGAAGTCTCGCGGCACGTATGTTCTTGCGCTACGTTGGAGGTGAATGGACATGATCGATGTGACAACAGCGAAGGTCCGACCGAAGTACCTGAACGTTGCCAAGATCAGGCTGCCCATCGCAGGCTTTGTTTCGATTCTACATCGAGTCAGTGGTGCCAGCCTCTTCCTGGCACTCCCGGTACTCATCTGGAGTTTTGACTCAAGTCTTGCATCCAACGAAGGCTTCACGAGCGTCAGGTCGGCTACTGATAGTCCGCTCGGCAAGTTAGTCATGCTGGGCGTATTGTGGGCATTGCTTCACCACTTTTTCGCGGGCATCCGCTATCTGTTGCTTGATTTGCAGGTTGGCATGGAACTCAGGTCGGCCCGCGTTAGCGCTTGGACGGTGCTGGGTCTGAGCCTGATTCTGACCGGAATATTTGGGGTAATGCTATGGTGAAGCGCATCGTCGCGGGAGCGCACTACGGACTTAAGGACTGGCTCGTCCAGCGAATTACGGCGGTGGTCATGGTTATTTACACGGTGCTTGTCACGGCTGGGGCTCTGCGGCGGGGGCCGTTCGATTACGACGCATGGCGCGCGTTTGCCGCGCAGGGCTGGATGCGCTTCGCTACCTTGGTGTTTTTCATTGCAATCGGCTACCACGCGTGGGTTGGGATGCGCGACATTGTCATGGACTACGTCAAATCCACGGGTATTCGTTTGACACTGCACGCCGTAGTGTCGGTCCTGCTGGTTGGTTATGTCGGATGGGCAGTTCAGGTTCTGTGGAGGCTCTAACGTGAAGATCAGCAAGCGCGCTTTTGATGCGGTGGTCGTAGGTGCCGGCGGCGCTGGATTACGCGCCGCACTGCGGCTGTCCGAGGCTGGCCTCAAAACCGCGGTGCTGACCAAGGTATTTCCGACACGTTCGCACACAGTGGCGGCACAAGGTGGCGTGGCGGCGTCCCTCGGCAACTCGGGAGAGGATCACTGGCACTGGCACATGTACGACACCGTGAAAGGCTCGGACTGGCTGGGCGACCAGGACTCGATCGAATTCATGTGCCGCAACGCCAACGCTGCGGTCATTGAGCTGGAACACTACGGTATGCCGTTCGATCGCACCGAAGACGGCAAAATTTACCAGCGTCCCTTCGGTGGCCACATGTCGAACTTTGGCGAAAAGCCAGTCAGCCGGGCCTGCGCTGCAGCGGACCGAACCGGCCACGCGATGCTGCACACGCTGTATCAGCGCAATGTGCGTGCGAATACTCAGTTCTTCGTCGAATGGCTGTCGCTTGACCTGATTCGTGATTCCGAAGGCACCGTGCTCGGCGTGACAGCCATGGAAATGGAGACAGGAGAAATTGGCATTTTCCAGGCCAAGGCCACGCTATTCGCCACCGGCGGATCTGGCCGCATGTATTACTCCTCGACCAACGCCTTCATCAATACCGGCGACGGCCTTGGCATGGTGGCCCGTGCCGGATTTCCGATCCAGGACATGGAGTTTTATCAGTTCCACCCAACCGGTGTTTATGGCGCAGGAGTGCTTATCACTGAAGGCGTACGCGGAGAGGGTGGCATCCTGCGGAATGTTGACGGTGAGCGGTTCATGGAGCGCTACGCACCGAATGCCAAGGATCTTGCTTCGCGCGACGTGGTCTCTCGCGCCATGGCGACCGAGATCAAGGAGGGACGCGGCTGTGGTCCGAACAAGGACCATGTGCTGCTCGACCTTTCGCACCTTGAGCCAAAAACCATAATGCAGCGGCTACCGGGTATCCGCGAAATTTCGATCCAGTTCGCCCGCGTCGACCCGATCAGGGAACCAATCCCGGTGGTACCGACTGCCCACTATCAGATGGGCGGCATTCCCACCCATTACACCGGCCGGGTCATTGCGCCGAAGAACGGCGACCCTGATGCCGTCGTGCCGGGCTTTTATGCCGCAGGCGAATGTGCGTGCGCATCGGTGCATGGAGCGAACAGGTTGGGTACGAACTCATTGCTTGACCTGCTGGTGTTCGGAAAATCCGCAGCGGAGAGCGCGATTGCAGACATCAACGACATGCCCAGCGCACATAAGGGATTGCCAAATGACGCGGCCGATTCCGCGCTTGCGCGAATTTCCCGGCTCGACAGCCAGGTCAACGGCGAGAGCGTGCACGAAGTGCAACTCGCCCTCAGAAGGACGATGCAGGACCATTGTGGCGTATTCCGCTTCCCGGACTTGCTAAAGGAGGGTGTGCAGCAAATTGGTCAGGTCGCTGAGCGTGTTGCGCGCACGGGGATCAAGGACAAGTCAAAGACCTTCAATACGGCACGCATCGAGGCCCTGGAACTTGACAATCTGATTGAGGCGGCCAAGGCCACGATGGTGGGCGCCGCAACGCGGCAGGAGTCGCGTGGTGCGCAGGCGCGCGCCGATTTTCCGGATCGCGACGATACGCACTGGCTGAAGCACACGCTGTGGTATCGGATAGAAAACCGCATCGATTTTCGTCCGGTCCATCTGAAGCCGTTTACCGTTGATACCATCGAACTGAAAAAGCGCGTGTACTGAGAATATGAGGAGTGTGAACACCATGACGACGCGGACCCTGCACTTCAATATCTACCGCTACGATCCAGAGAAGAATGACAAGCCCTATGTGCAGGACATTTCAGTCGTGATCGACGCGACCGACCGGAAGCTCCTTGACGCAATCGTAAAGCTGAAAGCCAAGGACGACTCGATTGCCTTTCGTCGCTCCTGCCGCGAAGGCGTCTGTGGCTCGGACGCGATGAACATCAACGGCAAGAATGGGCTGGCTTGCCTGGTCGATGTCGACAGTCTCAAGGAACCAATCGTCCTGCGACCGCTTCCCGGATTGCCGGTGATACGTGACCTGATCGTAGACATGACCCAGTTCTTCAAGCAGTACCACTCGATCAAGCCCTATCTAGTCAATAACGATCCTCCGCCCGAGCGTGAGCGCCTTCAGTCACCCGAGGAACGGGAGGAACTGAATGGACTGTACGAGTGCATCCTATGTGCCTGCTGTTCAACCGCCTGCCCATCATTCTGGTGGAATCCGGACAAGTTCGTGGGGCCGGCCGGATTGTTGCAGGCTTACCGTTTCCTCGCGGACAGTCGCGATCAGGCCACCAACGAGCGCCTCGACAACTTAGAGGACCCTTACCGACTATTTCGTTGCCACACGATCATGAACTGTGTCGATGTCTGTCCCAAAGGGCTCAATCCCACCCGGGCAATCACCAAGATCAAGGACATGTTGGTGCGACGCGCGGTGTGACGGGGTGCAACTCGGCACCAGGTCGCCGGCGCTATGGCGAGTGATGCGAGAGCGAAGCCGCTTGTTGCGCGGGCAAGTCCGCGCCTAGGACAGCAATCGGTCATCGCGTTTCTCAAGGGCCTCAGGGAATATTCGCTGGAAGCCGCGTGTTTGCAACTGCGTACCGCACTGCGAACGCCCGACTCTGCCGCCGCGAGGGCGGCCGAATAAAGACTGAAGAAAGGCCACCATGCTGAGCAAACCTTGCTGGATCGTTATCCTGATGTTGGCTCTGCTTCCCGCCGCCATGGCGGCAGGCTCGAGCAGCACGTCCCGGCCACCTGATAGACCGCGGACCCAAGTGTCCGACTACGATCTTGGCGTGAGCGCCGTGAAGGCCGGTGAATACCAGCGCGCCTTGGCGCCGCTGCAGAAGGCGGTCCAGGCCGACCCGCGTAACGCCGACGCCTGGAATTACATCGGCTTCAGTCAGCGCAACCTGCAGCACTTCGACGAATCATTGGTCGCGTATCAAAGAGCGCTGGCAATCAATCCCGATCACCGCGGCGCCAACGAGTATCTGGGCGAGCTGTATCTCAAGACTGGAGACTTGGAAAAGGCCCGCGAACGGCTCTCGAAGCTCCAGAGTCTTTGCCCCAGTGGCTGCTCGGAGTACGACGACCTGAAGAAGGCAGTCGGCGCATATTCGTCGGCGCCGAAAAAAACCTGAGCGGAGACTCTTGCTGCGGCGCCTTCCGTGACCGTGGTCTCGCTCTTGGCAGACTACGGGCCTTCGCTCGTGGCGTTCAGCATATTCGCACTGCTGCATTCAATCGGGGCGCGGGAACCGTTCAAGCGGGCGCTTGCCCGTTGGACGAGTCCTTCATTTGTCGAGCACTTCTGGCGCCTCGTCTATTGTGCGCTGAGCTTCGCGGCGCTTTACTATGGCGTAGCGGCGCTCCACTGGGCCGGGCATCCTGATGCTGATGTCTGGCTCATCGTCTATCCCGACTGGCTCTGGCAGGCGATTACGCTCTTTCATCTCGGGTCGGTTGTCTTCATGTACGTCGCGTTTATCCAGAGTGATTACCTGGAGTTCCTAGGCTTGAAGCAGGCATGGCGGGCCGTCCTCGCCCCTCTTGGATTTCACATGCGATCGACGACCAGCGAACTGTTCGGCACGCATCGACTGGTAGTGAAGGGAGTCTATGGGTGGGTGCGGCATCCAATGCTGGTGGGTG
>Ga0315271_10003229_pt1 | contig 10320 bp, 11 predicted proteins | sample C3_top_MG_FD_204664 | JGI IMG/M metagenome (GOLD analysis project Ga0315271, IMG submission 204664) | Sediment microbial communities from Yellowstone Lake, YNP, Wyoming, USA - C3_top | ecosystem: Environmental > Aquatic > Freshwater > Lake > Sediment | place: USA: Wyoming | collected 2017-08-01
AGAAGCCCATGACGCGCTCGACGCCGGCGCGGTTGTACCAGCTGCGATCGAAGATCACGACCTCGCCGGCGGCCGGGAAGTGGGCCATGTAGCGCTGCACGTACATCTGCGACTTCTCGCGCTCGGACGGCGCCGGGAGCGCCACCACCCTGAAGACGCGCGGGCTGACACGCTCGGTGATGGCCTTGATGACGCCGCCCTTGCCGGCGCCATCGCGCCCCTCGAAGACCACGCAGACCTTCAGCCCTTCCTTCTTGACCCACTCCTGGAGCTTGACCAGCTCGACGTGCAGCCGCTTCATCTCCTTGTCGTAGGCCTTGCGATCCAGCGGCTCGGAGTTGGCGACGGGCCTGACGTCCTTCGACCGCTTCTCCTTGCCCATGGGTGCTCCCGGCTTCAGGCCCGGATCGGCCAGCCGGATGCTGCCACGTGGACGAGGAGTGCGCCTCGTACCCGATCGGGTATGACGTCTCACCCCGACTCGCCGTGCTATGAGTGCGCGGCAAATCGCCATCTCTCGGTCGGCCAACCCAAGGAGTTCACGATGAAGAAGACGCTGCTCGCCCTCGCCCTCTGCCTGCCCGTCGCCACCCTCGCCCAGGCCACCGCGACCAAGCCGGCGCCTGCGGCTGCTCCCGCTGCTGCGCCCACCGCAGCACCCGCCGCGACCCCCGCCCCTGCCGCGACTCCCGCCCCTGCCGCGGCTCCCGCCGCCGCCGCGACCCCGACCCCCGAGGAGGCCCGGGCGACCGCGGCCAAGTCCCTGGAGAAGAAGGCGATGGCCGAGCGGGCCGACGTCGTCGCCAAGAACATGGGGCTCAGCGCCGAGCAGGCCGCGGCGTTCTGGCCCGTCTACCAGAAGTACCAGGACGGCTTCTCCGAGCTCTTCCAGCAGCAGCTCGACACCATCTCGAAGTACGCCGCCTCCTATGCGACGCTCACCGACGCCGAGGCGGTGACGCTCATGAACGGCCAGCTCGACCGCGACGCCAAGGTGGCGGCCTATCGCGCCCGGTGGTTCCCCGAGTTCCAGAAGGTACTGCCGGGCAAGCTGGCCACCAAGTTCATGCAGATCGACCGGCGGCTGTCGCTGGTCACGCAGCTGGCGCTCGCCTCGCAGGTCCCGGTCGTCCAGTAGTCGATGCGGGGTGGAGGCGGCCTCTCGGGGCCGCCTCCCTCCAGTCCGGCCGGAGGTAGAGTCCCCGGGCGAATTGGTCGCTGCGTGCCTGGCGCAGGGAGGCGAGCATGTCCATCCGTTCCACGGTGATGATGTGGGGACTGGTGCTGGCCGCCGGCTGCTCACACTCGCCTCCCCCGACCCAGCAGTCCAGCGGTCAGTCGGCGGTGGAGGAGGCCCGCGCCGAGGTCCGGTCGGTCGTCACCGACAAGGCCCGCGCTGCCCAGGCCGACGCGCTGCTGTTGAAGCTGCTGCAGGCCTTCGATCAGGCCAGTGCCCGGTCGGAGGCGCTTCAGAAGCGGGTCGCGGAGCTCGACCGGCACCAGGACGCCACCGAGGCCCAGTTCCAGGCGGTCCTGGCCGCCGGCGACGCCGACCGGATCCGGGAGCTGCACGAGCTCGCCGGCATCCGTGAGCAGCTGGCCCTCCTCCTCACCCCCGAGGAGTGGCGAAAGTCGACCGCGGCCCGCCGCAAGCTCCTCGAGCTGCAGCTCCAGCCGCAACCGCTCTAGCGAGGAGATCCAGCCCATGCTCGTCGCGCTCCTCATCGCCTACTTCGCCAGCCACCTCTCCAGTGACGCCGCCTCTCCCCTGCTCGGCGATCCGGCCCGGCTCGAGTCGGTCCTGAAGCACCAGGTCAAGGACCCGGTCCGTCTCGAGCAGCTCAAGGCGCTGGTCGCCGACCTGAAGAAGGCCGACGAGGAGCGGAAGAAGCTGCGTGGCACGGCGGTCAAGGCCGTCGACGAGGTCGGGGGCCGCCAGGCCTCGACCGCCGCCGAGATGGAGGCGGCCTACGGCGGCTTCCTCGAAGTCCAGCGAGCCCTCCGCGATCGCCAGCTGGCGCTGCGGCTCCGGCTGGCGGCGCTCACCACGCCGGCGGAGTGGGCCGCCATCGTCGAGGAGATCTTCCCGCCACCGCCTGCGCCGGCCCGGTAGCCGGCCGGCTCACTTCGTCGCGGCGCCTCCTCCGTAGGTGGTTCGCCCCCACTCGACCGACTGCCGCGCCGCCTCGGCGCGCGAGGTGGCGAGGTCGCCGTAGCGGGTCCGGAACCTGGCGTCGTCGACCTCGAACGGCTCCTCCCACTGGTAGGCCATCTCGCGCAGCTCGCGCAGGATCGGCATGAAGAGGCCGAGCCCGCCCAGCAGCAGCGGCGACATCCGCGTCGCCCTGATGGGGCGCCCCAGCGCCTCGCCGAGGTGGTCCACCAGCGCCCGGGTCGACTGGACCGGCTGGCAGGGGAGCATGAATGTGCCGGCGGCCGACGGGTCCTGCCCCAGCACGGCCAGCCCCGCCGCCACGTCGGGGATGAAGTGGTAGGTGTGCGGCGTCTCGAGCGGCACGACCATGGTGGCCGGCTTCCCGGCCAGCGCCGCCGGCCAGAAGCGGTCGGCGAAGTGGGTGCCGACACCGCCGGGGCCGTAGAAGTCGGAGGCCCGACCGGTGACCGCCTGGACGTCGCCGCGCTGCACCGCCGCCGCCAGCTGCAGGTGGAGCCGCGCCCGGATCTCGCCCTTCTTCGAGCAGGGGTTGAAGAGCGTCTCCTCGTTGAGCTTCCGGCCGGCCGGGCGGCCGAAGGCGTAGAGGTTGTCGAGCACCACCAGGCGGGCCCTGGCGCGACCGGCGGCGTTGATGAGGCTCTCGAGGATGGGCGGCAGCTCGGCCGCCCACTGCGCCGCGAAGTAGGCGACGTTCATGCAGTGGTAGACGGTGGTGGCGCCGCGCACCGCCTCGACCGACGCGGCCTCGTCGCTGGCGTCGGCCCGCAGCCACTCGACGCCGGGGATGGCGGAGGTGGCGGTGGAGCGGCGCACCAGCCTGACCCGGTGGCCGGCGGCGGCCAGGTGGCGGGCCAGCGGCGGGCCAACCTGTCCGGCGCCGAAGACGACGTGCAGCTCCTGCTGGATGGTCATGCGAGCAAGGATAACCGGAGACCGGCGGGAGCGCCGCGCTCCCCGATGGAGTCCCCCTCACCTAGTTCGTCGGGGTCGACTTCAGTCAGACGTCGGCGGGGTGGACCGCCTTCGGCACGCCAGGCAGCTGCGGAGCCTCTTCCTCGTCGGCCTCCCCGGTCGCCTGGTGCAGCAGCGCCTGCCGGGTCTCCGGCTTGGCCCGTGCCCCGAGCTTCACGAGATCCCCGGCCCGCTTGAGGACGTTCCCTCGCCCGGTCGCCAGCCTGGCCCTGGCGTTGGTGAAGCTCGCCTTGGCCTGGTCGAGGCGATTCCCCACGTCGTCGAGATCGGTGACGAACGCGGTCAGCTTGTCGAGCAGGCTGCCGGCGTCCTCGGCGATCTTCTGGGCGTTGGCGTTCTGCGCCTCCGACCGCCAGACGTGCGCCACCAGCTGCAGCGCGGCCAGTAACGTGGTGGGCGAGCAGATGGCGACGCCGAGCCGGAAGGCCTCCTCGTAGAGCCCCGGCTCATGGACCAGCGCCGCCTGGAAAGCGCCATCGTTCGGGATGAACATGAAGACGATGTCGAGCGTGCGCTGCGCCAGCACCGTCGTGTAGTCCTTCCCCTTCAGCTCCTTGACGTGCCGACGCACCGAGGCGACGTGCTCGTCGAGCGCCGCCTCGCGGGCCGCCGGCTCGGTGACCCGGGTGAGGTCCACGAAGGCCTTCAGGCTGCACTTGGCGTCGACCACGATGGCCCGGTTGCCCGGGAGGTAGACGAGGCAGTCGGGCCGCTTGTGCCCCCCGTCCTCGTCCACGTGGTTCACCTGCAGCTCGTAGTCGCGTCCGGCGGTGAGCCCGGCCGCTTCCAGCAGCTGCTCCAGCACCAGCTCGCCCCAGTCCCCCTGCTGCTTGTTGTCACGGGTCAGGGCCTTGCTGAGCGCCTCGGCGTCCTCGTGGAGCCTGGCCTGCGTCTCCTGCATCCTCCTCATCGACTCGAGCAGGGAGGCCCGGTCGCGGTTCTCCAGGTCGTAGGTCTTCTCGACCTTGGCCTCGAACTCGCGCAGCTTCTCCCGGACCGGCAGGAGGAGCGCCTCCAGCCCCTCGCGGCTGCGGTCGAGCATCACCTTCCCCTTCTCGTCCAGGATCCGGTTGGCCAGCTTCTCCAGCTCGGCCCGCACCTGCTCCCGGGTCCGCTCGGCCTCGGCGATTCGCTCCTGGGCTGCCCGCCGCTCGGCGGCCAGCTCGGCGGCCCCGCGGGCCACCGCCTGGCTGAGCTCCAGCACGCGGGCCTGTTCGCCGGCGAGTGACGCCTGCAGCGCCGACGACTGCCGACGGACCTCCGCCACCTGCTCGGCCGCCGCGTGGAGTTGCTCGCGCAGCGCGATGGTCTGCCGCTCGGCCTCGCGCTCGGCCGCGACCCGTCCCCGGGCTTCGGCCTCACCCAGGCCGAGCCGGCGCAGGTAGAGACCCAGCGCCCCGCCCCCCGCCAAGGCCGCCAGCCCGACCACCACCGCCGCAATCACGCCGCCGTCCATGTGCGCTCCTTCTTTCTCCGACCTCTACTGTATCGAGAGGTCCGACACCGCGACGGGGTTGGAGCCGCGCGAGCGTCACGCCGACGCCGCAGGGGAGCATGCCCGGCCAGTACCCGGAGGTGGCCCCTCCTTCGCAACTTCGGATGTCCGAAGTGGATTTTGGGGGAGGGCCTTCAGGCCGCCGGCTGCGGCAGCTTCCCGTCCACCAGGAACGCGCCCCGCGGGAAGACGACCCGCTCCATGTCGCCGGTCCCTTGCCGCCGGTACTCGACCTCCTCCTGCGCCGTCACCGTGCACTGCCAGTTCTGGGCCGGCCGCAGGGGGCTCTTCGACGCGAACGCGGCCGGCGTGAAGAGCGCGATCCCGACGCCGTTCCTCGAGCCGCGCGCCGAGTGGAAGCGCACCGCCTCGATGCCGGCCTCGCGCATCTCGCCGCCCAGCTGCTGGGACTCGGCGTAGGAGCTCTTCGAGGCCAGCCGCTCCCGGTAGGCCTCGAACGGCGGCCGCGTCAGGTCGATGCCTCGCCCGGTCTCGACGCGGGCGCGGAAGGCGGTCACCGCGATGGTGTTGGGGAGCAGGTCGGCCGTGGTCCCGGCGAAGAAGACCCTCCGGTAGTAGGCGTACTCGGCCTGCGCCGTCTCGAGCTGCTCGGCGCCGTACCAGAGTCCGCGCTCGTGCCGCGCTCCGAAGCGCGAGCCGTGCCGCAGCGGCGGGTAGCGGAACGGCGTGAAGAGCAGCTGGTGGAGACCGGCGAACTCGCGCCCCCTCGGCAGCGGCGGCTTGGAGTCGTCGAGCAGCTCCTCGAGCAGGTCGTGCTCCGCCGCCGAGTCGACCAGCTGCCGGGTCGAGAGGAGGTGCTGCCCCTCGACGACACGCCAAGGCCGGCACTCGATCCGGGTCGACCTAGTTCTTCCCGCGCATCGCGTCCAGATACCGGGTGACATGGACCAGCCCTTCGACCGTGCGGATGAGGACGGACGGCGCCTGGCCGAGGTGGTGGTTCCCGGCGTGCAGCCACTTCCGGCAGCTCTCGGCGTCGCCGAGCAGGGCGTCGAGGCTCCGGTACATGCGCAGGAAGAGGATGGCCAGCTGACCCTCCGTGCCGCCCGGCTCGATAGCCCGGCGGCCGCCGCCCAGCCGGGAGACCGAGGCGCCGCTGATGCCGAGGATGGCCCCGAGTGCGGCGTCGGTCAGGCCCAGGTTCCTGGCCGCGCGCAGCGTCGCCTTGGTCAGGACGGCGCCCGGGGAGGTGCTGTGGGCGGTGGCGAGGGTGGTCATCTGGGCGCCTCCGTGGCTCGACTGCAGTTGAAAGGATAGTCGTATATTCTTTCAGGTGCAACACGGCCTCCATGGTGGCCGCCCCGGCGGGCGAGCTGCGCCCCCTCCCCGGCATGGGAGGCATCGCCTCGCTCCCCCGCTGGCCGGCCCGGGCTCCCCCCTGCTAGCGTCGCAGCCTTGAGCGAGCTCATGGGACGACGCTTCGCCGGCCTGGCCTTCGGGCCGGCGGCCCGCGTCTACGAGGCGCTGACCGGGAGCCCGGCCTGGAGCCTGAGCTGCCGGCGGCTGGCCGAGCTGGTGCCGGGGCCGCGGGTGCTCGACCTCGGCGTGGGGCCGGGCGCCTCGTCGCTCGAGGGGGCGCGGGCCGATCCGCGCCGTCGCGCCGTGGGGCTCGACAGCTCGGCGACCATGCTGCGCCGCGCCGCCCGCCTCTCCGCCCGCCTGGGGCGCCCCATACCCCTGCTCCGGGCCGACGCGCAGGTGCTCCCCATCCGCACCGGCGCGCTCGACGGCGTCACCGGCCACAGCCTCCTCTACCTGCTCCCCGATCCGGCCGCTGCGCTCGCCGAGGCGGCGCGCGCCGTGCGGGCCGGGGGGCGCGTCGCCTTCCTCGAGCCGTCCGGTGGCCACCCTTCCCTGCGCTCCGCCCTGGCCGGTGGGCCGCGCCTGGCCGCCTCGATGATCATGTGGCGCGCCATGAGCGGCCTCCACCGGCGCTTCACGGCGGAGGAACTGGGCGGGCTGCTCCGCGGCGCCGGCTTCCGCGAGGTGCGGGTCGAGGCCACGCTGGCCGGCTACGGCCTGGTGGCCGACGCCACGCGGTGAGTCTCCCGCTACCGCCGCTCCAGCCGCAGCAGCCGCACGTCGAGGTAGGTCTCGTCGGCCGTCACCGTGGCACCCTCGGCCGCCAGCGCCTCGCGCAGCTGCGCCGACTGCGGCTGCTCGGCGAAGAGCACGAAGAGGAGGCCGCGGTGGCCGCGCACCCGCTCGGTGAGCGGCGGGCGCCGGTCGCCGTGCAGGTCGAGCAGGTCATCGGCCACCGGCGAGACCCGCTCCGGCCCCGGTCCGCGCCCCAGCCGGCCGAGCTCGCGGTCGAGCGAGAGGGCCAGCGCCGGGTGGCTCACCACCAGCACGTCGCCGGGCCGGGCCAGCGCCACCACCCGCGCCGCCACCGTGTCGATCGGCTGCCAGAGCGGATCGTTGAACTGATCGAGCTGCACCTCCCGCAGCCCGAGCCCGGCCAGCAGCAGCCCCACCCCGATCATCAGCGCCGGGCGGCGCAGCGACGCCACGCCGAGCGCGGCCAGCAGCAGGAACCCGGGCAGCGCCACCAGCAGGTAGCGCGGCACCAGCATCGGCTTGGCCGTCGAGACCAGCACGGTGACCATCACGGGCACCAGCAGCAGCGCGAGCGAGAGGGACGCGCGGAAGCGCTCCCGCCCGCCGCGCCGCATGGCCAGCAGCGCCGCGCCGAGCCCCATGGCGACCGGCGCCAGCAGCAGCCGGACGCCGCCGCTCAGCCTCCAGAGCAGCATGGTGAGCTGGTCCCATCCGAGCGCGCCGACCCAGACCACCTGCCCACCGTCGCCCCAGGCCCCCCGGGCCATGACGGCGAGCGAGAGGGCGCCACCGAGCGCCAGCCCGCCGAGCGGCGCGGCCGGGGCCGAGCGGAGGCGCGGGTGGGCGAGCGCGGCCAGCCCCTGCCCGGCCAGCACCAGCGCGGCGAAGAGGTGGGCCCAGGTGGCGAGGCCGGCCAGCAGGCCGAAGAGGAGGGCCCGGCTCCAGCGCGGCTCGTCGAGCAGCGAGATGAGCGCCGAGGAGGAGAGGATCACCAGCAGCACCGCCAGCGTGTAGGCGCGGGCCTCGAGGCTGTAGCCGACGTGGAACAGGTTGACGGCGAGGAGCAGGCCGGCCAGCAGCGCCGCCCGCTCGCCGGCGAGGCGGCGGGCCAGCAGGTAGAGGGCCGGGACCGAGGCGACGCCGAGCAGGGCCGAGAGGCCGCGCGCCGCGGCCAGCGGGTCGACGCCGAGCGCGTCGGTGAGCGAGAGCAGAGCGTGGAGCAGCAGCGTGTAGATGCCGCCGTTCACCTCGCGGTGGGTGAGGAACTCGCGGATCTCGTCGTGCGGGTAGCGGACCAGCGCCAGCGTGAAGGCCTCGTCGCCCCACATCGGCCGCCCCGGGCGGGCCAGCGCGCGGACCAGCGCCGCTCCGATGGTGAGGAGCGCCGCGATGGCCGCCACGCGACGGCGCGGCCAGGGTGGCTCGGCGAGGTCGTTGGCTTCGGCGGTGGCGGTGGCTTCGGCGCTGGTGGCGGCGCCGGGAACCCTCGCGGGCGGAGCGGACATGGAAGGAACCTACTCCCTGTGGGCGCTGGGGGAGGTGATGGCCTTCGCGGCAGGGGGTCCCACTCGGGCGGTCTGACGGGCAGCCTACCGGCCCGGTGGCCGGCCCGGTGTCGAGGGCGGGCCCTGGACCGGAGCCACGGCGCGCCCCACCCAGCGGCGCATGGTCGCCATGGTCTCCTCCAGCCAGCGGAGCCGCTCGGCCGGCGTGAGCCTCGCCCCCAGCGCCCGGGCCTGCGCGGTGCGGTGCTCGTCCCAGCCGCGCGGCCAGCCGGCCGCCTCGTCGCGCTTTCCGGTCAAGGCGACCGTCCTGACGAGGCCAGGGCCTCCAGGGCGATCACGTCGGCGAGGTCCTGCGGCCGGCGCGCCTCGCGCTTGAGGTGCAGCAGGTCCTGGAGCGCGACCACGGTCGCCGTGGTGGTGTCGAGCGACACCGTCACCCGGCGCTCCCAGGCCTGCCCGAAGTCGAACGGTTCGCGGACGAAGAGGTCCACCTCCAGCGAAGGCAGGCGATCGCTCCAGAGCGAGAAGACGGTGAGCCCCTTCTCGGCGATCCAGGCGGCGCGCTCGGCGGCGTCGGCGAAGCGCTCCGCCGCAACCGGGGCCCGGGGGCGATAGCCGAGCCCGACCAGCGCCTCGATGGCGCGCCGGGCGTTGGCCGGCTCGAGCGAGACCACCAGGTCGAGGTCGGCCGTGGTGCGCAGGTGTCCATGGAGGACCACCGCGACACCGCCGACCACGAGATAGCGCACGTCGGCCGCGTTGAGCGCCGACAGCACCTGCTCGATGGGATGCGCCGTCACGCCGCGATCCTAGCGCGTTCCAGCCGGCCCGGGTGATGAGGCCCGTGCGTCCAGATCGACCCTGAGCGCGGTCTGGCCCGGCTTTGTGGAAGCCCGTTCGGCGCGTACTCAGGGTTAATTTGGGCGCCCAAGGTGACTCTGGATCCGTTCCGCGGTGCAGGTCCAAGCCACCGACAATACGGCGAAAGTTCCTTGTGCGGACTGAGGGTCCAGTTCTGACGTCAGAACTCGCACAGGAGGGACGGAACCGCCTGGACGCCACGAACGGCGCGCCCTGCGGGCCGCGCCAGTAGCTTGACGAATGCCCGTCCGTTCAGTATCCATCTGTTCAGTGGCGATGTCAGGGGGGGCCGCTAGAACCCCTCCCACACGACGAACGACGGGAGCGCGGACGGCGCCCCCTCCAAGGAGAAGTGAAATGCCCGTGGGACCGGAGAAGGAAAAGGCGATCGAGCTGGCCGTCTCGAGCATCGAGAAGGCCTTCGGCAAGGGCTCGATCATGCGCCTCGGCAACGAGGAGGCCATGGTCAAGGACATCGCGGCGGTCTCGACCGGCGCCATCTCGCTCGACATCGCGCTCGGCGTGGGCGGTTTCCCGCGCGGCCGCATCATCGAGATCTACGGGCCGGAGTCCTCCGGCAAGACCACGCTGGCGCTCCACGCCATCGCCGAGGCCCAGAAGGCCGGCGGCATCTGCGCCTTCGTCGACGCCGAGCACGCCGTCGACATCGGCTACGCCCGCAAGCTGGGCGTCCGCACCGACGACCTGCTCATCTCGCAGCCCGACACCGGCGAGCAGGCGCTCGAGATCGTCGAGACCCTGGTCCGCTCCGGCGCCATCGACGTGCTGGTGGTCGACTCGGTGGCGGCCCTGGTACCCAAGGCCGAGCTCGAGGGCGAGATGGGCGACGCCCACATGGGGCTGCAGGCCCGGCTCATGAGCCAGGCGCTCCGCAAGCTGACCGGCACCATCTCCAAGTCGCAGACCATCGTCATCTTCATCAACCAGATCCGGATGAAGATCGGCGTGATGTTCGGCAACCCGGAGACCACCACCGGCGGCAACGCCCTCAAGTTCTACGCCACGCTCCGTCTCGACATCCGTCGCATCGGCGCCATCAAGGACGGCGACAACGTCATCGGCAACCGCACCCGCGTCAAGGTGGTGAAGAACAAGGTCGCCCCGCCCTTCAAGGAGGTCGAGTTCGACATCATGTACGGGCAGGGGATCAGCCGCGAGGGCGACGTGCTCGATCTCGCCGCCGAGGAGAACGTGGTGGAGAAGAGCGGCAC
>Ga0315271_10003230_pt1 | contig 10317 bp, 8 predicted proteins | sample C3_top_MG_FD_204664 | JGI IMG/M metagenome (GOLD analysis project Ga0315271, IMG submission 204664) | Sediment microbial communities from Yellowstone Lake, YNP, Wyoming, USA - C3_top | ecosystem: Environmental > Aquatic > Freshwater > Lake > Sediment | place: USA: Wyoming | collected 2017-08-01
TACCTGGTCTGGTCGGACATTCCGAACGACCGCATGCTGCGCTGGGACGAGACCGACGGTTCGGTCTCGGTGTTCCGCCAGCCGGCGATGAACACCAACGGCCACACCGTCGACCTGCAGGGCCGGCTGGTGTCGTGCGAACACCGCGGGCGCTGCATCTCGCGTACCGAGCACGACGGCAGCCGCAAGGTGCTGGCCTCGCATGTCGACGGCAAGCGTTTCAATTCGCCGAACGACGTGGTCGTGAAGTCCGACGGCAGCATCTGGTTTACCGACCCGAGCTACGGTATCGACAGCGAATACGAAGGCGACGCTGCGCCCAACGAGATCGGCGCCCAGCGCGTCTACCGCATTGACCCAGCCAGCGGCGCGGTGTCGGTGGTGGCGAGCGACTTCGTGCAGCCCAACGGACTCGCGTTCTCGCCGGACGAATCGATGCTCTACATCGTCGACACGGGCCTGACGCACCGCGACAACGGACCGCACCATGTGCGGCGCTTTCGGCTCGTCGGCAACGACAGCCTGGCCGGTGGCGAAGTGTTCGCGACCTGCGCCGTCGGCTTGTACGACGGATTGCGCATCGACGTGCACGGCAACCTGTGGCTGTCGGCCGGCGACGGCGTGCACTGCCACGCCCCGGATGGCGAATTGCTCGGCAAGGTGCTGGTGCCAGAAGTCGTCGCCAACCTGTGCTTCGGCGGCGCCAAGCGCAATCGCATGTTCATTTGCGGCACGACCTCGCTGTACTCGGTCTATCTGAACACGCGCGGCGCCCCCCGTTAGCCCGAGCAGCGTATGTGGCAGTCGCGCAGGTGCGCTGCCATCGGCCGCGCAAATCGAGGCTAGAGCAGCCCGGCCCTGCGCATCGCGTCGGTCACGACCTGCGTCAGTGCGCCCACCTGCCCGAGCACATCGCCCGATGCCGGCGTGTTCGCGCTACCCGACCAGACCAGCCGACCGCTCGCCACGTCGACGACCGACGAACTCGCGGCCAGGCTTTGACTCGGTGTCGCGCCGCCGATCGGCACCGTGATCCCGATGCCGCCGAAGCTGAAACCACCGCCCCGATAACCACCGCCGCTGCCGCCGCTGACGCCGACGCCGACCTGTGGCCCGGGATTCACGACCGCGAATTCGCTCGGGTAGAGCGACATGCTGGCGACGGCAGCGACGCCGCTCGTCCGGACTGCGGCCCGCATCTCGTCGGACGTGTCGCCACTGGCCCAGGGGAATCCGGCGATCGTGTAGCTCTGCGCAGCGGCGACGCCGCGCGCACCGAGCTGGCCCGTCCACTGGTCTTCGCAGACGCGGCGCATGGCCTCGTCGGGCGCGCGGCAGACCACCAGCACGCGCCGGCCGCCCAGCGAACCGCCAGGGAAGGTGGGATCTCGCCACTCGGCGCTCATCTGCGTCGTCGCGCAGCCGGCAAGCATTACAACGAAACTGATCGCCAGCAGGCGAGACAGCGCGACGCGGGTCATCGTCACCATCGGTTCACCTCTCGTTTGGAGCACGGGTAAAGGCACATGATGCAGCCGAGTTGCGCTTTGGGGTTGACTATCATCGATCGCAGCGGAAACATCCGAATTCAGCCAAGGAGTACGCACCATGACCGACACCGCCGCCCCCGACGAACGCCCCAACTATCGCAACGCGCGGTGGATGAAGCATTTTGACGAAATCGACCGCGAGATCGCGCAGCTTGCTGCCGTCTGCAAGATACAAATTCTCGACCCCGGCGTGATCGAGCGCGTGCTGCAGAAGGACACGCTGGTTTGCGGCACGCAGAACCAGCGCGCCTTCGACAAGCTGCGTTCGTTGCTGATGATGCATTACTCGGTGCGCGATAAGGCGGTGGTCGCGCTCGGTGAGAAGGAAACCCTGGCCATGATGGGCGAGATCGTCGAGCGTCTGCGCGCGCGCTATGGCGAGCGCCTGGGACGCCCGGCCGCGTAATCCCTGCCACTACACTACATTGACAGGTGTCAACCCACGGCGGCGCGGATCTCGGACGGTTCACCGTGGTCCCGTAGCAGAAGCTGGAAGCCCTCTATGAAATCAAGAAGACACGCGAGTCGGCCCGTTCCAGCGATGTTGTCTGCGGCGCTGGCCGTGATCGCGCTGGGCCTGCCTTCGGCGGCACACGCCTCGTTCCTGCCGCCGGCGCTGATGGACGCAGCGGCGACCTACCTCGCATGGTTCATCCTCATCGCCATGCCGATCGGCGGCATCGCACTGTTCTGGCTGGTGCACATCCTGCCGGAGAAGATCGCGCACAAGCGCCACCACCCGCAGAAGGACGCGATCCAGACGCTGTGCCTGCTGTCGCTGGTGTTCGGCGGGCTGTTGTGGCCGATCGCGTGGCTGTGGGCCTACACGAAGCCGGTCAGCTACCGCCTGGCCTACGGCACCGACAAGGGCGACGAGTATTTCGTCGAGATGGCCGACGCAGCGCAGGCCGGCAAGCTATCGACGGGTGACATGAAGGTCGTGCGCGACGAACTCGACTCGATTGCGGCCAAGGGCGCGATGCCGCTCGAGTTGCACCACGCACGCGACAAGATCGAAGCCGCCCTGGTCGCCGCCACACGGCCGGCGCCGTCCGCTGCCGCGGCCCAGCCTGCTGCACATGGAGCTGCGTGATGGAAGCACTCCTGCTCGGTATCTATTCCTTCTTCGTCTGGCTGATCTTCATCAAGTTCAAGTGGCTGCCGTGGACCACGACGTCCAAGGTCACGGTCGTCATCATCCCCATCGTCGCGATGGCGGGTCTGATCCTGACGCTGAACGTGGTCGCACCGTCGTCGGCCGACGTGCGGATCTTCAAATACGTCGTGAACGTGGTGCCGCAGGTGCGCGGCCGCGTGCTCGAAGTGCCGGTCGAGCCCAACCGGCTGGTCAAGAAGGGCGAGTTGCTGTTCAAGATCGATCCGACGCCGTACCAGAACGATCTGAACGTCGCCAAGGCCAAGCTGGGCGCCGACGAGGCCAAGCTGGCACAGGCCGGCGCCAGCCTGGTCGATGCCTCGGCCAGCGCGCGGCAATTGCAGGAGCAGCTCAAGTCGGCCAATGCGCAGGTGCGGGTGCTCCAGCCCCGGCTCGACCTGGCCAAGACACGCGTGCGGCAGAACCGCGAGCTCGTTTCCACCGGCGCGGGTGACCGTTTCGCGCTCGAACAGGCCGAAGCCAACGTGATCGACCTTGAGGCGCAGATCCTCACGGCCTCGGCGAACGAGGCGCAGGTGACGCAAAAGCTGTCGGGCATCGTGAACGGCGAGCAGGCCACTGTCGCCGCGGCGCGCGCCCAGCTCGCGATCGCCAAAGCGCAAGTCGATTCCAGCCGCGCCGACGTCGCCAACGCGCAGTGGAGCCTCGACCAGACCGCCGTCTACGCACCGACCAGCGGCTACGCCACGAATGTCCAGTTGCGGCCCGGCGCCTCCGTCGTCTCGATGCCGCTGGCGCCTGCGATCACCTTCGTCGAGGAGGAGTACCAGATCATCGCGCTGTTCTCGCAGAACGAGCTGGTGTATGTCGAGCCCGGCAACCACGCCGAGATTCAGCTGCCAACGTACCCCGGCCGCGTCATCAAGGCCACGGTCGACTCGATCGTCTGGGCGCAGGGCCAGGGCCAACTGGCGCCATCGACCACGCTGGCGCAAACCGGCAACTACCCGCAGGCGCCCGGGCGCTTCCCGGTCAAGCTCACGATCGACGAGCGCGACCGTGACCTCTTCCTCGCTGCCGGCGCCGCAGGCAGCGGTGCGATCTATACCGAGCACGTCGCCGCGATCCACATCTTGCGCATGGTGATCCTGCGCATCAATTCGATCACCAACTACCTCGTCCTGAAGCTGCACTGATGCGCGCCGACCGACTCATCCGCGGCTTCGCGACGACCGCGCTGGCCGTCGTCGCGGCGGGCTGTGCGCTGCAGAGCCCGCCTTCCGCCGCCGACCTGCGCAAGGAGGCGCTGCCGCACAGCGCCGCACCGCCGGCATTCAAGGCCAGCGGCGGCGTGGCGGCGCCGGTGGCCGACCGCTGGCTCGCCAGTTTCAACGATCCGGCCTTGTCGGCGCTGGTCGACGAGGCGCTGATGTTCAACGCCGACCTGCAAGGCGCGGCGGCGCGGGTCGAACAGGCCGGCGGCTACGTCAAGGTGGCCAGTGCATCGCTGCTGCCTGCGTTGAGCGTGTTCGGCACGGCCAGCGGCGCCAGCAGCAACAGCAGCGGGCTGGACGGCATCTGGCTCAACGCCTCGCTCGAACTCGATATCTGGGGCCGCATCCGCTACGGGCAGGCGGCGGCGCAGGCGCAGTCGGCCGCTGCCGAAGCCGCGTTTGCCTATGCCCGCCAGTCGCTGGCGGCGATGGTCGCCAAGAGCTGGTTCCTGGCCACCGAGGCCGGGCTGCAACGGGCCATCGTGCAGGACATGTTGCGCTCGGCTGAATCGGTGCTGCGTCTGGCGCAGGACCGGTTTCGCATCGGCAACGGCAACGAACAGGACGTGGCCGCGGCGCGCGCCAACGTCGGCAGTTTTCGCGACAACCTGCGGCAGATCGAGTACTCGCGCGAGCAGGCACTGCGTGCGCTCGAACTACTGCTCGGCCGCTACCCCGCGGCCGAGGTCGCGGTGGCGCCGAGCCTGAGCCCGATGCCGCCGCCGGTACCGGTCGGCGTGCCATCGGAATTGCTCGAACGCCGGCCCGACGTGATCGCCGCTGAGCGCCAGGTGGCTGCGGCATTCAATCGCGTCGGCGAGGCGCGCGCCGCGCAACTGCCGCGCATCAGTCTGACGGCGGGCCTCAGCAGCATATCGAGCGACGTGGTCGTGCTGCAGAACCGGGACAACCCGGCCTGGGGCGTCGGCGGCAACCTGCTGGCGCCGCTGTACCAGGGCGGGGCGCTGCGCGCGCAGGTCGAGATCCGCACCGCCGAGCAGAAGCAGGCCGTGGCCGCCTACGCCAGCGCCGGCCAGCGCGCGTTTGGCGAGGTCGAGGGTGCGCTCTCGGCCGAGAACGCACTGCGCGAGCGCGAGGCCATCCTCGCAGCGAACGTGCGCGACAACGAGCGCGCGCTCGAGCTGACGACAGCCCAGTTCCGCATCGGCAGCACCGACCAGCGGTCCGTCGAGCAGCGCCAGCTCTCGCTGTTTTCCGCCCGCACGACGCTGCTGCGGGTGCAGTCCGAGCGGCTCGCGCAGCGCGTCAACCTGCATCTGGCGCTCGGCGGCAGCTTCGGCGAGCCTGTGCCTGCACCGGCACCGGCACCTACGCCGGTCGCGGCGCGTTGAAGGCAGCCGGCAGGCTCAATCGCGCCGGCTACCCCTCGACGATGGCCTGGATGCGTCCCTCGCGGATGGCGCGCACCAGGGCCCGATAGTCACTGCGGTTCTGGTCGCTGTAGTCGACCGCGAATTCGCCGATCGCGTCGTCGAAGGTCTCGCTGTTGCCCAGGTAGCCGCTGATCACCGCCGCGTCGCCGGAACGGGCATGCGCACGCGCCAGCGCATGCGCGCACATGCGCACGTAATGGCGCAACACGGCAGCGTCCCAGTCCTCCATCACGGCCGACATCTTCATGTCGCGCAACTGGCGCAGGTAGTAGTCGCGGCCATCCTTGCCGCGCGTCCAGCCGAGGAAGACGTCGCTCGCCGACTGCATCAGCCGCTGGCCCGCGATGATGCGCTGGCCGTGGTTGGCATGCAGGCTCTTGCCGGCGTAGGGCTCGAGCACCGAGGCCCGCGCCTCCTTCACCTGCAGGAACAGCGGGTCGTCTTCCGCGGCCAGGAACAACCCGACCGAGCACGCCGTGCCGACGCTGCCCACGCCGACCACCTTCATCGCCAGATCGCAGAAGTGGAAGCGGTCGAACAGCACGCGGGTGTGCTCGGCCAGGGTTTCGCGGTAGCCGTGGATCGCTTCGCCATAGCTCGACTGCAGGCCGGGCGCCATCTCTTCGGTCGGGTGGAAGATCAACGGCGGCTCGTCCTTGATCCTCGGCGTCGCGCCTTGCATCGCCACGAGCTTGGGGAACAGGAACTCGGGCGTGGCCTTGCGCTTGGCGTCCTCGATCCGTTCCTTCAGGCGTTCGCGCACCGCCTGCACGGTGGCCGGATCCGTCGAGCGATCCGTGTAGCGTTGCAGATCGATCCTGTCGTACCAGACGTCGAGCGCCCGCATCGACGCATAGTCGGCGATCCGTTCGCGGTATTCGCGGGCACAGTCCAGCACCACGCGGGAAGCGTCGCTGTCGGCCAGCCGCAGGTGCTGCGCCGCGATCACCACACTGGCCGCAAGCCGCTTCAGATCCCACTCCCACGGCGCCGGCAAGGTCTCGTCGAGGTCGTTGATGTCGAAGATGACGTTGCGCTCCGGCGTCGCGAAGCCACCGAAGTTCATCAGGTGCGCATCGCCGCAGGCCTGCACCCGGATGCCCGAGGCCGCGGTCCGGGCCAGGTCGGCGGCCATCACCGCGGCCGCGCCGCGGTAGAAGGCAAACGGCGACTGCGACATGCGCCCGAAGCGGATCGGAACCAGGCTCGGCACGCGGCCGGCATTGGACTTCTCCAGGATCTTGATCGGATCGGCGCGGTCCTTCGGCGCCGACCATCCCGCATGCGATGCACGCTGCACGGCGTCGCGCAGCGCCTTGCCTTTGGCGCGGCGTTCGTCGACCGAGACGTAGGAACTGGCAGTCGCGGCCACGCTGGCCGCGTGCTTGCCGGGCGCGCTTGCCGCGCGCTTGTTCGTGGTGGTATTGAGCATCTTGCCTTCTTTCGCGGTTGTGTCCGCTCTCAGGTTGCTTGTAATGCGCTGCGAGTCCTATGCCGGTGCGACATGGCTGCCGGTGGCGCCCGCGGCCGTGCGGCCCTCGAACTCGTCGACGACATCGGCCACCGAGACCCGGCGCCCGAAGTAGCCCACGCTCTCCTCGAGCCCTTCGGCGCGAAGAATGTCGCGCACCGGCGCGTGCGCTGCGACCAGCCGCATCGGCACCCCCGCAGCGGCAAGTTCCTGATGCAGCTTGGCCAGCATCTTCGCGCCCGCCAGGTCGACTTGCGGTGAAGTGGACAGGTCGCAGATCACCAGCTTCAACGGGCTGGGCGCGGCGCGCAGCATCTGCCACACCGCCTCGCGCACATGCTCGACGTTGAAGTAGAGCAGGGCGGCATCGACGCGAAACACCAGCGCGCCCGGCACCGGCGTGTTGTCGGGGTTGCGCTCGATGTCGGAGAACTTGCGCGTGCCCGGGATGCGGCCGAGCAGGGCCACGTGCGGGCGCGCGACGCGCCGGATGAGCAGCGCCAGTGATGCCACCATCGCGACGAGCACACCGTTCAGGATGCCCAGCAGCAGCACGGCGGCGAAGGCGATCAACGAGACGGCGAATTCATAACGGCTGACCCGCCACAGTCGCTTCATCTCGCCGATGTTCACCAGCCCCTTGACGGCCACCAGCACGATGGCCGCGAGGACGACGTTGGGCAGGTTCTTCAGCATGCCGGTCAGGAACATCAGGCACACGCCGATCGTGATCGAGGCGAACACCAGGGCCAGGGGCGTCTTCGCGCCGGCGTTGTCATTCACCGAGGACTGCGACAGGCCGCCGGCCACCGGGTAGGCCTGGAACAGCGCCGCGCCCAGGTTGGCCGCACCGAGGCCGAGGAACTCCTGCCGCGGGTCGATTTCGTACTGGTGCGTCTCGGCCAGCGCGCGCGCCGCGGAGACGCTCTCCACATACGAAAGCAGCAGGCAGGCGAAGGCCAGCGGGATCACACCGTCCACGTCGCGCACCCGCAGGCCCGGCAGCTTGAAGTCGGGCAGGCCTTGCGGCAATGCACCGACGACCTTGAAGCCAAGGTCGCCCAGCGAGGTCACCGACAGCACGATGGTGGACGCCACCACCACGAACAGCGCGGCCGGCCGGCCCGGCAGGAACTTCTCGGCCAGTATCAGCAGTGCGAGGGCGACGAGGCCGAAGCCCAGCACCACCAGGTTCGTTTCGGGGATCTGCCCGCCCAGGACGACGAGGCGTTCGAAAAAGCCTTCGCCGCCGCCCTTGACGCCGAACAGCTTGGGCAGTTGCGTCAGCGCGATCGTGAAGGCCGCGCCGGCCTTGAAGCCGAGCAGGATGGTCTCGCTGATGAAGTTGACCAGCGAGCTCAGGCGCAGCACCCAGGCCACCACGCACATGGCGGCGATGATCAGTGCGGTCAACGCCGCGATGCTGGCCCAGCGCGCCGGATCGCCCTGAGCCATCCCGGCCACCGTGACGCCGACGAGCATCGATATCGCCGAGGTCGGGCCGACGGCCAGCTGCCGCGACGAGCCGAACAGCGCGTAGAACAGGCCGCCGACCAGGTAGCAGTAGATGCCGTATTGCGGTGGCAGGCCGGCCAGCGATGCGTAGGCCAGCGACACCGGGATGCCGTAGGCAGCCAGCGTCACGCCGGCAACGGCGTCGTTGGCCAGCCACTTCGGCTGGTACGACGCCAACCATTGCGCCGGTGGAAAGACCGCGCGCCAACCGCGAACCTCGGTCTGCGCGGCAAGCTTGCCAATCGGTTGTGCGTCCTGGATCATGACTCGACCCCCCGCCTGATGCGTGAGAGCCGTTATGGCCCATTCTCTTGCCGGCCCGCGGTGCAATGTTGACCAGCCTCAATGGCGCGCCGCAGGCCGGCAACTGCCTGCCGGCGCGGCCAAGGCGTCGCGCCGGCCGATCAACGCGGGGCGATGGCCTTGCGCGTGACGCGACCGATGGTGAGTCCTTGCGCGAAAATCGAGAACACGACGACACCGTAAGTCAGCGCGACCACGGTGTCGCGCTCCGGACCGGCTGGCAGTGACAGCGCAAGCGCCACCGAGATGCCGCCGCGCAACCCACCCCAGGTCAGCACCTTCCACGATCCACGCGGCAAATTGAAGGCGCGCGGCATCACCGCCACGGGCAGGCCGACGACGACGGTGCGTGCGAGCAGCGTCACGGCCACGGCCATCGCCATGGCGGCCCATTCGCCGAGCCTGAAGGTGACGAGCAGAACCGCCATGCCCATCAGCACGAACAGCACGGCGTTGAGGATCTGATCGAGCAGCTCCCAGAACATGTCGACGTAGCGGCGCGTCGTGTCCGACATGGCCAATGCGCGACCCTGGTTGCCGACGATCAGACCCACCACCACCATCGCCAGCGGTCCGGACACATGCAGTTTGCTGGCCAGCACGTAGCCCCCCATCACGGCAGCCAGCGTCAACATCACCTCGACCTCGTAACTGTCGACGCTCTTGAGCATGCGAAACAGCACAAAACCCAGCACCAGCCCGAACAGCACGCCGCCCCCGGCTTCATGGGCCAGCAGCTGCAGCGCATGCTCCACCGTCGGCGGCGTTCCGCTGGCCAGCACGCCGAGCAGGAGCGTGAAGATCACCACGGCGACGCCGTCGTTGAACAGCGATTCGCCGGCGATCACCAACTCCAGTTCCTGCGGTGCATGGGCCGACTTGAGGATGCTCATGACGGCAATCGGATCGGTGGGCGAGATCAAGGCGCCGAAGAGCAGGCAGTAGATCAGCGGCAATTGCAGGTGCAACAGCGGCAGCGCGGCCCACATCCCGTAGCCCACCACAAGCGTCGACAGCATCGTGCCCAGCACGGCCAGTGCCGCCACCGGCCAGCGGTAGATCTTCAACTGCTTGAGGTCGACATGCAGCGCGCCGGCAAACAGCAGCATCGACAGCATGCCCTGCATCAGCACATTCGAGAAGTCGACCGAACGCACCAGCGTTTCAGCATACAGACGCAGGACGTGCGCACTGCCGATGATGCCGGCTGCGTCGAGCCCGACCAGCGCGAGGGAGAGCGCCAGCGATGCGGCCATCATCCCGATCGCGCCGGGCAGCCCGAGGTAGCGGTGGTTCAGGTAACCGAGCAGTGCGGTGATGACGAGGCAGACCGCGGCGATTTCAAGCATGCGATCCTTTGCTTCACCTCTCGCGGCGCAGGCTCGCGACGAGCTGCCGCGCCGCCGGATCGGCCGGCGCAAGGGCCAGGAATTTCTCCGCCCACTCGAGCGCCTTCGCCTGCTGACCGTTCTGGGCATACAGGATCGCCAACGCATGGGCCGTGGCCGCGTCGCGCGGATCCAGGCGCTGCGCGGTGAGCAATGCCGCTTGCGCCGCCTCGCGCCGCCCCAGTTGCTGCTGTGCCAGGCCGAGGTTGTAGTGAACACGCGCCCGCTCGGGCATCAGCTGCGCGGCCTTGCCCAGCGCCGCAGCGGCCTCGGGCAGGCGCTTCTCCTCGGCCAGCAGCAGGCCC
>Ga0315271_10003232_pt1 | contig 10316 bp, 9 predicted proteins | sample C3_top_MG_FD_204664 | JGI IMG/M metagenome (GOLD analysis project Ga0315271, IMG submission 204664) | Sediment microbial communities from Yellowstone Lake, YNP, Wyoming, USA - C3_top | ecosystem: Environmental > Aquatic > Freshwater > Lake > Sediment | place: USA: Wyoming | collected 2017-08-01
TCTCGTCGTGAGTGGCCCCGTGACGCCGCTCGCCGACATCATCGCCGGCCTGGAGCGCGGCGTCCTCGTCACCGACGCGGTCGGCGTGCACTCGGGCGCCAATCCCATCTCCGGGGAGTTCTCGGTGGGCATCAGCGGCATCCTCATCGAGGGCGGCAGGCTCACCACCCCGGTGCGTGAGGTCACGCTGGCCGGCGACATCATCAGCATGCTCACGAGTGTGCTCGCCCTCGGCGACGACGCCCGCTGGGTACCCGGCGGCAGCATCCTCACGCCGTCGGTGGTCATCGACGGTATGGCCATCGGCGGTACGTGATGTCTTCCCCCGCGGTCAGGCAGGGGGGCGCGGTGAGCGATCTCGGCCGGCGTCTTCTTGAGGCAAGCTATCTGGAGGGCGACTTCCTCCTGCGTTCGGGTCGCCGCAGCAAGTTCTACCTCGACAAGTACCTCTTCTCCACGCAGCCCGACCTTCTGCGCGACATCGCCGCCGGGCTCGCCGAGAAGCTCCCGGCCTACGAGCCCTTCGACCTCCTCGCGGGGCCCGAGCTCGGTGCCGTCGCGGTCGTGACGGCCGTATCGCTCGCCTGCGGCAAGCCGTTCGTGATCGTCCGCAAGGGCGAGAAGGGATACGGCACCAACAAGGCGATGGAGGGCCGCGCCGAGCCTGGGCAGCGCGTGGTGATGGTCGAAGACATCGTGACCTCGGGCGGCGCCGCCCTCATGGCCGTCGACAAGCTGCGCGAGGCCGGGCTCGAGGTGCCGGTGCTCCTCTGCGTGGTGGATCGCGAGGAGGGCGGCCGCGCGGCCATCGAAGCCAGGAGTCTCGCGCTCGACCCGCTCTTCACGGCCACGTCGCTGGGGATCAAGAAGCCCTGAGGCGTCGCCGCGCCGCCGGCTCAGGCGACGACGCGCAGCAAGCGCAGGGTACGGTCTTCGGGGCCGTGCACTTTGAGGCCGGCTCTCGCGCCCTCCTGGAGATAGGCGATGATCTCGTCGGAGATCGCCTCGCCTGGTCCCAGCACGGGGATGCCGGGCGGGTACGGCGTGACCATCTCAGCGCTCACGCGGTCGGCGCACTCCGCCAGCGGCAGCGCCACGGAGGGCGCGAAGAACGCCTCGCGCGGCGAGAGCACCTGGCGCGTGAAAGCCGGGGCGTGGGCGAGGAGGCCGGTACTGGCGGCGCAGCCGCCGGCCTGCCCGGCGCGCCGGGCCGCGTAGTCGCGAAACGCGGCCACCAGCGTCTCGAGGTCGGCGCGCGAGTCGCCGTAGGTCACGTTGAGCACGACGTTGAGCGGGTCGGCTGCCTCGACGGCGATGCAGTAGTCGTCGCGCAGCACCGTCTCGAGCTCGTAGCCGCTGTGGCCGAGCTCGCAGCTTGAGATCGTGAGGCGTGTGGGGTCGAAGGAGGCCACGTCGTGGCGCGACAGGTCCTCCTCGCCCAGGCAGCGCACGCCGGCCAGCTTGTTGAGCTCCTCGCGTGCCCAGCCGGCGTGCGCGATGGCGCCCCGCCAGAGCTCCGCGCCGCGCGTGGCCATCTGCTGGCGCGCGGCATCGATGCTCGCGTACATCAGCACCTGCGGGCTCGTGCTCTGCGTCATGGCCACCATGCTGTCGAGGCGCGCGAGGTTGATCCTTGGCGCGCGCGCCATGAGCACCGAGGTCTGGGTGATGCCGCTGATCAGCTTGTGCGTGCTGACCACGGCGGCGTCGGCGCCCGCCGACATCGCGTCCACGGGCAGTTCGGGGCAGAAGCGCAAGTGCGGGCCCCACGCTTGGTCGGTGACGAAGGGCACCCCCGCGGCGTGCGCGGCGGCGGCCACGGCGGCGAGGTCGCTGCCGAGCCCGTTGTACGTCGGCGACGTGACGAAGATGGCCTTAGCCGCCGGGTGCTCCGCGAGACCCCGCTGCGCGGCCTCTGCGCTCACGGTGAGCGGGATGCCCCACAGGGGATCGACGGCAGGCTCCAGATAGACCGGCATCGCGCCGGAGAAGATGAGGCCGGCCAGCATGGACTTGTGGGCGTTGCGCGGGATGATCACCTCGTCGCCGGGGCCGCACAACGTGAGGACCAGCGCGTGGATACCGCTCGTGGACCCGTTGACCAGGAACCAGCAGCGGTCTGCCCCCCAGGCCTCGGCGGCGAAGTCCTCCGCGAGGCGGATGAGGCGCGTGGACTCGCGCGTGTCCTCAACGCCTCCGGCCATCGCCACGTCGACCTGCAGGCAGGCGTCTCCCAGCAGCTCGCGGAGCCCTTCTGGAGCACCCTTGCCGAGCTTGTGCCCGGGGGTGTGGAAGGGCGTGTAGCCCGCTCCGCGGTAGCGCAGCGTGGCGTCGAGGTATGGGGTCTCGTGCTGGTCGTGGGGCACGCGCGCCTCCCGTAGTGAGCCGTCGGCGGTCCGTTGGCGGGTCTGTTTCCCTAGCATATCGGGCCGCGCTGGCGTCCGCGCACCCCGGAGTGAGAGCACGGAGCACGTGCGCCCTGCCTGGTCATCAGCCAGATGATAGACTGAAGCTGATTTGCAGGGGAAACGATGACCCCAAGGAGCGACCATAAGTCTTGAGTCGAGGGTAAGAGTACGGTTCGCGCCGAGCCCCACGGGCACGCTGCACATCGGCTCGGCGCGCACGGCGTTGTTCAACTTCCTGTTCGCGCGACATGCCGGCGGCGATTTTGTGTTGCGCGTCGACGATACCGACGCGTCGCGCTCCCACGACCGTCACGAGGAGGCCATCCTCGCCGACCTGCGCTGGCTCGGCCTCGACTGGGACGAGGGGCCCGACGTGGGTGGGCCGTGGGCGCCGTACCGGCAGAGCGAACGGCTCGGCGCGTACAGGTCCGCCGCCGACCAGTTGCTCGCCGAGGGCCGTGCCTTCCACTGCTTCTGCCCCGAGGAGCGCCTTGCGGAACTGCGCGCGGCGGCGCTCGCCGCAGGCCGCTCGCCGCGGTATGACGGCCGCTGCCGCGGTCTGGCGCCGGACGAGGTGCAGCGCCGCCTCGGCGCCGGTGAGCCGGCGGCCGTGCGCTTTCACATCCCGCACGGCGACATCGTCATCGACGACCTCATCCGCGGCCCCGTGGTCATCGCCGCCGCCGCCGTGGGCGACTTCATCATCGTGCGCTCCGATGGCGTCGCCGGCTACAACTTCGCCTCGGTCGTCGACGATCGTGACATGCACATCACGCACGTCATCCGTGGCGACGACCATCTCACCAACACCGCCCGCCAGGTGCTGCTCTTCCGGGCGCTCGACGCGCCCGTGCCCGGCTTCGCGCATCATTCGATGGTGCTCGGGACCGACGGCGGCAAGCTCAGCAAGCGCCACGGCGCCACCGCGGTGGGCGACTACCGCGAGCTGGGTTACCTGCCGCAGGCCATTGTGAACTACCTGGCCCTGCTGAGCTGGTCGCACGGTGACGACGAGGTGCTCGGCATGGATCGCCTGGTCGCTGAGTTCGGCATCGAGAGGCTCTCGCCCAGCCCGGTGATGTTCGACCAGGCGAAGCTCGACTGGCTCGACCACGAGCACATCATGGGGCTCGCGCCGGAGGTGCACGAGCGCCTTTTCGCGGCGCGCCTGCCGGCCGGGACGCCGCCGCCTGCGGCGGCGGCGCTCGCGGCCGCCTTTCAGTCGTCGCTGGTGGCCTACGGGCGAGCGGCGGCCCTGGCTGCCGCGGTGCTGGAGCCGCCGGCTGCGCCGGCGGCTCTCACGGCGGCCCTGGCCACTGCCGCCCCACAGCTCGCCTGGTTCCGCGAGCAGCGCGCCGCGTCGCCGGAGTGGCTGTCGCCCGCCGGCGCCGAGGACCTCATCGCCGCGTACCGTGCCTGGGGCAAGGAGCGCGGCGTCGGCGCCCGCGACCTGCTGATGCCGCTGCGTATCGCTCTCACCGGCGCCGAACACGGCCCCGTGCTGCAATTCGTACTCGCTGCCCTGGCGCGCGACGACGGCCTCAGACGACTGGACGACGCTCTCGCCGCGAGCCTCGGCGGCGAGCCCACGACGACCCCGGGAGAAACGCCTTGATCCGCCTGTTCAACTCACTCACGCACGAGAAGGAGCCGTTCGAGCCGCGCGACCCGGGCAAGGCGGGCATCTACTGCTGCGGCCCCACGGTGTACAACCTCGTCCACGTCGGCAACGCCCGCCCCTACGTGACCTTCGCGGTGCTGCGCTCCTGGCTGCGGCACCGCGGTCTCGAGACGACACTGGTGACCAACATCACCGACGTCGACGACAAGATCATCGCCAAGGCGAACGCCGAGGGCCGCGACGCCACAGAGGTCGCCGAGGAATACACCGCCGCCTACGTCGTCGACACCGACCGGCTCGGCATCCAGCGCCCCGATGTGGAGCCCAAGGCCACCGAGACCATCCCCGAGATCATCGACCTCGTCTGCCAGCTCATCAGCTCCGACCACGCGTACGCAGCGCACGGCAGCGTGTACTTTCGCGTGCGCAGTTTCGCGGAGTACGGCAAGCTCAGCAAGCAGCGCGTCGACGAGCTTGAGGAGGGCGTGCGCGTCGACGCTGAGCCCGGCAAGGACGACCCCCTGGACTTCGCCGTCTGGAAGGCCGCCAAGCCGGGCGAGCCGGCTTGGGAGAGCCCGTGGGGTAGGGGACGCCCCGGCTGGCACATCGAGTGCTCGGCCATGGGCTTGCGCTATCTCGGCGCCGGCTTCGACGTGCACGGCGGTGGGCGCGATCTCATCTTTCCTCATCACGAGAACGAGATCGCCCAGAGTGAGGCCGCGGGCCTGCCGTTTGCCAGGGTGTGGATGCACAACGGCATGATCCGCAGCGATGGCGAGAAGATGGCCAAGAGCGTGGGCAACATCTTCCTGCTGCGAGAGGTGCTCGATCGCTACGAGCCCGCCGTGGTGCTCATGTACTTCCTCACCACGCACTATCGCAGCCCCCTGGAGTTCAGCGCCGAAAAGCTCGACGAGGCGCAGGTCGCCTACGGGCGCCTGCGCGACGCGCTCGGCGACATCGACTTCCGCACCGCCAACGCGGCCCGGGCGTCGCTCCGTGGCGAGTGGCCCGACCTGACGCTGCGCGCCGAGGCCGCGCGCTTCGCGTTTGCGGCGCACATGGACGACGATCTCAACACAGCTGGCGCGGTGGGCGACCTCTTTGCTCTGCTCACCGAGACCTACCGGTACCTGTCCGAGGTCGACCGTGGCGAGGCGCCGCTCGACAGCGACGCGCTGCGCACGGTGCGCCGCCTCCTCACTGAGTCGCTGGGCCTTCTCCTGATACCGGCGCCGGCCGCCGCCGCGGAGATCACCGCGGCGGGCACCGTGGCCGGCGAGGAGGCGCTGGCCTGCGTGACCGGCGACGTCGCTCTGCTGCCCGCTGCCCGTCTCGCGGGGGACGGACGCTGGGACGACATCGTGCTCGTGTACGCCGATCGCCTGGGCTGCTCCGACGCCTCCTACGCCTGCCTGCTGCGCGACCATTACCGGGCCGAGAAGCGGTGGCCGGACGCCGACCGGCTGCGCGGCGAGATGCAGGCGGCCGGCTTCGAGGTGCGCGACACGCCCCAGGGCACGCAAGTGGTCAGAAAGTCGTGAGGCGAAGGCCTCAGGCGAGGATGAGCGCCCCCACCAAGGCTCCGGAGCCGAGCATGCCGCCGACGACGCCGAGAACGAGAGCGGCGGCGGCATACCGTGCGGCGAGCTGCGGGCGCGCACTGAGGCGGATCAGCGCCGCGCCGGCGAGCACGATGCCCGCTGCGTCGAGGAGCGCTGCGCCGGCGGTCCCGAAACGCCACGGTCCGGCGTGCATCACGGTCACCGGCAAGAACACGAGGATCGGCGGCACGAGGATCGCCAGCGTCAGCCAGAGGCGCAGCCGCAGCCTACGCGTGCAGAGCACGGCGACCGCGAGCAGGCCGAGCGGCGAGAGCACCGTCCACCAGAAGAGGGCGCTGATCGCCGTGGCGGCGAACGATCCTGCTGAGACGTCGAGCGGCATGCCTGCAGCATACAGGCGTCCGGCAGCGGACGTCGGTTAGCGCCGTGGAGTGGATCTACGGACGCAACGTGGTGCAGCTGGCGCTGGCGCCCGGCGCACGGCGGCGAGCCCACCGGCTCGCCGCGACCGCGCCCGCCCTCAAGGCGCTGCAGCTCGCGATCCCGCCGGGCTTTGCCGTCGAGACCCTCGATACGCACGCTCTCGACGAGCTTACGGGCAGTCGCGACCACCAGGGCGCGGCGCTCCAGGTCGATGCCTTCGCCTACGCGACGGCAGACGACGTGCTGGGCGCCGAGATCGTGGTCGTGCTGGACGAAGTGAGCGACCCGCGCAACCTCGGCGCCACGGCGCGCAGCGCGCTGGCTGCGGGAGCCGGTGGCCTTGTCGTACCGAAGCACCGCTCGGCCTCCGTGACGCCGGCCGCCGTCAAAGCGTCGGCCGGGACCATCGAGCATCTGGCCGTCGCCCAGGTGACCAACGTGGTGGGCTTTCTCAAAGCGGCGAAGGAAGCGGGGGCGTGGGTGTACGGGGCGGCCGGCGAGACCGGTTCCTCGTATCTCGATCTCGATCTCACCGGCCGCCTTGTCCTGGTGTTCGGCGCCGAGGGCCGCGGCCTGCGGCCGCTCGTGGCGCGCACCTGCGATGCTCTTGCCGCCATCCCCATGGAGAAGCCCGTCGAGAGCCTCAACGTGAGCGTCGCGGCGGCGCTCTTCCTCTTCGAAGCTCGGCGCCAGCGCAGCGCCGCCGCGGCAGCCGGCCGTGCTGGCCCGGGCGGGCGCCCACAAGGCAGCGCGTGACGCCCACCCTCTACATCGTCGATGGCTACAACGTCCTTCACGCGCTCTTTCGCGGCGCCGGCAAGGAGGAGATCTTCGCGCGCCGCGACTGGCTCGCTGACAGGCTGGCGAGCTTCGCCGCGGTACGGGGGGCGAAGGCCGTGCTGGTCTTCGACGGGCACGGCCCGCAGAGCACCAGCTCCGTGCCCTTCAAGGGCGCGCCGGTGGAGGTCTGCTTTGCCGGGGGGCGATTCACCGCCGACACGCTGATCGCGCGCCGCATCGCGGAGCAGCAGGCCGACATCGCCGTGGTCGTGGTGTCGGCCGATCAGGAGGTCCAGCGGACCGCGTCGCGCGCCGGCGTGAGCCGTATGACCCCACTGGAGCTGGGGGCGGAGCTTCTGGGCCCTGGGAGTCGGCAGGCTCTTGACTCTGCCCAAGACTCTACTACAATGCTCTCACGGCTTGAGGATAAAGTAGACCCTGAGACTTTGCGTAAGCTGAAGGAGATGCGCAACAAGCCGCAGTGATGGCCCGGATGCCCTCCGCACCCGGGTTTTGCAGGGGCAAACGAGCAGAGGTGGGGGCAAGGAATGGCGCGCCAGGCCGACCACAGTCGAAGTGCGGGATCGTCTCGCAACCCTCAACCATTCAGTGAGAGTGCCGACTACGCTCTCGTCCAGGCGTATCGCCGCGGCAGTCAGGCGGCCCTTGACGCGCTCATGCTTCGCTACCACCAGTTCGTGCGTCTCAAGGCGAGTTCGTACTTCCTCGCCGGCGGCGACGCCGAGGACCTCATCCAGGAAGGCATGCTCGGCCTCTACAAGGCGGTCCGCGACTACCGTGACGACCGCCTGGCCTCGTTCCGCAGTTTCGCCGAGCTCTGCATCACCAGGCAGATCATCACCGCCATCAAGACCGCCACGCGCCAGAAGCACGTCCCACTCAACGGCTATCTGTCGTTCAGCCAGTCACCCAACGATTCCTCCGACGACGGCGACTGCTCGTTGGGCGACGTCCTCCCCGGACCGACCACCCATGACCCGGTCAACCAGGTCATAAGCTCGGAAGAGGTGGAGAGTCTCACCGGGTGCCTTGCGCAGATGTTGTCTGATCTCGAGGGCCGCGTTCTGCGCCTGTACCTGAATGGTCTCAGCTACGAACGCATCGCCGGCGAGCTCGGCTGCGACTGCAAGACCGTCGACAACGCGCTGCAGCGCATCAAGCGCAAGGTCGACCTGCACCTGGAGGGCCGCCGGGTCCTCAGCTAGGAGACGCGCCTCTGGGGCGCGGCTCCGGGGTGTCTAGAACGTCATCAGGCTGACGTCGTGCCCTTGCTGCTGCACGAGGAGCTTGAAGTCGTGCGGGTTGCTCGCCACCTGGGCCGCATCGCTGAGCGTGATCAGGCCCTCCTCGTACAGCTTCAGCAGCGCCTGGTCGAAGGTCTGCATGCCGTAGAAGTCGCCTTCCTTGATGGCGTCACCGATGAGCATGCCCTGATCCTGGTTCAGGATGAAGTCGCGGATGCGGTTCGTGGTGATCATGATCTCGATAGCGGGCACGCGGCCCTCCCCGTCGGCGCGCGTGAGCAGGCGCTGCGAGATGATCGCCTTGAGCGTGCCGGCCAGCATGATGCGCACCTGCTTCTGCTGATGCAGGGGGAAGAAGTCGATGATCCGGTTGATGGTCTCGGTGGCGTCGATGGTATGCAGCGTGCTCATCACGAAATGCCCCGTTTGCGCGGCCGTCAGCGCCGCGGTGACAGTCTCGAGGTCGCGCATCTCGCCGATGAGAATGTCATCCGGGTCCTGGCGCAGCACGTACTTGAGGGCTGATACGTACGAGTCGGTGTCGAGGCCGATCTCACGCTGGTTGATGATCGAGCGCTTGTCTTTGTGCAAGACCTCGATCGGATCTTCGATGGTCACGATGTGACGGCGCATCGTTTGGTTGACGTGGTCGATCATCGCCGCCAGGGTGGTCGTCTTGCCGGAGCCCGTGGTGCCGGTGACGAGCACGAGGCCACGCGGCTCCAGGGCGATGCGTTTGATGATCTCCGGCAGGTGCAGTTCTTCGAACGTCGGTATCTTGGTCGTGACCTGCCTCATGGCGATGCTGATGCTGCCGCGCTGGCGAAAGACGTTGACGCGGAAGCGGCCGAGATTCGCCGCCGAGTAGGCGAAGTCGATCTCGTTGTGTTCGCTGAATCGCCGGATCTGTTTGTCGGTCATGATCGACGCGGCGACGTCCTTGGTGTCCTCCGGTGTGAGCGGCGGCTCATCCATGAGCATCAGCTCGCCATCGACGCGGATCACCGGCGGGCTCCCGGCCTTGATGTGCAGGTCGGAGGCGTTGCGGGCCATCATCTCGCTGAGCAGATCATCTATGGGCTTCACGTGGCATCCCCATGTTCCGTTGCCGGTCTCCGTCACCTACTTCGGCAGATGATGGCAAAAGCTTACCTCTCGTTGCTGCCATATGCCTAGAAACGGCCGCCGATCCACGCGTCGCGCCCGCCCATCGCACCGTAGCGCACGACGTCCCCGGTGTGCGGCGCCTCGATCACACTGCCGCCGCCGGCGTAGATGGCGACGTGGTGGCTGTAGCTTGCGTTGCCGAAGAACACGAGGTCGCCGGGGCGCACGTCGCTGAGCGCGACCGGCGTGCTCTGGCGCTGCTGGTCTGTGGCGCCGTGCGACATCTGGATGCCGATCTGCGCGTAGCAGTACATCGTAAGACCCGAGCAGTCGAAACCGCCTGGGCTGGCTCCGCCCCACACGTACGGCACGCCGAAGTAGCGCTGCGCGATGGTGACGATCTCCGGATGACCCGGGCTGTTGGGATCCACGGGAGGCGGCACGATGCCACCCCACGACTGCTGCGCGGCAAGCTTTGCAGCGCGGGCCGCCTGCTGACGCAGGTGCTTGATCTCCGACTTGAGGCCCCGCGTCATCTTCTCCAGGCGGCTCTCCAGGCCGAGGATGTGGTCCTTCTGGGCGGCGCGCTCAGTGACCAGCCTGGCCGCGGCCTTCTTGTCGGCCTCCAGCGCCAGACGCCGATCCTTGATATCCCGGCGGTAGGCGGCGATGGCCTTGACCGTGTCCACATCGCTGTTGCCGATGCGGTTCATCATGTCGAGCTGCGTGATCAGCTCGTCAAAACTGTCGGCCTGGAAGAGGACGTCGACGATGCCCACGTCGCGCGATTTGTAGATGCTCGCGGCGCGCACCTTGAGCTGCTTGTTGGCGAGCTGCAGATTGTGCTCGGCAGAATCCAGGTGACGCTGGTTCTGCTCGATCTTGAGATTCACGGTGTCCAGCTGGCTCGTGGCCTGATTGTACTTTTCCACGGCCATCTCCACCTGCGCGTAGACCGTAGCGAGCTTGGTCTGCACGGCCTTGAGTCGGGCCTTCCTGGTGGAGATCGGCGATGCGGGCGCGGCCGCCGTGAGGATCAGGGAGAGGAGGCAGGCGGCGAGGATGAGGGCCAAGGCTGCGCGCCGCTTGCCGGTTGTGCGATTCACTCTATCGATTCCTTTCGCGCGCGATGAACGGGGCGCGCGTC
>Ga0315271_10003233_pt1 | contig 10315 bp, 9 predicted proteins | sample C3_top_MG_FD_204664 | JGI IMG/M metagenome (GOLD analysis project Ga0315271, IMG submission 204664) | Sediment microbial communities from Yellowstone Lake, YNP, Wyoming, USA - C3_top | ecosystem: Environmental > Aquatic > Freshwater > Lake > Sediment | place: USA: Wyoming | collected 2017-08-01
CTTTGGCTTGTCACCGGAAACCAACACCAGCACCGCTTCAGGCTCGATGAATCCGCTCAGGTAATAGAAGTTGCTGTCGTGCCTGTATCCATAATGCGTGTCGGCATTACGCACCACTTCCGGGGAGGTGGGGATGATGGCGATGCCATGCTGCATTTGCGTTAACAAACGTGCACGGCGCTGGACGTAGATGTCGGGATCAAAATTCATGGCGCATTGTGCTATGTACGCAGTTGCCTGTCGAGTTCGGCGAGACGCTGCGGTGTGCCTACATCCACCCATAGACCTTGGTAGTGTTCGCCGCTGACTTTGCCGGGGGCGATCTGCGCGCGCAGCAGAGGTGCCAGCGGGGCGATGCTGCCGCGTGTTATGCCGTCAAACAAGGATGGCCGGTAAATGCCGATGCCGCTGAAAGTGAGAGAGCCGGGAAGGGGGGAGGGGGAAGAGGGAAGGGTAAGTACGCGATTCTCATCTAGGCCAAAGTCGCCATTCGGATGCTGGGGCGGATTGTTGACTAACACCAGATGCGCCATGTCGTCACTGTTGGCCAGCGCAGCGGCGCGGTGCGACAGCTGCCTGAAATCGTAGTCGCAGAAGATATCGCTGTTGATCACGGCGAAGGGTTCCTTGCCCAGCAGATGCAGGGCGTAGGCGATCCCGCCGGCGGTTTCCAGCGCTTTTCCTTCGGCAGAGTATTGAATGTGTGCGCCGAACACGCTGCCGTCGCCCAATGTTTTTTCAATCTGTGCGCCGAGGTGCGCATGATTGATGACTAGCTCGGTGATGCCTGCGCGCACCAGATTTTCGATATGCCAGACGATCAGCGGCTTGCCGGCGACTTCCAGCAGCGGTTTGGGCGTATGGTCGGTGAGCGGGCGCATGCGTTCGCCGCGACCGGCAGCCAAAAGCATGGCTCTCAAAATAGACACCCCAAGTAAATCTGCTCGCTACTTCCCCCTTTGCAAAAGGGGGACTGAGGGGGATTTGTGGTTGAGGAAAAAGCTGAAAAAGCTGAAAAAGCTGAAAAAGCTAATCCCCCCTGCCCCCCTTTTGCAAAGGGGGGTAAGCGAGCAGCACAATGTAGCCTCGTTAAAATGTGTAACCTTCTTTGCTAATTTGTGGTTCCAATACATCGAGCAGATTCAGCAGTGGTTTGAGGTCGATATAGCGCACGCATGCCGCGCGCAAATAGGCCATGACCAGCGGCAGGTCTTTCAGATAGCCTTCCTTGCCGTCGCGGTGATAAAGGCGCGCGAAGATACCCAATACCTTGAGATGCCGCTGTACGGCCATCCACTCGTAATCGCGGTAGAACATTGAAAAATCCTCATGGACCGGCAGGCCAGACTTGCGTGCTTTTTCCCAATAGCGGATCAGCCAGTCGATGATTTCGGCCTCCTTCCAGTGGATGTATGCATCCTTGAACAATGACGCCAGATCGTAAGTGATCGGTCCGTATACGGCATCCTGAAAGTCGATGATGCCCGGATTAGGTTCCGTGACCATCAGGTTGCGCGAGTGGTAGTCGCGGTGGACATACACTTTGGGTTGGGCGAGGTTGTTGGCGATGATGCGCGCGAACACGGTTTCCAGTTTGGCCGTTTGCGCGTCAGTCAGTGTGACGTTGAGATGCCTGGCGATGTACCACTCCGGGAACAGGCGCATCTCGCGCAGCAGCAGGGCTTCATCATAGGGCGGCAACTCATCGGCTCGCGAGGCAAGCTGGATCTTGATCAGTGCATCGGTGGCCGCGCCATAAAGCTGGCGCGCATTGACCGGGGTCAATGCTTGCAGGTAGGTGGTATTGCCGAGGTCGGATAGCAGCAGGAAACCCTGTTCCAGGTCTTGCGCATACACATGCGGCACATGTGTTCCGGCTTCCTCGAACAGCCTGGCTACGTGCAGGAAGGGGCGACAATCCTCATGTTGCGGCGGGGCATCCATCACGATGCGCGTATGCCCGTCTGCAAATGTCGCGCGGAAGTAGCGGCGGAAGCTGGCGTCGGCGGAGGCGGGGGCGATCGAAAAGTTTTCGTTGGGGAACAGGCTGTGCAGCCAATCGGTGAGTTGTTGCTGGCGTTGCATATAGGGTGTCCTGATAACCTTAATGGTAAACTTCCGAAAGTTTACCACCTTACTATTTGCTGTGCGTTATGCGGTTTCGTTCCCAACCCATCATATTCTCTCTGCTTTTCTCATTTGCGCTCAATGTCGACGCGAATGCGGAGCCGTTTGTGCCGGGTAAAAACAAGATCATGGCAGCGACCGAACCGACACAGGAAGCACCTGCCGTCGTTGAGGCAGATCAGCTGTCAGGCAAGAAGGGTAACCGGATCGAAGCGGCGGGCAACGTGATCTTGCGCAAGGGCGACCAGTCCATCCGTGCAGATCAGCTTTCGTATTCCCAGAATACCCAGGATGTCGAAGCCCAGGGCTCGGTGGTTTTTGAACAAGCAGGGAGTACGATGAGTGGACCGCATCTCATGTTCAACATGGATACCGGGATCGGTGTCATGGAGCAGCCCCAATTTTATATAAAGGAAAATGATGCGCGGGGCTCGGCTGAAGTGATGCATATCCAGGGTATGCGGCACTACGATCTGGATAAGGCGACCTATACCACCTGCACGGCCGGGAACGATGACTGGTTGCTGAAAATGAGCAGCCTGGAAATCGATCGTGATCGGCAGATCGGCATCTCACGTCATACCTGGGTCGAGTTCATGGGCGTGCCTATCCTGTATTCGCCGTGGATGGACTTCCCGCTTAATGACCAGCGTAAGTCCGGTTTTCTGGCGCCGATATTTGGCGGCACTGTCGAGGGCGGCAGCGAGTTGACCGTGCCTTATTACTGGAACATCGGGACGAATTATGATGCGACGATTGCCCCGCGCTTCATGCTCAAGCGCGGCTTGATGCTTAACAACGAGTTCCGTTATATACAGCCGGGTTATGGTGGAGAGATCAATGTTGATGTCCTGCCCAAGGACAAGCTGCTGCAGATCAGCCGCGACCGCTATAGCTGGAAACATAATCAGGGCCTGAGCGAAAATCTGAATGGCTACATCAATTTCAACCGCGTTTCGGATGATGCTTACTTTCGGGATCTGGCCAATACAGTAACTGCAACCTCCCAGGTCAATCTGTTGCGAGAGGGCGCACTGGGTTATAACGCGGGCTGGTGGACAGCAACCGCGCGGGTACAGAACTTTCAAACCTTGCAGGATCCTGCCGCGCCGATCATTGCGCCTTATGCACGTTTGCCGCAAGTGACCCTTAACGCACAAAAGGATCAGTTTGGTGCGAACCTCGCTTTTGCCGGGGAGTTTGTCGAATTTGGACATGCCACCTTGCAGAGTGGCCAACGGACAGTACTCAACCCCAGCATCAGCTATCCGTTGCTGAACGCCCCGGCGTTCTATATCAAGCCCAAGATTGGCATCCACAGCACATATTATGCGATGGACACGAATGCCACCGGGCAGGCACAAGATGTTTCGCGAACCCTGCCATTATTCAGTCTGGACAGTGGCATCGCACTTGAGCGCGAGTCGAATATGTTCGGGGGCGATTATCTTCAAACTCTTGAGCCCCGGATCTTCTATGTATATGTGCCCTACCGGTATCAAGCGCAATTGCCGAACTTTGACTCAGCCATAACCGATTTTAATTTTACGCAGATATTTACCGAGAACCGCTTTTCCGGCAGCGACCGTATCGGCGATGCCAATCAGGTCACCCTAGCGGCGACATCGCGTCTTCTGGATCAACATACTGGCGCCGAGCGGTTGAGAGTGATGATGGGAGAGCGATTCAGTTTCAGGGCTCCGCAGGTGAATCTGGCTACGCCCGCTGTCAGCACCAATAAATCAGATATCTTGTTGGCGGCTTCCGGACAAGTGACGAGGACGGTGGCGCTGTACAGTGAATATCAATTCGATCCAAACCAATCCCATACCCAGCGTTTCACGATCGCTTCACATTACCGTCCGGAGTTGGGTAAATCGCTCAATCTGGGATATCGCTTCACTCGCAACTCATTGCGCCAAGTCGATCTTTCCTCGCAATGGCCGCTGTTCGGTCGCTTTCATGCGGTAGCACGCTGGAACTATTCGCTGCAGGATTCCCGAATTCTGGATGCGATAGGTGGGCTTGAGTATAATCAGAACTGCTGGGCAGTGCGTTTTGTGGCGCAGCAGTACGCCACGGCCACGCTGCAAAGCAATACCAGTTTCTTCGTTCAGCTTGAGTTGAATGGCATGGTCAAGATGGGCTCGGATCCATTGGCCTTGCTCAAGCAAAACGTTCAGGGTTATACCAAATTGAACGACAAACCTGATAATAAACTTTAGCCGGGTTTGCGCTGATTACAGAAAGAATGTAGATGAGAATAGTAACCCTGATGTTAGGCATTGCATTGTGCATGCTGCAAAACGTATATGGAGCCGATACGTCGCTAGCTGGAGTCAAGGATAAAGCCCTTCGGAAATCGGATCCGCAGCAACAATCCGGGATGATCGATTCGATGGTTGCGGTGGTTAACGATGACGTGATCACGCGCTATGAATTGGATGACCAACTGCGCAGGGTGGTGCGACAGTTACAGAAACAGGGTACGCCGTTGCCCGCATCAGATGTGCTGGAAAAACAGATCCTTGAACGCATGATCACCGAAATGTTGCAGGCCCAGTACGCCAAGGAAAGCGGTGTTCGGGTGAATGATACGCAGTTAGATCAGGCCATCGTGCGCATCGCACAGCAGAACAACTTCCCGTCAGTAGTCGAGTTCCGCGCCAAGCTGGAAGCTGACGGTGTGGATTACAGGAAGTTCCGCGAGGAGATCCGCAGCGAGATCATCTCTACGCGTCTGCGCGAGCGTGAAGTTGAGAGCAAGCTCATCATCAGTGACAGCGAGGTGGACAATTATCTAGCCAGCAAGGCCAGGGCGGGGAATGATGAGGAATTCCATCTCGCGCACATTCTGGTAGTGGTGCCGGAACAGGCCAGTGCGGAAAAGATCCAGATTGCGCGCGCCCGTGCCGAGCGTGCACTGAGCCAACTGAAAGGCAAGGCGGATTTTGCACAGGTGGCGGCGGGTAGTTCCGATGCCAAAGACGCACTGCAGGGCGGAGACTTGGGCTGGCGGGCCAGTGATCGCATCCCGCCTCTCTTCCTGAATGAGTTGCATAATCTGCAACCCGGTCAGATCACGTCGGTGTTGCGCAGCCCGAGCGGGTTTCACATTCTGAAACTGATCGAGAAGCGCAGCGGCAACACGCCAGTGGTGATCACCCAGACCCATGCGCGGCATATTCTGGTCAAGACCAGCGAGATCGTGCCGGAAAGCGAGGCCAAGAGCCGCCTGCTGGAGATCGCCCATCGCATAGAAGCCGGCGCAGACTTCGCCGAACAAGCCAAGCGGTATTCCCAGGATGGCAGCGCGCAACAGGGCGGCGATCTGGACTGGGTGTCTCCAGGACAGACTGTGCCGGAATTCGAGGAGGCGATGAACAAATTGCAACCCGGGCAAACGGGAATGGTGCAAACGCAATTCGGCTGGCACCTGATCCAGGTGCAGGAGCGGCGCAATACCGATATCAGTGTGCAACAGCAGCGTCAGCAGGCGCGCGTGGCGATAGGTACGTTCAAATCTGAAGAGCTGTATCAGGACTGGTTGCGCCAACTCCGCGACCGCGCCTTCATTGAGTATCGTCTCGAAGAGCATAAGTAATCGGTGAGCGCCCAGGTCCTCCCAGTTCATCCGACCCCCATTGCCCCATTGGCGATCACCGCCGGTGAGCCTGCGGGGATAGGCCCCGACTTGTGCGTGCAACTCGCCGTTGCGTGGCCAGATATTCCGATCGTCGTCATTGCCGATAAAGATCTGCTGCTGCAACGTGCCGCGCAACTCGGCATCGATTTGCGCGTGCGCGAAATGGGAAGTGGTGAGTGGGAAGTGGGAAGTAGGGAAAAAAGGACAGTCCCCCACTTCCCACTACCTACTCCCCACTCCCTAACAGTCATCCACGTACCCCTTGCCACACCTTGCCGGGCCGGGACGCTGGACGTTGCCAATAGCGAATACGTGCTGGCGACGCTGCGCCGTGCCGTGCAAGGCTGTCAGTCGGGTGAGTTTTCAGGCATGGTCACAGCGCCCGTGCACAAGGGCATCATCAACGATGCGGGAATCCCATTTACCGGGCACACCGAATTTCTTGCCGAGCAAACCGGCACGAAGCTGGTCGTGATGATGCTGGTCGGTGGCGGGATGCGCGTGGCACTGGCCACGACTCATCTGGCTTTGAGGGATGTGCCCGCTGCAATCACCGCCACCCTGCTGGAAAACGTGCTGTGCATCATCCAGCGTGATTTGCAATATCGCTTCAACATCCCGCAACCGCGTATTCTGGTGGCTGGCCTGAATCCGCATGCGGGCGAGGGCGGATATCTGGGGCGCGAAGAGATTGACATGATGATCCCTGTGCTCGACAAATTGCGTGCCGCAGGCATGAACGTCAGCACGCCGCTGCCTGCCGATACCTTGTTCACGCCGCATAAACTGGCGCAGTGCGACTGCGTGCTTGCCATGTATCATGATCAGGGTCTGCCGGTGTTGAAACACGCCAGCTTCGGACAGGGTGTGAACGTCACGCTCGGCCTGCCCATTATCCGCACTTCGGTGGATCACGGCACGGCACTGGATCTGGCGGGAACCGGAAAAGCCGATAGCGGCAGCCTGCTCGAAGCGATCAGGCTGGCGACACAGATGGCGCAGAACGAACGAATGTATCATGCATAAGGCGAAGAAAAAGTTCGGCCAAAATTTTTTGGTCGATGAGCAGATCATCGGTGACATCATTGCAGCGATCCGCCCCGAGACGGAAGACAATATGGTCGAGATCGGGCCTGGCTTGGGTGCCTTGACCCGACCGTTGTTGAAAAAATTGAGTCACATGCATGTGGTGGAGATCGACCGCGACATCATCGCGCGGCTGGAGCAAGATTATCCCCAGGAAAATGCGAAATCTAAACTGACTATCCATGCCGGAGACGCACTGGAGTTCGATATCGCGATGCTACCCGCACCGCTGCGCATCGTCGGTAATCTGCCTTACAACATCTCCTCGCCGTTACTGTTCCACTTTGCCGCTTATGCCGAACGTATACTCGACATGCATTTCATGCTGCAAAACGAAGTGGTCGAACGCATGGTGGCCGAGCCCTCCACGCCTGCATACGGGCGGCTGTCGGTGATGCTGCAATACCGCTTCCACATGGAAAAACTGCTCGATGTGCCACCCGAATCTTTCCGTCCGGCGCCCAAGGTGGATTCCGCCATCGTGCGCATGATCCCGCTGCCCGCCAGTGAGATCTTGGTGTGCAACGAAAAGCTGTTTGCAGCGATCGTCAGGACAGCGTTCGGGCAACGCCGCAAGACACTTCGCAACACGCTGCGCAGTTATTTAAGTGAAGAGGATTTTGAAGAGCTGGGTGTCAATGCCCAGCTGCGCGCGGAAAATCTGACGGTACCGGAATTTATCAAAGTGGCGAATTATCTGGATCAGCGACACACCGGGCATCAGGAGCAGGTGGCAAGCTAACCGGTTTTTTTCTGGATCAACTCGATCTTGTATCCGTCCGGGTCCTCAACGAACGCGATCACCGTGCTGCCATGTTTCATCGCTCCGGCTTCGCGCACGACTTTCCCGCCGCGTTGTTTGATCTTTTCACAAGCTGCGTAAGCATCTTCCACTTCGATCGCAATATGACCAAAGGAATTGCCGAGTTCATATTTTTCCACGCCCCAGTTGTGGGTGAGTTCGATCACCGCACCGCTGGCTTCGTCATTGAAGCCGACAAATGCCAGCGTGAATTTTCCATCCGGATAGTCGGTGCGGCGCAGCAATTTCATGCCGAGCACACCGGTATAAAAGGCGAGTGATTTTTCGAGATCGACTACGCGCAGCATGGTGTGTAGAAGGCGCATCGGATTTCCTCCGTGTTGGGATCATTTTGTGTTCGGTAGTCGTTATCATATAGGGTAAAATGCGAATTTGCCGCTTATATCAACCAGTATCCACATGGAGCCTCTAGAAATTTGTTTTGCGGGATGAAGCGCAAGGAGCCGCGCAGCGAACAACGAGACATATCGAATAGATAGGCGAGGAGTAAGCGAGCACGCGACGCCGCGATTCGCCCGTAAAACGAATTTATAGAGGTTCCACCCACATCATGTCTGAATCGTTTCCATTAGTAATGACTTTTTCCGCAACCGACCCCAGCGGGGGCGCGGGCTTGCAGGCCGACTTGTTGACCATTTCCAGCATGGGTTGCCATCCCTTGTCTGTCGTGACGGCCATTACCGTGCAGGATACCAGCGGGGTGGATGATGTGCTGCCGACCGATCCGGAATGGGTGGTGGATCAGGCTCGCGCAATGCTTGAGGATGTGCCAGTAGCGGCATTCAAGATAGGTTTGCTCGGCAGTGTTGAGAACATTGCGGCCATCGCCGAGATATTGGCGGACTATCCCGATATTCCGCTGGTGCTGGATCCGGTGCTGGCCTCCGGACGCGGAGATGAGCTGGCGAATGACGACATGCTTGATGCGATGCGCGAGCTGTTGATTCCCCAGACTACCATCCTCACGCCGAACAGTATGGAGGCACGCCGCCTGGCGCTGGATGAAGACAACGAAGATGATGACCCGTCACTTGAAGAATGTGCGAAACGTATATTGAGTATGGGCTGCGAATATGTGCTGATCACCGGTACTCATGAACAAACAACCAAAGTCGTCAACACTTTATACAGTGAGAATGGGGTCGTGAGCAGTGATAGCTGGACGCGATTGCCGGGGATCTATCATGGCTCCGGCTGCACGTTGTCTGCTGCGATCGCAGCATTGCTGGCACAGGGTGTGGACATGGCGGAGGCGGTAAAAGAGGCACAGGAATATACTTGGCAAACTTTGCATTCGGGCTTCCGGCCCGGCATGGGACAGTACATTCCCGACCGGTTGTTCTGGGCGCGCGGCGAAGAAGATGATGAACCTCGAACGGACCGCCCGAATTAATTCTGTCAACGGGTTATACGCGATCACACCGGATGAGCCTGACACGGCGGAGTTGCTGCGTATAGTGCGGCTGGCCCTGTTGGGCGGAGCTCATGTGTTGCAGTATCGCAATAAGGTCGCAGCAGAGGGGCTGCGTCTGGAACAAGCCCGCGCACTGCGCGTACTGACGCAAGAATTTTCGGTGCCGCTTATCATCAACGATGATGTGCTGCTGGCGCAGCAAGTAGATGCTGACGGTGTTCACTTGGGCGGCGAAGATGGCAGTGTGGCTGCTGCGCGTGCATCGCTGGGCAGCAAAAGACTCATCGGTGTGTCTTGCTATAATCGGATGGCGCTGGCGCATGAGGCGGTACTTCAAGGCGCGGATTACGTGGCATTTGGCAGCTTCTTTGCCTCGGCTGTGAAGCCGGATGCCGTGGTGGCGACTCCAGATATATTGCAGCAGGCGCGCCGCGAGATCGCGGTTCCGCTGGTTGCGATCGGCGGCATCACGGCGCTGAACGGCGCGCAGTTGCTTGAAGCCGGCGCAAATGCGCTGGCGGCGATTTCGGCGGTGTTTGGTGCTACTGATATTCAGAGCGCTGCGCGGCAGTTTGCAAATTTGAATTACCCTGAGATTATTCTGAAATTAGCTCGATAGAAAGATACAACATGACTTCTCGCAATCAGCAACTCTTCGATGAATCCCAAAAAATCATCCCGGGTGGAGTGAATTCTCCGGTGCGGGCTTTCAAGTCGGTGGGTGGCACGCCGTTGTTCTTCAAGCGCGGCAAGGGCGCCTACGTCTGGGATGCGGACGACAAGCGCTACATCGATTATGTCAATTCCTGGGGACCGATGATCGTAGGCCACTGTCATCCCGAGGTGGTGAAGGCGGTGCAGGATGCGGCAGCGCAAGGTTTGGGTTTCGGCGCGCCGACCGCCGCCGAACTGGAGATCGCGGAGCTGCTGTGCAATATCCTGCCCTCTCTGGAAATGGTGCGTCTGGTCAGCTCCGGCACCGAAGCCACGATGACCGCGATCCGCTTGGCGCGCGGCTTCACCGGACGTTCGCGTATCATCAAGTTCGAGGGGTGTTACCACGGTCATTCCGATGGCTTGCTGGTCAAGGCCGGTTCTGGCGCGCTGACTTTTGGCCAGCCCAGCTCATCCGGTGTGCCAGCCGAGATCGCCGCGTTGACCACCGTGCTGGATTACAACGATGTGAAAGGACTGGAAAAGACTTTTGCCGAAGTGGGCA
>Ga0315271_10003234_pt1 | contig 10314 bp, 10 predicted proteins | sample C3_top_MG_FD_204664 | JGI IMG/M metagenome (GOLD analysis project Ga0315271, IMG submission 204664) | Sediment microbial communities from Yellowstone Lake, YNP, Wyoming, USA - C3_top | ecosystem: Environmental > Aquatic > Freshwater > Lake > Sediment | place: USA: Wyoming | collected 2017-08-01
GTATACAGAATGCGTCCCAGCTCGCGGGTGTTGCTGTAATCGGCCGGGTGCGGCACCAGTGCGCGCCCGGTACCGAAGCCGTCGCTCAGGATCAGCGCCATCTCGATCACCATCAACACCGCCACCAAGCCGCCGATTGGCAGGTACTCGCCGAAGCCTTCACGCAGGCGCGCCAGGTTGATATCCAGCATCATCACCACGAACAGGAACAGCACCATGACCGCGCCGACGTACACCAGCACCAGGACAATGGCGAGAAACTCGGCCTCCAGCAGTACCCACAGCCCGGCCGCGCTGAAAAATGCCAGCACCAGGAACAACGCCGCCTTCACCGGATTGCGGATAGTGATCACCATGAATGCGGCAAACACCAGCACCGTGGCGAAGAAGTAGAAGACGTATTGAGTAAAATCCATAAATTCTTATCTGAATTTGGCGTCGGCGGCGCGCATGGCGGCGATTTGCTTTTCGTGCTTGTCGCCGATCGCCAGCAGCATTTGCTTGGTATACACCAGGTCGCCGCGCTGTTCGCCGTGGTATTCAAACACCTGGGTCTCGACAATCGAATCCACCGGGCAGGACTCCTCGCAAAACCCGCAGTAGATGCATTTGCTGAGATCGATGTCGTAGCGCGTGGTGCGGCGCGTGCCGTCGGCACGCTCCTCGGATTCGATGGTGATGGCCAGCGCCGGGCACACCGCCTCGCACAGCTTGCAGGCAATGCAGCGCTCCTCGCCGTTCGGATAGCGGCGCAGCGCATGCAGGCCGCGGAAACGCGGACTGATCGGCGTCTTCTCCTCCGGGTACTGAATGGTGATCTTGCGCGCGAACAGCTGCCGCCCGGTGAGCTTCATGCCCTTGAGCAGTTCGATCAGCAGGAAGCTGTTGAGGTAGCGCTTGATGACGTTCATGGCGTTTCCATTAGTGGAACAGGTAGCCCCACGGGGTCAGAAACATGGCCACGCCCATCACCACAATCCAAACTAGCGTGACCGGAATCAGCACCTTCCAACCGAGACGCATGATCTGGTCATAGCGGTAGCGCGGGAAGGTGGCGCGAAACCAGAGAAAGAAAAACAGCATGAAACTGATCTTGGCCAGCAGCCAGTGCAGACCGCTGCCCAGCAGCGTGCCCAGCACCGGCAGCGCCATCAGCTTGTCCGGCAACAGGCCATCGAACGGAGACAGCCAGCCACCCAGGAACATGATCACCGTCAATGCCGCGATCAGGATCATGTTGGCGTATTCGGCGAGGAAGAACACCGCAAACGCCATGCCCGAATACTCGACATGGAAGCCGGCGACGATTTCGGATTCACCCTCGGCCACATCGAATGGCGAGCGATTGGTCTCGGCCACGCCGGAAATGAAGTACACCAGGAACAGCGGGAACAGCGGCAGGAAATACCACTGGTGAATGCCGCCCTGCTGGTGCAGCACGATCTCGCGCAGGTTGAGGCTGTTGGCGGCCATCAGCACGCCGACCAGCGCGAAGCCCATAGCGATTTCATAGGCCACGATCTGCGCGGCCGAGCGCATGGCGCCGAGAAAGGCGTACTTGGAGTTCGACGCCCAGCCGGCGATGATCACGCCATACACACCCATGGACGTGAGCGCCAGTATATAAAGAAGGCTGGCGTCGATGTTCGCCAGCACCAGCGTGTCGGTGAAGGGAATTACCGCCCACGCCGCCAGTGCCGGGGCAATCGACAGGATCGGCGCGAGAATGAACAGGAACTTGCTGGAACGCGTCGGGATGATGATTTCCTTGAACAGCAGTTTCACCGCGTCGGCAATCGGCTGCAGCCAGCCGCGCGGGCCAACGCGGTTCGGTCCGATGCGCACCTGCATGTAGCCGATCAGCTTGCGCTCGGCAAAAGTCAGATAGGCCACCGCCGTCATGAGTGGTACAAGAATCAGGGTTATTTTCCCGAGCGTTAACGCCAGTGCCTGCCACCACGGCGGTACGCTGCTCCAGAGGTTCAGCATGAAAGCCGTCATTGCCCGACCTCCACGTGCACCACGTCTTGCCCGCCGAGCGCCAGTGTTTCCGGACAGCCTGCCGGAATCAGCACGCAGCCTTCGGGAACACGCCGGTCGATCAGGAAATCGAGGGTTACGGATGCGCCGCCAGCGATCACGCGCAGACGCGCCGAGCCGCCGACGTCGTGCTTCTGTGCTTCGCGCGGGTGCATGCGCGCCACCGGCCCGCTGTTGTCGCGTGTCTGCTGCAACGCGGCGGCGCGGCGCACCAGCGGATCGATCGAATACATCGGCACCTCGGCGATACGCTGCAAACCCTTTACTGCCGGCGCCACCACAAAACGCCTCGCCTTGAGACGCGCCGAGGGATTGATGTCTTGTTGCAGCTCGGCCAGCACGCCGGTCGTGGCCGTGTAGTCGAAGCCGGCCAGCTTGAACAGATTGCCGAGCACGCGCAGGATTTTCCAGCCCGGACGCGCGTCACCAGCCGGTGTCACTGCGGCGCCGAACGACTGGAAGCGGCCTTCGGCATTCACGAACGTGCCGTCGGTTTCGGTGAACGGCGCCAGCGGCAGCAGTACATGCGCGCTGTCGGCAAGCGTGGATTTGAACATCGAAAACGCGACCACGCACCCGGCGTGCTTGAGCGCCGTCTGCGCCAACTTGCCATCCGCGCTGTCGAGCTCCGGTTCGGCGCCGAAAATGAAATAGCCCTTGAGCGGCTGCGCGAACATGTCGGCGGCATGGCGACCCGCCGGCTGCGCCGTTGCGCCGTTCGCACCACGCTGCGGCACGCAACCGGCCAGCCAGCCGCCGGCACCGTTCGCTTCCGGCAATAGCCCGAGACGCGCACCGGATAATTCGGCGATTAGATCAGCGAGCGAGCGCAGCAACGCGGCCTGCGGATGGGTCACGGCTGAATTACCGACCAGCACACTGGCGATGTTCGCGTCTTTGAGGCCCGTGGCAATTGCCCGCTCGGCCTGGCTCAGCTTGCCATCGGCAAGCGCGGCGACTTCGGACGGCAAGGTCGCGCCGGTGGTTTCAGTCAAGGCGCGCGCGATGCGCGCCAGCGCGGCAGGCATGGCAGCCGGGTCGACAATAACCTTGTCCTTGAGATCAAAAGTGAATTCGTAATCCCCCGGGTTCACGGCGAAGAGCGCCGCGTCGTGCAGGAATGCCTTGCGCAGGCGCAGGCCGAGCAGCGGCTGATCCTTACGGATATTCGAGCCGATGAGCAGCGCGGCATCGACCGTCTCCAGCTCTCGGATCGGCAGACCCAGACAGGGGAAGAGCGGCGCTTCCGCGTCATCGCTGAAATCGCGCTGGCGCAGGCGGTGATCGACGTTGCCGGAACCGAGCGCACGCACCAGCTTCTGCAGCAGATAAAACTCTTCAACCGTAGACGTCGGCGAAGCCAGGGCGCCGATGCTTTGCGGGCCGTGCGCGGCGATCACCTTTTGCATTCCATCCACGGCAACATTGAGCGCCGTGCTCCAGTCGGTCTCGCGCCACTTGCCGTTCTCGCGCACCATGGGCTTGAGCAGACGCTCGCTACTGTTCAGCGCTTCGTAGCTGAAGCGGTCGCGGTCGGCGAGCCAGATTTCGTTCACGTCCTCGTTGACGCGCGGCAGCACGCGCATGACCTGGTTGCGCCGCACCTGCACAGTCAGATTCGCGCCCACGCAATCGTGCGGACTCACGCCCGGCACGTCGTTCAATTCCCAGGTGCGCGCGCTGTAGCGGAACGGCTTGGAGGTGAGCGCGCCGACCGGACACAGGTCGATCATGTTGCCAGACAGCTCCGAGTCCACGCTCTGCGCCACATAGGTGCCGATGCGCATGTGCTCGCCACGCCCGGTCGCGCCGAGTTCCATGACACCGGCCAGCTCCTCGCCGAAGCGCACGCAACGCGTACAGTGGATACAGCGCGTCATTTCGGTGGCAATGAGCGGGCCGATGTCCTTGTCCTTCACGACGCGCTTCATTTCCTGATAGCGCGACACGTCGCCGCCGTAGCCAACCGCGAGATCCTGCAGTTCGCACTCGCCGCCCTGATCGCAGATCGGACAATCGAGCGGGTGATTGATCAGCAGGAATTCCATCACGCCCTTCTGCGCGGCAATCGCCTTGGCCGAGTGGGTGGCAATCTTCATGCCGTCCGCCACCGGCGTGGCGCAGGCCGGCAACGGCTTGGGAGCCTTCTCCACGTCCACCAAGCACATGCGGCAGTTGGCCGCGATCGACAGCTTGGGGTGATAACAGAAACGCGGAATGCTGATGCCGGCGGCGTCCGCGGCCTCGATGATGGTCGAACCCTGTGGTACTTCCAGCGACTTGCCGTCAATTTCGATCTTGAGCATGTTCATGATCGCGCGCGTCAGGCGGCCGCCACCCGGCAGCGGCGCTGCTGGATGTGGTATTCGAATTCGTCGCGGAAGTGGCGGATGAAACTTGCCACCGGCATGGCCGCGGCATCGCCGAGCGCGCAAATGGTGCGGCCCTCGATCTTGCCGGCCATGTCGACCAACAGGTCCAGGTCTTCCATGCGGCCTTCGCCATGTTCGATGCGATGCACCACGCGCGCCAGCCAGCCGGTGCCTTCGCGGCAAGGCGTGCACTGGCCGCAGGACTCTTCATAATAGAAGTGCGCAATGCGCGCCAGCGTCCGCACCATGCAGGTGGTGTCGTCCATCACGATCACCGAGCCCGCACCCAGCATCGAGCCGGCCTTGGCAATGGAGTCGTAATCCATGTTGAGCTCCATCATCACCTCGCCGCGCAGCACCGGGGTCGAGGAACCGCCCGGGATCACGGCCTTGAGCTTGCGCCCGCCGCGCACCCCGCCGGCCAGCTTGAGCAGTTCGGCGAACGGGGTACCGAGCGGAATCTCGTAGTTGCCCGGCTTGTTCACATGCCCGGATACCGAAAACAGCTTGGACCCGCCATTGTTCGGTTTGCCTATATTAAGGAACCAGTCCCCGCCCTGGCGCAGGATATCCGGCACCGAGGCCAGGGTTTCGGTGTTATTAATGGTCGTCGGCCGGCCGAACAGGCCGAAGCTTGCCGGGAACGGCGGCTTGAAACGCGGCTGGCCCTTCTTGCCTTCGAGGGACTCGAGCAGCGCCGTCTCCTCACCACAGATGTAGGCGCCGGCGCCGAGATGCGTGTGCAGCTCGAAGTCCACGCCGCTGCCGAGAATATTCTGGCCGAGCAGGCCGGCGGCGCGCGCTTCGTCGATCGCCGCCTGGAAGCGTTCATACGGCTCCCAGAATTCGCCGCGGATATAGTTGTAACCGACGCTCGCGCCGATGGTATAACCGGCGATCGCCATGCCTTCTATGACCGCGTGCGGATTGAAGCGCAGAATGTCTCGATCCTTGCAGGTGCCGGGCTCGCCCTCGTCCGAGTTGCAGACGATGTACTTCTGGCCCGGCGCCGAGCGCGGCATGAAACTCCACTTGAGTCCTGTCGGGAAGCCGGCGCCGCCGCGCCCGCGCAGTGACGACCTCTTGATCTCGGCGATGATTTCTTCCGGCGTGGTCTTGTTCTTCAGGATCTTGCGCCATACCTCGTAGCCGCCGTTGCCCGCATAGGTGGCGAGCGTCCACGGCTTGTCGAGGTGCAGGGTGCGGAAGCAGGTTTCGTTGGCCATGGTTACTTGAGGCTCGCGAGGATCTCATCCACCTTCTGCGGTGTGAGATTTTCGTAGTAGGTCTTGCCGATCTGGAACATGGGCGCGCCGCAGCAGGCCGCCAGGCACTCCACTTCCTTGAGCGTGATCTTCTTGTCCGGCGTGGTCTCGCCGAGCTTGATGCCGAGACGCTGTTCCAGGTGTTTTACGATCGCATCCGACCCACACAGCATGCACGAGATGTTGGTGCAGATGCTGATCTTGTGCTGGCCGACCGGCTTGAGGTCGTACATCGAATAAAAGGTGGCAACCTCGTACACCTGAATGGAACGCATCCCAAGCAATTCGGCCACATAGTCCATGAGCGGCACCGACAGCCAGCCGTGTTCTTCCTGGCCTATGCGCAATGCCGCCATCACGGCCGACGACTTGCGTTCGGGTGGATATTTCGCGACTTCACGCTTGATCTGGTCGAGAGATTCTTTGGAAAGCATAATGATTACCGGTCAATCTCGCCGAACACGATGTCCTGGGTGCCAATGATCGCCACCACGTCGGCCAGCATGTGGCCGCGCGACATTTCACCGAGCGCCGCCAGATGCGCATAGCCGGGCGCACGGATCTTCAGACGATACGGCTTGTTGGCGCCGTCGGAGACCAGGTAAATGCCGAACTCGCCCTTCGGGTGCTCGACCGCGGCATAGGCCTCGCCTTCCGGGATGCAGAAGCCTTCTGTGAACAGCTTGAAGTGATGAATGAGCGATTCCATGTCGCCCTTCATGGCTTCGCGGTTCGGCGGCACGAGCTTGTGGTTGTCGATGATCACCGGCCCGCCGTTGCGGCGCAGCCATTCCACGCACTGGCGGATGATGCGGTTCGACTGGCGCATTTCCTCGATGCGCACCAGGTAACGATCGTAGCAGTCGCCTTGCACGCCGACCGGAATGTCGAAGTCGATGCGATCGTACACTTCATACGGCTGTTTCTTGCGCAGATCCCATTCGACACCGCTGCCGCGCAGCATCGGGCCGGTGAAGCCGAGCGCGAGCGCACGTTCCGGCGTGACCACGCCGATGCCGACAGTGCGCTGCTTCCAGATGCGGTTGTCGGTCAGCAGGGTCTCGTATTCATCCACATAGCCCGGGAAACGCTCGGTGAAATCCCAGATGAAATCGAGCAGCGAACCCTGGCGGCCGGCATTCAGGCGCGCCGCCTCGTTCTCGTGGCGCCAGGCCGACGACTGGTACTGCGGCATGCTGTCCGGCAGGTCGCGGTACACGCCGCCGACACGATAATAGGTCGCGTGCAGACGCGCGCCCGAAACTGCTTCATAGCAGTCCATCAAGTCTTCGCGCTCGCGGAATGCGTACAGAAATACGGTCATGGCGCCGATGTCGAGCGCATGCCCGCCGAGCCACAGCAGGTGATTCAGGATGCGCGTGATCTCGTCGAACATCACGCGGATGTACTGGGCGCGGATCGGCGGGCTGACGCCGAGCAATTTTTCCATGGCGAGCACATATGCATGCTCGTTGCACATCATCGAAACGTAATCGAGCCGGTCCATGTAACCGATCGACTGGTTGTACGGTTTCGACTCGGCCAGTTTCTCGGTGCCACGGTGCAGCAGGCCGACGTGCGGGTCGGCGCGTTCGATGACCTCGCCGTCCATCTCCAGCACCAGACGCAACACGCCATGCGCCGCCGGGTGCTGCGGGCCAAAATTCATTGTGTAATTGCGAATTTCAGGCACGGGTCACGATCCCTTGCTTGAGCAATCTTGTCGCGCGATGGGAATTACGGTTTGCGGTCACCGAAGCCCTCCTCGCGAATCACGCGCGGCACCAGCACGCGCGGCTCGATGGATACCGGTTGATAGACGACGCGCCGCTGCACCGGGTCGTAGCGCATCTCGACATGCCCGGAAAGCGGAAAATCCTTGCGGAACGGGTGACCGATGAAACCGTAGTCGGTAAGAATGCGGCGCAGATCCGGATGGCCTTCGAACACGATGCCGAACAGATCGAAGGCCTCACGCTCGAACCAGTTGGCCGAGGGCCACAGATCGACCAGCGAATCCACCATCGGCAAGCTGTCATCCAGCATCACGCGCAAGCACAGACGCTGATTGCGACTTACCGACAAGAGATGATAGACCGCGGCGAAACGCGGTCCGGGTCTTGAGCCTTCCGGTGACTCGGCGCGATAGCTCAGGTAATCCACGCCGCACACGTCGATCAGTTGCTCGAAGCGCAACAGGTTGTCATCGCGCAGGCGCTTGCAGACTTTCAGCAGGCTGGTGCGCTGCACATCGAGCGTCAGCTCGCCGTGCGCCAGGTGTTCGCCCACGATCGCGTCCCCGAACGTTTCGCGGGTGTGGGCGGCAAGTGCCTGAAGGGTTACCGTCATGCGATCCGGGACTTTAGCGGGCTATCGTATTGGTGCGGCGAATCTTGTTCTGCAATTGCAGAATCCCGTACAACAGCGCCTCGGCCGTGGGCGGACAACCGGGAACATAGATGTCGACCGGCACAATCCGGTCGCAACCGCGCACGACCGCATAGGAATAGTGGTAATAACCGCCGCCGTTGGCGCACGAACCCATCGAGATCACCCAGCGCGGTTCGGCCATCTGGTCATACACCTTGCGCAGCGCCGGCGCCATCTTGTTCACCAGGGTACCGGCCACGATCATCACGTCCGATTGGCGCGGGCTGGGGCGGAACATGATGCCAAAGCGGTCGAGGTCATAGCGCGACGCGCCGGCATGCATCATTTCCACCGCGCAACACGCCAGCCCGAAGGTCATTGGCCACATCGACCCGGTCTGCGCCCAATTGATGAGTTTGTCGGCCGTGGTCGTGACCCAGCCTTCGTTCAGTTTGCCGGCTATTCCCATTCGAGTGCACCCTTCTTCCACTCGTAAATGAAGCCGACCACGAGTACGCCGAGAAACACCATCATGGCGAGAAAACCGGCCATGCCGATTTCTTTCAGCGCTACCGCCCACGGGAACAGGAAGGCGATCTCCAGATCGAAAATAATGAACAGGATCGCGACCAGGTAATAGCGCACATCGAACTTCATGCGTGAATCTTCGAAGGCGTCGAAACCGCACTCGTAGGGCGAGAGTTTCTCGCTATCCGGACGGTTTGTGGAAAGCAGCCAGCCGAAGGTAATCGGCAAAACGCCAACCGCCAAGCCGACCGCGATGAAAATCAGAATTGGGAGATAGTTCTCCAGCATGGGACGAGCTCGTATTTAGTTATAGTGAGGCGGCGATCCGGTGTCGCGCCCATCCTTCCCAGTGCGGGCCAGTCTAGGCTTCGCGTCGGAATGAAGTCAAGCCAAGGAGCTGATGGATTTTATTTATGATTCACAAGGTTAGGCTGATTTCTGCCCCTATAAAATATACCTGTCCCATGCCATCGATTCGCTGTGTGAATTGCAGTGCGGCACAAAAAAAGCGCCGCCGTGACTCGTGCCACGGTGGCGCTTTTTTACTCTATGGTACCAAGGGGGGGACTCGAACCCCCACGGCTTTCGCCACTACCACCTCAAGGTAGCGTGTCTACCAGTTCCACCACCTCGGCGAAGAACAAAAATCGGGACAGCAGTATATCCTATTTAAACCGTTATTTCGGCACTGCTGGCGCGCCGGACTCCGGCGCCTGCGTTGCCGGTGGGGCTGGTGCCGGTGCCACCTGCTCGGTAATGCTGCGTACCTGCTCGGAAGACTGCCGTGAGTACACCACGGCGAGACCGAGACTGGTGGCAAAGAAAATAACGGCCAGTACCGCCGTGGCGCGGCTCAGGAACGTCGCGGAACCACGCGCGCCAAACAGCGACTGCGAGGCACCGCCACCACCACCGAATGCCGCGCCCATGTCCGCGCCCTTACCTTGCTGCAGCAGCACCATGCCGATAATACCCACGGCCGTCAGCATGTGAATCACGAGCAGAATTTCTTTCATTGCGGTTTCCCCGAAACGTTTAATGCAGCCTTGATTGTTAACTGAAGCCTACTTCGTTCGTCATTTCAAAAATTAATCTGCCGCGCGGCAGATGGTCAAAAACTCTTCAGCATTGAGCGAAGCGCCACCGATCAGGCCGCCGTCGATATCTGGCTGCGAGATCAGCTCTTTCGCATTCGAGCCCTTCATGCTGCCGCCGTACAGAATGCACAAACCTTCTGCCACCTTCGCATCCTTCGTCGCCAGACGCGCACGGATAAAGTGATGCACCTCCTGCGCCTGCTGCGGGCTGGCAGTCTTGCCGGTGCCGATTGCCCAGACCGGTTCGTAGGCGATCACGGATTTCGCCAGTGCGCCGATGCCGACCAGATTCACCACCGCGTCGAGCTGCCGCGCCACCACCGCTTCGGTCTGATTGGCCTCGCGCTCGGCGAGCAGTTCGCCCACGCACAGGATCGGGGTCAGGCCGGCCTCCTGCGCGGCCTTGAATTTCTCCGCCACCACCTGATCGGTCTCGCCGAACAGCGCGCGCCGCTCGGAATGCCCAACGATCACATAGGCGCAGCCGAAATCCTTGAGCATCGGGCCAGACACCTCGCCGGTGTAGGCACCAGACTTGTGCGTGTCGAGATTCTGTCCGCCAAAGTCGGCCGTCGTGCCAGCCAGTTCTTTGGCGGCCAGCGGAATCAGGATAAATGGCGGGCAAACCACTGCCTGCGCCTT
>Ga0315271_10003235_pt1 | contig 10313 bp, 8 predicted proteins | sample C3_top_MG_FD_204664 | JGI IMG/M metagenome (GOLD analysis project Ga0315271, IMG submission 204664) | Sediment microbial communities from Yellowstone Lake, YNP, Wyoming, USA - C3_top | ecosystem: Environmental > Aquatic > Freshwater > Lake > Sediment | place: USA: Wyoming | collected 2017-08-01
CCCGGGTACTTCTGCCGCGAGCCCGCGCTCCGGGACGTCCGGCTCGCGTTCACCAACTACGGCGTCTCGCTCGGTCTCCAGTCGGTGTGCACGCGGGCCGATCGCGTGCAGCGCCTGAACTCGTACTTCGAGGACTACCGATCCGGGGATTCGTACGACACCGACGCGATCACGCACGTCATGGCGTGCACCTCGCGGTTTCCGGGGGAGTTTCTCGCACCCCGGAGCGGCGGCGCGACCACTCCATGAGCCGGATCATGTGCTGCCGGATTCGCCGGAGCTAGGTTGAGGCGGTAAACCCCCCGGGGGGGGATCGCGTCCGCAGCCGTCACCCGGGGCCCCCGGCCGCACCCCGCGCATCCGCTACACCGCAGGACCTGCCGGTCTGGCCCGGATGCCCGGACGACCAACCCATCCAGACCGGACGAGGAGTCGGCGATGAGGTGGGTCGTTCCGGTCTCGCTCGCGCTCGCACTGGGCGCGACACACTTTTTGCTGCAGGGTCCCCCGGCGCGGGCCGACGGCGCGATGTTCGCGAACGGCCTGCTGCCGACGTTGCCCGTCCCCGCGGATAACCCGCAGACGGACGCCAAGATCCGTCTTGGCGCGCAACTCTACTTCGACACGCGGCTCTCCGGCGACAATACGATCAGCTGCGGCACGTGCCACGATCCACGCACCGGCTTCGTCAACCCGCACGCCACCGACACCGGCATCAAGGGACAGGTCGGCGGTCGCAACTCCGGGACCGTCATCAATTCCGCCTACATGCGCTACCAGTTCTGGGACGGGCGCGCCGGCTCGCTCGAGGCGCAGGCGCTCGGGCCGATCCACAACCCGATCGAGATGGGCGAGACGCTCGAGAACGTGGTTCGAAAGCTCAACGAGATGCCCGGATACAAGGAGCAGTTCCAGGCCGTCTTCGGCACCGACGCGACGAGCGACGGGATCGCGAAGGCGATCGCCGCGTTCGAGCGCTCGATCGTCTCCGGGCCATCGCCCTACGACCTCAGGCTCATGGGCGACGCGCACGCGATGAGCCCCTCCGCCATCCGCGGCCAGCACCTGTTCAACGGCAAGGCGCACTGCACGCCGTGCCACAGCGGCCCGATGTTCTCCGATCAAGCGTTCCACAACATCGGCGCCGGGATGGATCGCCCGGACCCCGACCTCGGTCGCATGAACGAGACCAAGGACCCGGCGGACCGCGGGCGCTTCAAGGTTCCGACGCTGCGCAACATCGCCCAGACGCCGCCGTACCTGCACACCGGCGCCGAGAAGACGCTGATGGACGTGGTGAATTTCTACGATCGCGGCGGGATCCCGAACTCGAACCTCGATCCGCTGATGCTCCCGCTGCGCCTGACCGGCAGCGAGAAGGCGGACCTGGTCGCGTTCCTCGAGGCGCTCAGCGGACCGGTCCCCGCGGTCGTCATCCCGCAGTTCCCCGCGGGACCCGGCCCCGCCGCCGATCCGAAGGGAGGCCTGCGATGAACCGCGCACGATTCCTCGCCCTGCTCGGGTTCGTCGTCGCCCTCCTCGCGTGCCTGCCGCGCACGTCCTCGGCGATCCCGGTGTTCGCCCGCAAGTACGGTTTCAACTGCACCATGTGCCACTCGTCGTACCCGCGCCTCAACGACTTCGGGGCGAAGTTCCGCAACAACGGTTATGTGCTCCCGGGACACGGCGCGGGCGAAAAGACCATCCTCGAATCGCCGACCCCGCTGGCATTGCGCACCGGCGCCGGCTACGTCTTCGACGAGATCAAGAACGTGCCGGGCGCGCCGTTCCAGCGCGGGTTCCAGGTGGTCGGGCTCGACATCCTCTCCGCGGGGCTGCTCAGCCAGAAGATCGGGTACATGCTGATCTTCGTCCCGGGCATCACCGAGGCCCCGGGCCTGGCCGGCCAGGAGGCGTCGCTCGAGATGGCGAACCTGGTCTTCCGCGAGATCGGCGGCAGCCCGGTCAGCCTGCGCGCGGGGCGGTTCGAGCCCGCGTACGTGGCGTTCAGCGTGAAGCGTCACCTGGGTGATTCCCCGTACGAGGTCTACGACTATTCGTTCCCCGCCGGACCGAAGTTCTCCGACACGCAGACCGGCCTCGAACTCCGTTGCGGGACGCGCGGTCCCATGCGCGCCGTCGCCGGGCTGGTCCAGGGCTCCGCGACCAACCGTTCGTCCGACAATCCGCAGGACGGATACCTGCGGCTCGAGGGTGTCCTGGGGGCGGGCGAGGGCCAGACCGCGGGCCAGCGGATCGGTCTCGTGGGTTATCTCGGACGCGCGCGCCCGGACGCTTCGGTCGCCGCGCCGAGCGACGACGCGCAGTCGTTCGAGCGTTACGGCGTGGACGCGAGCCTGAACGCGAGCAGCGTGAACCTCGGCGTGCAGTACCTGTGGGGGCGCGACGACGGCGCCCTGTGGGGACAGGGCAGCGAAGCAACGTGGAACGGCGGGTTCGCCGAGCTCACGGTGGGAACGGACTTCCGCACCGCCTTCCTCGCGCGGGCCGAGATGGTGAACGAGCCGTCGTTCATCGACCGCGACGTGCGGCGCTACACCGCGGGCGGGCGCTACTACTTCGAGGACAATGTGGCGGCGCACGTGGAGTACTCGCACCAGGTCGTCAACACGTCGGCGCCGGACGATCCCACGGAGGATTACTTCACGCTGCGGCTCGACATGGCGTTCTAGGGACGGGGAGCCGGGGCTCGGGCCGCCGCAATGGGCGGCCCGGCCTCACTTCTTGACCATGACGGGCTTCGCCTTGAGCGACACGAGATAGGTGACGATCGAGTTCCGCTGGGTCGGGTTGAGGGGAAACTTGGCCATGAACGTGCCCTTCGTCACCGCCTCCGGATCCTGCAGCCACTTGTCGTAGTACGCCGCGTCGCGCACCTTCTCGGGATCGATCTTCGGATACACGAGGTCCTCGAACTGCGGCTTGCCGCCCTTCTTGTTGATGGCGTGGCAGCTGGTGCAGGTGTAGTGCTCCATCAATTTCGCGCCGTTCGCCGAGTCCGCGGCCGGGATCGGGCGCCGGGCCGCGAGGATGTAGTCGACCACCGCGTCGATCTCCGCCTGCGAGCTCCACGGGAACCGGGGCATGGACGTATCCTTCTTGATCCGCGGCGGATCCGCGAGCCAGGCGCGGAGCCACGTCGCGTCGCGCTGGTAGGCGACCTGCGTCAGCTCGGGTCCGGGCCCGGTGGACTTGGCGCCGACGGCATGACACGCGAAGCAGGCCCTGTCCTGAAAGACCTTCTTGCCTTCGAACTTCACCGCGAATGCGGGAGTGACTTGGGTCGAGGCCAACAGGATCGCGAGGGTCAGCACCCCCGTGAGAGAACGACCGTTCATGATTTTGCTCCAGGCTCGTGGCCGGCCCGCGGGAACAAGGGATCAATGGCGGAGCGAGGCGCGGGGATTGGCCTCAGGTCGAGCAAGCGGGAGTGATGCATGGGGCGTGCCCGGAATTCCGGGGGATACTCGCCGGAGCGGGGACGCGCGGGCGCAAGGGGTTGAGGCGGCGCGTGCGGCGGGAGCCGGCCGACCGGAGGATCGCGTTCCGCTCCCGGAGCGTCAGGCTGGCATCCGCGTGCCACCCTGACGCCCGGGCCTGCCCGGAGCGGGCCCTACTTCTTCACCTTGAGCGACACGAGGTAGTCGACGATCGCTTTCCGCTGCGTGGGGGTCAGCGGGAACGTGGCCATGAACGTTCCCGGCTTCACCGCCTGGGGGTTCTGCAGCCAGCGATCGAGGAACGCCGCATCGTGCCCCTTCACTTCGACAGCGAGATCGGGGAACTGCGGTTTCCCGCCCTTCTTGTGGATCGCGTGGCAGCTGGTGCACGTGTAGTCGTCCATCAGCTTCGCGCCGTTCGTCGAGTCCGCCGCCGGGATCGGCCGCTTGGCGGACAGGATGTAGTCGATCACCGCGTCCATCTCCGCCTGGGACTTCCAGACGATCTTCGGCATGATCGTGTCCTTCTTGATCTTCTGCGGATCGGCCAGCCAGGCGCGGAGCCACGTCGCATCCCGCTGGTAGGCGACCTGCGTGAGCTCCGGTCCCGGGCCCAGGGACTTTGCGCCCACGGAGTGACAGGCGAAACAGGTCTTGTCGTTGAAGAGCTTCTTCCCGTCGAGCGCGGCCGTGGCCGCGACGGAAGGGACGTGAGACGAGACAAGCAGGATCGCCACGGTCGCGATCGCCACGGATGCGGAATCAAGATGTCGCTTCGTCAACACGTCCCCTCCTGTCGCAAGCCCTGGCCTGCTGCCCTAGTAGCCGAAATGGATGAAGGCCTGCACCTCGTCCACGCGCGGCTCGTCGTTGTGGTTGCTCGCGGTGCGCGCGTAGTCGAACCCGACTCGCGCATTGGGATTCAGGTAGTACGAGATGTCCGCGGTGGCGAGGTAGCCGTCGCGCTCGGCCGTCGCGAGAGTCTCGTCCGAGGGCGTGTGCTGGAGTTCGTACCGGCTGGTCAGCACCCAGCGGCTGGCCGAGTCGAGCAGGAAGATCGCCTCGAGCATGCCCGTGCCGCGCGTCTTCGGATGCTCGGGATCCGGGTCGGCGTGCTTCTCGTAGGCGTACCCCGGCGTCACGTACACGCGCGAGAAGTTGAGCTGGGCGGTGACGTCGACCTGCGTCCGCGTCGACGATCGAGTGTCGGCGGCGCGCGGATCCTGGTGGTCGATGTAGACGCGCGCCGCGACTTCGTGGGCGCCGAGGTCCCGCATCAGCCAGGCGTACGGGTTCTCGAAGTTGTTGAGCGTCGTGTCCGTGGGCTTGCCCGTTTCCCGCTCGCTGTTGATCACGGCCGCGGCGTAGGTCCATCCGGACTTTGCACCGTTCAATTCCAGGCCCACCGCGTCGAACGTGAGCGGGAACAGGTACTCGTGGGCGGTCAGCGTGCGCGACGCCGCGAGGTACGGCACGTCCGCGTCGTAGATGCCGGCCTTCAGGTTGAGCGCGCCACTGTGGGCCACGTCGTCGAGCTGCACGAACGCCATGCCGCTCTCGAGCGCAAGCCCCACGCCCTGGAAGTCGCTGTCGACGTGGAACGTGATGTGGGGCGCCAGCGTGCCGGCGGTATGGAGTTCGACCGCGTTCTGCTGGAACTTGCTCGAGACGGTCTTCACCTCCGGGACCGGCCCGGTGATGTCGTCGTGCGCGGGGATCAGTTCCTTCGACCAGTCGTAGCCGACGTTGGCCACGAACGAGATCGGGACGTTCGAATCCTCCCACGGCGAGATTCCGGCCTCACCAGCCATGCGGTAGCCGTTCTGCCGGAACTGCCGCCCGAACGCGTTCAAGCGCGGGAACGCGATATGGCAGCTTGTGCACGGCAGCTTGTACTTGCGCGCGAACAGCGGGAGCGCCTCGCCCGGCGACGGGGTAAGCCCCGAAAGCAGGACGATCGTCAGCAGTCCGAGGAGAGCAAGTCGTTTCCCAGGGAAGGTCACGGCGGACTCCTTTCCGAGTGAGCTCGGATTCAGGGCATGGGTATGGCACACGGAGGACCCAGCCCGGCGGAGTTGCGTCGCTCTTAGCGTGCTACTGTCCCCCATCGATGGACCGAAAACAAGAAACGCTTTGGCCGCGTGCCCGGGTGGACGACACGCGGCCTTGGCGGGTCAACGCAGGGTTCGGTCCCCCTTTAAGGGGTCAACTCCTCGCTCAGGCACTTCTCCCGCAACGAAAAACTGTTCTAGCCGTTCGATGCGACCGTCAGCCGGGTCATGATCATCTCGCTCCCGCTGTCCTGCGGCAGGATGCGCTTCGACTGCGCCATGATCCGCCCCGTCTGGCCGGCGAGGTTGCCGTCGTGCTGGTCCCCGACCGTGGCCGTCCACGACGATCCGGAGGGCACGGGCGGGCTCTGCGTCACATCCATCGGGGTGACCGTGATCTGCCCCGACGCGCGGCCGCTGATCGACAGCTTGCCTTCGGAGTCGACGAACACGGCCTTCTCGAACGCCACCGGCCCCTCGACCAGCACGTAGTCGAGCGGTCCCCCGTTGCAGAACGGCCGCGGCACCACCTGGTGCATCTGGATCGTGAAGGAGTCGAACTTCCCTCCCGCCGGGGTCGCGGAGCGCGCCAGGTTGAGCACGGTCGCGCGGCCGTCGTTCGGAAGCGGCACAGCCTCACTGACCGGGGCGGCCGGGCCGTTGATGTAGGCGATCAGGCCGGCGGGCAGCCCGTTGTACATGAACGTCGGGATGTCGCGCCACGAGGGCGACGGACCGATGCCCTCGATCTGGCCCGCGGGGAGCGTCGCGTCGAGCAGTCCGCTGCGCATGAGGTCCGCCGCGACCATCTCCTCGGCGCGCTCCCAGCTCAGCACCTGGTGCTCGGTCGTGCCGGGGATCAGGACCTCGAAATGCGCGGCGCCCACGGTCCACCAGCCGCCCTCGCCGAAGACGTTCGCCGTGCGGAACAGGCGCAGGTGAAAGCGCACCGGATCGTAATCGCCGAGCGTGAGCTGGATCTCGCTGCCCACCCAGCCCGCCGGCCCGGCGTAGCACGTCTGCACGTCGCCGAAGCCGTCCTTCCAGCGCTGGTTGAACGGTGGCTCGTCCGGGAATCCGAGCGCGGTGCGATTCCCGTCGAGCCCGAGCAGCGCGTCGCGAATCTGCGCCGGACTCGCGTGACCGACGAACACCAGGTTGATGGGATCGACTCCCTTGCCGTCGAACGAATTGCCCGTGAACGGCCACAGCTGAAGCGAGGATCCCGCGAACTGCGCGGTGACGAGGCCGGCGGGCGGCGACGAGCCGTCCTGGCGGACGACGTTGCGCTGCCCGGGGGCCGCGGGGATGCCGGTCGCGGAGTTCGCCCCGGTCGAGAGAGTCGCGTTGGCGGCGACGGGGTTGCCCGTGTCGCGCGCGCAGCCGCAGGCGACCAGGAGGATCGCGCCGGCGAGGCACAGGGCTCCTGCGCGGAGCCGCGAAAAGGAGGATCGATCGTTCATGATTCACTCCCTGAAGGTGGCCGGCCCGAAGGGTGCCGGGAGGCCGTTCGCGAGGCGGAGGTGCTGCGGGGCGATTCAGGGGGAGCAGAACGAAGCCATGCATGGGCCGTGCCCGGATCGTCCTCGCGAGGATGATCGGCCGGGGCCGCGCGATGCGGGGCCGGCGCAAGAACTTGAAGTGCGAGGCACGTTCCCGGCCGACCGACGGGAGGTCCGGGCGCGCGCCCGACAGCACGTCAGCCTGTCACATCCCTGCCAGCGTGACGCCGCTCCTCGCGCGCCAGCAGCCATGGCATGAGCGCGAACAGGACCAGCATCGCGAGGTAGACGCTGCCGGAGACGGGATCGCGCCCCGCGACGTACGCCGCGATGGACTGCCCCGAGATGAGGGTGGTGAGACCGAGTTCCGCGGCGATCAACAGCCCGAGCGCGAGGACACCCGTCACGAGGCGCGTGCGTGCATCCGGCGGCAGCGCGAAGCGGCGGACGACGAAACGCGCCGACAGCAGGATCGCGACGAACATGAACGGCATCTCGAGGAGCTCGGCCACGCGGATGCCGAGACTGGGCGCGATCCATGGCACCCGGATCGCGCCCAGCACGAAGCCGACGCCGAAGACGAGGCCGAAATACGTGAGCCCCGCTCGAATCGACTTCATCGGCCCCCCGACCGGTTGCCCGTCACGGCATGAGCAGCACCTTGCGCGTGACGCTCTTTCCCCCGGCCTGCATGTGGACGAAGTACATGCCCGCCGGCAACGCGCGCCCGGCATCGTCCCGGGCAACCCAGTTCACCTCGTGGCGGCCCGCGTCGAAGTCACCACTCGTGAGAGTACGCACCAACCGTCCGCGGACATCGCACAGCACGAGGTCGACGCGGCCGGCAGCGGGGAGAACGAAGCTCGTGAGTGCCGCGCCCTTCACCGGATTCGGGAGGGCCGCGTTCAGGGCGGGCGCCGCGATCGTCCCCTCGCCCGATACCGGCCCGCCCTGCACTGCGGGCTGCGCGAACGCGAGCGGCAGCGACGACGCGGCCGCGGGACCCTGCACCAGCATCGGCCGCATCATCTCGTTGTCCTCGTGATCGATGATATGGCAATGCCAGACGTAGCCGGGCCCGCCGGGGAATCCGAACGCGTCGGTCTCGCCGAGTCCGACCCAGGGCTCGAAATCGTAAAGGTTCACGCCGGGCGCGAGCGTCACGCCGCGCGCGGCCGCACGGGCCGTGGCGTCCTGCGGGGCGACGCGCACGACGACGCGTGTCACCTCGCCCGGATTCATGCGGAACGTGTCCTTCCACCCGGTCTCGTTGGCATCCGGCGGCCGCGCCGGGCCCTGCAGGTAGGGCGTCACGTCCGGGTTGCCGCCGAGCTTGTTGCCCGTCGCGGGCGTCGGCGACGAGTACGACATCGGGGGTCCCATGCCCGCCATTGGCATGCCATAGGCTTTCATGTACCGCGACATGTTGAAATTCTGGCGATTGACGAGCTGGAACTGGAACAGGTGCAGGTGGATCGGGTGGGTGTCCATCGTGAGGTTGATGATCTCCCACACCTCGGTGTCCACGATGATCGGCGTCTCCGTCGTCGGCATGTCCCACATGGTGTTGTTGACGAAGATCGCGAGCGGGCCGTCGGGTCCCTGGTTCTCGTTGAGCGTGAGCGCGCGGCGAACCGCACCGACCGCCGGCCGCTCGATCGGCGTGAGCCGAATCGTCGAGGCTGTCGCGGGATCGAGGCTCGGATCAGCGCCGCCCGTGACCGACGTGCCCACGCGGAATTGCATGGTCATGCCCGTCGTCTGGGGATCCGGCACGGTGCCCTTGGGATACGGCGCGCGCGCGCTGTTCACGAGCGTCAGCGTCTGCCCCGCGAAGCCCGAGAAATCGATGATGACGTCGCAGCGTTCCCCCGGCGCGAACAGCAGCCGGGGCGCGCTCGGGTTGCGAGGATCGTTGAGCCGGGCCGCGACGTCCATGAGGCCCTGGTCTCCGCCGATCTGCCAGAACGCGGGCCCGGGCTTGCTGGTGGCGCGGTTCGACAGGCGCAGCTCGTAGAAGCGGGCGTTCGAGCCGTTCAGGAACTCGAAACGATAGCGCCGCGGTTCCACCTGGAGGTACGGCCAGGACTTGCCGTTGACCAGGATCACCTCGCCGAAATGCTCCGGCTGCCAGAACGGGTGCACGTCGTCGTTGTCGCCCTGGCTCGGAAATTCGAGTTGCCCGTTGTCGTCGAACGATCGGTCCTGGAACGCGAGACCCATCCGGTACGGGTGACCGTATGCGTCGAGCGGCCGGTCGCCCGGGCTGCCCGGCAGGTTGGGCGGCTCCACCGACGGATCGAGCAGGATGTAGAAACCTGCGAGGCCGGAGTAGACGTTGATCCGCGTCATGCCGAGCGCATGATCGTGATAGAACATCGACGTGCCTTCCTGCCCGTTCGGGTAGGTGTAGGTGTCGGTCACGAAGCCCGGGCCCTTCTGGGCGAATCCTGGCGTCCACCACGCGTTCGGGCCGCCGTCGTAGGCCGAGGGCACCTCGCCGCCGTGCAAGTGAACGACTGCGGGGACGGGCCCCGTGTACGGCTCGAAGCTCGGGCCCGTTCCAAGCGGGTCGGCCCAGTGGATCGTCTGGTCCACCTTGATCTGGTTCTGCAGGAAGAGCGGTCCGCCTGCCGGGTTGAAAAGGTTGTTCACGTACTTCACGTGCGTCGCAACGCCGCGCGTCGCGAGGATCGTGGGACCCGGATAGCTGCCGTTGTATCCCCAGACGAACGTGCCCGCGTCGTACGGCGGCGGGAGCACGTCATAAAATGAGTTCGGCAACAGCCGCTGCTGGAATTCGCTCATGGTCACGACCAGGGGCGATGCCGCGCTGGTTGTCCGCCCATCGAGCACCCCGGGCAGGGGTAGCGGCTCGACGAACTTCGGAATGCCCGGCTCTTCCATGGGAAGTTGCGCCGCCGAAGCGCGCAGAATGCCCATGGCCGCGGTGATGAGGACCACGAGACTGAGAGCTCCGAGCAGGGCGCGGGCTCCCCTGGCGCGTGCGGGCGCAGGATCGATCGGACGTCGACCCGAATCATTCATGACGGGTACCTCGAGTCCAGCCCGGGGGCTGCGAATGTCTCCGTCGAAGGGCGGGTCGTTCGACGGGTCGCGGCTCCACTCCCGCGCTCTCAGGGGGCAGTTCGATGGGGCGCGGCTTCCCGGTGGGTTCCGTCGGAGCGGAGGCGGGGGGAGCGAGGAATGTGCCGTGCATTGATCGTGCCCACAGCACGCCCCGCGGCAGTATGCGGGCGGTCGCGAAGGGGCATGCCTTCAACGGGTTATCGGGGCGG
>Ga0315271_10003236_pt1 | contig 10312 bp, 5 predicted proteins | sample C3_top_MG_FD_204664 | JGI IMG/M metagenome (GOLD analysis project Ga0315271, IMG submission 204664) | Sediment microbial communities from Yellowstone Lake, YNP, Wyoming, USA - C3_top | ecosystem: Environmental > Aquatic > Freshwater > Lake > Sediment | place: USA: Wyoming | collected 2017-08-01
CGGCGTTCCGGAACGACCTCTTCTTCCGGCTCCGCTACTTCCTGCTCAAGCTGCCTCCGCTCCGCGAGCGCGGAGACGACTGGCGCCTCCTGATCCAGCGCACGCTCCAGAGGCTGCACGAGCGTTATGGCGTCTCGAAGCGGCTCTCTCCGGCCGCACTCGCGCTTCTCGCGCCCTACCCGTGGCCGGGAAACGTGCGCGAGCTCGTGAGCGTGGTCACCGCGGGCTACGCGCTTGCTGACGGCGTCCTCATCGAACCGCGGGACATCGTCTCGCACCTCGTCGGGCTCGACGGCCGGTCGGGCGTAGAGAGGGTGGAGGACGAGCTCTACCGCCGCATCGTCGTGGACGGCGAGAGCTTCTGGCACGCCGTTTACACGCCGTTCATGGAGCGGACTCTCAACCGCAACCAGGTTCGCGCCGTGATCCAGCGCGGGCTCCTCGAGGGGGGCGGCAGCTACCGCGCGCTCCTCGACGTCCTCCACCTCGCGAGCGACGACTATCAGCGATTCATGGATTTCCTGCGGCACCACCAGCTGAAGCCCTGACCTGTGGCTTCACCGACACCCGCCGCGATCCTCTTCGACCTCTACGGCACGCTCGTAAAGGCGGGGTCGCGGCCGCTCTCGCGGCGGCTCCCGGAGGCGCTCGGCGTCTCGCGTGTCGCCTGGACGACGGTGCTGAAGGATGGGCTTCTGACCCGCCCGTTCGCCGGCGACGAGGACTTCGCACGGTTCCTGGCCGAGGCTCTCGTGCCGGAGCGCGCCGGCGAGGGAGCGGCCGTCTGCCTCGAGCTCCTGCGGGCCGAGCGCGAGAGCGTGTCGGCCGTCCCGGGGGTCCGGTCGCTGCTGGCCTTCCTCAAACGCCGCGGCGTGAAGCTCGGTCTCGTTTCGAATCTCGCCAGTCCGTTTCGCGAGGTGGTGCGCACGCTCGGACTCGAGCCCGCGTTCGACGCCGTCGCGTACTCGTGCGACGAGGGCGTATCGAAACCGGACCCTCGGATCTACCGCCTCGTCCTCGAGCGCCTCGCCGTCGCCGCGGAGGATGCGCTCTTCGTGGGCGACAACGTGCCGAACGACGTGCGCGCGCCGGCGGCGCTCGGCCTTCGCACGGCCGGCGTCGGAGTCCCCGGCGGGGACGCGACGCTGGCCTCGGTCGCCGCGCTCGGGCTGCTCGACCTGTCGCGGCCACCGTACCGCCCGCGAATTCCCGAGGGCCTGGCGGTGTCGGTCGGGGGCGAAGAGGCCCGCGTGGAAAGCGTCACGCCGGTCGCGGACGGCGAGCAGGGGCGCTACAACCTCGTCTACCGCCTTGACGCGGTCCGGCCGGACGGGACGCCGGCGACGCTCTTCGCGAAGCGGTTTCTCCTGCCTGAAACCGTTCACGTCGAGGAGTTCGCGTACCGACTGCAGGCTCTCACGGGGCTCCCGTGCTGCTCGGCGGCGATCCTCCCCGGAGCCGAGCCCCTGCTCCTGGTCACGGCGGCGCCCGGGCTGAAGTTCGACGGCCGGCTGACCGAGTTCGTGGCGCGCGGTCTCGGCGCGCACCTCGTCTTCGCGTACCTCTTCTCGAACGCCGACGTGAGGCCGCGGAACGCGTTCGTGGCCGCGGAGACGGTCCGCCTCGTGGACCTCGAGCACTGCTTTTTCAACCTCGCCATCGACACGTCGGGGCTCGAGCGTCCGGACCGTCCCGAGACCTTCGACCGGATGCCGGCGGGCGAACTCGCGGGCCGGGTGAAGAAGACCGTCCTGACGCCGCGCGCGACGCGGCGCGCCCGGCGCGAGTTCTTCGGCGACACGGCGCAGGGCTCCGCGCTGGACACGGCCTATCGGGAGGGCTGGATCTCGTTCTACGCGGCGCAGAAGGCCCGCGCGGGCGAGCTCCTCGAGGCTCTCCGCGAGCGGGTGCATGCCGAGCCGCCGCTCGTGATCGGCACCCAAGGATATCGCCGCGCGATGGCCGAGGTCGACGTCGACGACGTGCGCGCGCGCCTCGACCTCGATCCCGAGGCCGCCCTCGCCGCTACCTGGTAGCCGGGCCATGAGGGATGGAGGCCTGGCTCCATCCGATGGAGCCGGGACTCCGAACCCCCGTGTGATCCGGGCCTGCTTTGGGCGCCACGGGGCCCTCATGGAACGACTTGCGGGCGTCCCGCCGGCTGGTACGGATACTGCGTATCAGATGGAGAAATAGAGACGAGGCCGCGCGTGCGGCCTGCGAAGTTCGATTCATGAGGCCAACGGAAGACGGAAAGGAAGGCACCATGCCGGAAAACCTGAGTCGTGGAGAGATCCAGGATCTGCTCATGAAGTTCTCGAAGAGCAACCCGACGTATCGGGAGGCTCTCCTGAAGAACCCGAAGGCGGTCGTCGAAGGCCAGATGGGCGGGAAGCTCCCGGCGGGCATCACCGTGAAGGCCGTCGAGGAGAACCCGAACACGATCTACGTCGTCGTGCCGTACGTCGCCAAGGCCGGAGACGAGCTCTCCGACGGCGACCTCGAGGCGGTGGCCGGGGGCAAGGGCGGCGTCCTCGGCGATATCGCCAACGTCCTGACCGGAGGCGTCAGCGGTCTCGTGGGCGGGCTGGTCGGCGGCGGCGGGGGCGGCGGAGTGGGTGGCGCGATCCCCGGTCTGACTGGCGGGCTGGTCGGCGGCGGCGGCGGAGGCAGCCACGGCGGCGGCGACACGTACACCTGCAGCAACTCGGCTGGCGGGCAGAACACGCGCGTCGAGTTCAACGCGGGCGTCACGCTGAAGGGGTAGGCCGCCGAGGGACCGGCCGTACGGCCGGTCTCCGTCAAAAAGAATCCATTCGAGAAAACCAAGGAGAACAGAACATGGCGGAAAATCTGACCCGTGGAGAGATCCAGGACCTGCTCATGAAGTTTTCGAAGGGCAACCCGAACTACCGGGAAGCTCTTCTGAAGAACCCCAAGGTCGTCCTCGAAGGCCAGATGGGTGGAAAACTTCCGCCCGGAATCAACGTCAAGGCCGTCGAGGAAACGCCGTCGACGATCTACGTGATCGTGCCCTACGTCGCCAAGGCCGGCGACGAGCTCTCGGACGGCGACCTCGAGGCCGTGGCCGGAGGTAAGGGCGGCATCGGCGGCGCCATCGGCGGCATCGGAGACGCGATCGGCGGCGCCGTCGGCCAGATCGGCGGCATGATTGGCGGCCTGATCCCCGGCGGCGGCGGCGGCCTGATCCCCGGCGGCGGCGGCGGCGGCGGCGGCAGCCACGGCGGCGGCGACACGTACACGTGCAACACCTCGCAAGGCGGACAGAACACCCGCGTCGAATTCAACTCCAACGTCACGCTCAAGTAGCGGCGGCGCGTCGGACTTGCCCGAATCTCTCTCGCGCCACCTCCCCGCCGGGGAGGTGGCGCCTTGTCTTCGGGCGCCGGAGCTCGAGGCGTTCCGGACCGTGCCGCCGTTCGCTGAATCCTGGATTCCCTTCGTCCGCGCGGTCCGCGGGGGCGCGTGGGGGACGGACGGGCCGGCGGCTTTCGCGGCCGGGGCGCGCGCGACGCTCGAGGGCCTTCTCCTGGCGGACCTCTCGTTTCTCGGCGCGCGCGCCCTCTCGGAGAACGAGGACGCGGGCGGCCTCGCGCGCGTCCTCGACGCCTTCCCGGAACTGGCGCGGCTCTCGTGCTCGCTCGTATCGGACTGGGTCGAGGCCACCGCCGAGCTCGTCGCGCGGCTGGAAGCGGATCGTGTCGCCCTCGCGGAGGCCTTCGGAGCGGCGGGAGAGGTCGTCTCCGTCTCGGCCGGGCTTTCCGACCGCCACCGCGGCGGGCGCCGGGTCGTCGTCCTCGCCTTCGCGTCAGGCGCGCGCGTCGTCTACAAGCCGCGGCCCGTCGGCCTCGAGGCGGAGTGGAACGGATTTCTCGGGTGGCTGCGCGTTGCGGGGGCGCCGGATCCGCCGCCGGCCCTCCGCTTCGTGGCGCGCGACGGCTACGGCTGGGCCGAGTTCGCCGCGGGAGCTCCGCTCGCGGACGAAGCCGCGGCCGATGCGTACTTCCGGAGCGCGGGGAGCCTCCTCGCGGCCGCGTGGCTCCTCGGGGCGCGTGACGGCCACATGGACAACGTCGTCGCGGCACCCGCGGGGCCCGTCGTCGTGGACGCGGAGGCCTTTCTCCAGCCCGACCCACGCGCCGCGACCCAGGGCCGCGGCGCGTTCGACGCGGCGAACGCGCGGCTCGCGGCTTCGTTTCTCTCGACGGGCCTCCTGGCGCTGGAAGAGACCGATTCGGCGGGCCGCCTCCGTGATGTCGGCGGCCTGAACGGCGGAGGCGGACCCGGCACGGCCTCCGCGAACCTCCCGATGCTCCATGGACGACGCCTTCTCGCGGAAGACCGGCTCCCCGCTGTCCTGCAGGGCTTCACGGCGCTCTACCGCTTCCTTCTCTCACACCGCTCCGAGATCCACGCGCCGGGAGGACCGTTGTCGGGGTTCGGCTCGCACCGCGTGCGGATGGTCTTCCGGCCCAGCGCCGCCTACGCGCGGATTCTCGACGCGCTCGCGTCGCGTCCGGCCCTGCGCGACGGCCAGATCCGAAACGACGTGCTCGACGCGCTGCGCCGGCCTTTCAACGCGCCGTTCACGTCTCCGGATCTGCGGATGCTCGTCGCCGACGAGCGCGCATCCCTCGAGCGGCTCGACGTGCCGGTCTTCGAGGTCGGCGCCGCGGAGACCGGGATCGTGAGCGCCTCGGGTGCGCGGATCGAGGGGTGTTTCGCGCGGTCGGGGGTGGACGCGATGCGCGACCGTCTCGCGAGGATGGGCGACGAGGATCTCGCCGCTCAGGCCCGCCTCCTCACGGCGACGCTCACGCGGGGCGCGAGCTCGCGCGCGCCTGCGGCCGACTCCGGCGCGGGGCCCGGATCGGACGACGCGGACTCCGTGGGACGGGGCGAATTCGAGGCGGAGGCGGTGTGCCTCGCGGACGCGATCCTCGGGGACGCCGTTTCGGGGGAGGACGGCGGCCTCGTGTGGATCGATCCGGCGGCGGTGAGGAGGACGGACCGCTCCGACCGGGGCGCGTCGTACTACCTCTACGACGGCGGCGCTGGCGTGATGCTGTTCTTCGCGGCGGCCGCGGCCGCGACGGGTCTCGAGCGCTTTCGCGACGCGGCCCGCCGGAGCGCGATTCCTCTCCAAAAGGTCCTCGACGCTCCTCAGCTTCCGGCGCTCGTTGCGGCAGAAGGTCTCGGGGTGTGCCACGGCGTCGGGTCGCTCGTGTACGCGCTCTCCGTCACGGCGGGGCTACTCGGCGAGGAGTGGCCGCTCGAGCTCGCACGGCGGGCCGCGGCGCTCGTGACGGACGAGCGCCTCGAGCGGGACGCGCTCTGCGACGTCGAGGGCGGAGCCTCCGGCGCGGTGCTCGGTCTCCTCGCGCTGCACGCCGCCACGGGGGACGAGGCGGCGCTTGGGGCCGCCGTGCGGTGCGGCGAGCACGTTCTGGCGCGGCATCGCGTGGTCGGGGACGGCGCGTGGGGCTGGCCGAATGCGGACGGCCACTGCCTGGCCGGTCTCGCGCACGGCTCCGGCGGCATCGCGCTCGCGCTGTCGCGCCTCGCCGCGGCGACCGGACGCGGCGCGTACGGAGCCGCTGCGCACGCGGCGTTCCGCCACGAAGCGACGCTCTTCGACGAGAGCACGGCAAACTGGCCCGTGCCCGCGAAGGACGGAGACACGATCCGGCGCCTCGACATGAAAGCCTGGTGTCACGGCGCGCCGGGGATCGCGCTTGCGCGGCTCGCGGCGCGAGGCCTCGGCAACCGGACGCTCGACGGCGAGCTCGAAACCGCTCTCGAGACGACGCGCAGGACCGGGCTCCTTTCGCTCGACCATCTGTGCTGTGGCAACGCCGGGCTCGTCGAGGCGCTGTTCTCCGCCGGCCGGGCTCTCGGCCGCCCCGGTCTCGTCGCGGACGCGGAAACCCGCCTCGGCTCGGTGCTCGCGCGCGCGCGGCGCTCCGGCGGATACCGGCTGCGCGCCACGTCGGAGGAGAGCGGCGGCGTCCTGCCCGGGTTCTTCCGGGGCCGGGCGGGCCTCGGGTACACGCTCCTGCGTCTCGCGAGGCCGGGCCTCCTGCCGAACGTCCTCGTGTTCGAGGCCGGCGAGCGGGTCGCGCCTGCAGAGGGCGTCGGCGCCGTGGCGCGGCCCGAGCCCGACGTGCGCTTCGAAGGGCTCGCGCCTCCCGTCGACCCGCGCCTGGCCCGGATGACGTTCCCCGCGTACCGGCGCCTCCTCGACCTCGGGCGCGCGCAGCGGCATCCCGGTATGGCGGGCCAGCCGTGGGTGAAGCCGTTGGCGCTCGGGGCATGGGCCTTCGGAGAGCCGGCCGCTCTCGCGCTCGCCGAGATCCCCGAGGGGCAGTCCGCGCGGGCCGAGATCCTCTCGCTGTTCGTTGCGGCGGAACACCGGGGACGCGGCCTCGGAGGCGCGCTCCTCGCCGCTGCGGAGCGGGCTCTCGCCCGCATGGGCGTCGAGGAGGTCCAGGGCGTCTACATGACGGGGCAGCCCGGCCAGCCTGCGCTCGAGCGCCTGCTGATCCGGGCCGGCTGGTCGGCGCCCGAGACGCGGCAGCTGACGATGCGCTTCACGCCCGAGGGCGCACGCCGAATGGAGTGGTTCGGGCGGTACCCGTTCGGGGACGGCTTCGAGGTCTTCCCGTGGAAGGACCTCACGGACGAAGAGCGCGAGGGCCTGCGCGCGAGCCAGCGGGCGACGGGGTGGATCAAGCCCGACCTCGAGCCGTGGCGGCACGACGCGTACGGTTTCGAGCCGGTCTCCAGCATCGGGATCCGCCTGGACGGCGAGATCGTCGGCTGGGTCATCAACCACGCCCTCGACGAACGCACCGTCCGGTTCACGTGCAGCTTCATCCGGAAGGACCTCGGGCGGCGCGGAAAGATCGTTCCCGCCTACACGGAAGCCGTCCGGCGGCTGTCGGAAGGCACGTCCTTCGTCGAATGCTCGCTCACGGTGCCCGTCCGCCACGGCGGGATGTCCGCGTTCGTCCTCAGGCGGTGCGCGCCGCACGCCCTCTTCATCGGCGAGACGCGCGGCACCGCGAAGCGTCTCGCGGCAGGGACTCATTGACCTCGGCGGGCGCACGATGTTAGCGTCCGACGCGTTCTCGCGGATAACCAACTCTGAGCGTTCCCAAACCGGGACCAGCTCGCGCCGGCCCCATTCGTCAGGAGTCGCATGAGACGTCCACGCGCTCGGTTCCGCCAAATCCTCCCCCTCGTCCTGCTCGGGCTGCTCGCCTCTCCCACGCGCCTTGGGGCCGTCGAGCCCGGCGCCGCCGGCCCCCGCGCCGCCGCGGACTGGGACCCGCCGACCCTCAAGTTCCCCGGGGACAAGATCACGCTCGCCGAGGCCGTGCGGCTCACACTCGAGAACGACCCCGCGCTCCGCCTCCAGCAGGAGACCACGTACTCACAGTACGGCTCGTTCCTGACGCAGACCGGCCGGTTCGATTCGACGATCGGCGCGAACGCGTCGTGGAAGTTCACCCAGCAGGCGCTGACGTTCTCCCAGACCGCGGGGGAGGTCAAGAAGCGCACGGACCTCGACAAGGACATCGTGGCCGCGAAGGCGGACACGACGAAGGCGCAAGCCCAGCTGACCGAGGCGAACAAGATCGCCGCGGACCCGAACAACTACGTGAGCCAGAGCCAGGACGTCGCGATCATCCAGTTTCAGCTTCAGGTCACGCAGTACAACCAGGCGATCGCCGCCGAATCCGATCCGCTCAAGAAGGTGGTCCTGATCGTCCAGCGGAACGCGATGATCCAGAACCAGATCCAGGGCTTCGAGTCGAACGTCCTCAACAAGCAGGCGAACGAGGAGTTCCTGCGCGGCGCGCGCGCCAATCTGGGCGACGTGCCGAAGATCATTCAGGAGAACCAGGGCAACGTCGACCTCGCACTGTCGTTTCCCTACCGCGACGGCGTGACGGCCGGGATCTTCGCGAACGGCAGCTTCGACCAGAACGGGTACAAGGGAAAGCCCAAGGAAGCCGAGATGGGCGGGATGGGCGTCGAGAACACCTACACCCTCGAGATCGGGTTCTCGCTGAACATCTCGCTCCTGAGGGGGCGCGGCGTCGAGGCGACGGGCGCCCCCGAGAAGGCCGCCGGGATCGACTACGAGGCGAGCGAGGCCATCCTCAAGCACACGGCCTCGACGAGCGTCGTGAACACGATCGTGGCGTACTGGAATCTCGTCGCGGCGCAGGAATTCCTCGACATCGCTGCCAAGACCGCCAGGAGCGGCGATCAGCGTCTCGAGATCACGGACGCGCTCATCGCCGGCGACGAGCTTCCGCGGGCCGAGCGGGCGCGCTCGCTCGCCAGCCAGGCGACGGATGCCGCGCAGGTCGCGGGCGCGGAGCGGGCCGTCAACGAGGCGCGCGTCACGCTCGCGAAAGCGATGGGCGTGTCGGTGGCCGAGCCGGCAAACGCCCCGCTCGCGGCCGACCCGTTCCCTCCGGTGCTCGACGCGGCCTCGCTCGCCGCCCTCTCGCCGGGCCCGTACATCGAACTCGCGCTCGCCAAGCGCTGGGACCGGCTGGCCGCCAGCAAGCTTCGCGAGTCGGGGGGCGTCCTTGCCGTGGCGGCGCGCACGGCCCTTCGCCCCCGGCTCGACTTCGCGGGCCGCATCTCGGCGAACTCGATCGCCGAGACGAGCCTCCAGAAGACCTCGGACGGCTGGGTCGCGCCGGGCTGGCAGGCCTCCCTCCAGTTCGAGGCGCCGGTCCACAACTACGCCGCGAAGGGGCGCCTCATGCAGGCCCAGGCGGATCTCGCGCAGAGGACGATCAACTCCACGGACCTGGACCGGAACATCAAGGCGAACCTCGTATCCCTCGTCGCGAGCGTCAAGAGCTCGGGCCTGCAGGTCGCCCGCCTCGACGAGTCCGTCCGGCTCTACGGTGAGACCGTGGAGTCGGAGGCGGAGCGTTACAAGAGCGGACAGTCGAGCCTCATCGACGCGATCCTGACGCAGGACCTCCAGACGAACTCCCTCGTCACGTGGGCGACGGCCCGGCAGCAGTACGCCACCTTCGTCGCGAGGCTTCGCTTCGAAACCGGCACGCTCGTGGAGTCGCGCGGGGACCTGAACCTCGTGAAGCCGGGTGACTTCGTCACGCTTCCGGCGATCTCCCGGTGAGGATGCCGCACGTGCCCCGCCTCCGGCTCACCCGGATTCTGAGCGCCCTGGCCGTGGCCGCCGCGTGCGCAGGCCGCGCCGGGGCCGCGACGGAACCACCCGCCGTGCCGCGCGACATCCCGGCGCCGGAAGTCGCTCTCGAGAAGATCACGCTGAGAGACGCGATCCGTCTCACGCTCGAAAACGCGCCGGACATCTGGCAGGGGCGACTCGAAGTGCTGCGCCGGCAGGGCATCCTGTCGGAATCCTCCGGGCGGTTCGACCCGCTGTTCGTCGCCGCGCCGTCCTTCGATCACAAGCTCACGTACCTGACCGAGAGCGCGCTCAAGGGCGAGATCGGGAAGCGCGATTTCCTCCGCGATTCCACGACGAACCTCACGCAGATCGCGACGGAGATCAACCGCAGCCTCGCCGACCCGAACGGGAAGGCGAACATCGACTGCAAGGGGCACCAGTACTTCATCAACGGCGCCCCGATCTGCTCGGACGTCATCAAGCCGACGGACTACGCCTCGTTCCAGCTCCTTGCGGCAGCCGCGGCCAATCCCGTCGACCCGAACTCGCCGACCGCGAAGCTGTCGGCGGCGCTGAACCAGCAGGTCTCCGGCCAGCTCGCGAACGTGGTCGCCCTCATCCGCCGGGTCTTCCTCCCTTCGCTCGACGAGCGGCTCAGCGGCATCGGGGCCCTGCCGTTCAGCAATGAGAGCGACACCTGGGCCCTCGACCTGAGGTACGAGATCCCGACGCGCGAAGGCGTCGTCGTCTCGACGATCCTCACGGGCAAGGGCGTGCGCACGAACTACACGAACAAGCCCGACAACCCGGCATTAGGCGGCCTGGGCAGCCCGACGCTCTACCGGGTCGGAGCGGGGTTCGGGGTCGACGTGCCCCTCCTGAAGAACGCCGGCGCCACGTCGGTCGACGCCGCTGAGCGCGCCTCGCGCTTCAACGTCGTCGCGGCGCAGCACGCGCTCGGGCAGACGGCGGCCGCAAACGTCCTGAACACGGTGGTGCAGTACTGGTCGCTCGCGAGCGCCGAGGAGCAGCTGCGCCTCCTCCTGCTGTCCGCCGACGCCCAGAAGCGCCTCGGGGAGCTCAGCGAGGCGCTCGTCAAGGGAG
>Ga0315271_10003237_pt1 | contig 10312 bp, 3 predicted proteins | sample C3_top_MG_FD_204664 | JGI IMG/M metagenome (GOLD analysis project Ga0315271, IMG submission 204664) | Sediment microbial communities from Yellowstone Lake, YNP, Wyoming, USA - C3_top | ecosystem: Environmental > Aquatic > Freshwater > Lake > Sediment | place: USA: Wyoming | collected 2017-08-01
TCCCAGCGGCACACCATACCGGCGCACGTCGAGGACGCGGTCCTGATGGCGCTAGAGAAGCTCCCGGCCGACCGGTTCGCGACGGCGTCCGAATTCGCGGCCGCGCTCGCGAATCCGTCCTTCGCCACCCAGGCGGGTCGAGCCACGCCGGCGGCCGCGGCACGGGCGTCGGGATGGCGCACCGCAGCTGTCGTGGGGGCCGTGGCCCTGCTGCTCGGTGCGGCTGGAACGAAGCTGCTCTGGCAGCCACGTGCTTCGGCGGCGGCCGTGACCCGGCTGATGCTGGAATTTCCGGTCAGCCAGGGGCCTCGCCTGTTGTCTTCCGGGGGAGGCTCGATGCTGGCCCAGCTCCCCGATGGCAGCGGTTTCCTCTACTCGGGTCCCGGTGCCAACACGCGGACCCAGCTCTGGATCCGGCGCTGGGACCGGCTGGACGGCACGCGCCTTTCTCAAACCCTCGACGACGGCTGTTGCGCCGTGTTTTCGCCGGATGGCGATTCCATGGCGTACCTCACCCCACCCCATACCCTCCAGGTGGTGCCACTGACCGGAGGCCTTTCGACCACCGTGGCCGATTCCGGACTCACGGCGGTCTCGGATTTCGGCGCCGGGGTCGATTGGGGATCGGACGGAATGCTGTATGTCAGCGCGCTGAGCGGCCTGGCCCGTGTCTCGCCACGGGGGGGAAGCCTCGAGACCGTTGCCGCGCTCGATCGGCAGCGAGGAGACCTTCGCTACCTGTGGCCGGCGGTGCTGCCGGGCGCGCGCGGCGCGCTGGTGTCGGTGGTCCCGACGCGGGACCCGAACAACCTGGAGCGGGCGTCCATCGGTGTCGCCGACTTCCGCACCGGAAAAGTGGCGATCATCCTGCAGGGCACCCGCGCCATCTATTCTCCCACCGGGCACGTGATCTTCTCGAAGGCGAACGGCGTGCTCTGGGCGGCGTCGTTCGACCCGCGGTCGCTTCGCCTCACCGGGGCGCAGCGCGAACTCGGCGACACGATCGCCGTTGGCGGAGCGAATTACGGGGACTTTGCCCTCTCCCCGGGCGGGACCCTCGCCTACACCAAGGGGGTGGTGCAGTCCTACCAGACGGTCTGGGTGAACCGGAATGGCGAATCAACGCCGGTCGCGCCCGACTTGAGGGAGCAGGCGCTGGAGAGCCCCAGGCTTTCCCCGGATGGGAAACGGCTTGCGATCTCCATGACCGGACTTGACGGCAACAGCAACATCTGGGTGAAGCCGCTCGACGGTGGCCCCAAGGTCCGGCTGACCTTCGAGGGCAACATCAACGACCGCCCCGCCTGGCACCCCGGCTCGGGGACGATCTCGTACCGTACGGACCGCGAGCATACGAGGACTGCGCTGTTCGAAATCGCGGCCGACGGTTCGGGCAGCCTCACCAAGCCCGAACTCCACGATCGCCGGGCCATCGGGGGCAGCACCTGGTCGCCGGACGGAAGGTGGCTGGTGTTCCGTACCGACGACCAGGAGGCCGGAAACGCGGATATCATGGCCATTCGGCCGGGGGTGGATACCGTGCCCCGGGCCCTGATCGCCACGCCGGCCGAGGAACTCGCTCCGGACGTATCCCCTGATGGCCGGTGGATCGCCTATTCCTCGAACGAGTCAGGGCGGCGGGAAGTGTACGTTCGGCCGTTTCCCGAAACGAGCGGCGGGCGCTACCAGATCTCGACGACGGGCGGCACCAGTCCGGGATGGGGCAGCAACGGGCGAGAACTGTTCTATCTCGACGGCGAGGCGAACATGGTGTCGGTGCCGGTCGTCGCGGGGACGACCTTCCAGACCGGACAGCCGAGCGTGCTGTTCTCGGCCGCACGGTTCGAATCGATCCCGTTCTCCCGGGAGTACGACGTGGCCCAGGACGGCCAGCGCTTCGTGATGATTCGCGGCGAATCCGACGCCGCCGTGCACGTGGTCGCGGTCTTCAATTTTCTGACGGAACTGAAGCAGAGGATGGCAACGCAGTGAGCGACGCACTCCCACGCCTCGCCGCCGCCCTCGCCGACAAGTACCGCATCGAGCGGGAACTGGGCCAGGGCGGCATGGCCACGGTGTACCTGGCCCAGGACCTCAAGCACGACCGCAAGGTCGCCCTCAAGGTGCTCAAGCCCGAGCTCGCCGCCGTGATCGGCGCTGAGCGCTTCGTGGTGGAGATCAAGACCACGGCGGCGCTGCAGCATCCCCATATCCTGCCGCTCTTCGACTCCGGCACTGCCGACGGCTTCCTCTACTACGTGATGCCGTTCATCGATGGCGAGACCTTGAGGGCCAAGCTCGACCGCGAGACCCAGCTCGGGATCGACGAGGCGGTCCGGATCACGGTCGCCGTGGCCGACGCCCTCGACTACGCCCACCGGAACGGCATCATCCACCGCGACATCAAGCCCGAGAACATCCTGCTCCACGACGGCCGCCCGATGGTGGCCGACTTCGGGATCGCGCTCGCACTGAGTGCGGCGGCCGGCGGGCGGATGACCGAGACCGGGATGAGCCTCGGCACGCCGCACTACATGAGCCCCGAGCAGGCCACCGCAGAAAAGCTCATCACCGCCCGCTCCGACATCTATTCCCTGGGCAGCGTGTGCTACGAGATGCTCACCGGGAATCCGCCGCACGTCGGCGCCTCGGCGCAGCAGATCATCATGAAGATCGTGACCGAGGAGGCCGCCCCGGTCACCAAGCTACGGAAGGCGGTGCCGCAGCATGTCGCGGACGCCGTGGCCAAGTCGCTCGAAAAGCTCCCTGCCGACCGGTTCGAATCGGCGAAGGCGTTCGGGGAAGCGCTGGGCAATCCCGGCTTTTCGCTCGGAGCGACCAGCGCTTCCCGGGCGGCAAGCCGCCACACGGCGCTCACGCCGGCCGACCGCTGGACGCGCCTCGGGTTGGCCGCAGGCCTGCTCACCGCAGGCGTGGTGATCGGCGTGATGGCCTTTCGCCGGAAGCCGGCGGACCAGGCCACTGTGCGCTTCACGCTCGAAACGGGACTTGCGACCCGGCTCGCGGTGCGCGGCAACGCGGATGTCCCGTTTGCGCTGTCGCCCGACGGGCGGAGCATCGTCTTCGTCGGGCGGGATTCGACCGGCCCCGAGGCCCGGCTGTATCTGCGCGGGCTCGACCGCATCGAGCCGGTCGCGATCCCGGGTACCGAGGACGCCGTTTCACCCTTCTTTTCGCCCGACGGCCTCTGGATCGGTTTCGCCACCGTGGCGGACCGGAAGCTGAAGAAGGTCTCGGTCAGCGGCGGCCCGCCCGTCACGCTGGCGACGGACCTCCCGAACGGCCTCGCCAGTGCCTCCTGGGGCGACGACGGCTTCATCGTCTATGTCTCGAACGGGGTTAAGCTCTCTCGGGTGAGTGGCAGCGGCGGCCCGACCGAAGTCATCTCCGACACTACCCGGGGCCTCTCTAAGCTCTGGCCGTGGGTGCTCCCGGGCGGGCGGGCGGTGCTCTTCGAGCGGTGCACCAACTTCTGCGGCACCCATGACCTCGCGCTGCTCGACCTCGATACGAAGGAAGCGACGACGCTCGTCGAAGGGGCCACGCGCGGCTGGTACCTCCCGACCGGGCACCTGGTGTACGCCACGGAGGAGGGCGCCCTCTACGCGGCGACATTCGACGTGCAGAAACGCCGGATCGTCGGCGCCGCCGTCCCGCTCCTCGACAACCTCCGAGCCGGGCCCGGCTACGGATCGTACTTCGCCATCTCCCCCGCCGGCATGATGGCCTACCTGCCCGGCGCCTCGGGCGCTCGCGATCGCGTGGTGGCCACCGTGGACCGCACAGGCCGGGAAGCGGTGGTCCTCGCGCGTCCCGGCGGCTACGGCCATCCCAGGTGGTCGCCGGACGGCAGGCGCATCGCCCTCATGGCGAGCGACGCCAACAAGCCTTCCCAGATCTGGGTCTACGACATTGCTTCCGCGACGCTCTCCCAGTTGACGTTCGACAGCACGAACGTCCGCCCGTCCTGGTCCCCGGACGGCACCCAGTTGGTGTTCAGCTCCTACCGCTCCGGCCAGTGGGACCTGTGGTGGGCGCCGGCCGACGGCTCCGGCCCCGGTGAGCGGATGGTCGAGGGACCGGATGTGCGCGGTTCGACGGAAACGTCGTGGTCCCGGGACGGCAAATGGATCGTCTTCGATGGCAATGCGGAGGAGGACTCCACCCCGGCTGGCCCGGAGGACATCTTCGCGGTCCCCACGACCGGGCAGCGCACCCGGCAACTCGCCGTCGGGACCTCGGCGGACGAGCAGTCGGGGGTCGTCTCCCCTGACGGCCGGTGGATCGCCTACAACTCCAACGAATCCGGCACGACCCAGATCTATGTCCGACCCTTCCTGACCCCTGGCGCGCGGTCGCTGGTATCCACGGGCCGTGGGATCGAACCCGTCTGGGTGTCCAGCACGGAACTCGCCTACCGCAACGGCGACACCGACAGCCTGACCGTCGCGCGGCTCGAGTTCGGGGCCACGATGCGCGTGGTCAGTCGCACCGCCCTCTTCGACTACGCGAAGTACGCCATGGGGTCCGCCTCGTTCCCGAACTACGATGTGTCCCGGGACGGGCAGCATTTCCTCGTGGTCCGACAGGCCACGGTGCAGGCTGCGCCCGAGCCGATCGTGGTGCTCAACTGGTTCACCGAGGTCCGGCGGCGATTCGCCGAGCAAGGCACGACGCGATGAGCACCCTCGATCGACTCAGCGCCGCCCTCGCCGACAAGTACCGCATCGAGCGGGAGCTCGGGCAGGGCGGCATGGCCACGGTGTATCTCGCGCAGGACCTGAAGCACGACCGCCAGGTGGCCATCAAGGTCCTGCGCCCGGAGCTCGCCGCCGTGATCGGCGCCGAGCGGTTCCTCTCCGAAATCAAGACCACCGCCAACCTCCAGCACCCGCACATCCTCCCGCTCCACGACTCGGGCGAGGCCGACGGCTTCCTCTTCTACGTGATGCCGTACGTCACAGGGGAAACGGTCCGTGACCGGATCACGCGCGAGCAGCAGCTCCCGGTGGCCGACGCGGTGCGGATCGCGAGCGAGGTGGCGAGCGCGCTGGACTACGCCCACCGGCACAACGTGATCCACCGGGACATCAAGCCGGAGAACATCCTGCTCCACGACGGCGCGGCGCTGGTGGCCGATTTCGGCATTGCACTCGCCGCGAGCAAGGCCGGCGGGACGCGCATGACCGAGACCGGCATGAGTCTCGGCACGCCGCACTACATGAGCCCCGAGCAGGCGATGGGCGAGCGGGAGATCTCCGCGCGGTCGGACGTCTATGCGCTCGGCTGCGTGCTGTACGAAATGCTCGTCGGCGAGCCGCCGTTCATGGGGCCGACCGCGCAGGCCATCATCGCCCGGGTCATGACCGAGGAGCCGCGCACCCTCACCGGGCAGCGGAAGACGATTCCGCCCGGCGTCGAGGCCGCGGTGTTCACGGCGCTCGAGAAGCTCCCCGCCGACCGGTTCGGCACCGCCGCCGAGTTCGCGGACGCGCTGGCCGATCCGACCTACACCTCCACAGGCGTCGGAGTGAAGGGCGAAGCGCCGGCGGCCCGCCGCCGGCTGCCGGGGGCGGCGGCCGCGGCGGCCGGGCTGGCGTTCGCGGTGCTGGGCCTCGCGACAGGCTGGGCGCTGTGGCATCCGCGGGCTCCGGATGTGGCGCCGGTCGTCCAGCGATACGTGGTCGCCCTTCCGGACAGCATGGCGTTCGAGAACGCCAACGGGAGCTCGATCGCCATCGCCCCCGACGGGTCGGTGTTCGCCTATGTCTCGCGGGCGGGCCTGATGCTCCGATACGCCGACCGGCTCGACGTCGTGCCGGTGCCCGGTGGGCGCCGCGGAGATGGACCGTTCTTTTCGCCGGACGGGCAGTGGCTCGGCTTCACGGACCGACGGCGAATGGTCAAGGTGCCCCTCGCCGGCGGGGCGGCGGTCACCATCTGTGACTCCTGCGTCGGCTACTCGCCTAACTGGGGCAGTGACGACAGCATCCGATACCACGTCGCCCCCACAGGAGACGTGAATTCGCGGGTGCTGATGGTGGTCTCGGCCCGCGGCGGCCGGCCGCGCGAGATTGCGCGGCCCGACAGCGGCTCGGGAGAACTGTTCCGCGCGCCCATCCTCCTGCCGCACAGCCGCACGGTCCTGTTCGCGCTCTACACCGGGAAGACCAGCCGGCTGGCGGCGCTGGACCTGCGCACCGGGACCATCACCAGGTTCGACCAGGCGGGCTTTGCGCCCCAGTGGGTCGACCGGGGCTTCGTGGTCCTGAGCGACGCCGACGGCTCGCTCATCGCGCTCCCGTTCGATGCGGGGCGCGGCCGGCCGGCCGGCACCCCGGTGCCCATCGCGAGGGACGTCCTGCAGCCCGATCCGACGTCCACGCAAGCCGCCGTCTCGGCCTCGGGGTCGATCGTCTACGTCCTGTCCGGCGCCAACTCTTCACGGCAGCTCACGCTGGTGTCCCGCACGGGAGAAACAACGCCGCTCACGGCCGAACCCAAGGCGTTCGAGGGCCCGAGCCTTGCGCCCGACGGCCGCCGCCTCGCGATCGGCATTGCTGATTCGAAAAGCGGCAGCCGCGACGTCTGGGTGCTCGATGTCGCGCAGCAGGCCTGGTCGCGCCTCACGACGGACGGCATCAGTGAACGACCCATCTGGACGCCCGACGGCCAGCGGCTCGTGTACTCGAGCAATTCCGACCTCTGGCGGATCGCCGCGGACGGGAGCGGTCGCCCCGAGAGCCTCCTCGTGGCCAGCGGAAGCCGGTTTGCCGGCACCGTCACGCCCGATGGGCGGGCGGTGGTCTTCCAGGAATTCGGCGGAATCGCGGACGGAATCCGCGTACTGGCCTTCGATTCCGCCCCGGCGGCGCGGGTGATCATCCCTCCGGGGTTCGACGAATCGGCGCCGGCGCTGTCGCCCGATGGGCACTGGCTGGCGTACCAGGCCGATGACGCGGGCCGGATGGAGGTGTACGTCCGATCGTACCCCGTGCCGGGGGCCCGGGTGCCGGTCTCGGTGCAGGGCGGCACGGAACCCGTCTGGTCGCGGGACGGGCGCGAGCTGTTCTATCGCGCCGGAGACAGCCTGATGGTGGCCTCGGTCGCGCTGTCGCCAGCCTTCGCGGTCGCCGGGCGCCGCCGGCTGTTCACCGGATCCTTTCTGGGCAGCCGAAGGTTCCGCGAGTACGACGTGACGCCGGACGGCCAGCATTTCGTGATGATCCGCGGCGGCGCGGCGCAATCGTCGCTCACCGTGGTGCAGAACGTGTTCGACCGGCTGGCCTACGACCAGCGGGCGAAGCGGTGACGGGGTGACGCGACTCCCGCCGGCTGAAGCCGGCTCTCGGCTGGTGTCGCTGAAGCGAAATATGGCACGAGATGGTGGCCGTCACTTCAGTGACACCCGCCGAGCCGTGGCTTCAGCCACGACTCGAGCGACGACGAGGAGCATCAAGATTGACTGACCCGCTTCCCCGCCTGGTGGCCGCATTGGCCGACCGCTACCGCATCGAGCGGGAGCTCGGCGCGGGCGGCATGGCCACGGTGTACCTGGCGCAGGACCTGAAGCACGACCGTAAGGTGGCCCTCAAGGTGCTGCGGCCCGAGCTGGCCGCGGTCATCGGCGCCGAGCGGTTCCTCTCCGAAATCAAAACCACTGCGAACCTCCAGCATCCCCACATCCTCCCGCTCTTCGACAGCGGCGAGGCGGACAGCTTCCTCTTCTATGTGATGCCGTACGTCGAGGGGGAGACGGTCCGCGACCGGATCAGCCGTGAGAAGCAGCTCCCCGTGGCCGATGCGGTGCGGATCACCACGGAGGTGGCCGCCGCGCTCGACTACGCCCACCGCCACGGCGTCATCCACCGCGACATCAAGCCTGAGAACATCCTGCTCCACGACGGTTCGGCCCTGGTGGCCGACTTCGGCATCGCGCTCGCCGCCAGCAAGGCCGGCGGCACCCGGATGACCGAGACCGGCATGAGCCTCGGCACGCCGCACTACATGAGCCCCGAACAGGCGATGGGTGACCGCGAGATCTCCGCACGGAGCGACGTCTACGCGCTGGGCTGCGTCGCCTACGAGATGCTGGTGGGGGAGCCGCCCTTCACGGGCCCGACGGCGCAGGCCATCATCGCCCGGGTCATGACCGAGGAGCCGCGCACCCTCACCCTGCAGCGGAAGACGATCCCCCCGGGCGTCGAAGCCGCGGTGTTCACCGCGCTCGAGAAGCTTCCGGCCGACCGCTTCGCCACCGCCGCGGAGTTCGCCACGGCCCTCGCGAACCCGACGACGACCACGGCGCGCACCAGCGTGCAGCCGGCGGCGGTCGTCACGCGGAAGAACTGGCTGGCCGCCGGCGGGCTCGCGCTCGCGGCGCTCGCCATCGGCGTCGTGATCGGCGGCCGCTCGCGCAACATCGGCAGCGTGGGCCCCAACGAAGTCGTCAAGGCGTCGCTGGCCCTCGGGGACAGCGCCGTCGTCCGGTCGATCAGCAACGCACGCCTCGCGGTCGCCCCCTCGGGGCGGCGCATCGCGTTCATCGGGGCCGATGGGGCGGACAACGCGCTCTGGGTCCGGGAGCTCGACCAGCCCGCGGCCCGACTACTCCCGGACACCAAGGGCGCCTTTGCGCCGTTCTTCTCGCCGGACGGCGAATCGATCGGGTTCTTCACCACCGCCGGCGGCCGCACCGCCATCAAGGTGATCCCGGTCGCCGGTGGCGTGGCCCGGACTGTCGTCCCCGATTCGGTGGCCCCTTTCGGCGGGGGCGACTGGGGCGACAACGACCAGATCGTCTTCACCCATATCACCCGCGGCCTCGCCCGGGTGGCGTCCACCGGCGGCGCCGTCACGCACCTTTCCCATCCGGACTCCAGTTCCGGCGTCCAGGAGCACGACTATCCCGACGTGTTGCCCGGGAGCAAGAGCGCCCTGGTCATGCTCTGGCTGGGCTCGATCGGGTCCAATCACATCGGCCTGGTGGACTTGAAGACCGGCGCGGTCACCGACCTCGCCGCGGGGTCGTACGCCCGGTATGCGGCACCGGGGTACCTCGTCATTGGCGCCTCGGACGGCCGGATCCTGGCCGCCCCGTTCGATGTCCGCCGGGGGAAGCTCGGCGGGACGCCGGTGCTCATGATGGACGACGTGCAGGCCGAGGCCACCAACGGCACGGTCCAGTTTGCCGTGTCCCAGACCGGGATGCTCGTCTACCAGCCGACAACGGGCGGGAGCGGTGGCCTGGCGTGGGTGGACCGGGCCGGCAAGCGCACCCCGGTCGACACGACGCTCAAGCAGGTGGGGCTCGACGTGGCGCTGTCGCCAGACGCGAGCGAGATCGTTCTGACGCGGAGCGAGTCCGGAGACAACCAGGTCTGGGTCAAGCAGCTCACCACCGGCACGCTGAGCCGCCTCTCCTTCGACGTCGAGAACGCGGACCGGCCGGTCTGGACGCCGGACGGTCGTCGGGTGGCCTTCCTCGGCAGTCGCAACAACCGGCGGACGGCGTGGATCCGCCGGGCCGACGGCAGCGACAGCGCGAAGGCGGCGTACCCCGGCACCATGGAAGCAGACGAGATCGCCTTCGACCCGCGGATGGAGTACACCCTGCTCCGGTCGCAGGGCAGCGGTGCGGGGACCCGCCACCTGTTCGTGGTGAAGAACGGCGTCGACACGGTTCCGCGGCTGCTCCTCCAATCCCGATTCGACAACTTTGCCATGACGCTCTCGCCGGACGGGCAGTGGCTGGCCTACGTCTCGCTGGAGTCGGGCAACCCCGAGGTCTACGTCCGGCCGTTCCCCAGCGTCGACTCGGCGCGCTTCGTGATCTCCGTCGGGGGCGGCCAGGAGCCGGTCTGGAGCCGCGACGGGCGCGAGCTCTTCTTCAGGAGTCCGCGGGGCGAGATGTACGCCGTCCCGGTGACTACCGGGCGTGCCTTCTCGCACGGCGTCCCGAAGCTGCTGTTCACCGGCATCGGCTTCGCCTTACAGGATTATCACCGCAGCTACGACGTGCATCCCGACGGGAAGCGCTTCCTGATGGTGGCCGCCGGTGGGGGAGACGCGAACAGCCTCAACGTCATCTTCAACTGGCGGGTCGAGCTCGAGCAGCTCGGCAAGGCGTCGAAGTGAACCCCACTCCCGACCGTTTGATCGCAGCGCTCGCCGACCGGTACCGCATCGAGCGCGAGCTGGGCCAGGGCGGCATGGCCACGGTGTACCTGGCCCAGGACCTGAAGCACGACCGCAAGGTCGCGTTGAAAGTGCTCAAGCCCGAGCTCGCCGC
>Ga0315271_10003238_pt1 | contig 10311 bp, 9 predicted proteins | sample C3_top_MG_FD_204664 | JGI IMG/M metagenome (GOLD analysis project Ga0315271, IMG submission 204664) | Sediment microbial communities from Yellowstone Lake, YNP, Wyoming, USA - C3_top | ecosystem: Environmental > Aquatic > Freshwater > Lake > Sediment | place: USA: Wyoming | collected 2017-08-01
GATCGACGGTCACGAGGTCAAGGAGCCGGTCGGCATGAGTGGCGGGCGGCTCGAAGTCAAGGTGCACATCGTCACCGGCGCACAAAGCGCGGCCGAGAACATCGTCAAGTGCGTGCGCCGCTGCGGGCTGGAGGTCGAGCAGCTGGTGTTGAACCCGAGCGCGTCGAGCCGTGCCGTGCTGACCGCCGACGAGATGGAGCTCGGCGTGGCCATGATCGACATCGGCGCCGGCACCACCGACGTGCAGATCTTCACCGGCGGCTCGGTGCGCCACACCGCGGTGATACCGATCGCCGGCGACTTGATCACCAGCGACATCGCCATGGCGCTGCGCACGCCGACCAAGGACGCCGAGGAGATCAAGGTCGAGCACGGCGTGGCCAAGCAATTGTTGGCCGACCCGAGCGAGAACCTCGAAGTGCCCGGGCTGGGCGACCGCGCGCCGCGCATGTTGAGCCGCCAGGCGCTGGCCGGCGTGATCGAGCCGCGGGTCGAAGAGATCTTCTCGCTGGTGCATCAGGTGATCCGCGACTCGGGCTACGAGGAGCTGCTGTCGTCGGGCATCGTGGTCTGTGGCGGCTCGGCGGCGATGCCGGGTCTGGTCGAGCTCGGCGAGGACATCTTCTTGAAGCCGGTGCGGCGCGGCAACCCGCTCTACGCCGGCGCCTTGTTCGACATGCTGGCCAACCCGCGTTCGGCCACCGTGATGGGCCTGATCGAGGAGGCGCGGCTGGCGCGCATCCGCGGCCACAAGGTGGCGGCCAAGGCCGGCTCGATGGGCAGCGCGCTGGCGCGCGCCAAGGATTGGTTCGTTGGCAACTTTTAGGACGAAGGGCCCGCCGAGGCCCGGTATTTCGGTAGTCACTTTATGTACGGCAACTGCACTCACTCGAAGGAGAGAAGACCATGGCGATTGAAATGATCGAAGAGTTTGACCTCGGTACCCGGATCAAGGTCATCGGCGTCGGCGGCGGTGGTGGCAACGCCATCGAATACATGATCGCCAACAACGTGCAGGGGGTGGAGTTCATCTGCGCCAACACCGACGCACAGGCACTCAACCGCAGCAATGCCGACCAGATCCTGCAGCTTGGCAGCACCGGCCTGGGTGCGGGCGCCAAGCCCGAGGCCGGCAAGGCCGCGGCCGAGGAGGCGCACGATCGCATCCGCCAGTCGCTCGACGGCGCGCACATGCTGTTCATCACCGCCGGCCTGGGCGGCGGCACCGGCACCGGCGCTGCGCCGGTGATTGCCCGCGTGGCCAAGGAGATGGGCATCCTGACCGTCGGCGTGGTGACCAAACCCTTCGAATTCGAAGGCAACCGGCGCATGAAGGCGGCCGATATCGGCTTGGCCGAACTCGAGGCCAACGTCGACTCTCTGATCGTGGTCCTGAACGAGAAGCTGCTCGAGGTGCTGGGCGACGACGTGACGCAGGAAGACGCCTTCGGCCATGCCAACGACGTGCTGCGCAACGCCGTCGGCGGCATCAGCGACATCATCCACATCCCGGGCCTGGTCAACGTCGACTTCGAAGACGTGAAGACGGTGATGAGCGAGCCCGGCAAGGCGATGATGGGCACCGCCAGCGCCAGCGGCCCGGATCGCGCCACCAAGGCCGCCGACATGGCCGTGGCCTGCCCGTTGCTCGAAGGCATCGACCTGTCGGGTGCGCGCGGCGTGCTGGTGTTGATCGCGGCCAGCAAGGGCAGCTTCAAGCTGTCCGAGAGCCGCAATGCGATGAACACCATCCGCCGCTACGCCGCCGACGACGCGCATGTGATCTACGGCACCGCCTACGACGAGGGCCTGGGTGACCAGTTGCGCGTGACGGTCATCGCCACCGGCCTCTCGCCGGCCAAGCGCATCCAGCAGAGCCCGCCGATGAGCATGGTCCACAGCACGCTGCGCACCGGCACCGACAACCTGCCGATCATGAGCAGCATGTCCGTGCCCGGCGGCACCACGCCGGGCGGCACCATGCCGCCGCAGCCGCAGGACTACAACCACCTGAGCACGCCCAGCGTCTGGCGCAACGGCCGCACCCAGGCCGCGGCCAAGGTCGATGCGCTGGCCAGCAACGGCATGGACGAGATCGAGATTCCGGCGTTCCTCAGGAAGCAAGCTGACTGATTGAGCCACCCCTGTACGCCTTGCTGACCCGACGTCCCGCACGGTCTTGCGCCGTGCGGGACAATCTCTGCATGTTGCAACAACGGACCCTCAAATCGCTGACCCGCGCCGTCGGCGTGGGTGTGCACAGCGGGCAGAAGGTCGAGCTGACCCTCAAGCCGGCGCCGCCCGACAGCGGCATCACGTTTCGCCGCACCGACCTGCCGCAGCCGGTGACCATCGCCGTCAATCCGCAGGCGGTTTCCGACACGCGCATGGCCTCGACCATCAGCGTCGGCGGCGACCCGGGCGCACCCAAGGTGCAGACCATCGAGCACCTGCTGTCGGCCTGTGCCGGACTGGGCCTGGACAACCTGGCGATCGACATCAGTGCCGACGAGGTGCCGGTGCTCGACGGCTCGGCGGCGAGCTTCGTCTTCCTGCTGCAGAGCGCGGGCATCGAACTGCAGAACGCGCCGAAACGCTTCATCCGCGTCGTCAAGCCGGTGGAGGTGCGTGAAGGCGAGGGCACCGGGCTGAAGTGGGCGCGGCTGGAGCCGCACCACGGCTACGTGCTGACCTTCGAGATCGAGTTCAACCACCCCGCGCTCAACGCTACCGGCCAGCGCGTCAGCTTCGACATGGGCTCGGGCCGCTACAAGCGCGACATCGCGCGCGCCCGCACCTTCGGCTTCTCCAAGGACGTCGACGCGATGCGCGCTCGCGGCCTGGGTCTGGGCGGCAGCATGGACAACGCGATCGTGGTCGACGACACCAAGGTGCTGAATGCCGGCGGCCTGCGCTACGACGACGAGTTCGTGAAACACAAGATCCTCGACGCCATCGGCGACCTGCACATCGCCGGCCATCCGATGCTGGCCCACTACACGGCCTTCAAGAGCGGCCACGCACTGAACAACAAATTGCTGCGCGCGCTGCTGGCCGACGCCAGCGCCTACCAGATCGTGACCTTCGACGATGCCAAGCAGGCGCCTGCCGGCTTCGCCGAGCTGGCGCCGGCCTGGTGACGATGGCCCCCAAGATGCCTTCGGCATCAACCCCCCGGCGGGGCGCGTTCGCCTTGGGGCGGCCCGGCGGCGAACGAGGCGGCGCCCGATGCTAGTCTTTCGCCTCGTCTTCGGCCTGCTGCTGATTTCCAGCCTGCTGTGCTTTGCGGTCTATGCCTTCACCGGCCAGCCGGTCTGGCGCCAACGCGGCCTGCTGATCGTCAAGTGGGCGCTGCTTGCCGCCGCGGGCTTCATCGCCGTGATCCTGCTCGAACGCCTGACGCCGCTGCTCTGACGCGATGCTCGCCTTCTACTGGGTGATGGCTGCGCTGGTCGTCGGCACCTTCCTGCCGTCGGTCTTCTTCATGCTGCTCTATGGCGTGACCGGCGAAGACGGCTGCCTGCGCCGTGCGCGCGCCCTGTTCAGTTGGGCCAAGTTGTTCGCGCTGCTCGGCTTCAACATCGGCATCTGGGGTCACGTCGTCGTGGCCCTGTGGCGACTCTTCTTTCCGTAAGCTGGGCCCGCGCCGCGCCTGCCCAGGTGAGTGGAAGTGCGCTAGGCCGCCTGCGCCCGTCGCTGCCAGGTGCCACGCTGCAGCAACGCACTCAGCGTCGAGACCGCCGCATGCTCTCTCACGGCGCGGACGACCTCGTCCGCTTCGTCCGCCGAACTGACCAGGACTGCGCCGACAAGCTTGCCATCGGCGACGACCAGCTTTCGGTAGACGCCCTGCGCGATGTCGTGTTGCGTCAGTTCGAATTCACCGGCCCGCCTGGCATGCACCGCGCCGGCCGAACGCAGATCGATGCCCGACACCTTCAGTGCAGTCACCGGCACATGGCCGCGATAGATGCGCTTGCCGCCCAGCGCGTTCAGCGCCGCGATCTCGCCCTGTTCGGCCGCGACCGACCACAGGCCGAAGGATTCGCCTTCGAATTCCGCCGCATCGCCCGCGGCATAGATCCAAGGCTCGCTGGTGCGCATTTGCGCGTCCACCGTGATCCCGCTTCCGACCGCGAGCCGGGCCGTACGCGCGAGGTCGACATTCGCTTGCGCGCCGGTGCAGACCACCAGCGCATCGGCACGCAGACGACGACCGCCCTCGAGCGTTACCGCGACGAGATGGCCTTGCTCGTCCCTGTCGAGGCAGCGCACCGTCGCCTTCTTGACGACGTCGATGTTCTTTGTCGCCAGGTGAGCGCAGAGCAATTCGCTGGCGGCCGAGTCTATCTGCCGGTCCAGTATTTGCGCCGTCTTGGCCAGCACCTTGACGCGCACACCGAGCTGCGTCAGCGCCTGTGCCGCCTCCAGGCCCAGCAGACCGGCGCCGAGCACGACGGCCTCTGCGCCGCCCCGTCGCTGAATGTGGTCGCGGATCGCCATTGCATCGTCGGCGTCGCGCAGCACGAAGGTGCCGTCGCCCTTGTAGCCGGCCAGCGGCGGCAGCCGCGCCGCACTGCCGGTGGCCAGGATCAGTCGGTCATAGGGCAGCGTCTTGCGGGTCGCCAGGAGCACCTCGCGGCGCTCCGGGTCGAGCTTGGTCACGTGCGTGTTGATCCAGGCCGTGATGCGATGTTCGGCATACCACTGCTCGGGCAGCAACTGCAGGCCGCTGACACCGGTCGGCGTACTGATCAGCTTGGCGATCGCCATGCGGTTGTAGGCGTTGTGGTTTTCGCGGCCAATGAGGTGGATTTCGCACTCGGGGTGGTTGCGCCGTACATGGTCGGCCGCGGTCAACCCGGCCACGCCGTTGCCGATGATGACGACGCAGCGGATCTCGCGGTCGAATTCGATCGCCTTCGGCGCTGCGGCCGACGCAGGTGCAGCGGCGGCCGCTGCCGCGGCGCCTCTGGCATGTGGCTTCAGCTCCACCGTGATCGGCCCCGCGTTGCGCACGCGCGCCATGCAGGCCAGCCGCGTGTTGTCGGCGCAGCCGAGGCGCAGCAAGGTCGCGCGCTCGTCACTGCCGATCGGCGCCAGCCGATCGGCGCCGCCGGTGACCGCGATCGGGTCGGCGCCGCAGGCGCCGGCGCGACAGCCGGCGTTGATCGCGGCGCCGCAGGATTCGAGCACGTCGAGCAGCGTCTGACCGTTTCGGATCGGCGTCGTCGTCCCCAACGGTGCGATGCACAGCTCGGCCGCATTCGACGCCGGCACGACCCTGGCCGTCGGTGCACTCAACAGGCCGGGACGCGTCTGCGCCACGGGGCCGTCGAGTGGCGCCGGCTGCGAAACCTGAATGCCCTCGGCGGCCGGCCGGACCGGCTTCTCGCGAGGCCTGGACAACGACAGCGCATCGCGATTCAGCCGCACGGTCTCGATGACGATCGGCGCCAGCCGGATATCGCCGCTGGCGCTCTTGCGCACCTGGTCGCGCAGGAACAGGCGCTCGACATGCAGCGAGCGCGCGATCCAGACCAGTCCACCGACGATCACCGTCGCGCGAAACGCACCGATGATTTCGACGTCAAAGGTCTCCCCGGTCAGCAGGCTCAGCGTCTGCATGATGATGGGCGCGGAGAACCAGTAGAACAGCGAGAACGCCACCGCGCCGAACGCGACGGGTGTGAGATTGCGCGTCTTGCCCACCACCAGGTCGAGCAGCGTGAACAGCATCAGACTGCCGGCCAGATAGGCCAGCATCTGCGCGACGATGGACAGCGGACCGATCTCGGCGACGGGTGGCACCAGGTAGTACCCCAGCACGAGCCCCGGAAACACGCCTGCGAAGAAGCGGCGCACGTTGCGGTAGGCCGGGTTGGCGTCGTATTGGTCGGCGAGGTACGCCGCGCCGGGGTTGAAGTCGTAGCAGTTCTTGGCGCAGCCGACGCAGGGCTCGCATTGCGTGTTGGCAATCTTCACGAACGGTGTCTGCCCGTACAGCCGCTGCACCGGCAACAACGGACAGATGCTGCTGCACCAGCCGCTCTTGCCCTTGAACAGCAGGCCACCGGCAAACGCCGCGACCATGGCGCCGACGATCAAGGCGGCCGTTGCGATGCCGCTGACGTTGAACAGCAGCCGGCGGCCGATCACGCCCACGATCAACAGCAACACGCCGGTCGGGTACGCAATGCCTGGTGGCAGCGTTCTATGGGTCGCCGCACGCATGAACTTGTGCCGGCGCGGTATCTGGTTGCTGGTCGCCAGTGGGCACAGGTTGCGCCACAGCCCTGGCATGAACATGAAGACGAGCGGCAGCGCCGGAATGATCAGGCCCCAAAACAGTGGCAGACCGATCTCCGGCTCGAGCACCAGCAAAGCTGCAACGGCCAGCGCCGAGATCACGCTTGCCTTGCGCAGGGCGTGCCAGACCACCTTGGGCAGGACGGTCGGCAGTTGCATGTAGTTCGCAAATAGCAAAGAGGTAGCCATAGAGTTTTTGGTGCTCCATCATTGGTGTCGCTTACGGACCGGGCGACCGTGCTGTTGACTGGCGCCGACGGCCGGTCACACGCAGTCACGGTCAATCGTTCTGAACCACGGGGCCCGTGCTGCACTGCACCATAGCGGCATTTGCGTGCGTCACACGCTGGTGAAGCGTAAGAGGTCGTGCGCGCGCGTTACACGCAATTCGTAGGTTCGATGCCGGCAGATCGCCAATTGCAAGCAGATGTCTGCCGCGCAGCCTGCGCAGCCGTGTCAGTACACGCGCCCGCGCCGGTACAAGGCGTGCTGGCGCCGCGCGAGCGGCGTGGCCCCGGCCAGCGCCGCCAGCGTGGCGCCGGCATGCGCATGCGTGATGGCAATGCCCAGCGCATCGGCCGCATCGCTGCCCGGCGCCGCGCTCAGCGACAACAACCGCGTGACCATCGCCTGCACCTGCGACTTGTGGGCGTGGCCGCTGCCGACGATGGCCTTCTTCATCTGCAGCGCGGTGTACTCCGAGACCGCGAGCGAGCGCGACACCAGTGCGGCCAGTGCCGCGCCGCGTGCCTGGCCCAGCAGCAGCGTGCTCTGCGGATTGACGTTGACGAACACGATCTCGACCGCGGCGCAACTGGCCTCGTAGCGCGAGGCGACTTCGCACACGCCCTCGAAGATGACCTTCAGGCGCCCGGGCAGGTCGCCGCGCGCGACGCTGGCGGTCTTGATCGTGCCGCTGGCCACGTAGCGCAGGCGCGGCCCGTCGGCGTCGATGACGCCAAAGCCGGTGGTCTGCAGGCCGGGGTCGATACCTAGGATGCGAGTCATAGGGGGAGCTTGAAGTACCAGCGCACCGAATGGAAGAACACCGGCGCGGCAAAGCACAGCGGCGCTACGCGGTCGAGCAGGCCCACCGCGCCGGTGACGCTGCTGCGGTTGCCCCAGTGGCGCACGCCGGCGTCGCGCTTCAATGCCTTCATGACGAATTCGCCGAGCGTGCCGCAGCCCGCGGCGATGAAGGCCATGACCAGCGCCTGCCCGATCTTGAACGGCGTGATCCAGAACATCAGCGCACCGACCACTGCGGCCACCAGCGTGCCGATGATCCAGGCCCGCGCCGAGAAGCTGCGGCTGATCTGCCGCGCCAGCGGGCGCCTGCGCAGCCAGCGGCTGGCCAACTCCTGCACCACCTGCGCCACGCCGGTGACGACGACCAGGAACAGCAGCAGGAACGCGCCGCGGCCTTCGAAGCCCTTGAAGTCGAGCAGCAGCAGCGCCGGTGCGTGCGACAGGCCGTAGACGCAGACCACGATGCCCCATTGGATCTTTGCATTGCGCTCGAGGAAGCGCTCAGGGTCGCCGGCCATCGCGCTGACCACCGGGATCGCGAAAAAAATGTAGACCGGGATGAAGACCGTGAAGAGGTCGAAATGCCGCGTCGCGACGATCGCATACTGCACCGGCAGGGCGAAGAAGAAGGCCAGGATCAGGCTGCGATGGTCGCTGCGCCGGGTGTGCTGCAGGCTGATGAATTCGCGCAGCGCAAGAAACGAGAACAGGCCGAACAGCAGCGTCGCCCCGACCGGGCCCGTCAACCAGGCCAGCCAGAACAGCAGCGTGCCGACCCAGACGGCACGCAGGTCGCGCTGGAATTGGCGCGCCGCGTCACTGGCCGGTGCATCGCGCAGCGAATACAGCAAGTGGCCGAGCGAGGCCAGCACCAGCAGGCCGAACAGGATCGCGAACAGCAGCGCGACCTGTTCATTGACGGCCAGGCCGCGCAGGCGGTCGAAGCTCATTGGGCAACCTGCGCGCTGCGCGCTTCGGCATTCGCCTTGGAAACGGCCCGGCGGCTCATGTCGTGCGCGGCCTCAAGTCCAGCACCGCCTGCCGTGCGCGATCGAGGAAATCACGCTTGTCTTCGCCCGCGGACAAAGTCAACGGCGCGCCGAAGGTCACCGTGCACAGGATCGGCACCGGCACCACCTCGCCCTTGGGCATCACGCGCTGTACGTTGTCGATCCAGGCCGGGATCAACTGCACCTGCGGAAATTGCATGGCCAGGTTGTACAGGCCGCTCTTGAACGGCTGCGGCTCGCCCTTGTTGCTGCGTGTGCCCTCGGGGAAGATGACCAGCGAGTCGCCATGCTCGAGCGCCTCGACCAGCGGCTCGAGCGGGTCCTGCTCGTCGGTTCGCGCGCGTGCCACGTACACCGCGTTGAAGACATCGCGCGTCAGCCACTGCTTGAACCGGCCGGCGGTCCAGTAGTCCTTGGCCGCGATCGGCCGTGTCGTCGCGCGCAGGTCCTTGGGCAACGCGGCCCAGATCAGCACCCAATCGAAGTGGCTCTGGTGGTTGGCGAAGTAGATGCGCTGCTCGGCCGTCGGCGGGCAGCCCTTCCAATGGCCCTGCGTGCCCGTGATCAGGCGGGCAATCAAGGCCAGCAGGTAGCCCATCAGGTCGGCAGCGGACATGTGCTGCATCCTAGCCTGCGCGCACGGCGCCACATGCCGGTGCATGCGGCCTTGACCTGCGGCACACTGTCGGCGATGGACCCGGCGCAGCGTCCCCACCTGGTGATCATCGGCGGCGGCTTCGCCGGCCTGTGGGCCGCGCGGGCGCTGGCCAGGTCGGCGCTGTCCATCACGCTCGTCGACCGCGCCAACCACCACCTGTTCCAGCCGCTGCTCTACCAGGTGGCGACCGCCGGCCTGTCGGCGGGCGACATCGCCGCGCCGCTGCGCCACATCCTGCGCGGCCAGCACAACATCGAGGTGCGGATGGCCGAGGTGACCGCGATCGACACCTCGGTGCGTCGCGTGCAGACCAGCGACGGCGCGGCGCTGATGTACGACTTTCTGCTCGTGGCCAGCGGTGCGACCCACGCCTACTTCGGCCACGACGAGTGGGCGGCGCACGCACCGGGCCTGAAGACACTCGACGACGCGCTGGAAATGCGCCGGCGCATCCTGCTGGCCTTCGAGCACGCCGAGGTCGCGACCAGCGCCGCCGAGCGCGACGCCTGGCTGACGTTTGCCGTCGTCGGCGGCGGGCCCACCGGCGTCGAACTCGCCGGCACCTTGGCCGAGATCGCCCGCCACACCTTGAAGAACGAGTTTCGCCGCATCGACCCGGCGCGGGCGCGGGTGCAGCTGATCGAGGCCGGGCCGCGCGTGCTGGCGACGTTCCCGCCCGAGCTGTCCGAGCACGCGGCGACCCAACTGCGCCGGCTGGGTGTCGAGTTGCTGTTCGGTGCCCCGGTGCAAGCCATCGACGATCAGGGCTACAGCCGCGGCGGCGCACGCACCGCGGCGCGCACGGTGCTGTGGGCCGCCGGCGTGGCGGCGTCGCCGCTCGGCGCCCTGCTCGGCGCCGCGCTCGACCGCGCCGGCCGCGTCTTGGTCGCGCCCGACCTCAGCGTGCCCGGCCACCCCGAGATCTTCGTCGCCGGCGACCTGGCGGCGGTCAGCACCGCCGGACCGCCGGTGCCCGGCACCGCGCCCGCGGCCAAACAGATGGGCGCGCACGTGGCCGCGGCCATTGCGGCCCGCCTGGCCGGGCGCAGCAGTGCGCCGTTCACCTACCGCGACTACGGCAACCTGGCGACCATCGGTCGCATGGCCACGGTGGTCGACCTGCGCGGCCTGCGCATCTCGGGCCTGCTGGCCTGGTGGTTCTGGCTCGGCGCGCACGTATTCTTCCTGATCGGGTTTCGCAACCGCCTGGTGGTGCTGACCAACTGGGCCTGGGCCTACTGGACCTACCAGCGCCAGGCGCGGGTGGTGCTCGGCGTCGCGCGCGGCCGCTGAAGCCGCCTGTGC
>Ga0315271_10003239_pt1 | contig 10308 bp, 7 predicted proteins | sample C3_top_MG_FD_204664 | JGI IMG/M metagenome (GOLD analysis project Ga0315271, IMG submission 204664) | Sediment microbial communities from Yellowstone Lake, YNP, Wyoming, USA - C3_top | ecosystem: Environmental > Aquatic > Freshwater > Lake > Sediment | place: USA: Wyoming | collected 2017-08-01
GCAGGCCTCGGTCCGGCTGACGGGCCGTCACGCGACGCTGGTCCGCTTCCGCGAGCAGACGACGTCGTGCCCGTGGTACGCGGACCGGTCCGAGCCGCGGGTGGTCGTGGCCGACAAGGACGCCACGTACGGCCTCGACCTCGACCTCTACGCCGAAGACCTGCCGACGGTGAAGGGCGAGGCGGCCCTCTCCGTCGTGGCGACGGTCAAGCGGCCCGACCGACCGCGCACGGTGCCGCTCGCCACGGGCTACTCGCGCGTGCCGCTCTTCTGGACGCAGACGCTCGAGGCCGACCGCCGCGTCCCCCACGCCGGCAGCCTGATGCTGCTCGGGCTCGCGAACCCGTTCCGCGGCACGGGCGGCGCGGGCGACCTCGGCGGGGGCACCGCTCCGGACCTCGTCGTGCTCGTCTCGGCCGGCCGCGAGCAGGGGCACGGCACCGAGGACATCGCGCCCGCGCCGGCGCCGACGGTGGGCCCGACGCCGAGCCCGGCCCCCGCCCTCCCCTCGCCCGGTGGCGCCATCACCCGCGAGTACGGCCTGGGCAGCCTGGGCTCGGACGTCCTCGACGAGCCGCCGCCCGAGGACTGGCCGTCCTCGCCGTTCGGGGACGACGCGCGCCCCGCGGCCGCGCGCGCGCAGCGGGACGCGTTCCTGGCCGGCTGGCTCCTCGAGCACGCGGGCATCGCGCCCGGGTCGGGCACGGTGACGGTGAAGGACGGCCGCGTCACCGCGACCCTCACGCCCGACCAGCACGTGCGGCTCGCGAAGGAGATCGAGGCGCTCGGGAAGGGCGAGAAGCGGCTCTTCTCGGTCGAGGTCCGCGCGACGGAGGTCCCGGCGGAGCGTGCGACGGCGTGGCTCACGGAGATGGGGTCGAAGTCGGACCAGCCCGCGCAGCGCCTGTGGCTGCTCCGTGCGCCCCAGGCGGCCCGCCTCGAGGAGCGGCTGCGCGCGTCCGGCGACGCCGAGGGACTCTTCTCGATGGACGCCCGCCTCGCGGCGCGGCACACCCAGCGCGTGACGACGCGCGCGCTCCGCTCGCGCTCGCTGGTCGAGGAGTTCCGCATCGTCAAGGGCGAGGACGGCGCGCTCCGCACGGTGCCGGTCAACGGGACCGTCGAGGAGGGCCTCCTCGTCTCGGTCCGGCCCGTCGGCAACGTCGGCGATCTCGCCACCGTGTCGCTGAGCGCCGTCCTCGCCCGCATCCAGCGCATCGATGCCTGGAAGCCTCCCGAAGCGCCGGGCGAGGCCCCCACCGTCTCCCTCCCCCGCCACCAGGTCGAGCGCGCCGGCGGCGAGGGCGTCATCGACGAGCGCGACACGCTCCTCCTCGTCGTCCCCGCCCCGGGCACCGACGGCACCCGCGTCGTCCTCATCCGCGCCCGCCAGCTCCGCCCGTAACGAATCGCACCGTACGGTGTCAGCTCAATTCCTCGCAACTCGGCACCTCGCGGTCCGCGTGCGACGTCCATTCGGTCGACCTCGAAGGATGGGCCGCGTGAAGGGGGTGCCCTCCTCGCGTGAGCGGTCGAGTACGCGCTCTTGCGAGAAATTGATCTGACACCGTACGGGTCTATTCGCGGTCGCGAGCCCGGAGCAGCGCGTGCGTCAGGAAGACGGCGGCGCCGCACGCGTCCAGCGCGACGTCGCGGGGCGTGCCGGTGCGGGGCGGTGAGAGGGACTGCAGGCTCTCGTCGACCGAGGCGAGGAGGACCGCGGCGGCCCACGCCAACCCCGCGAGGCGCAGCGTCGGCCGAGCGCCCCCCGCGAGCGATCGCAGCGTGACCCACGCAAACGCCCCGTACGCGAGGAAGTGGCCGCACTTGCGTAGGATCGTGTGGACGACCTCCGCCGCCTCGGCGGAGATCCCGAGCCCCTCGAGCCAGGAGCGGGCGACGGGGCCGGTCATGTCCGAGGAGCCCCAGGGCCCCGACATCGCGAGGATGGCGACCGCGAAGACGACCGGCGGAAGGGCTCTCCGGAGTTGCATGCGCGAGCGGCGAGCATACCCGCGGCCCGCGGCGCGCCGCGCGGACTCCCGGGCGCGTCAGCGCGCCGTGGGGACGATGGAGAAGTGCGCGCGCAGCACGTCGGCGCAGACGCCGAACGTGCGGCACAGCTCGCCCGGGACGTCGTGGCCGAGATCGACGATCTTCGTCCCCCACGGCGTGAGCACCTCGAGGTGGCCCTTCTCCTCCCCGAACCAGCGGATCTCGTCGCCCACGCGCTTCGCGATGCGGCCGGGGCGGCCCGGACGCGCGAAGGAGGTCGCGATCCAGGTGCTGCGGAAGATGTCGGGCGAGGCGGGGACCGGGATCAGCGAGTAGAGCGCGCTCGGCGGGCGACCCGGCCCGGTCTGGACCATCGTCAGCATCGGGCCGCGGCGCGCCTCGAGCGTGTGCGTGAAGAGCGGGTCCTCGACCGCGCCGCCGGGCCGGACCGGCACCGGACGGGGGATGAAGTAGGACGGGTCGTAGAGGACGGGACCGTCGTCCTCGTAGACCAGCACCGCCGCGTGCGGCTCCTCCTTCTTCAAGTGGTGGCCGAGCGTCGTGTGCGCGTTGGCGCCCGCCCCGCGCAGCAGGTCGGCGAGCGCGTAGGCCATCGAGAAGCACGTCCCGCCGAGCCCGTTCTCGTGGGCGTCGCGCAGGAGCCGGTCGGTGCCCCGCGGCCACTGGTCGGGATGGGCCGGGTGGTTGCGGCGACGCGCGAGGTTGCTGAAGTTCTCGTACGGGATCTTGCGCAGGAACGCCTCGTAGATCGTCCGGGTGCGCGCGGGGACCGACAGCTTCTCGATGGCCTCGGGCTCGAGGTCGAGGAGTCCCAGTCGGTGGCGGGTCAGCGCGTCCAGGCGGAACTCCCCACGGGCGGAAGAGGACGGAGCGCCCCGGGGGGAGACGGGAGGGCCCGACGCCACGGGGGAACGCCGGGCCCCATTCTATCCCTACCCCCCGAGGGACTCCGGGGATGGGGAGGGCGCAGGGGACTTTCGGCCGAACCGGCGGCGGAGCCGGGGCTCCCAGCGCCCCGCAAGGCGCCAGGCTAGCGCCCCCGCGACGGCGGAGAGGGCCAGCGAGCCGAGGACGTCCGTGGGCCAGTGCTTGCCCCAGTAGAGCCGCCCGAACCCCACGAGCAGGGCGTAGATCCAGGCGATCCCCCCCACCCACACCGACCCGAAGCCGAGGACGGCCGCGATCGCGCCCGCCGTGATCACGTGGCTGCTCGGGAAGGACGGGACCTTGGGCGGATGGCCCCGCTCGACCCACATCTCGGGGTGCTCGGCGCACGTGAGCCGCCGGTTCGGCGTGCGCAGGATCTGCTCCTCCGTGAATCCCTGGCCGGGCCGGTCGCGCGGCACGGTGCGCCACAGGACCTCGCGCAGCCCGTGGAGCATCCCGGAGGCCAGGACGGCGGCGAGCAGGAGACGCCCGAGCTTGGCGCGACCGTTCCGGGTGGTCGCCACGAGGAGCAGCAGCAGGACGAAGACGGGGATCCCGAAGAGCGGGTCGTTGGCGTACGCCGCGATCGTGTCGGCCAGCGGCGACTCCCCGTCGCAGTTGACCCAGTGCAGGATCGACAGCTCGAGGTCGCGCAGCGAGGCCAGGACGATCGGCACGCACGGAGCATACACGGGGGCAAGCCGCGAAAGCCGCGGCTCGCGCCGGGCCGACCGGAGCTACCTCCCCGGGAACCGCACCGTCACGGTCGTCCCGCGCCCGAGCTCGCTGTCGAGCGACACCTGCGCGCCGTGCGCCTGGGCGTAGCGACGAACCAGGGCGAGCCCCAGCCCCACCCCGCGCGCGGTGCGCGTCTCCTCCCGGCCACCGCGGGAAAACGGCTGGAACAGCCGCGCCTGGTCGGCCTCCGCGATGCCCGGGCCGCGATCGGCGACGACGAGGGCGACGCCCCCCTTGTCGCGCTTCACCGACACGCGCACGTCCTTCGTGGGGCCGCGCGCCGAGTACTTGATGGCGTTGTCCACGAGGTTCAGGACGAGCGGCCGCACGAGGTTCGGGTCGAACAGCACGGGGGGCAGGCCCGGCTCGATCTCCACGGCGACCGGCACCGCGGCGTCCGTCGAGGCCGGGGCCGTCAGGGCCACCGCCGAGCGCACGGCCTCGCCGAGGTCGCCGGGGAGCGGCGAGAAGGCCGAGACGCCGCGCTCGTACGCGGCGAAGTCGAGCACCTGGTCGACGAGCGACCCCAGGCGCTTCGTCTCGCCGACGATGCGGTCGGCGTACTCGCCCGGGGTAGCGCCTTCGGGCACCCAACCCTCCTTCAGCATGTCCGCGTACATGCGGATGCCGGCGAGCGGGGTCTTCAGCTCGTGCGTGATCGCGGCGACGAAGTCCTGCTTGCGCTCGACGAGCGCCATCTCGCGCCGCACGCTGCGCCACAGGACGAAGAAGCCGACGCAGACGACCGAGAGGAGGCCGCCGGTCAGCAGGAGGTAGCGGAGCCGCTCCCCGCGGGACTCGACCTGGAGCGCCTGCACGTTGGACGCGGCGGCCACGACCATCTCGAGCGGGGCCCGCTCGGCCGTGAGGGGACCTCCGGGCGTCTCGACGGGGAGCACCTCGAAGAGCGAACGCGGCAGGTATCCAGGCTGGAAGCCCCTCCCTGCACCGGGCCCTGCGCCGCTTGGGACGCTCGGCGTCAGCGCGCCCCGGGCCATCAAGGGCCCGCTCGGGCCGATGCTCTGCACCGCCTGCGCGGCGATTGGCTCGAGGTAGCCGTACCCCTGGAGCAGGTACCGATCGACCGGCGCGTCGCGACGGTCCTTCGACGCGAGCCCGGGGATCCAGACGAGCCGCCAGGCGACGAGCGGGAGGCGGTCGTTCGCCGAGGGCAGCGACAGGTAGCGGAAGGGCGTCGAGCGCACGGCGACGGTCGGCTCGGCGGGAGCAGGGGCGCCGCGCCCCTGGGTTCGGTTCGCGAAATTCTCGAGGTACGGCGTCTCCTTCTGGGCGTTGCTCGCGACCTGGACCTCCTCCAGCAGCTGGCCGACCTCCTCGTTCGCCGCGACGACGCGGAGCGCCACCTCCTGGGGAGGAGCGGTCCGGAGCTCCGGGGCGGCCGGGGCCGCGAGCAGGCGGGTCCGGAGGAGCTCCCCGTAGACGGAGGTGAGCCAGCTCCCCGCGCTGCCCGTGCGTCCCGACGGAAACACGTCGGGCCCCGAGACGACCCCGTTCGAGAGGCTCCACTGGAACCAAAGGGAGGGGCCCCCGGGCTGCGGAGGGCCCTCGAGCGGCGACTCGACGAACGCCGCCGCCCCCGACGTCAGGACGTCCTGCGGCATGAAGCGCGCCTGGTACTCGAAGTACGGGCGGCGCCCCTCCTGCTCCCGCGTCGTCTCGAGCCGGTTCGCCTCGGCGTGGATGGCGTCGTCGGCGGCCCTTCGCGCTTCTTCGCGCGCCTGGGACCTGCGGTCCTGGTCCTCGTGGGCGAGGCTGCGCCAGCCGAGCGCGGCCAGCACCACGGCCGGGCCCACGAGCATCAGCCCGAACACGAAGAGCGGACGCTTCACGCCGACCCGCCCCAGCGGTAGCCGCTGCCGCGCACCGTCAGGACGATGGCGGGCTCCGCGGGGTCGCGCTCGATCTTCTTGCGCAGCGCCGCGAGCGTGTTGTCGACGGTGCGCGTCTCCACGGCCGCCGACTTGTACTGCCAGACCTGGAGCAGGAACTCGTCGCGCGTCACGACGTTGCCGACGCGGCGACGCAGGTGGCGGAGGATCTCGCCCTCGCGGGGCGTCAGCGGGATCTCCGTCGGCCCCCGGTGGGCGAGGAGCCGGCCGAGGTCGAACCGGACGCCGTCGGCCTCGAAGGTCTCCCCATCGCCGCGGTCCATGCGGGCGCGGCGCACCTGGGCTCCGACGCGGGCGATGACCTCGGCGATGGCGAAGGGCTTCGTCACGTAGTCGTCGGCGCCGAGGTTCAGCCCGCGCACACGGTCCTCCTCGGCTCCCTTCGCGGTCAGGAGGATCGTCGGGGTGGGGTTCTTCTCCTCGCGCATCCGCCGGACGATCTCGAAGCCGGAGACCTCGGGCAGCATGACGTCGAGGAGCAGCACGTCGTAGTGGCCCTGCCGGGCGGCCTTCAGCCCCGCGGCCCCGTCGGTCGCGACGTCGCAGGCGTACCCCTGCGACGCGAGGACCTCGGCGAGGCCCCGCGCGAGCGAGGCCTCGTCTTCGACGATCAGGACGCGAGGGGCCGACATGGTGCCCCGAGGCTACTTCGCCCCGGCCGCGTCGGTCACGAAGACCTGGCGGGCCCCGATGCGGAGCAGGACGTCGCCGTCCTGCGCGAGGCGGGTGTTCTCGTCGGCCGTGGTCGTTGCCAGGAGCTCGAAGAACCTCGGCGACCAGCGCACGACGACCTCGTCGGCCTTGGACGCGTCGGTCACCTGGGCGTCCACCCAGACCGTCGCCCGGTTCTGGACGTTCGCGCGGCGATAGAAGGTCCCGTTGGCGATCTGGCGGATCTCGCCGACCTTCAGCTCCTCGACGTCCCGCTTGCTGTCGGAGGCCTTGAGCAGGCCGCTCGACGGCGGGGCCGCTTCGGTCGGGGCCTTGAGACCCGGGACGCCGCCATAGCCGTCGCCGGGGGTCGAGGCCGGCCCGCCCGGCGAGGCCGGGCTGGTCGGAGGCGGGGCCGCGCTGCCCGCGGGCATGGACTTCGCCGCCTCGCGGCGGGCGACCTGGTTGGCGCCGGCGGCGAAGCCGCCGCCGTCCGCGTCCGAGGCCTCGCCGCTGCGGCCGAGCTCGTCGAGGGCCCGACGGCGGTTGTCGTTGACGCGACCGTGGTCGGCCGTGTCGTCGGCGAGGAAGGACGTGTACTCGGTCATGATCCCGAATCGGGTCGAGAGGGCGACGATCTCGTCGACGAGCTCCTTCTCCTTCTTGCCCGAACTGCGGATCTGGTCGATCAGCTCGGCGATGCGGCGGATCGCCCACACGCGGGCGGGGAAGTCGTCGCGCAGCCCCTGGCCCTCGGCGCCCGAGGCCAGCTTGTAGTGGAACTCGCGGCCCTGCTCGCCGTCGCGGCCGGAGATGACCGCATCGATCGGCCCACCCTTCTTGTAGCGGCCCGCGATCACGAGCTGGCCCCCGCGGAACAGGTCGGGCGCCGTGCTCGGGAGCACCTCGGTGGCGGAGAGCCCGCCGAAGTCGACCCGCAGGTCGGTCAGCACCGGGTAGCGGATCTTGTCGTAGAGCGTCGCGACCTTGCGCTCGACGTCCTCGTTGGGGCGCACGTAGGACGGGGCGCCGTGGTTGCCGAGTGCCAACCGGTCGAGCAGCAGCGCGTTGACGTCGACCCCGACCCCGAAGACGAAGATCCGGACCTTGCCGTCCTTGTTGAGCGCGGTGGCCCGCTTGACGATCTCGTCCGGGTCGGTGGTCTCCCCCATCGTCGGCCGGCCGTCGGTCAGGAACAGCAGCACCCGCGGCATCCCCGGCTTGCCGGGCTGCGAGAGCGCCATCTTCAGCGCGCCGTCGATGTTCGTGCCGCCCGTCGGCCGGATGGCCTCGACGAACTCCGTCGCCTCCTTGCGCGTGGCGTTCGTGGCGTCCTTCGGCTCGTCCCAGAGCGGCACGACGCCCGTCGAGTAGGTGATCACGTTGAACCGGTCGCCGTCGTTCAGCCCCCCGATGACCTGGCGCAGGGCGGCCTTCGTCTGCTCCATCTTCGGGCCCGCCATCGAGCCGGAGATGTCGACGCAGAGCGTCAGGTCCTTCGGGCGCGCGGCCTGCGCGGCCGCGTCGGGCAGCGTGGGCGAGGCCAGGAACAGGAAGTACCCGCGGTCCTCCCCGCGCGGCCAGTGCGTCAGGAGCGTGGCCCCGACGTCGCCCGCCGACTCGCCCCAGTAGAGGAGGAAGTCGGTCTCGGGACGGACCTCGCGCGCCTGGAAGTTGACGACCGCCCGCTTCGCGTCGGGGCGCGTCACCGTGACGTCGTGGCTCGGGCTGTACAGCGCGCCGACGCCGGTCGGAGAGGTGATGTCCACCGTCACGCGCACGTCGCGCAGCGGCTTCGCGGAGAACTTCTCCGTGTTGAGCGGGTAGAGCAGCTCGATCGTCTCGCTGTCCTTCGGGAGCAGGTGGTCGTACTCGAGCACCAGCTGCCGGGCGCCGCCCGGCGGGATCGGGAAGATCGACGCACGGAAGAAGTCGCGCCCGACGTATTCGACGAGCGCCGGGTCCTTCTGGCGACGGACGATGTCGTCATAGATGCGGCGGGCCTCCTCCGCGCGCAGGAGCCGCCCCTCCATCCCCTTGCCGTCGACCATCAGGGTCACCGACGAGACCATCGCCCCGGCCGGGAGCGGGAACACGTACTCCGCCTCGAGCGCGCTCGACGCGAGGTTCGTGAACTCTTCGTCGACCCGCACGTGGGCCTTCTGGCCCGCGACCTGGATGTCGACCCGGTGATAGGTGACGGCCCAGTCCCCCCGGACCCGACGGTCGGGGCGCAGCGGGACGAGGAAGCCGTCGGCCGATGCCGGGGGTGCGAGGAACGCCCCGACGAAGAGGGCGACGAGCAGGGCGGCGAGGAAGGGGGCGAGGCGGCGCATGGAGGTTCTCCGTCCGGACTAGGCTGCTGCCTTGGATGGAGAGGGCGGGCAAAAGTTCTGTAAGGAATTTGGTGCGCCGGGCGCACCAAATTCCGGTGGTGCAACCCAAGACTGGATCTGGGGTTGCGTCCGGTGGGGCCCACCGCGGCAGGACCCAGGGCTGCCCACGCGATCCGACTCGGCAGCGTTGTGGCCCTGCGGCCCTCGGGGCCGGTCCGGGTCAGATGCTGACTTCGAGCGATTTCAGGCCGCGCAGGTTGAAGTTGTCGCGGTGCTCGACGGGGGCCGCGCCCAGACGGAGGTCGGGGAAGCGGGTGAGCAGGGTGCGGATGGCGAGTTGGCCCTCCAGCCGTGCCAGCGGGGCACCGAGGCAGAAGTGCGGGCCGGCGCCGAAGGCCAGGTGCTTGTTGTCGGCACGACCGACGTCGAAGCGATCGGGGTCAGGGAACCGGGACGGGTCGCGGTTGGCTGCGGCGATCATCAGGAACACCCACTGCCCCTCTCGGATCGGCGTGCCGTGGATCTCGAGGTCGACCTTGGCCCGCCGCGTCGTCATCTGGATCGGGCCGTCGTAGCGGAGCATCTCCTCGACGGCGGTGGGGACCAGCGACGGGTCGTCGCGGAGTCGCTGGAGCTGGTCGGGGTGGCGGAGGAGCGCCCAGAGGCCGTTTCCGATCAGGTTCGTCGTCGTCTCGTTGCCCGCGAGCAGGAGCAGGACGGCGGTGGCGTAGAGCTCGTCCTCGGAGAGTCGGCCACCCTCGTCCTCCGCGCGCGCGAGCGCGGTCAGGAGATCGGCGCCCGAGCCGCCGCGGTTCTTCGCGACGACCCCGCGGAAGTAGGCGACCAGTTCGCCCCGCGCCTCGACCGCTCGCTTCACCGCTTCGTTCGGGGCCGAGGCGACGTCGCCCGAGAGGATCACCGACATCTCGTCGGACCACGTCTTGAACCGACGCCTGTCCTCGGGCGGCACGCCCAACATCTCGGCGATGACCGTCACGGGCAGCGGGTACGCCAGCACCTCCATCGCGTCCATGCGGCCGGGGCTCTTCTTCGCGCCGAGGAAGCCATCGATCATCCCCTGGACGCGACCCTCCATCGCCTCGACCGCCTTCGGCGTGAACGCCTTGCTCACGAGCGACCGAAGGCGCGTGTGGTCGGGCGGGTCCATGTGGATCATCGACCGCATCCCGGGCTCGATGCCGAGGTCGGGGACCTTCCGCTCCAGCAAGCCCCGGACGCGATCGAAGCGTTGCGAGGACAGCCGCGGGTCACGCAGCCCCGCCGACACGTCCTCGTAGCACGTCACGATCCACGCATCGAGCGCCGGTGCCCAGTGGACGGGGCTCGTCCCGCGCAACCGGTGATAGGTCGGGTAGGGATCGGCCAGCATCTCCGGGCCGAAGAGCCTCGAGCCGCCCTCGAACTCGCCGCGCTGCTGCATGGACGCCCCCCGACGCAGTGACTCGACTTGCGGACCAGCCCCCTCCTCGGGTCGCCTCCGCCCACGGAATTTGGGCCGGGCGCCGCGCCCGCCCCGAATTCCTAGAAGAGTCGACGGTGCTCTTCGAGCGCCTGCCGGTCGGTCATGCCCGCGAGGAAGTCGCAGACGGCCCGCTCGACGCCGACCTGGTCGGCCCACGAGCGCCAGGGTCGGTCGAGGGCGGCGGGCTCGGCGACGTAGAACGCGAAGACCTCGGTGAGGATGCGGTGTGCGCGCTTCCCCATGCGGA